>Ga0102851_10002033_pt1 | contig 12009 bp, 9 predicted proteins | sample Mud3Dept3metaG_FD_79558 | JGI IMG/M metagenome (GOLD analysis project Ga0102851, IMG submission 79558) | Freshwater wetland microbial communities from Ohio, USA, analyzing the effect of biotic and abiotic controls - Mud 3 Core 4 Depth 3... | ecosystem: Environmental > Aquatic > Freshwater >... | reverse complement strand
CGCTTCTCCGTTACACGGTCGTCACACCGTGATGACGCTGTCAGCCTCGAGGGTGAGTCCGACGATGTCTCTCATGGTGCCTCTTTCTCCGACCGCTACCTTCGTCTCGAGTCCATAGTACTCAAGGCAGCTGGTGCATGTAACCATGCGCACACCCATTCTTGCGAGCAATTGCAGGGAGAAAAGGACCGGCGAGCCCTCGCACGTGAGCCTGACTCCGCCGGTGTAGAAGCAGATCGCGTGTGGCTTTGGCGACAGCCCTTCCAGGGTGTGCAGGAACTTATCCAGCATCTCGCGTCCGAACTGCGTGTCTGCGGGCGCTACACTGCCCAGGCCGTCCTGTCGCACGATCACCACGATCTTCCTGCCCATTCCGTCTCCCGGTAAAGTCATGTGGGTGTCGGCGTGTTCCTGAGAGCTGCCGGATCACCGTGAGGCTCGGCATCCATCGGCAGCTTCCCAGACCCGTGCGTTCTACTGACCCGTGCTTTTCGTGAGGCGATCCATGTATCGGCGCAGGAGCGAGTTGGGCGGCTCGAGGTCCTCGGCAGCTTTGAGATAAGCAGCGAGGTCGGTATCCATCGGTAGCTCCAGCGCTTTTCCGCGGTGGATTGCAGACGGCTTTCCGCCTTCAAATTCCAGGCACGCCTGGCCCGCGCCGAACGCTTCGGAGAGTCCCACATCAATCATGATGACCTTGCCGCCGAAACGGGGCATGACTATGCCCGGCGTCGGCGTGTGGGCAATCACCAGATGCTGGACGCGGAAGGCGGCCAGGACGTTGTCCACGTGTCCCGCCAGGTCAGCCTCGGGGGACTGGGCCAGGCCGCGATACCAGAGCGGGCCCTCCGGATCCACGACGATGTCGATGCGTGCTTCAGCGGGGGGCTTGAGCAGCTCCGCTCGCACGCGTTCGTTGATGTCGCGGATGTCCAACGAGGCATACTTGGGGCTGATGCAGCCATGCAGGAACAGGACCCCGTTGATCCTGATAACCGTGTTGCGGCGCCGCAGCCATTTCCCGTAAACGCCTGCCTCGCTGAATGCAATCCAGCGCTCTACCCAGCCCAGCGGATGCTGCTTTTCCCACGTCCTGCGGTAATCACCATCCTTCCGCTGCTCCGCGGTTGTATCCGACTCGAAGAGTCTGTGTTGGAGGGCTTCCGCATCGGGTGATTTGTAGGAGTCGTACTCGCCGGCCGAAACATATCTCAAGTCGCCCCGGATGTTCATCACCTCGTGATTGCCGAGCAGCACGTGGACTCGCCCCCCGGCCTTATTTGCCTGCACCTCGAGGCTCATCAGCAGGTCTATAAGCTTGCGCGTTTCAACGCCGCGATCGAGGATATCGCCCGTTTGAACCAGATGCGTCTTCCCGCCGATCCACGCGTTATTCTTATCGATCAGGTTCGCGGAACGCAGGATCCTTGTGCACGCATCGAAATCGCCATGGAGGTCTCCCACAGCCACAATCCGCTCGACGCCGTCAAAGGTGTCCTGTCCGAAGACCTGAAAGCAGACAACAAGGAGGGCAAGCAGCAGGAATGCAGCCCGGGCAATGCGGTCCGTTTTCATCTGCTCTCTCATCCGCCGTTTTTTGAATTCTGAATTCTGAGTTCTGAGTTCTTCATTCTATCTTCGATATTCTGCTTCACTAACAACCCGCTTCATGCCTTCGTCAGGGAATCATACCAGCAATTCGTCCGCATAGGCCCAGAGCGCCGGAGTCCCTCCTGTGTGCCAGAAGAGGATTACCTCGTCCTTACCGATCACTCCCCGGCGGATCATGTCGATCATTCCGGCGGCCGCCCTCCCGGTGTACACGGGATCCAGCAGGATCCCCTCGTTCCGCGCGAAAAGCCTGATGGCTTCGCGCTCCGGCGCCCCCAGAACGCCGTATCCCCCACCGAGATAGTCCGCCGAAGCATCCACTTCGGCAATCCCGATCGCGGCCGACCCTCCGAAAAGCCTGATGGTCTCGCGCGCGACCGGCGCAACAATTTCCTTCAGCCTCTCGAGCGGCTCGTCGACGGAGATCCCGAGGATCTGTCCATGGAAACCGAGCAGGTGCGCACCTGCTATCAATCCGGCCTGAGTACCGCCCGAACTGGACGCGAAGATGATCCGATCGAAGCGCACATCGGTCTGCCAGAGCAGCTCCTCCACGGCCAGGGCGAAGGCCACGGCTCCCAGTGCGTTTGAACCACCGAGGGGAATCGGATAGGGGTTGCGCCCCTGCTTCAGCTCGGAGGCGACGATTTCGTCCATCACCTCCTCTCGCGACCGTTGCCCCGAGAAGCGAAGTTCCGCGCCGAGAAGCCTGTCCAGCAGGATATTCCCGGTGCAGCCCGCGGGTGGATCCCCCCGCAGCACGAGGATGCAGCGCATCCCGACCGAGGCGGCAGCAGCAGCAGTCTGGCGGCAATGGTTCGACTGCGCGGCTCCGACGGTTACCAGCGTGTCGGCACCAGCGACGAGCGCGTCGGCGACCAGGAACTCCAGCTTGCGCGTCTTGTTGCCACCCCCGGCAAGACCTGTCAGGTCATCGCGCTTGATGAAAACCCGCGCACCTCCCAGCGCTTGCGTGAGTCGCTCGAGCGGCGTGACGGGCGTGGGCAGGTGGGCCAAAGGGGTGCGCGGCAGTTTGATTTCCATAGCTCCTCCCGATTCGTCGTTCTGGGTGCGGCCGGAATTCATTGTAAACCCGGAGGCTCAATTAGTGCCGGAAAAGTCGGCCGCGGCCAATAGCAGACTGTTTAGTCCTCTTTTCTATAGACAATTATATCTTTTTATACATATAATTGGAGAGATATTGAAATGGTGTTTCATAAATGTCCTGAAACCGTGCCCTTGAATGAGGTATATGCCTTCCACAGCTGATCCAACGGGCAGGAAGATTGTCCTGGTCGGCAACCCTAACGTAGGCAAGTCCGTGATCTTCCGGCTGCTGACGGGAAGCTACGTCCTTGTGTCGAATTTTCCGGGAACCACGGTCGAAATATCCCGAGGAAAGTTTGACGCCGGAGGTGCTTCTTTCGAAGTGATCGACACGCCCGGTGTGGGCAGCATGGTCCCGCAGTCTGAGGACGAGCGTGTCACCTGCGAGGTGTTGATCGCCGAGAGGCCGGACTTGATAATGCAGGTCGCCGACGCCAAGAACCTGCGCAGAACCCTGCTCGTCACGTCGCAACTGGCGGAATTTCGAATCCCGATGGTTCTCGTCCTCAACATGATGGACGAGGCGGAAGAACGGGGTATCGAGATAGACTCCGGTGGGCTTTCGGATCGTTTCGGCATGCCCGTGGTGGAGACCGTGGCCATCTACTCTCAGGGAAGGAAGAAACTCATTCAGGCCATTCAGAAGGCCGCCACCATCGAAAGCCCGGTCTCCAAGGCATTCATGGACCACCCGGCCTTCCCTGCCATCATGCGCGCCGGCGTGACGCCCGCGCTGCTTTCAGTCGAATGGTTGGCGCTGGAGGACCACTCGCTCCGGCAGGACATGGAAAGGCGATTCGGCTCGGATGCAGTTTTGCAGGTGCAGGAAGGCTCCGAATCATATCGGAGCGAGCATCACCGTTCACTCGCGAAAGAGATTGCAGCGACAAGGAACCGTTTCATCGACCGGGCTGCGGCTGAATTCAGACGGAAGAGAAGCCCGCGCTACCTGGATCTGCCCGGGGCCGCCGGTTCCCGGGTCTGGCTGGCGATCTTGATAACAGGGCTGGCGCTGCTCCTTTGGAACGAGGCCGGTTCCTTGTCGTCCCTGCCCAGCCCCTTCAAGGAGGTGACCGGCTGGATCGGGACGCACTTTCCGCCGCAGGTTCCGGAGAAGGGAGGTTTTCTGCGGAGCATCCTTTTCGGTGCTCCGGGAGCCGGGAAGTATGATTTCGGCCTTGTCTATGCCGCTGTGCACCTCCTGATGTTCATCGTCCCTGTGGTCGTGCCGTTCGGCTACCTCCTGGTGCGCAACCGCGCGTTCGTCCATGAAATCGGCATCATCACGCGCCGCGCTTCCACCGGGCTCCCGATCCTTCTACTGGTCCTGTTGCTCGTTTACGAATTCGTCGGATATACGGGCGCTCAGACACTCGTCGGGCTGATGGAAAACGTGCTTTTCGGGAGCTATCTCATCCCTTTGGTCACTGGGTGGGCGCCGGCCGGCTTCCTGGGAGAACTGCTCGCAGGCAAGTACGGGCTCATATCCATGGGGCTGACGTATGCGATCGCCATCGTCCTGCCGGTTGTTGCGACCTTCTTCATCGCGTTCGGGCTGATGGAAGACTCTGGCTACCTGCCCCGTCTCGCCATCCTCTCCGACCGGCTCATGCGCATCATGGGGCTGAGCGGGAAAGCCACGTTGCCCATGGTGCTCGGGCTGGGCTGCTGCACCATGGCGACGATCACGACACGGATCCTCAATTCGCGCAAGGAGCGGCTGATCGCGACGCTGCTGCTCGCTCTGGGAATCCCCTGCTCGGCACAGCTCGGCGTGATTCTCGGGATATCGGCCAGCTTCTCGCCTGCTACGACGCTTGTCGTACTCGGCGTTGTGTTTTCGCAACTCCTGCTGGTCGGGTACCTGGCATCCAGGTTGATCAAGGGACGGCCGGGCGAGTTCATTTTTGAGATACCCCCGATCCGGGTTCCACAGCTCAGGAACGTGATGCTGAAGACCTGGCACCGCGTCCAGTGGTATCTGAAGGAAGCGGTGCCCCTGTTCCTCTGCGGGACACTGGCGTTGTTCCTCCTGGATTACCTGCATGTGCAGAACAGGAGCCTGCTGGCTTGGGTCGAGAAGGGACTGGAACCGGTGCTGACGGGCATCCTGGATCTTCCGCCCCAGACGGCGAGCGTCTTCGTCCTGGGATTTCTCAGGCGGGACTACGGCGCCGCAGGCCTGTACGACCTGGTACGGCACGGGGCGCTGACGGCACAGCAGACCGTGGTGAGCATGGTCGTGATTACCCTGTTCGTCCCGTGCCTCGCCAGCTTCCTGATCATCGCCAGGGAGCACGGGTTGAGGCGCGCCCTGGCGATCACAGCCTTCATCGTCCCCTTTGCGGTCGGCGTAGGGGGTGCTTTGGGCTGGATAATGCGAACGCTCAATATCTCTCTTGGCTGACCCTCCCGGCACCCGAACATGCGCCCTGAAAACCAACATCTGGAGTCCGGCACCCGGAAGCTCACGGAGGATTTGGCGGAGGTTCTCGAAGCTCTCTGGACCACGGAAGAGCAGGGGCTCGCGTCGTTTTCCGCAGCCGCGCGGCAAGTGGAGCCGAATGCAACTCCCTATTTGCTGGAATCGCTGCGCCGTGAGAACCTGATTACCATCGATCGCGTCGGGCGGGCGACGCTTCTGCCCGAAGGACGGGCGCTCGCCGAGGGGATCATTCGCCGCCACCGCCTTGCAGAGAGACTGATCTGCGACGTACTGGGCTCCTCAGTTGACGAGAGCGAGGACGCGGCCTGCGAATTCGAGCATGTGCTTGCAGAAGGGATCGCGAACTCCATTTGCACCCTGCTCGGGCATCCCCGATTCTGTCCTCACCAGAGGCCGATACCCGAGGGGGACTGCTGCCGGCAGGCGCGCGAGGAGTTGAAGCCGATCGTAGTATCCAGTGAGCAGCTCTCGGTCGGTGAATCGGCCCGGGTCGCATACCTCTCGAGCGGCGAGCATGGCCGGTTGTTGAGGCTCTCCGCCCTGGGCATCACGCCTGGGGCGACAATCAGGCTTCTGCAGCGGTGGCCAAGCTTTGTGTTTCAGTGCGACCAGACCGAAATCGCGCTGGAACAGGATGTCGCGCGCCATATCTATGTCTGGCAGGGGCCGCACGAGTGATGTCACGCAGGGCCGCGACGCAAGGCGCGCAGAGCAGCTCTGCTGCCTGCTATCCGTGCGGGTGTGGTCTCAGCGTGCTCTGGGCCTCGCGACAAGACTCCCGCGTTCCGTCAGAGCTCCAGCTTACGGAGGCGAAGGGCGTTTCCGATGACAGACACCGAGCTGAACGTCATGGCCGCGCTCGCGATCATCGGGCTCAGCTGGACTCCCAGGAAAGGATAGAGAATCCCGGCAGCGATCGGCACGCCCAGGGCATTGTAGACAAGGGCAAAAAACAGGTTCTGCCGGATGTTCCTCATGGTCGCGCGGCTGAGCTTCAGGGCGCGCGCAATGCCCCTCAGATCTCCCCTGACGAGTGCCACGTCTGCGCTCTGTATGGCGACGTCCGTACCCGATCCCATGGCGATACCAACATCAGCCAGCGCCAGTGCGGGAGCGTCGTTGATGCCGTCTCCTGCCATCGCCACGCGGTGTCCAGCGTTCTGAAGCCTCTGGATCACCTCGCCTTTCCCGGCGGGCAGCAATTCGGGCACGATCTCATCGATGCCCAGCTTGCGTGCCACGATCTCTGCGTTCGTGCGGCTGTCGCCGCTGGCCATCACGAGCCGGATTCCTTCCTCGTGCAACTGGCGGACAATCTCCGCGGCTCCCTCTTTAATAGGATCCGACACACCCAGAAACCCCGAAACCCGCCCGTCGATAGAAACAAACATGACGGTCTGCCCGTCCCGGCGCTGCGCCTCTGCCTTCTCTTCCGTTTCCCTGTCGACCGCCGTTCCCAGCTCTTCGAAAAGCACCGGATTGCCGACAGCAACGCGCCGGTTTTCGACGATGCCCGTCACTCCCTTTCCCGGCAGGAGCCGAAAACTCTGCGGCGGCGTCAGGGAAAGTCCCGCAGACTCGGCGGCGGCAACTACAGCCGAGGCCAATGAGTGCTCGCTGCCCCGTTCGAGACTGGCTGCCACGCGCAGGATCTCCATATCTGCCAGCGGCCCTACGGCAACGACAGAGGCCAGTCGCGGTTTGCCTTGGGTGAGCGTCCCTGTCTTGTCGATGACGAGGGCGTCCACCTTCTCGAGCATCTCCAGCGCCTCGGCCCGCCTGATCAGCACGCCTGCCAGAGCGCCGCGTCCGGTTCCGACCATGATCGACATGGGTGTGGCCAGACCAAGCGCGCAGGGGCAGGCAATTATCAGTACGGCGACCGCGTTCAGAAGGGCATAGGCCATGCGTGGCTCGGGTCCCCACAACCCCCAGACAACGAACGTTACCATCGAAACAAGAAGGACCACGGGCACAAAATAGCTCGCAACGAGGTCGGCGATACGCTGTATGGGCGCGCGGCTTCGCTGCGCCTCGGCGACGGTGCGCACGATCTGGGCAAGCAGGGTTTCGCTGCCTACCCGCTCCGCACGCATGAGAAAGCTTCCGGTGCCATTCAGCGTGCCGGCGGCGACCTTCAGGCCCGGGGCCTTCTCGACCGGGATCGGCTCGCCTGTGATCATCGATTCGTCGACGGCACTGATCCCTTCCAGGACAACCCCGTCGACCGGTACTTTTTCACCCGGGCGGACGCGCACCCCGTCTCCCGGCCGCACCTGGTCCAGCGATATGTCTTCCTCCCTCCCGTCACCGTGCACGACGCGTGCAGTCTTGGGAGCAAGACCGAGGAGAGCCCGGATGGCGGCACCGGTCCGGTCGCGGGCGCGCAACTCGAGCACCTGCCCCAGGAGAACGAGCGTGGTGATCACGGCGGCGGCTTCGAAATAGACCTCCGGCCTGTCGCCATGCTGCCGGAAGGATGGAGGGAAGATTCCAGGAGTGATCGTCGCCAGGAGACTGTAGACGTATGCGGCTCCGGTGCCCACGGCGATCAGCGTGAACATGTTTGCGCTCCGGTTGACTATCGAATTCCAGCCGCGCACAAAGAAAGGCCACCCCCCCCAGAGCACTACGGGTGTAGCGAGCACGAACTGAACCCACGGCAGCAACCGTGCCGAAATCAGCTCGCGGTGGGAGGCTCCGGGGAGCATCCCCGCCATGGCAAGCAGCAGGACCGGCATGGTCAGAACGAGGCTGACCCGGAAACGGCGGGCCATGACGCTCAATTCCGGGTTGACTTCATCCGACAAAACGGGCACTCGGGGCTCGAGCGCCATTCCACATCTGGGACATGAACCGGGGTGGTCCTGAAGGACCTCAGGATCCATCGGACACACATATTGGGCCGCGGAAAGCATGGCCGGCTCAAACCGCTCGAGTGCCATCCCGCATTTTGGACAGGTTCCCGGGCCCTTCTTCCGGATCTCGGGGTGCATCGGGCAGGTGTATTCACCTTCAGGCTGGTGCGCCGTCGCTGTGAGCGCAATGCTGACGGGTGCCGCCTGGATCTGGATCGGGCCGGGATGGCTGAGATAGCGTTCCGGGTCCGCCCTGAATTTCTCCGCACAGCCCGGACAGCAGAAGTAGTAGGCCCTGCCGTTGTGAGCCAGCTTTGCTCTGGCCGTATCCGGGTTTACACTCATCCCGCATACCGGATCGCGTGCCGTCGCCGGACGCTCACCACCTGCATCGTGTACCATATGCCCCATCCTCCGGATCACCGGATCCTAAGTGAGAATAGCAAGATAGGGGGATTTCTGCCAATTTCATCCGCGGAGGCTTATCTTGTTCAGAAGTATGCAGTAGTGGTGCTATAGTGCAACCAGGATTCAGGGACTAACCGCCTCTGAGAGGTCCAGATGGTAGGCATACTGCTGACGCTGGTTGCAGTCCTGCTGGTGATCTGCCTTGCTTTTTACTTCTTCGACCCCAAACCAGATGAACGTTTTCGAAGAATAGAGCAGCTGTTCTTCCTCAATACGCACCGGTCCACTAGGGGGAAGAAAGCGATACACCAATAGACTCGGCGACGTTCGGTTAAGCAGATTCAGGCCCGCCCTCAGAAGGGGGCAGTAGCGGATTTGTATGTTGGAGTGGCACGCACGGAGCCGCCCACCTGTACGACGATATCGATTCGCACGCCGCTCTGGTTGATGAGCTTCGCGCGCCCGGTGGCTCCGTTACCCGACGCAGGCACGCTGCCGGTCGGGAGGAAAACCACGAAACGACCCGGGAAGGTCACGCCCGAACCGCCGTCTTCACTGTTCCAAACAGTGCCCGGTGGCAGTGTGAAGGGCCCGGCCACAATATCACCTGTACTCGTTTCAACGCGGTAATCGCTCGTACCCTCCGGGAAGTTCACACGGTAGGATTCGTTGCTCGACACCGCCTTCATGCGGGCAAACTGGAGTTGGTTTGTGACACCTTGCGCCGCGAGCACAAGCCTGTACTGGTCAAGCGTAGTGTCCAGTGCGGGAACCGCGATCGCCAGCAGGATCATGCCGCCGAACAGAACCACCACGAGTTCAGTCAACGAAAACCCGCGCTCTCCTTTAGGCTTTGGGAAAGTTGTGATCATGCATACCCTCCAACCAGGCCGCTTACGCTCCGGAAGGTGAAACGGGTTCGGAGTCCCCGGCCGTCATTCGGTGTTTTTCGTTGAGTTGAAGAAGGGGGATGGTACTCCGTTTCCTGCTTGCAGGGGCGAGGGCACACTGCCGACCTCCGTTGCCGGAGCGCAGGTTTTCATCCACCTCCTGCCGCATGGCCTCCCATTCCTCGAGGGGGATCTGGAGGAACAGGTCTACGAGTTCCGGGTCAAGGGCTGCGCCCGCTGCAGAACGGATCTTCTCCCTTGCCCCCTCGAAGGATAGTGCCGCTGTGCCCGGTCTGTCCGAGGTGTGACCATCAAGGGCGTACGCCACGGCAAAGATCCGGGCGCCAAGCGGGATCTGCCTGCCGCTGAACTTGCCTGGGTATCCCGATCCGTCGTACCGCTCCTGGTGATACCGGATCACGGTGGCAGCCTCGCGGAGGTGCTTGATGCCCGAGAGTATCCGGTAGCCGATTTCCGGGTGACGACGGACAACCACCTCTTCTTCGGTCGTCAGCGTTCCCCGGTTGCGAAGGAGCGCATCAGGGATGCCGATCTTTCCAAAATCGTGCAGGACGGCAGCCTGTTCCAGAACGCGGAGTTGGGCCTGGCTGAGGCCCATCTGCCGGCCCAGGCGCACGGCATACTTCGCGACCCGAAGCGAGTGTCCCACGGACTCGGATTCCCTGCTGTCGAGGGCAGTGCCGAGAGCCTGGAGCGTGGAGTGGTAGTTCTGCTGGATGACCTCCAGCGCGTCCCTCAGTTGGCGCGTGCGACTGGCCACCTCTATCTCGAGCGTCTGGCGGCGCACCCGGCTCTCGAGCAGCAGTCGCCTCCGCTCCAGGGCACGAGCCACGCTGATCAGAACCTGCTCCAGATCAAAGGGCTTTGTGATGTAGTCGTAGGCACCATGCTTGAGCGCCTCGACAGCCACTTCCAGGTCGATGACAGACGTAACAAGGATTATGGCGATGTCAGGGCAGGCACGGCGCGCCTCCGTCATCAGATCCACGCCTGCGATGCCGGGCATCATGATGTCCGTCATCAGAAGGTCGAATTCCGCGTCCTTGAGTTTCTGCAAAGCAGTGCCGCCGTCAGGCGCTGTCTCACACCAATACCCCGAATCACTCAGGCGCCGAGTAAGCAGTTCCCCGATCAGGGGCTCGTCGTCAACAATCAGGATTCGTGGCGGTCCCGGCAGCGAATCAGAGCAAGCCGCCTGCCGTCGATCGAGAGTGCTTCCAGCTGCGAGCATACGAATAGCCTGGAGGGAAACCCCTTGCGGGAGGGTCCTCCCCGCGCACAGTGAGTCTTATTTGTTATTCCTGAACCTTATCGACGGATCACGGCGAATGATTGCATGGATTTTTCCATCCTGGCCGGAATGTGACCCGGATCACCGAAGAACCGGACTTCTTCGTTCACCTGACCTCCGGGAACCAGTCCGTCGCTCAAGGCTCGCGGCGCGGCAGGCTGCAGTGCTAGACTACCGGCCCGGGATGGTGGTCAGGAAAAGTGGAGCGACAATGACACGCATTTGGCACGCAGCAGGGCCCGCCTCGATAACTCTTATCCTGGCAATACTATGGAGTGCGAATAATCTTCAGGCACAGGAAACCGCGCGTGCCGATGCGACAAAGAAGATCGACTATTACACCGTGGGAGGCTATCGCCAAGGACCCAGCTATTTCAGGAGAGTGCAGTACGCGGAGGCCCGGCCGCTGGAAAAAGGGCAACTGGACTTCAGGCACTATCACACATACGCAGAAGTGAACTCGTTTCTCAGGGGCTGGGCAGAGAAGTACCCGGACATACTTGAACTCTACGTTGCAGGCAAATCGTTCGAAGGCCGGGATATTTTCCAGGTCACTCTGACGAACAGGAAGACCGGCAAGGCAACAGACAAGCCGGCTATGCTGGTCGACGCCGCCCGCCACAGCGGGGAAATCACTGCATCCGAATCCGCCCTCTGGCTGCTCAATCACCTTCTGACCGGCTACGGCAAAGACGACAATGTCACACGCCTTGTCGACACCAAAGCGTTTTACTTCAGGGTTCAGAACAACCCGGATGGGGCGGAGTTGTTCTTCCAGACGGCCCAATCCTGCCGGAGCAGCGTTCGTCCATACGATTCCGATCGGGACGGCCTGCTTGACGAGGATCCGGCCGAGGACCTCGACGGTGACGGCCTTATCCGGCAGATGCGCAAGCGGGTCGAGAAAGGCAAGGGGAACGCCGTTCTCGACCCGAGGGACTCATCCGGGCGCCTGATGAAAACGGTCCCTGATGATGAAGGCGACTGGATGGTCTATACGGAAGGGATCGACAACGACGAAGACGGCAAGTTCAACGAAGACGGCATCGGCGGACTGGACCTGCACCGCAACTACCCTGAGAACTGGCGACCGGACGCCGGCGGGGATGCATCCGGCCGCGGGTGGACCCAGTCCGGGGCGGGCGAGTTTCCCTTATCGGAACCTGAGACGCGCAGCCTGGTCTTGTTCCTTCTCTCCAATCCGCAGGTCGCAATCATCAACTCCATGGACACTGCGGTCCCGATGCACCTGCACGGTCCGTCAACCTCGAAAAGCGAGGATCGGATGTATCCCGAAGAGCTGGCCTGGTACCGGCGGTTCGACCGGGGGGGGATGAAGCTGACAGGTTATCCCTGGGCTGGCGACACATACGATAT
>Ga0102851_10002032_pt1 | contig 12010 bp, 12 predicted proteins | sample Mud3Dept3metaG_FD_79558 | JGI IMG/M metagenome (GOLD analysis project Ga0102851, IMG submission 79558) | Freshwater wetland microbial communities from Ohio, USA, analyzing the effect of biotic and abiotic controls - Mud 3 Core 4 Depth 3... | ecosystem: Environmental > Aquatic > Freshwater >... | reverse complement strand
TTCTGATGCGATGCGTGTTTGAGGTAGGCGGATTTTTCGTTCGCCAGTCTGTTCATACGTCTCCCTTAACAGCGACGACATGCCGGTACTGCAGGATGTAGGCAATCCAGTATTCTCCGGGGCTCTTCGATTTATTAAAATGTCTTCGGGTCCTCAGGCGGGAGCGATGCCTCGTCAAACGGCATCACGCCCAATTGGGTCATGACTGATTCGATCCCGGCGAGCAGTGCACGATAATCATACCCGGGCATTTCCTCGTCCAACGCCTTCTCCGTCAGCCGGCCGAATGCCTTGAAATCAAATGATCCGTCGAGGACGCCCGATCTTACCAGCACAGCATACGACGTTTCTTCATCATTCAGATTTTCGCCGTCTTTGACAATGAGCTTCGCTTTTTTCTCCGGACCATCAACATAGGACCGCATCGCCGCTTCGAGGGCATCATAGAGCGTGACGATGCCGGCGGATATTTTCCCCTGCCGCAGCCGTCTCTTCCCGCCGCGGATGTGGAGCCGCGCGCGCTGCCGCGGTCCCTCCACCGGACCGAGAGTCTCTTCATCCATCAAGCCTGCATGGGGCATGAGTGAATTCCTCCCGAGGACGTATCAATATGCGATTTGCACATACGATCCCCCTGTTAGACCAAAAATACCCTTCAGATCGTTGCCTTTCAGTTATCGGGGCTCATTTCATCCTGATAACTGTGTCAGGATAAGGCAGTGGTGGATTTATGTTTGATGCGGGTTTTCTTACTAAACAAGATGTAGAAAAGATTTTCCCAGCGTACTTTGCGCCATTGCGAGAAACGCCTTTTGATGCTGATTTGTCCGGGTCCGGATATTGTGATTATACCACAGGGCTGCTCGCCGGTGCTCACAGGAAATGAGGTACACCTCTGTCAGGACGGTGAGAAAGGGTTGGGAGGACAGGATGCAGTGGACCTGTTCATGTCACTGAAAAACTGGAACCCGCCTTTTTGGCGTTCCTTGGCGCGGTACATCGCGGCATCGGCCTTATTCACCAGCGTTTCCACGTCGTCGCCGTCAAGGGGATAAATGCTTATGCCGACACTCACGCCGATGGTCAATTCAAGCGCTTTGATCCGAAACGGCTTGGACAGTACCGCGATGATCTTTTCGGCAATAATGGCCGCGTCCCCGGAGGCGGTGATCCGTCCGCAGACGCCTATGAATTCATCACCGCCCATTCGCGCGACCGTGTCTGAACTCCGCGTGCACGACTTCATCCGGTGCGATGCTTCTGCAAGCAGCAGGTCGCCAATTTCGTGGCCGTGGGTATCATTGATGCGCTTGAAATGATCCAGGTCCATGAACAGGATCGCCAGAACATAGTCATTGCGTTTCGCGAGCGCCAGGAGCTGGTTAAAGCGGTCAAAAAACAGCATACGGTTCGGCAGCCCGGTGAGCGTATCGTAGAGCGCCAGGCGCTCGAGCCGCTGCTCCACCTGTTTCCGCTGGGTGATGTCCCGAAATATTGTCTGGACCGCAGGCATTCCCCCATAGACAAAACGAACGCCTGAGACCTCGACGTCGATAACGGTGCCGTCAAGACGGACGTATTTCTGCTCGATCCACGGCACCCGGTCTGCCTTGCTTTTCAGATCATGGACCCGCGCGGTGAAGCTTTCATGAAAGTCAGGATGCACGATGGTGAGCGGTGAGACCCCGATCACCTGCTCAGGCGATACTGCGCCGAGGATCCGCATGCCGGCAGGATTCATGAACACAAACAATCCCTCGGCATGAATGGCAATGCCATCCGGGGACAGCTCGACCAGCTTCCGGTACCGTTCCTCGCTCTCGCGGAGCGTTTCTTCCATGCGTTTGCGCTCGTTGATCAGCTGCTGTTTGTAGATGACCCGGTCGATGATCACGGGGAGCAGCTCCAGATACTTCATCTCAACGTCCTTGACGACATAGTCCGCCGCCCCGAGCTTCAGCGCCTCGACGGCAATCCCTTCACTGCCTTCTCCGGTCACCATGATGGTCGGAGGGAACGTCCCTTTCGCAGCAAGCGTCCTGAGGACATCGATCCCTCCGAGGAACGGCATGTTATAGTCCACCAGCAGAAGATCATAGGATGCGGACGCGGCCATGGCGATCCCGTCTTCGCCGTTTGCCGCGGTATCCACGAGAAAACCCTGCCGCTGGAGGCTTTTCTGCAACAGGACGGAAAGGGCGGGATCATCTTCCATGTATAATATTCGCGTTACCGTATAGTCGGACATGGTGGTCAATCTCTCCGCGGTGTTTTAACAATTGAAAGAAAATTACCCAGGATCTGGATCGTCGTGGTGAAATGTGCAAACTCGTCCGGCGTGGTGATATACTCGATCGGTTTTGTGATATACAGGTTGCACCCGAGGTCGTAGCACCGGGAGACCTCACGGGCATCATCGGCGGTCGTGAGAACAATGACCGGTATGCGTTTCGTCCGTTCATTGCTCTTGATGATCCTGAGCACCTGGTAGCCATCGAGCACCGGCAGGATCAGATCGAGAAGGACAACGAGTTGCTGCGGCCACTCGTCCTGATCGTTCCTCTCTTTGAGCAGAAAATCAACTGCCTTCTGACCGTCGTCACAATGATAGATCTTGTTCGAGATCCCCGCTCGCCGGAGGTTCTTCTCGATAAGACGCGCGTGGCCATGATCGTCCTCGACCAGGAGGATGGAAACGGTAGGTGGATTACGGTCGCTCATTTTTTTGCCCTGCTCCCTGCCAGTATTATAGCATCACCTTGCCGTCACTGCTCGGGATGGTGAAGCTGATTATTGTTCCCTTGTCCGGTTCGGATTCGCACCAGATCCGCCCCCCCTGCCTGCGCACCAAAGCCTTTACATACGCCAGCCCCATGCCCTCGCCGGGAATATTCTGACTTCCCACGCGCCGGAAGATCTCAAAGATCTTGGGGATATCGTCAGGTGCGATCCCCCGTCCATTGTCCCTGATGTGGATGACCGTTTCCTCTTCGTTCTGTTCAGCGGTAATGGAAATTTCTCCCGGTCGGTCCGGTGCCAGGTATTTTAGGGCATTATCCAGGAGATTGCCCATGATCTGCTCCATCGCCATCTTGTCTGCAATGATCGTAGGCAGGATCTCGAACGTCACAGCCACACCCTTCTGCTCGATCTGATGGGCAAATGTTTTCAGAAGAAACCGCATGAGTGCCGCCATGTCGACGGATTCCGGATTAAGTTCCCGGCCGCCAAACCGTGACAGTTTGAGCATGGCGCTGATGAGCCCATCCATCCGGTCAATGGAGGAACCAACGAACGCGACAGACTCCGGGACGTCTTTCCGGAGGAGCTGATTCAGCATCTGCCGTTTTTCTTCGGGAAGACCGTGGGCAAAGGTTTCTATGAGCTCAAGGGCCTCTTTCAACGTCCGCTCCAACTCGGCCGTAAAGCCCTTCACGTTCACCAGGGGCGCGCGCAGGTCGTGGGAAACGCTGTAAACGAATGATTTCAATTCTTCATTGGTAGCTCGAAGCTCCGTTGCCGACCGTCGGAGAAGATCTTCCGAATGCTTCCGTTCCGTGATATCCCGTTGCACATGAACGACCTGGCTCACCCTGCCGTCCTTGTCCCTCACCGGCGACGTTGACACCTCGACATAGAGCTTTTCCCCGTCGGCCGTGTAATGGATGTGTTCTTCCACGGCATGCTTGCCGGTCTGCACGGTCTCCAGGAGAGGGCAAATATCGTCCGGCGGCCCGCAAACCTCCTTATGCCGGTGTGTAACCTCGTGGCAGGTCATGCCGATGACCTCTTTTCCCGTTCGTTTCACCGCCCGCAGGAATTCCGCGTTTGCCCCAACGATACGGTAGGTGCTGGTATCAATGATGCTGACCCCTTCATGCAGGCTGTCCATGACGGTCCGCAGGAAGGCATGGGCACGTTCCAGCTCATGCGTGCGCTCCACCACACGCTGCTCCAGCGATTCATTGACGCGATACAGTCCCTCTTCTGCCGCCTTCATCTTGCCGATGACCTCACGGCTGACGGTGATGACGATGAGCACGAACAGCGCCCCTCCGAAAAAGACGGGGCCGAAGACCACTTCGGCCGGGATGGAGACTCCGCCGGCCAGGATGCTCACCGTGGTGACGTATCCTGCCAGAAAGAACGTCATGAGCAAAAGCATGACGTTCCAGCGCCGATGCAGCTCCCTCGGGACAACGGCGCGCGCACGGTGGCCGATACGAATGGCGACAGCCATGAGAAGCGTGCCGCACAGAATGAGGGTGATGGTTATGATGGATACGATCGTCATGTTCTTTTCACAAATTCACGCGTATGCGGAATCCCGTTTACTCCTTCTCCGGAACTTTAATGATGGACAGAAGCAGTCCAAGGCGCTGTATTGCCTGGCTGAAGGCCTCGTAATCCACCGGTTTCGTAATATACACGCTGCATCCCAGTTCATAGCACCTCGCCACCTCGCCGGGGTTGTCTGTGGTCGTGAGCATGACAACCGGGATCCGCTTCGTGCGCTCATCCTTTTTGATGATCTTGAGCACCTGGTACCCGTCCAACACAGGCAGGTTCAGGTCGAGCAGAATGAGAAGCGGGTCCGTAAGCGTATTGTGCTCGTAGACATTTTGTTTCAGCAGGAAGTCGACTGCCTTCTGACCATCATTGACCGACACGATATCATTGGCAATGCCGGCCCGCCTCAGGATCTTCCCGATCAGGACCGCATGACCGGGGTCATCTTCCACCAATAGGATCGTAACGTGCTGCTTATCCTCCAAAGAGGCCTCCTCATTGAGATCGGCGTATTGCTGAGAATTAACCACAGAGCACAGAGTAATACGCAATACTCTTCACTCAAGGATGTCAGTTGAGACCCGGTAGAATAATCTGCGTCTCCGGCGGATGGGGGACCGAAAAACTAAAGGTCGTCCCCTGTCCCAGCTTCGACTCGCACCAAATGCGTCCTCCATGGCGCTTGACGATGGCCTTCACGTATGTGAGCCCCATGCCCTCGCCCGGCATGTCCTGTTTTCCGGCACGCCGGAACAGCTCGAAGACCTTGTTCATGTCATCAGCGGCGATCCCGCGGCCATTGTCGCTGATATGGAAGGTTGTTTCCTCGTTCATCTGCGTGGCGTTGACCGTGATCTCACCAGCCCTCCCCGGCTCGAGGTACTTCAGGGCGTTGTCGAAAAGGTTTCCCATCACCTGCTCCATCGATTGCCGGTCGGCAGTCACGACGGGAAGATCGCCGATGACCACCTGGACCTGTTTTGCCTCGATCTGGTGCGCCAGCGAGGAGAGGATGGACTGCACCAGGACCTTCATGTCCACGGACTCGGACTTGAGCTCCTGGTGTCCCAGACGCGACAGCTTGAGCACCGACGTGATCAGCCTGTCCATCCGGGTGACCGACGACCCGATGAACGCGAGGGACTCCCGGATATCCTGCTTCACCAGTTGTTCAAAGAGCTTGCGGTCCTCTTCCTGCAGAACGGGCTGATACTTCTCCAGCAGGGCCGTGATCTCTGCCGTGCTGATGCCCAGCTCCTCGGAAAATCCTTTTATGCTGACCAGCGGCGCCCGCAGATCGTGGGAAACAATATAGGCGAAGCTCCTGAGGTCCTCGTTGGCCTCACGCAATTCCGCAGAAGAGCGCGCGAGCCGTTCCTCGGCACGTTTGCGGTCCTTGATGCTGATAAAGCTCTCGATAAGCAGGGGCTGCCCCCGGTGAGACAACTGAACAACGGATTTCAGGATCGGGACACATTCTCCCATTTTGGTGATGAGGACCCGCTCCGAATTATCCACGATTTCATTATGGTCCGTGATGGGGCAGTTCCCGCTTTCGGTGGGGCATATGAAAGGGTGGCAGACCTGCCCGACGATCTCTTCTTTCGATGCCCCGACCATTTCCGCAGCAAAGGAATTCACCAGCATGATCTCATGTTTCGCGGGATCGATCACGATGATGCCTGCATGGATGGAGTCGAGGATGTTTTTCACATGCTCCTCGCTTTTCCTGAGCAGCTCTTCGGCCTGCTTCCGCTCGGCCAGCTCCTGCACGATCTGATCGAGCATGCGGTCGAAAAATTTTGCCAGCGCGCCGAATTCATCCTGGCGGTCGCTGTTGAGCCGTACCGTCAGGTCTCCCTGCGTAACAGCTTTATTGGCGTTGATCAGTTCACGAATAGGACGGGAAATGAATTTCAGAATGACCCAGGTGAGGAAGAAGCCGAAGAAGAGAGTGCCAACTCCCGTCGCAAAGAGCAGCAAATTGCGCTGAGAGACCGCGGCATCATGTGTTGGCCGATGATAGAGGATCATCTGCAGCGCGGGCCGCCCCCCCGCTTTGCCGTCCTGGGCAGCCGGCAAGCTGCGGCTAAGGGCGACCGCACCGGGCGCGGGCGTGCCCAGCATGACCGTTTGCCCGTCCCGGGAGATCTCAACTGCCTCGAAACCGAGCCGCGGGACGTCACCCTGCAGTGCTGCCGCAGCCTCCTGCAGCGGCCTGGCTTCACGATATAAGACCTGCGCCGCCCGGTAGGCAAAGCGGTCGGCGTTCTCATGATAACGCTGATCCAGTTTCTTCTCTACATTGTGCATCAGGATGATGGCAATGGCGAAGCCGGTGGCAGCCACGGCGTAGAGAACTGCCGCGGTGATCTTCACAGCGATGCTAGTCTGCCAGTTTTTTATCCAGTCGCTGGTTACCATGGCGGGCTTTTTCATTATTTAAATCCTAGTCTTCTGAAGAACATCGCCATGGGACAAATTCCGCTGATGCCTGCCATGACCAGTGCAAACCCCACGAACCAGGGGAAGAACCAAAGCGCGTCGCGAAAAGCAACAAAGGAAACGAGCAGAAAACCTGCGATTACCATGCGCAGGACCCGTTCCGCATCAAAATTTATTATGGTAAGCTGGCATTCCGGTGGCGAATTTCCGGCGGATGCGGTTCCATACCGCAGACGGGAAATCAGGATCGGAATCCGCCAGTTTGTGATCCCTTCAAAGAGCATGAGGCAGATGTATCCATAGACCGCACGGTCCCATCCCATGAAGAGGAACAGGATTAAGGTTGTCCCAAGGATCAATCGAAACAATCGCTCAGTCATAGGACCTCCTTGTTCGCATGCCCGGGAGTATCAAAATCTTTGGCTACGGAGTAACCGAGAAAATCATCCGTTCCTTGTCCGTCAAGGCTTGCTCCGTTCCCCCATTGCTTATCCAGCAAATCCGGCACGGCCTTACGCCATATTCGGCACTTTAATGATTGACACGAGCAATCCGAGATTCTGTATTGCCTTGCTGAACGCCTCGTACTCCACCGGCTTCGTGACATACGCGTTGCATCCCAGTTCATAGCATTTCATCACTTCGCTGGGGTTGTCCGTGGTCGTGAGCACGATGACCGGGATCCGCTTCGTGCGCTCATCCTGCTTGATGGTCTTGAGCACCTGGTAGCCGTCCAGGACGGGCAGGTTCAGGTCGAGGAGAATGAGCAGCGGCGTCGCAGGCGTGCCGTCCGGGAGGTTGCCTCTTTTCAGCAGAAAGTCAACCGCACTCTGGCCGTCATATACCGTTATGATCTCGTTGGTGATGCTGGCCCGTCTCAGGTTCTTCTCGATCAGGACCGCATGGCCCGGGTCGTCCTCTACCAAAAGAATGGTTATCATTTGTTGCGTGGCCATGGAAATACAACCTCTCTTCAAGCAAGATAGGCACGTCCCCGCAGGGTCGTTCGCGGCACTCCATAATAACTCTTTGTGCCCCGTACCGGATCTTTATTTAAACCGTCAATGACGGAACCTGGCGCAAATTAATTGTGCCATGAATGGTGCATTCGTAAAAAGTCAGAATGTGTCACTCCGAACTACGAGAGGGATCTTTCAACCGAGTGGAAAAACAGGATTTCTCGCTTCGCTCGAAATGACAAAATGAGCAATTTCGTTCTTCTTACGAATCCATCCTGTGTGACTCTTCATCGAACAACTTCACGATAACAATGCGGTGATCAATTCGCCGGCGACCATGCCGGAGACGTGTAGTTTGCGTCGTTCGGCGTGATCCGTTCTATGTCCGTGCCGTCGGCATTCATGATATACAGGTTGGATTTGCCCCCGCGGTTCGAACTGAACACGATCTGTCGTCCGGAGGGCGACCACGCGGGGTTCTCATCGCTCCCCGGACCGTTTGTAAGAAGGCGCAAGTCCGAGCCATCTGGATTCACCGTCGCTATCTTGAAAAGCCCCTTGACCTGAGAGACGAACACGATCCGGTCCCCCCGCGGAGACCAGTTGGGCGAGGCATTGTACGATCCTTCGAAGCTTATCCGGCGCACATCGGTCCCGTCGAGGCTCATGATGTAGAGCTGCGGCGTACCCGCCCTGCCCGAGGTGAACACGATCTCCCGTCCGTTCGGCGACCAGGCGGGAGCAACATTATCGGAGATCCCATACGTAAGCCGTTCAACATCTTTTCCCGCCATGTTCATGGTGTAGATCTCTGCGCCGCCTTCCTTGCTCATGGCCAGGGCAAGACGTTTTCCGTTCGGCGACCAGGCCGGAGAGATATTCAAGCCATCGTTCCCCGCTATCTTCCACCGCTTGCCCGTCTCCATATCCAGCCCGAAGAGATCGGGGTTCTTGTCCCGATAGGAAACGTAGGCGAGCACGCTGCCGTCAGGGCTCCAGGCTGGGGACAGGCAGATGGAACGGTCCGCGGTGATCTTCATTGCATTCTGTCCGTCATAATCCATGACATAGAGCTCCTTGGAGCGGGTCTTGTCGGATACGTAGGCGATGCGGGTCCGCGCAATACCCTTCTCTCCCGTGTATCGGGAAACGATCTCATCGGCAAAGGTATGGACCACCCGCCGGAACGTTTCCGCATTGCCGAAATAATCCTTGTTCGTGATCCGCATTCCGGATGCCGCGTCGTACAGCTTTCCGGAAAGCACGAGGTCCTTGTCCTTTTTCTGGATTTTGGCCCACACCACGCCGGCAAGGCCGAAGGTCCCGCCGCGCTTGATCAGGTCCGCCGAGGGCTCAATATTCCCCGTGACCTTGAGGTCCAGTTTGTGGGGGTCCATGACCTCGAATATCTGGGAGCGGCGCAGGTCCGCCTGCAGCACTTCGAGTGCCATGGAGCGAAGCGCCGGCGAGCCTGTTTCATCAGAGATATCCAGCACCGCGATGGGGATCTTTTTTGCCTCGCCGCGGATGACGCCGAGGTAATACTGGGCCGTTGCAGGAACCGCGGTGAGCAAAAAAAGCAGTATGATGAATAGAATACGTTTCATAATTTTTAATAATCAGGATTCAGGGGCCAGTAGGCTGGGTGCAGGTTTTTCCCGGGCCCAAAACCCTGAACCCCGGACCCTTTCTTTTTACTCATTTTTCCGGGATCAGGTCCACGGAGAACTCTAATGACTGTTTAAAAAACTCATCCGGCAACGCCGGAAACGGATTCGACAACTGGATTGCACGAAGCGCAGCCTGCTTGAATGGGAAAGAAGCGGCTGTATGTTCGTTATCCAATTGAACAGCGATAACCCAGCCCGATCTGTTGACTTTGAATATTACTCTCGCCTTCGCATCTGCACTATCCGGCGGAGGATTCCAGTTTTGCCTTATTTTTTCGCTAACGTTGACAAGATACCAGGCATATTTGAAATCTTGCTGTGGTGTGACGGCAACACCTTCGCTCTGCTTCCCCGTTGCCTGAGATGCTCCGGCAGGAAGTGAAGGCGCGGCTGGCGCTTCCTGAGGCACGGTCTCCTTCGCTTTTGTCTGTGCCAGGGGTGCCGGCTTCTGTTTCGGATGGGCCAGCTCAGGCATCGCGTCTTTTTTTGGAGCCGACGTTTTGGGCTCCGTCACCGCCTTTTTCGGCGGCGGAGACGGCTTCTCTGCAGCCGGCAGTGCCTCCCTCTTTGGAAGCTCGGCAGCGGGCGGGGTCACACGCTCTTTCGGCGGCCCCACCAGTTTCACCTGATATGCCGGAGGAATAACTGTTTTTGGGAACACCGCGAAGTGCAGAAAAAGTGCGACAAAAACAACTGCGGCGTGCAGGAAAAAGGAAATGAAGACCGCAATCGCAAGTTCAGATTCCGACTGCTCGGATCTCTTCCCCGATGTCAGCTTCATCGGGCGGGAACACCCCCCGATGCGGGTTCGGTCACCATGCCGAGCCGGTCGATACCTGCACGCTTTACAACATCCATCACCTGCACCACGGCGCCGTAGGGAGCGTCCTTGTCAGCGCGAAGATACACGTTGACAAGCGGCTTGGATTTGCGGATGGAATCGAGCACACCCTTGAGCTTCGAAATATCCACCCGCTCCTGCTCCACGAACAGTCCCTGCGAGCGGGTGACCGTCAGCACGACCCGGTCCTCCTGCTTCACGGTGTTGGCCTCGGATTTGGGGAGGTTCACATCCAGTCCCCTGCTCATCATGGGCGAGATGATCATATAAAAAAAGAGCACCACGAGCAGCACGTCGATGAGCGGCACGAGGTTGATCTCGCGGATAATATGCCGTTCCCGTCGCTCGAAACTCATGATTTCCTCCGGAGCAGGTTCCGCTCGAGGAAGCTCAGGAACTCCATGGAAAAGGAGTCCATCCGCGTGGAGATGCTCCTGATCTTCTCCGAAAAATAGTTATAGGCGATCACCGCCGGGATGGCCACGAATAATCCCATGGAGGTGTTGATAAGCGCTGCCGCGAGCCCTGGTGCAAGCGCGCCGATGTCACCTGTTCCCTTGAGTCCAATGCCGTAGAAGGCCTCCATGATGCCCCAGACCGTGGCCAGGAGGCCCAGCAGCGGCCCCACCGTACCTGTTGTGCCGAGGAACGCGAGGTAGCGCTCCATATACATGATCTCGTCCTGCGTGTTGATTTTGAGCGAACGCTCGATTTCCTGCGAAATAAGCGGCCGCTCCTCCTCGGTCACCTTGCTGTCCGGCAGGGTCCTGATGATCGACTCGGCCTTTCGGTAGCCTTCCACGAAGAGCGTGGCAAGGGGGCTGTATTTCTTCGCTCCCGCATGTCTGAAGAGTTCATCGATGTTCTTCGTCTTCCGGAACTCGATCAGGAAGGCGTGGGACTCCTTCTCCGATCTCCTCAGGGACTGATACTTGAGCAGGATCATGGCCCAGGAAACCACAGAAAAACACATCAGGATGAACACGATCACCTTGCCGAACAAACTGACCTCTCCGAAAAGACCGACCACTCCCGTGCCCAGTCCGGACACCGCGCTGATTGCAAGCATTGTTACCTCCTGTGAAAAAATTCAAAATGCAAAGTTTCGAAAACTGTTCGTCTGTCTTTCACTTTGCATTTTGCAATTTGCCATATATCTTAATAAATGCCGATCACGTTCCCCATATCCGCGACCCCATACCCGCCCATGCTTACGATCCGCTCCCGGAACTCCTGGTCCGTGCGGATGATCCCGAGCAACGCCTGCATCATCGGCGAATCATAAAAATCCCGGGGGATTGCCAGATCATACCGCTCCTGCGCCACAGGGACGAAATCGAGATCAAGCGCCTGGGCAGCCGAGAGCACCGCAAGCCCGGTGTCTGCCGCCCCCGAAAGCACGGCCGCGGCAACTGCCATGTGCGTAAATTCTTCATGATAATACCCTTTTACGTCCTTCGGGTCAATCTTGATTTTTTTAAGATAGAGGTCCGTTAAGAGCCGCGTTCCTGCCCCTGCCTGTCGGTTCACAAAGACCACATCCGTGCGTCGAAGATCTTCAAATCCGTTGATGCCTTTGGGATTCCCCTTGGGCACTACGAAACCCTGGGTCCGGTACACAAGGTTCACGAGCACGATCTTCGTGTCGGGAAGAAGTTTTTTGATGTAGCTTGCATTATACTCGCCCGTCTCTTCATCGAGCAGATGGGTGCCTGCGAGATGCGCCTCTCCGCGTTTGAGCGCGAGGAGGCCGCCCATGCTGCCGACATGCGCCGAAGAGAGCGAGTACGCAGGGTATTTTTTCC
>Ga0102851_10002031_pt1 | contig 12013 bp, 8 predicted proteins | sample Mud3Dept3metaG_FD_79558 | JGI IMG/M metagenome (GOLD analysis project Ga0102851, IMG submission 79558) | Freshwater wetland microbial communities from Ohio, USA, analyzing the effect of biotic and abiotic controls - Mud 3 Core 4 Depth 3... | ecosystem: Environmental > Aquatic > Freshwater >... | reverse complement strand
TCGGCGAAGTGCTTCTTGATGAGCTCCTCAATCCGGGCCCGGCCGAAATCCCCCACCGCGATCACCGCCATCAGGTCGGGGCGGTACCAGGTGCGGTAGAAGCGCTTCAGGGCTTCCCCGTCGAACGTCTCGATGGTTTTCTTCGTCCCGATTGGCATCCGCTCGGCGTAGCGGGAGCCTCGGAAGAGGACGGGGAATTGCTTGGCCCGCATCCGGGCATCGGCGCGCTGGCCAAGCCGCCACTCCTCGATGACAATCCCCCGTTCCTTTTCGATGGCCTGCGGGTCAAAGGTCAGCTCGTGAGCCCAATCCTCCAGGATGAGAAACGTCTTCTCGAGGATCTCCGGCGAATCCATCGGAATCCGCAGCATGTAGACCGTCTCGTCGAATCCCGTGAACGCGTTGAGGTCCGGGCCGAATCTCATGCCGATCGATTCCATGAAATCGACGAGGGCTTGCTTGGCGAAGTGTTCGGACCCGTTAAACGCCAGGTGCTCAACCACATGGGCCAATCCCTGCTGGTCTTCGTCCTCGAGCACCGACCCGGCGTGAACGACGAGGCGGAGTTCGGCCCGGTTCTTCGGCTCGCGGTTTTCGCGAATCCAGTAGCGGAGGCCGTTCTGCAGCTGTCCTGTTGTGATCCTGGAGTCGACAGGGAGCTTCTGGTCGAGCGCGAATTTGTCCGACTGCAGCGGGGCGGGCTTCTCGCTCTGGCTCCGGGCGGCTCCAGCCAGGGCGAACATCAGAACGGCGAATACAACAATGGTCAGTGGCTTGCGATAGTGTTTCATGTTTACCATCATTGGGAGTACAGGAACACCCGAAAACTCAGCAGAAAATGGATGTCCACAATCTACCGGATGCGAAGCCCGGCGCAACTATAGAACCGGCTCTCTTATATTGTGACACAAAATCTGCGAAATTGCTCTGGACCTCATGCGGCTGGCCTCCCGGCAGAAGCAGAAAATCACCCCAATATCTTCACACAAGGCTGTGTACATGCTCTTCTGATGCAGGCGAATCCGGATCGGGCGATTAGCCCGCGTGGTCCGTCCCCACAGCAATGGAACCTATTGGACCCAGAAGGAAATCTGCTGGGTGGCGGGTGGTCGTGAAGCGTCTCTAACGGTGACCTCGAGAACGTAGGCGCCGGGAGGGAAGTTTTCGAGCGGGAGCCTGCCCGTGACGAGTGCCGGGGAATTCAGCGGCTCGAAGTCCGATTGAAAAATGGCCTGATTCCCGCGATACACTTTTGTCTGCGCCAGAAGAGCGGAATTCTGGAGATCGTACACATGGAGAAAATACGACACTTGCGATGATTTCTGAAAACGGCGTTTGACGCTGATCGAGCTGACATCGAAGATATTCGGCGCCGGCCCGGCGGATCCAGGACTATTCGGGCCGGCTTCCGCCATGAATATGCTGCCGAGCGCAATTCCGGAGTGCGTCAGTTCGGGAACCGACAGCCATTGAAGCGAGCTCGCCGAGCGGCCCGTTCTTGCATCACGCACCGCGGCGCGAACGTGGTAGATCCCCGGCTCGACCGGTATGACTCCGCTGTAGATCCACTCCCGCAGACCTGTGTTGGGATCTGCGGCTGCGGGCACGGCCAGGGAGTCCGAAAAACTCGCCACCGTGCCTCCCTCCCTGTTCAGGACAATCCCGGCCAAGTCGATCTTGTTTTCCTGACCGGTCTTCAAGGCCGCGCCCTGTGTGTCTTCAATCACTGTGTGCAGCGCGACAGCAATACAGAATCCTTTGTCGCTCCTGAGGTCGTACCCGGCATAAAACCAAACCGGCAGAACGCCAATCGGAAGCGGGGATCGCAGGAGTTGAAGCAGAGCATCCGAAGGGTCCGTCTGCGCAGGATTCGCCATAACGGTTCCGTCCTGCCCCTGGATCGCGAGCTGAACGAGGTCGACTTCCGCCTGACGCACACGCACCTTGAGGTCGGACCGTCCCTTCACGGCAACCCGGATCGAACGGTACTTCCCCGGCTCCATCATGCCGCGTTCGAGATACCAGCCAAGGAGATAGTAACTGGATGTCTCTTTCAGAGTTTTTGCTATCGCCAAATCGAGCGCGTTCGTCTCCCTGAGAAAGGCGCCGCCGGTATCCGCCGCAAGCGCGTGGAGCGCATCCTGCGGCGACGTCACTTCGCTTTGCACATTGCGCGCAAGCCGACCGGAGAGATCGGGCCGGTCGGGATTGGCTATGTCCGGCCCCCCGACAATGAGGCCGCGCGTGTCGAGCGAGTAGATCATGATGCCGGCGCGCGCGGCGGCATCGGAGATTTCCCGAATCTTGCGGAGGGTTTCCGGGTGCCGATACTGGAGGACGAAACCGTCCGACAAAAAGAAAATCACCTTGCGGCCGGGCAACGGGCCAAATAATCGGACAATCCGGGCGAGCGCCGCGAGCGTGCGGCCTGCAATTTCGGTGGACTGAGCTGCAAGTATCGCCGCGCGCTTGCGCACCGATCTCTCGACTTCGGCGCGGTTGGGGCGGTAACGGCCGAAGAAACTCATGATCGTGGCGTCGACGAAATAGGAAATAACCTCTGTGTTGTTCTGTTCGATCGCGAGAGCCTGAGTTTCGTTCATCGGCACACGGTCTTTGTCCACGATGGGCGGGTAGAACAGGGTAAGCTTCTCCATGGCCGCCTGCAGCACCGCCTTGTTCCCGCTGAGTTGCTGGAGGAATCCGATGCTGCCGCTCGCTGGGAAAATCCCCGCCATATCACTGATCCCGACCGAAGTATTGATGAGGTTGTTCAGCGCGGCGCGCGTCCGCACCAGGCTGTCGGCCGAAAGATGCCAGTCATCCACAAAGAAGATCAGTCGGCGCCCTAATTCGGGGCTGACCGGATCGAGGCGGACCGGAGCCGGAGCGGCTCCGGTATCCGCCCACAATGCGCCCTCCCTGCCGGAACCGGAGGACACCAATTCGCAGAAAGACACGGTTTGGGGCTTCCCTGCAATCTTCAGCTCGAATTGCTCAGGTTTCAGATCCGGAACGAAGCGCCCTTGCCTGTCAAAAACCATCACATCCGTCTGCACCAGGTTCACCGCGGCGCGGATTGCAGTTTCGGACTTCTGTCCGGTATTCTGCTGCGCCCCCATGAGGAGCAATGGAATCATTATTGCCGGAAAAACCCTGGCTACGGCTTTTGTCATAAGGTGAACCAGCCTGTTTAAAAGTCCCTTTTATCCATATGCCTTGATTCTTTGCAACAACAATCGATTGACCCTGCAGTGGAAGAAATCCTGAAAAGAAATCTTGGACACCCACCCGAAGAGAAATCTTGGACACCCACCAGGCAGGAAAATCTTGGACACCCACTAGGCAGGAAGATCTTGGACGCCCACTAGGCAGTGGAGAAATCTTGGACACCCACCCGAAGAGAAATCTTGGACACCCACCAGGCAGAGAGGCGGGTGCTCGAAAAGCCTGGAAATCCTGGACGCCCACCAGGCAGAGAGGTAGGAGCCAGAGGGAGGAAAATCTTGGACACCCACCAGGCAGGAAGATCTTGGACACCCACTAGGCAGAGAGGCGGGTGCCCGAAAATCCTTGTAGCCTGGAAATCTTGGACACCCAGCAGGCAGAGAGGTGGAAACCGGAAGGAAACCATTATCGAAGGAACCTGGAAATCTACCAGCCAGAACCAGTTGCGCAGGATCAGGCTCCCGCCATGCGCGAACATCAGCCCCGAGGTAAGTAGGTGCCCACGCTTTCCAGGTTCTCCAGCTTCTTCCCGAAGTAGGTGGGTGTCCAGTTTCCCCGGCTCTTTTCCAGGATCTCCAGCTCCTTCCCGAAGTAGGTGGGAGGTGGGTGTCCACCTTCCCCGGCTCTTTTCCAGGTTCTCCAGGTCCTTCCCGAAGTAGGTGGGTGTCCAGTTTCCTCCAGTTTCCTCCTCCAGTTTCGCCCCTCCCGAAACCCGGGGAAAGGCTGCAGCACCCTGCCGTAAAGGAGATTTCCACGCGAACACTGCTATAATCTGAACCCGTATGACGACGCCGATGCGAAAGGGACTGCGCAGCTTTCTTGCTTCTCGACCTATATCTTTTCGCCTGTACATGATTATCGTGCCCACGACGATCCTGGCGATCCTGATGATCAGCTACGTCGACAGCCAGGTGGTCTCGCGACTCCTGGAATGGGAAATCCGGGACAATGCGCTCAACATCGCGGGCACCCTCGCGCAGGATCTATCGAGAATCGATGCGCCCGGTTACGAAAGCCTCCACTCCTGGCTAGGGCAACTGCTGGAAACAAACTCCTATATTCGCCGGATTGATGTTTTCCGCATGGTGGGCGGCAGCCTCAGCCGGATCGACACGACGTCTTCGTCGAATGCCGCGCCGATCGGCATCGAGGAGGCCGCAGCAATGAGGGAGGGCCTGCCGCGCGTGCTGCCCCAGTATCACGACCGGGAGCGCGCCTTGAAGGTGATTGTCCCTTACAAGAATCCGCCCGGGGCCGTCATGGGCTGCATAAGCGTGACCAGTTCGCTGCACCTGGTGGACTCGGTGCTCGGCGTCAACCGCAGGATCGACCTGATCCTCATCCCGCTCTCGGTGCTCGCCCTGGTGATCCTGCTTCATTACCTTTTCACCAGCGGCCTGACGGGACGCATCGGCCGCCTGGAACATGCCATGATGCAGGCCAGGAGCGGATCGCCGGGAGATCGCGCCCCCGTGGACCGGCAGGACGAGCTTGGCAGTATCGCCCGCACGTTCAACGAGACCATGGACGAAATCGACAGGGCGTCCCGTGAAAGAGACCGCCTGCTCGAAGAGCAGAAAAACTTCAACACGCAGCTGCAGGAACGGGTCCGGGATGCGACCCGGGACCTTTCCGATGCCAACCTCCAGTTGATCCAGGTGAACCGGGACCTGATAGACGCGCAGCGCCTGCTGACCCGGTATGAGCGCATGGCAGTGGCCGCACAAATGGCCGCCGCTTTCGCCCACGAGGTCGGATCCCCTTTGAGCGCGATTTCCACCCACCTGGAATTGATGGCGGAGGAATCCGGTTGCAGCGATGACACCCGGCGCAGGATCCGGCTGATCCAGGAACAGGTGAGCCGCATCACGGGATTCGTGGAAGATCTGCAGGCGGAAACACGGGCGGCTGCCAGGGCTTTCATCCTCGTGCAGCTGAACGACATCCTGAATCAGCTCCGCCTGTTTTTGCACCAGCACCTCGAGAGGCGGAAAATCCGTCTCGAGCTTCGCCTGCATGAGAATCTTCCTGAAATCGATGCCAACGGGCAGCAGCTGCAGCAGGTCTTCCTGAATCTGCTCAATAATGCGGCCGATGCGATGCCGGACGGCGGAACCATCCGGCTGGAAACCCGGCTGGAGCCCGAGGAGCCGGGCAAGGAGTCCGTAGTCGTCACCATCGCCGACAGCGGGGTCGGCATAGCACCCGAAGAACAGAAGCGGATCTTCGACCCGTTCTTTTCCACCAAAGACCTCCGGCGTGGCACCGGCCTCGGCCTGAGCATCGCAACCAGCATCATCCGCCAGCACCAGGGGACCATCGGGCTGGAAAGCGAACCTGGAAAAGGGGCAACGTTCACGATCCGGTTTCCGGTCCCATCCGAAGCACGGAACCGCTCGCGGGAGAAAGGAACCATTTGAACCCCAGCGCGCATGAATCAGGTAGAATTCTGATCGTCGACGACGATTCGGCATCACTCGAAGCGCTGGGCGAAGCAATGACCAGGGACGGACATGAAGTCTCGCTTGCCGGCAGCGGCGCAGAGGCTGTCCGGCTGGCCCACGAGCAGGAGTTCGACGTCGTGATTACCGATCTGCGCATGCCGGACGTCGATGGGCTGCAGGTGTTGCGCACATACAAGGCGATGCGGCCGGAGACGGTGCTCATCGTGATGACGGGTTTTGCTTCGATGGATACCGTCGTCGAGGCAATTTCAGCGGGCGCCTACGACTACATCTCCAAGCCATTCCGCCTGGAGCAAATGCGCCTCAAGGTCCGCCAGTCCCTCCGGCACGCCAGACTGCTTTATGAAAACAGGGATCTGCGGCGGGAGGCGCAAAGCAGGGATCTGCAGGGAGAGATCATCGGCTCGAGCCCGGCCATGGTCGAAGTGTTCAAGACGATCGCGAAGGTCGCTCCCAATGATGCCACCGTTTTAATCCAGGGAGAGAGCGGCACCGGCAAAGAACTTGTCGCCCGGTCCATTCACCGTCTGGGTAGTCGCCGGGACAAGCCTTTCCTTGCAGTCAATTGCGCCTCGGTGGCTGAAACTCTGCTCGAGAGCGAGCTGTTCGGCTACCTCAAAGGTTCCTTCACCGGAGCCGCTGCTCCCAAGCGGGGCATTTTCGAGGCGGCGCATCGCGGCACCGTCTTCCTCGACGAAATCGGCGACACAACCCAGGCCATGCAGTCCAAGCTTCTCCGCGTGCTCGAATCGGGAGAGGTCATGCCCGTGGGAAGCACTTCGGCTCTTCATGTCGACGTGCGGATCATCGCGGCAACCCACTGGGATCTGACGGAGCTGGCAGCGCAACACAAGGTCCGGGAGGATCTCTACTACCGCCTCAAGGTGGTCACGATCGCTCTCCCTCCATTGCGCGACCGCATTTCGGATTTGCCGCTCCTATTCGATTTCTTCCTGAAAAAATACTCCGCGAAACAGAATAAAACGCTCGCTGTCCATCCGGATGTCCTCGCATGCCTCGAAGGCTACGATTGGCCCGGCAATGTCCGGCAGCTGGAAAACGCCGTCGAACGCGCGGTGGCTCTCAACACCTCGGGAGTGTTCGCCGTCGAGGATCTGCCGGAAGAAATGCAGGTCGCGAGAACCAAACCGTTGAAGCCACGCGAGGGCGGTTGGCTGACCCTGGCCGAAATGGAGGAGCGCTACATCCAGGAAGTAGTTACGGCCTTTAACGGCAATATCACCCGCGCAGCGGAAATCCTCGGCATCGACCGCCGCACGCTCTATCGCCGGCTGGATCGCAGCAATCCCGAGTGACGGGAAAAGCCGCAGCAGAGATGTTACAGGTTTTTATTTCTGTGAAATCTGTGGAATCTGTGGCTGCTTCCGGCACTGCCGGGGCAGATTGGCACACTACACCGCAATTCCGACACACAAAAGGCTAATTTCGTTTTTTCAATGATTTAGCAGGCACCTTCGCCGCCCCCTTGCAGGAATGCAACGGTGGAGCCGCCTGTTCAATCGGGCGCTTTCCTGCTGTAAGTCACTAATAATGTATAGGTAACCGCCATCGTTGCGTTCTGGCACGCTTATTGCCCTATGCAAAATCGGCTCTGCCGCAATTGGGACGGGCCATCGGAATGTATAGAGGAGGGTAATAAGATGAAGTTCAACCTGAAGAAACGATTTCAAGGAAAGAGGTGGATGGAGCCGGGCTTCCATCGAGGCTTCGCATTGGGCCTGGCAATGCTTGTTTTGGTGGTCGTGGGAGGCGCGGTTGGCTTCCATGCATCCAATAAACGGGAGACGGCGAGTTCCGTTCCCGTAATGGCGGTTGCCGAGGCGAACAGCCCGGAAATGTTGAGCAGGGGTTTTGAAGCGGTGGCGCAGAAGGTCGAGGGGGCGGTGGTGAATATCAACACCGAGCAGGTGATCCACAACGCGGCGGCGCAGATGCAGGATCCGTTCCGTCAGTTCTTCGGAGGCCAGGATCCGTTCGGCTCTTTTTTCAAGCAGATGCCTCGTGACTTCAAGCAGAGGAGCCTTGGCTCGGGATTCTTCGTGGATCCGGGCGGATACATTCTGACGAACAATCATGTGGTGGACGGCGCGTCTTCCATCAAGGTGAAGCTGGCGGACGGCAAAGTACTGGACGCCAGGGTTGTCGGGACCGATTCCCAGACCGACATCGCCGTATTGAAGGTGGACGGCTCGGGTTTTCCGACTTTGAAGCTGGGCAACTCCGACACGGTGAAAGTGGGTGACTGGGTGCTGGCGTTCGGCAGCCCGTTCGGCCTGCAGAAGACCATGACCGCCGGAATCATCAGCGCGAAGGGACGTGTGATCGGCGCCGGCCCATATGACAACTTCCTGCAGACCGACGCGGCCATCAATCCCGGCAACAGCGGCGGCCCGCTCGTGGACTTGAAGGGGGAGGTCGTCGGTATCAGCACGATGATTGCCAGCGACAACGGAGGATTCCAGGGCATCGGCTTTGCAATCCCGGCGTCGATGGCAGACTCAATCTACAACCAGATTGTCACGACCGGCAAAGTCACGCGCGGATGGCTCGGCGTCACGATTCAGAGCATGACGCCGGAACTGGCGAAAACATACAACCTGCCCCCGGATAAAGGTGTGCTGGTTGCGGACGTTCAGGCCGGCTCACCCGCCGCGAGATCAGGATTGCTGTCAGGAGACATCGTGATGGAATACAACGGCAAAGACCTCCACAGCAGCAACGACCTTTCGCTGGCCGTGGCGGAAACAAAGGTCGGCGAGCCCGCGAGCTTGAAGATCCGGCGCAATGGAAGGGAAATGTCGCTCGACGTAAGGGTGGGCGAACGGCCGGCCGACGTTGCGCAGAATTTCCCGTCCTCTGCCGGCTCACAGCAGCGGGGCAAGCTGGGGCTCACGGTGGAGGACATCACCCCGGAGGTAGCCCGCCAGATGAACCTCTCGTCCGCGACAGGCGCTCTGGTGGCTGAGGTGCGGCCCGATGGTCCTGCAGCGGAAGTCGGGGTCCGTCCGGGGGACATCATTCGGGGATTAAACGATACGAACGTGGCAAACGCCTCCGACCTCGTGGAAGCAAGCCGGAACATCAAGAGCGGGGATGTGGTCAGACTGAAGATTGTTCGCAACGGGCAGACGATGTTCCTCGCTTTCGAGATCTCCTGACCGCCGCAGCAGTGATCGGTTATCCAGCCGGGGCCTGCCCTGCAGAGCAGGCCCTTTCTTTTTGCAACAGGCGATGCGGCCGAATGCGCGGCGCGATCGGGATCGGTATTGGTATCGCAATCGCTATCGGGATCGACGTCGGCATCATCACGCTGCCGGCATCAATACAGAGGCGTCCGATTATGCACAATTTTCGGTAGCGATTGCGATCCCGATGCCGATATTCCACGGTGCTGAAAAATCCTTTTCTTTTTGGCAAGGATTTTCAGGTAGGTAGTACAGGGACAGACATGTCCGATGTTCGGATAAAACACCGTATCTCCGATCATTCAGATCCAAAGAATTCTCTGTATTCGCCGTGATCTCTGTGGTGAAAAATTCTCCTGTCTGCGCTTACCGGATTGCATTGCCGTTCATTAGTCGTTCGGAATCCTTGACACCTTTGGTATCGTGTATGGCCTATGCGGCGTTCACCGGTTGCGATCATCTTTCTGACCGTTTTCATCGACCTCGTCGGATTCGGGATCGTTCTCCCCTTGCTCCCCTATTATGCGGAGACGCATGGGGCGGCCTCCCTCACGATCGGACTGCTGTCGACGAGCTACTCCCTGATGCAGTTCCTCTTCACACCGATCTGGGGAAGGCTGTCGGACCGGTATGGCCGGCGGCCATTGATCCTGATCAGCCTGGCGGGCTCCAGCATCGGCTTCCTGATCTTCGGACTCGCGCACACGCTCACGGGCCTGTTTGTGGGCCGCATGGTGGCCGGCATCGCCGGCGCCATTATTCCAACAACGCAGGCCTACATCGCGGATGTCACCCCTCCGGAATCGAGGGCCAAGGGCATGGGGCTCGTCGGGGCGGCCTTCGGGCTCGGTTTCATTCTCGGGCCTGCCATCGGCGGCCTGCTGGCGCCCTACGGCTACAACGTGCCCATCCTGCTTGCCTCCGCCCTGGCAGGTTTGAACCTTGTTTTCGCATATTTCAAGCTTCCGGAATCGCTGACCCCGGAAGCGCGCAGCCGGGCGCAGAGCCGCCGCTTCGATCTATCGACGATGCGCCATGCGCTGTCACATCCTTGCGTCAGCCCGCTTCTTGCGATGTACCTGGTGGTAATCTTCGCTTTCTCGAACATGGAGGCTACGTTCGGCCTGCTGAACCAGCACCTCTACGGCCTGTCTGCCCGCGAGACCGGGTACCTGTTTACCTTCATCGGGATGCTGATGTGCGTGATGCAGGGGGTGCTGGTGGGCCGCCTGGTTCGCAGGATAGGCGAGAGGCGGCTGATCATGATCGGAACCTTCACCATGATTTTCGGCCTGGGTTTGATGCCCTTTGCACCGAACATCCCGATTTACTGCCTGATCCTTGCTCTGATGTCCTTCGGTGCCGGGATCAACAATCCATCGATCACAGCACTTCTTTCGAAGTCTGTGAACATCGACGAGCAGGGCGGCGTAATGGGCATTGCGCAGTCCATGGCCAGCCTGGGGCGGATTCTGGGCCCCATGTGGGGAGGATACGTATTTGACGCCATCGGTTTCGGCTGGCCCTTCCTGACCGCAGGTTTGTTCATGGGGCTGGCATTCGTACTCAGCATGGTGGCTCTCAAGAAGCGCCCCGGCAGCCTGTGCGCCTGAGCGTGCTCCGGCGGCATCACCTTGGTGGTTTTGGCCTGCCCCTGCCGGTATAGCAGTCCCGCGCCACCTCCGGTGTCGCAATCGGGATCGGAATCGATGTCATTTCTCAGCCGGCCGCAATGCGGCGACTCCCTCGTATGCGTCGTTTTCGATACCGATTCAGGGGGGTGGCCCGTTGTGTCGAGCGCATGCCGCACCTGCACACGGCGCCGGAATGGCAGAGCTATTCAGGCGTGCACACGGCCTGTTGCCGCGGTTTCAGGCTGAGATGAAGATGCGATGAATATGCCGCGAAGCCTTGGCGGCCTTCGCGGTCGGTTTATCACGCCGGCGGCTTTTTCTTGAGCATGTGAATTTCCGCGCCGCCGCGCTTGAAACTCACCTCATCCATCAGTTGGTTTATCAGGAAGATCCCCCTGCCGTGCGATGCAAAGATCCTCTCCCCTTCGATCGGGCTCGGGATTGTACTGATGTCGAAACCCTGGCCCGGGTCCCGCACCACGATCAGGATCCCCCGACCCTCATCGCAGGATGCCGTCACCTCCACCAGTTTGTCCGCATCCTCTTTGCAGCCGTGAATTACGGCATTGGTCAACGCTTCCTGCAAGGAAGTCTCGACCTCGAATTCCCGTCCTTCGACACAGCCGCTCTCTTTCGCCAGGGCCAGAATGCGCTCCACTACCTCGTTGATCGCACTGATTTTCGCCGCGAATGTGACGTCGAGACGGAGTGAGAGTTTGTCTGGATCGAACTCGCAGCGACGGGAAGCGTCGGAATTCATCGGCAATCAACCCACTCAGATGTCATAAGGATAGCAGAATCCCACCACAGGGGTATATATCATTCATCGTTTCGGGAGATCCGCCGGGCTGCGGCCTCCCTCGAGCGCCGGTTGAATTCACCTTGCCGCACAGGCACACGCCTGCTATAAGTAGAATGGAGGTTTACCCGCCAGGACGGCATCCTGTGAGCGGACCTGTGCCTTTCAAACACGTGTGATTCCATTGCATTCACGAGGCAGCCGCGGTGATCGTGGAAACCCTCAGATCCCGGAATGTATTTTGCGAGCTTGCATCACTCGACGAGACGGTGTTCCCTCTGGATCGCGCCGCTCTCGCGCTGGGACTCGAGGAATACCCCGCGCTCAACATTGACAGTTACCTGCGCCAACTCGACACGATGGCAGCCCGCATCGAGGTGCTCGCGGGAAACGACCGGTCCCCCAACACGCTGCTGGATTGTCTCAACGAGGTGCTCTTCGTTCAGGAAGGCCTGCGCGGAAACACGGAGGATTATTACGATCCCCGAAACAGCTACCTGAACGAGGTGCTCGACCGGAAACTGGGAATTCCCATTTCTCTTTCCATACTCTACATCGAAGTCGCCCGCAGGGTGGACCTGCACCTCCAGGGCGCAGGCTTCCCGGGGCATTTCGTCGTCAAATGCGATGTCACCAACCGGGAAATATTGATCGATCCTTTCAGCAACGGACGTGTGCTGA
>Ga0102851_10002030_pt1 | contig 12013 bp, 10 predicted proteins | sample Mud3Dept3metaG_FD_79558 | JGI IMG/M metagenome (GOLD analysis project Ga0102851, IMG submission 79558) | Freshwater wetland microbial communities from Ohio, USA, analyzing the effect of biotic and abiotic controls - Mud 3 Core 4 Depth 3... | ecosystem: Environmental > Aquatic > Freshwater >... | reverse complement strand
GCATCACCCGGCGCAAGGATCCGCTGTCGGGCGCCTCGGATTCCCTGCCAGCCACGTCGCGCGCCAGCCTCGTAGCGATTCCATGAAGCAGACCCTGCAGCTCAAACTGTCGCAGCACCTGACGCTGACGCCGCAGCTGCAGCAATCCATTCGTCTCCTTCAGCTATCGACCCTGGAGCTGAACCAGGAGCTGGAACGCTTTCTCGCAGACAACCCTCTCCTCGAGCGCGAGGACATCGAAGAGGCCGCTGTGCAGCCGCCCCGCGGCGCGGAGGCGGTCCCGGTGCCCTCCGAAGTACCCGCGTCGACCGACCCCGCGGAACGCGAGCCCACCGAAGCCGAGAACCGGTTCGACGAGGCGGAGTGGCTGGGCGAAGGCAGCTATGGCAGCGGCGGACGCGACGATGAGGAAGGCGAGTTCCCGCAAGTCGCCGCCGACGCGCCCACCCTGCGCGACCACCTGCTCGAGCAGGTGTCTCTCACGCCCCTGCCCGCTCGCGACCGCGGCCTCGTGACCGTGCTCATCGAGGCCCTCGACGAGGATGGCTACCTGACCCAAAGCCTCGATGAGATTCGCGACATGCTGCCGGCGGAGCTCGAAGTCGAGCCCGAAGAGCTCGCCGTCGCGCTCAAACAGCTTCAGAATCTCGACCCGACCGGCGTCGGCGCGCGCACCCCCGCCGAGTGCCTCGAGTTGCAGCTCGAGGCGTTGCTGCCCGGGACGCCGTCGCGCGCACTCGCTATCAGGGTAGTGCGCGAGCACCTACCCCTGCTCGCAGCGCGCGATTTCGTGAAGCTCCGCAAGGCGCTCGGGTGCGACGACGAGCAGCTCAAAGCCGCGCAGCGACTCATCCAGAGCCTGAATCCGAGACCCGGCGCGGTGTTCGCGCCGGTCGAGACACGCTATGTCGTCGCCGACGTGATTGTGAAAAAACACAAGAACGTCTGGTTGGCGCAGCTCAATCCCGATGCGATGCCCAGGCTCCGGATCAATCGGATGTACGCGGACATCCTGCAGCACAACCGCGGCGCCTCGGGCGGGCAATTGTCGCAGCAACTCCAGGAAGCGCGCTGGCTCATCAAGAACGTGCAGCAGCGATTCGAGACCATCCAGCGGGTCGCGCAGGCGATCGTGGACCGCCAGCGCCATTTCTTCGAGCACGGCGAGGTCGCGATGCGGCCGCTCGTCCTGCGCGAGATCGCGGATCTTCTCGGCCTGCACGAGTCCACGGTGTCGCGCGTGACGACCCAGAAGTTCATGGCCACGCCGCGCGGCATTTTCGAACTGAAGTACTTCTTCGGCAGCCACGTCGCCACGGAGACGGGCGGCGCCTGCTCGGCGACCGCGATCCGCGCGCTGATCAAGCAGCTCGTTGCAGCGGAAGACACCAAGAAGCCGCTATCGGACTCGAAGATCGCCCAGATCCTCGGCCAGCAGGGCATCGTGGTCGCGCGACGCACGATCGCCAAGTACCGGGAATCGCTGCACATTCCCCCGGTGAACCTGCGGAAGTCGCTCTAAGAGCGAGCCGTTCGGGCCGGTGCCCGCGCGGCGAACCACGCGCCTCGACCTGTCCCGATCCGCCAAGGCACCCATCCGGCTGCGCCCCCGGTCGCTCGGGGCCGGCGCTATAATCCGCGCCCTGCCCATGACCTCACGGAATCCTGGCGAGACGCCCGACACGCGGTGTCCGCCTCGCCTCCGGTGACCCGCATGAATCTCATCGCCAAGCTGCTCCCCCCCGCCAACATCGTGCTCGGCCTCGACGTGAGCAGCAAGAAGCGCATGTTCGAGCAGATTGGGCTCGTGTTCGAGAACAACCAGGGGATCGCGCGCAGCCAGGTCTTCGACAGCCTGTTCGCGCGCGAGCGGCTCGGCAGCACCGGTCTTGGCCAGGGTGTCGCGATTCCGCATGGGCGGATCAAGGGCCTGCGTGACTGCGTCGGCGCGTTCTGCCGCCTGCAGACGCCGGTCCCGTTCGATTCGCCGGACGGCAAGCCGGTAACCCTCGTGTTCGTGCTGCTCGTCCCCGAGCAGGCCACCGAGCAGCATCTGCAGATCCTCTCGGAGCTGGCGCAGATGTTCAGCGACCGGGACCTGCGGGAGAAGCTCGCGACCGAGACCGATCCCGAGCGCCTGCATCAGGTCATCACGGGCTGGCAGCCGTATGTTGCAGACCAGCGTCGCGCGGCTGTATGAGAGGAACCGCGAGCGTCTCCGGCTCGCGTGGTTAGACGAGCCGGTCGGCGGCGGTGCACCGCTCAAGCGCGACGCGCCCGAGGCGGCAGCGCTCGTCGGCCACCTTAACCTGATTCACCCCAATCGCATCCAGGTCGTCGGGCGATTCGAGGAAGCGCATTTCGTCGCGCTGCCGCGTCCCGAGCGGGTCGCGCTGGTGGAGAAGCTGTTTGCCGCGGCGCCGGCGGCGATCGTGATCGCCGAAGGGCTCGTGGCGCCGCCGGAGTTGCTTGCGTCCACCGCGGGCCGCGGCATTGCAATGTTCGCGACCCCGGAGCCTGCCGCGACAGTCATCGACGTCCTGCGCCGGCACTTGGCGAAGGTTCTCGCGGAATCGACCGAGCGGCACGGCGTCTTCATGGACGTGCTCGGCGTCGGCGTGCTGATCACGGGCGAGTCCGGCGCGGGGAAGAGCGAGCTCGGACTCGAGTTGATCAGCCGCGGACACGGCCTGGTTGCGGACGACGTGGTCGAGATCGCGCGCCTCGGCCCCGGGACGCTGGAGGGTCGCTGCCCGCCCATGCTCAAGGATTTCCTGGAGGTGCGCGGGCTCGGATTCCTAAACATCCGCACGATCTTCGGCGAGACCGCGATCCGCCCGAAAATGAACCTGCGGCTGATCGTGAACCTCGACAAGCCGTCGAAGACCGCCGCCACGCCCGCTGAGCGGCTCCCGCTCACCGCCCTCGCCGAGGACATCCTCGGCGTCACCGTGAGCAAAGTGGTCATTCCGGTCGCGGCGGGGCGCAACCTTGCCGTGCTGGTCGAGGCGGCGGTGCGCAACTACATCCTCAAGCTCCGCGGTACGGACAGCACCTCGGACTTCCTCGCCCGTCAGCAGGCGGCGCTCGATGCGGACGTCAACGACGACGCGCCGGCGCCCGTTAAGGTCCCGCGCGCTTAGGGATGCGCGCCGGCCGACAGCACGCCCGGCCATTCACCACCCGAAGGAGAGTCCGATGCACAAGCTCGCCGCAGTGATCTTCGCCACGCTGCTCACCGTTTCGCTCACTCACGCCGCCGACGAGAAAAAGGAGATGAGCTCGCAGCAACAGCGCATGGCCGACTGCAACGCGGAGGCGAAGAAGCGCACCTTCAAGGAGAAGGCCGACCGGGACAGCTTCATGAGCGCCTGCCTGAAGGGCGAGATGCCCGCAGAGAAGAAGGAGATGACGGAACAGCAGAAGCGGATGGGCGAGTGCAACACCGAGGCGAAGGGCAAGAAGTTCGCAAGCAACGACGAGCGTCAGGCGTTCATGAGCGCGTGCCTGAAGGGCGAGAAGGCGATGACCCAGCAGGAGCGCATGGGCTACTGCAACAAGGAAGCGGGCGCCAAGAATCTCAAAGGCGACGAGCGTCAGAAGTTCATGTCGACTTGCCTCAAGGGCTGACTGCCGCCCGTAGCAGGACAGCCGCAAGGGCGCGCGGGCGATCGCGCGCCCTTATCGCTTTCATGCCGGCGTGAACCACGGAGGCGCAGACACACAGAGGTTCGCGTGCAGGCTGCGCACCCCGATTGATGGGCACAGTGGCGGTCCCGGCGCCCGGCATGCGCTGGCATCAAGGTCGTTCGCCGTTTGTCGGTGTCTTTGTGGTGAGATTTCCCTCCCGGACGCCGACCGTCCCTTCGTTGCCCGGCAAAAGCCCATCCGCTATGCTCGCCCGCATATGCAGCTCGTCGTCATCAGCGGCCTGTCCGGCTCGGGCAAGAGCGTCGCGCTCGCGGTGCTCGAGGACGCCGGTTTCTACGTCGTCGACAACCTCCCGGCGACGCTGCTCGGCGCGAACCTCGCATTCCTTCGGGATTCGGGATACGGACGCGTCGCCGTCACGATGGATGCCCGAAGCGGCCAAGCGCTCAAAGAGCTTCCGCCGATGCTCGATGCGCTGAAGGCGCGCGGGGACGACGTGCGCGTCCTGTTTCTCGATGCGCGCGACGACACGCTCGTGCGGCGTTATTCCGAGACGCGCCGCAAGCACCCGCTCGCCGACGGCGAGCGCACGCTCGAGGAGTCGATCCATCGCGAGCGCGAGCTGCTGGAGGAGATCGGCGAGCGCGGCCACCACATCGACACCAGCGACATCGCACCGAACACGCTGCGCACCTGGGTGAAGGAGTTCGTCGGCATCCCGGCGACTGGCACCACGCTGCTGTTCGAGTCCTTCGGCTTCAAGCAGGGCATTCCGGTCGACGCGGACCTCGTGTTCGACGTGCGCTGCCTTCCCAATCCCTTCTACGACCCGAAGCTCCGTCCGCTTACCGGGCGCGATCCCGAGGTCATAGCGTTCCTGGGCGCGAACGCCGACGCGCAGCAAATGCTCGCCGACATCGGCGATTTCGTCGAACGCTGGCTCCCCTGTTTCCGTCGCGACAACCGCGCCTACCTGACAGTCGCGATCGGTTGCACCGGCGGGATGCACCGCTCGGTCTACTTCGCCGAAAAGCTCGCTGCGCGCTTCGGCGGCGCCGCGACCGTTCTCATTCGCCACCGGGGCTTGCGCGCATGACGAGCCCGGCGGCGAGCGTCACACTCGGCCTGACCGGGGCATCGGGGATCGGTTATGGCCTCCGGCTGCTCGAGTGCCTGCTGGCCGCGGGTGTCGACGTCGCGCTCGTCTACTCGCAGGCGGCGCAGATCGTGGCCAAGCAGGAACTCGACCTGGCGCTGCCGGCCCGCGCGCCCGACGCCGAGCGCTACCTCCGCGAGCGCTACCCGGGCGCTGGTGACCGACTGCGCGTGTATGGGCGCGAGGACTGGTACGCACCGGTTGCATCGGGCTCCAATCCCAGCGATGCGATGGTGATCTGCCCCTGCTCGATGGGCACGCTGGCCGCCGTGGCGACCGGCCTCGCCGACAATCTCATCGAGCGCGCCGCTGATGTCGCCCTGAAGGAGGGCCGCAAGCTGGTGATCGTGCCGCGCGAGACGCCGTTCTCGGTGATCCATCTCGAGAACATGCTGCGCCTCGCGCGCGCCGGCGCCGTCATCCTGCCAGCGAATCCCGGCTTCTACATGCACCCGCGGAGCGTCGACGAAGTTGTCGATTTCGTCGTCGCGCGGGTGCTCGACCAGCTCGGCGTGCGCCACAAGCTCGTGCGCCGCTGGGGCCGCGACGCGGCGAAAGGCGAGTAACGCAACCGGCGGTGCGAGCGACGCCCGACGGCGCCCGAGAGGATCCAGTGAGCCCCCTGTTCATCGAAGACCTGCCGATCTTTCCGCTGAACACCGTGCTTTTTCCCGGCGGCGTGCTGCCGCTGCGAGTGTTCGAGACGCGATACGTCGACATGACGCGCGAGTGCATGAAGGAGAACCGACCCTTCGGCGTTTGCCTCATCCGCGAAGGCGGCGAGGTGGGCCAACCCGCCGTGCCAGAGGATGTGGGCACGCTGGCGAGCGTGACCGACTTCGACATGGCCGACCCGGGGGTTCTCGGCATCAAGACTCGCGGCGGCAAGCGCATTCGCATCGTCGAGCGCTCCGTCTCACGCCAGGGTCTCGTGCGTGCAAGGGTCGAGGTGCTCGAACCGGAAGAGGACGCGCCCATTCCGCCGGAGCTTGCGAGCTGCGCCCGCATCGTGACCCTCGTGGTCGCCGACCAGGCGGCCGGGACCTTCGCGGAGCCCTACGCGTTCGAGAGCGCATCCTGGGTGGGCTACCGACTCTCCGAGATCCTTCCAGTGCCGCTCAAGGCCAAGCAGAAGCTTCTGGAGCTTGAGGGCGGAATCGCGCGGCTCGAGGTGCTACAGAAGTTCCTGGAGCAGCGCGGTTTGGCATCGGGCGGCTGAGGGAGAACGGCGGCACCGCAAAAGCGCGAAAGACGCCAAGGTTCGCAAAGGGAGGAGTTGGGCGTGGTGCCCGCGGGCCTGGGAGCGCCACGCGTGCGAGGTCGAGACTCAGCGTTCCGTTCGCGCACCGCCTCCTCGCCGCCGCATCCGATCGCGCCCCTAGCCAGGCGCTCTACTTTCGCGACCCTTTGCGCCCTTCGCGCTTTTGCGGTTCTGCTCCAGGCCGTTGCTCGAGCGACGCGAGGATCTTCCGCACGGGGACCGGCACCGCACCGTCGGCGGCCTCGTCGATGGGCATCCACATCGTTCCCGGCTCGGCCGCGTGCGCGACCGGCCTTCGGGTGTGCACGAGCACGGGCTCGATGTCGAGCTTGAAGTGCGTAAAGCCGTGCGAGACGATGGGTAGCCGCTCGCTCGTGCGCGCATCGCAGCCATGGCGCGCTGCAAGCGAAACGACCTCGTCCAGGGAGCCTGCCTCGGGGAAGCACCAGAGTCCTCCCCAGACCCCGGTCGCCGGGCGCTTCGCGAGAAGCACATCGCCGCCGTGCACGAGCAGCAGCATCGTCGTGCGACGGCGCGGCACCGCTTGGCGCGGGCGCGGCGCCGGAAACGCCTCGGGAGTGCCGAGAGCCGCGGCTGCGCAGGTCGATCGCACCGGGCAGCCCGCGCAAGCCGGCGACCGGGTCGTGCACACCGTGGCGCCGAGATCCATGAGCGCCTGCGTATAGCGCTCGATGTCCCGCGACGGCAGGAGCGATTCGGCGAGCGCCCACAACTCGCGCTCCACGGCCCGGTCGCCGGGGAAACCCGGCACCGCAAAGTGCCGTGCGAGAACGCGCTTCACGTTGCCGTCGAGGATCGCCTCGTGGCGTCCGAATGCGAACGCGGCGATGGCCGCTGCGGTCGACCGCCCGACTCCCGGCAACGCCTCGATCGCCTCGCGGGTGTCGGGGAAACGCCCGCCGCGCTCCGTCATCACGAGTCGGGCGGTGCGATGGAGATTGCGGGCGCGCGAGTAGTAGCCGAGCCCCGCCCAAGCCGCGAGCACCGCGTCTTCGTCGGCCGCTGCGAGCGTCGCGAGATCCGGGAATCGCGCGCGGAAGCGCTCGAAATACGGAATCACCGTGGCGACCTGCGTCTGCTGCAGCATGATCTCGGAGAGCCACACGAGATAGGGGTCGCGCGTGCCCTGCCACGGCAGATCGTTACGGCCGTGGTGACGCTGCCACGCCGCGAGTCGACGCGAAAACTCCGACACCGTGCCTACTTCTTCCTGCGCAGGCCGCGGAGCATGTCCTCGATTAGCGGCGCGGCGCCCGGTCCGAGGCTCTTCTCGATGGTCAGCTTGACGCCGGTCTTCGCGGATTCCGCAGCGAGTGCCGCAGCGTCGACGGAATACCCGGGTGCATCGAGCGGACCCGAGATGCGAACCGGAACCGCGATGCCCTGCAGCGCGGTGATCTGGCGCCCCCCGCCGATCGGGATGGCGTTGACGGGCGTCGCCAGCACGAGATAGTCGATCCGACCCGCGCCGATGTCGATGTCTCCCCGGCCCGTCATCTTCAGCAGCGGCGATCTGCCGGTTAGGTCGTCGTTGTGCGCGACACCGTTGCGAATTGCGAAGGTGCCCGTGAGCTCCGCAAACTCGGTCTGATCGCCAGCGCTTGCCCTGCCCTCGACGTTCGACTGCGAGCCGAGCAGCGAGCCTGCGACCTTGACGATTTCACCGAGGTTGATGCCCTTCACCGCGCCGTCGCGCAGCTCGATGCGTGCCGAGCCGTTGAGCGCCCGCTTCAACGCATCGGCCGTCGTGCCCGTCGCGTTCACGTCGACATTCACATTACCGCGGCCTTCGAGCCTGTCGAAGCCGGCCGCATCGCGTAGCAGCGGGCCGAGCGCGACGCCGGTGAGCTGCTCGCGAATCGCGAACTGGCTCGTGTTCGCATTGACGGAAACGGTGCCGGATAACGTGCCCTGGTAGAGCGTCGCGTTCAGCGGCGCGATATCGAGCCGGCCGCCCGTGGCTCGCAGCCCCATATTGAAGTTCTGTGCCTTGACGCGGCGGAACGCGAGCGCGCCGATCCGCACGGAGCCGTTCGCGTTGAGGCCTTTCAGACCCGAGAGGTCGATCGGCTTGTCAGCGGTCGCAACCGGTGCGCCGCCCGCAGGCGCGGCCGCGCCTTCCTTGCCGCCTGCGGAGGGTGCCCCCGCGCGCCCCGCAGCCTGCGGCGGCGGAAGGTATCGATCGACGTTGAGCCGGTCGGCCGAGATGTCGAACTGGATGGCCGGGTCCTCGAGATTTGCGACCGCGACCTTCGCCTTGAGATTCGAGTCCTCCAGCTTCGCGGCGAGGTCCGCGCTCGCGCCGGACGGCGCTCCCCAGGCGAGCCGCGCGCCGCCGCTCACGCTTCCCTTCACCGACTTCTGGGGGATCTCCGGGCCGCTCGCGACAAGATCCCCCACGAGCGAGGGCATCTCGACGCTCTTCGCCGCGAAATCGACCGACACCGGAGACGCGAGCTTCACCGCGAGCTCCGCGTCGCCCTGTCGCACGTCGGCTTCGATGACGAGGCGTTCGAACCGGACCCGTTGCCCTTGCGACGACAGCGGCGAAAGCGCGAGCTTCGCGGTCACGGTCCGCTCCGGGCGGACGAGCTTCAGCTCGGCGTTCGCGGCCTCGCCCTCCGCCCCCGAGGGGGCGAGGCGCAGCTTCGGCACGCTCCCCTTGAAGTCGAGTCCGTCCTTCGTGGTCGCAGCGACCGAGACCTTCGTGAGCGCCACGAGCTCGCGTCCGCGGTCGAGCTCCACGTCGCCCGCGACGGTCGCAGCGAGCCCCTTGGCACCCTGTACGTCGCCAGTCACCTTGAGGTCGATGTCCTCGAGCGCGAATGCGCCTTGGGCGAGCCGAATCGTGTACGCGCCGCTCCCCTTGACGTCGACGGCGAGATCCGGCTTCGCCCCTTCGATGCGTGTCGCGACATCGAGCTTGCCGCGCGCCCCTTCCGCAAGGCGTCCCGTCTTCGCGTCGAGCGCCGTCAGGCGCACGGAGCGTCCTTCGGATTCGTCCCGCCACGACACGTTCGCATTGCGCAGCCGGACGCCGCCGATGTCGATCGCGAACGGCGGTTCCGCCTCGGCCCGCGGCTTCTCTTTCGTCGCCACGGTTGGCCGCGACTCGCGACCGGCAAGATCGTCGAAGTTCGTCTTCCCGTCCTTGTGCTTCACGAGCTCCACCTCGAGCCCGGACAGGTCGACGTGGTCGACGACGACCTTCCCGGCGAGCAACGGCAGCACGGCGACCGCGACTTTCGCCTCGCCGACACTCGCGAACTTGCCCGCGCCGCCCGGGCCCGAGAGCGCGACGTTCTCGACCGAAGCGCCGATGCGCGGAAAGAACGTGAGGCCGAGCTTGCCGTCGATGGTCAGCGTCCGCCCGGTCTTTTCCTTCACCGCCCGAATGATTTCCGGCTTGTACCGATTCGGATCGACGACGAGCGAGACGACGATGGCAGCGATGATCGCGACCCCTGCGAGCGCCGCGACGCCGATGGCAACGTAACGGACGGCCTTCATTGGCTCGGCTCGTTCGCGACGCCGAAGGGCACGTGGCCGGTCGCGACATGGTGGCGGGCCGACTCGCAGTGGCCACGCTGATCGTCGAAGAAGATGTCCGCCCCGAACGCCTTGAGGAACGGCGCCTTGTCGAGCCCGCCGAGGAAGAGCGCCTCGTCGATGCGGATGTCCCAGGCGCGAAGGGTGCGGATCACGCGTTCGTGGGCCGGCGCGCTCCGGGCGGTCACGAGCGCTGTGCGGATCGGCGCGCCGTCGAGCGGGAACTCGGCCTGAATCCCGTGCAGCGCCGCAAGGAAGCTCTTGAACGGGCCGCCGGAGAGCGGTTCCCTCGCGGCGTTCGTTTCGGTCTCTGTGAAGCGCTCGAGCCCGTCACGCTTGTAGACCCGCTCGGCCTCGTCGGAGAAAAGCACGGCGTCGCCGTCGAACGCGATGCGCAGCTCACCCGGCGCGTCGACGTTCTGGCCGACGAGCGCCGAGGGGAGGATCGTCGCGGCGGCGTGGCCTGCGTCGAGGGCCTTGCGCACGTCGATGGGGTTGGCGGAAAGAAAAAGGTGCGCGTCGAACGCGGGAACGTATGGGTGCGTGCTCTCGCCGCCTGTGAACGCGGCTCGTGTCACGTCGAGCCCGTAGTGCGCAATCGAGTTCATGATGCGAAGCCCCGTATCGGCGGTATTGCGCGAGAGCAAAATCACCTCGGCCCGCGGCCGCGTTGGTTCGAGGCCGTTTAGCGCGAGAAGTTTCCTGACCAGGCCGAATGCGATGCCGGGCGCGAGGATCTCGTCCTCGCGCGCGAGCTGGTAGCGGTGGTAAGCCGCGACGCCCTCGGTCTCGAACACGCGGTTCGACGCCTCGAGGTCGAAGAGCGCTCGCGACGAGATTGCGACGACGAGCTTGCCGTCGAAGGAGACCGGCATAGGGACCTGCGGTTGAATGGCCTGCGCCGCGGCGCGGCGCTCTGCCGTTCAGTTTAGCCGATCCCTCCCCCCGACCACGAAACCGGCCCGGCTCGCCCGAGGAAGGGGTCAGCGCCCGCGCCGCGCTCCCGCCGCCGCGTGGCGATACATGTGTGCCGCCAGCTGCACGAGCGTCGCCGAGGCGAGCCACGACCGTCTGTCGTCGCCGCGGCTCGTCAGCGCGATCGGCACCCGCGCCCCGAGCACGATACCCGCCGAAAGCGCGTCGGCGAGATACGCGAGCTGCTTGGCGATCATGTTGCCGGACTCGAGGTCGGGGACGAGCAGGATGTCCGCCTGTCCCGCGACGGCCGACCGGATGCCGGTGTTTTCGGCGGCCTTGAGCGAGACCGCATGATCGAACGTGAGCGGGCCGTCGAGGATTCCGCCGGTGATCTGCCCGCGCTCCGCCATCTTGCAAAGCGTCGCGGCCTCGATCGTGGCCGGCATTTTGGGATTGATGGTCTCCACCGCGGCGAGCACGGCCACCTTCGGCGCCGGAATGCCGAGCCAATGCGCGAGGTCGATCGCGTTCTGGCAGATGTCCCGCTTCTCCGAGAGCCCCGGCGCGATGTTGATCATCGAGTCCGTGATGAAAAGCGGCTTCGGATAGGTGGGCACGTCCATCACGTGGACGTGGCTCACGCGGCGCTCGGTGCGCAGACCCTTCGTTGCAGAGATGACCGGGACGATCAGGTCTTCCGTGGCCATGCTGCCCTTCATAATACCTTCGACCTTGCCCTCGCGCGCGAGCCGAATCGCCTCGGCTACGGCCTCGCGCGGATTCGCCGCCGGCACGATCTCGAACCCGTCGAGGTCGACGCCGCCCGCCTCGGCCGCTTCGCGAATCACGTCCTCCGAACCGACGAGGATCGGCACGATGGTGCCCTCGCCCGCCGCCGCCACCACGCTCGCAAGCGAGTCGGCGTCGGCCGGATCGACGATCGCGGTGACGATCGGCGCAAGCTTGCGGGCCTTGACGCGGCCCATGACCTCACGGAATCGCGCCTCCTTGTCGTCGAAGCGTACGTCCGGGAGATCGATCTTCAGCCGCCGGACCTTTTCCTTCGGTGCGATCACCTCGGCGGTGCCGGAAACGACTACTTCGCCGTCCTGGTTCAGGCACTCGGTGTCTAGGACCACCTTGCCCTTGTCGGCGTCTTTCTCTTTCGCCGTGACCTTGATGCTGATGGTGTCGCCCACTTTCACCGGACGACGAAAGCGCAGGTTCTGGCCGAGGTAGATCGTTCCGGGCCCCGGGAACTCGGTGCCGAGGACAGTGGAGATCAGCGCGCCGCTCCACATGCCGTGGCCGATGACCTCGCGGAAGCGGCTGCTTTTCGCATACTCAGGGTCGACGTGCGCCGGGTTGATGTCGCCCGACATCACCGCGAACAGGGTGATGTCCTGCTCCGTGAGGGTGCGCACCAGCGTCGCGGTGTCGCCGACCTCGATCTCGTC
>Ga0102851_10002029_pt1 | contig 12014 bp, 8 predicted proteins | sample Mud3Dept3metaG_FD_79558 | JGI IMG/M metagenome (GOLD analysis project Ga0102851, IMG submission 79558) | Freshwater wetland microbial communities from Ohio, USA, analyzing the effect of biotic and abiotic controls - Mud 3 Core 4 Depth 3... | ecosystem: Environmental > Aquatic > Freshwater >... | reverse complement strand
GCCGTTCGACTTGCATGTGTAAGGCATGCCGCCAGCGTTCAATCTGAGCCAGGATCAAACTCTTCAGTTTAATCTCTGCAAAATTATTACTCTCGCTTGACGTTTAAAACTTCATGCGAGCACTTCTGATATTTAAAGACTCCACGTTGCCGAAGCAACGCAGCGCTTCAAAACCAAGTGCCCACACTTATCGGCTGTATATTGTTAAAGAACGTTGGTAGCGGGGATAGGATTTGAACCTATGACCTTCGGGTTATGAGCCCGACGAGCTGCCAGACTGCTCCACCCCGCGCCAGATATGCATTTATTTATGCATCAACCAAGACCGCGATTATAGCAGCGCACTTTTCCCCAAGTCAAACCTTTTCCGAAAAATTTATCAGATAGTTACTCAAGGAGGCAGCACCTTCCTGCTTTAGACGTAAGGCCGACTAAAAAACAATGTAATTCACTCTCGCACAACAGGTATACGCACACCATGAAGACGGCACAGAGTGGCTAGCTTTGGCCGTGCACCGGCGCTCCTGCGCCGACCCGCTCATTCCAATTTTGCATCGCTCAGCGGCTACAGAGGAAAATATGCTGCGACAGTGAGGAGTGCACAATGGGTATACGCCCCGATAGCGCACGAGATTCAGACCAGATTGCCCCGGGTATGAATCAAGGCTGGGGCGACTCCCATGACATCGGCTGCAATAAGGCCACGCCGGACTCGGCGTATACCAGCGAATGACTGGCCTAGGCTTGCGCGGATAGCACCCTGACGTTAACCGGCCCCTCTGCGCTCCTGGACTCAGGCGCCGGCAAGCCACGCTACGCCTCCGCAATAAGGGTGACGTAATCCTGTAATGTTTTAAAAATCAGCTGGTTGCGGCCTTCACCGGACGCCGGCGGTTCCTGAGCCAGGTCGCCATCCGGTCCATGCTGACGTAGAACGTCGGCGTGACATACAACGTCAAAAGCTGCGAAAACAGCAGTCCGCCCACCACCGCGATCCCCAGCGGCTGGCGCATTTCAGATCCGCTGCCAGTGCCGAAAGCAAGCGGCAGGGTCGCGCAGATCGCCGCCATGGTGGTCATCATGATGGGCCGGAAGCGGATGATCGAAGCCTCGACAATGGCCTCTGCTGCCGACAGCCCCTTTTCGCGCTGAAGTTGCAGCGCGAAATCCACCATCATGATCCCGTTCTTCTTGACCAGGCCCACCAGCAGGATGATGCCGACGAAGCTGAAGATGTTCAGTTCCCTGTTGAACAGCCACAGCATCAGCAAGGCGCCAAAGCCGGCAAAGGGCAAGGCGGTCAGGATTGTCACCGGGTGCGCATAGTTCTCGTAGAGGATCGCCAGCACCATGTAGATCACCAGGATCGTGATCAGCAGCAAAATGGGCAAGGTGCGGAATGCATCCTGGAACGCTTTGGCGCTTCCCGCCATGATCGCGGTTATGCCCACAGGCAGAGATTCCCGGGACATCGCTTCGACGTGCGCTACCGCCTCGCCCACCGAAACACCCGGCGCGAGATTGAAGGAAAGCACGACGGAAGGCAGTTGACCATAGTGGCTCACCGACACCGGGCCCACGCCCATCTTGATATCAGCGACCGCACTAATCGGCACCATGCGCCCCGTATTCGACTGGACAAAGAGCGAACGCAGCGCATTCATGTCCCGCTGGAAACGCGGATCCAGTTCAAGGAGGACAAAGTACTGGTCGGTCGCGCCGTACACCGTGCTGATCTGGCGTCCACCGTAGGCGTTATAGAGCGTGGTTTCGATCTGCTGCGGCGACACGCCGAGTGCCGCGGCGCGTTCGCGAAGAATGTTGATCTGGATTTCTGGGTTGCGCAGCTCCAGGTTGGTACTCACGTCCCGCAGAAAATTGGATCCGCGCAACCTTGCTTCCAGTTCCTGCGCCTCGGCGTAGAGCCCCTTCAGGTCGGTTCCCTGAACCACCAACTGGTAATCGGCGTTGCCGATAAGCCCGCCGATATTGATCGACGGCGGATTGTTCATGAAGATCCGCAAACCCTGCGCGCCGCCGGCAAACGATTGCCGCAGCTCCTGAATCACCTGGTCTGCGCCAAGCTTGCGCTCATCGCGCGGCTTCAGGCGGATGATCACGCGGCCGACGTTGTCTCCGCTAATCCCGCCCGTCGCCTGCCCGGCGGTGGACATTACGGCGTGAACATCAGGGTGTTTCTGGACGATATCCGTCACTAAACGCAGGCGACGCTCCAATTCGAAAAAGGTGACGCCCTCGGGCGCGCGCACATTGCTGAATATCACACCGGTATCCTGGCGTGGAATAAACCCTTGCGGCACCATTTTATAAAGCACGCCGGTAAGAACCAGGAAACCCAGCGAGCCCAGCAGCATCAGCGCGCGATGCGCCATAGTCCAGCGCAGCGTAGCCCCGTAGAAATCGCGCATCGCATCAAAAGTGCGCTCGAAAAACTGGTAAGCCCGGCCATGGTCATGCGTCGGCCTGAGCATCAGGCTGCACATCATCGGCGTCATGGACAGCGACACCGCCCCGGAGATCAGCACTGCCATGCCCACCGTTACCGCAAACTCGCGGAACAGGCGCCCAAGCAGTCCTTCCATGAAAAGAATCGGTATGAACACTGCCGCCAGCGATATCGTCATCGAAAGCACGGTAAATGCAATCTCTTTGGATCCCTCCAGTGCCGCTCTCATCCGGGTCTTGCCCATCTCCATGTGGCGGGTGATGTTCTCAAGCACCACGATGGCATCGTCGACCACGAAACCCACGGCGAGAATGACGGCCATCAGCGACAGATTGTTGAGACTGAACCCCATCAGGGACATCGCCCCGAAGGTGCCGATGACCGACGTCGGAAGGATCAGCGCGGTGATGATGGTCGACCTTGCATTGCGCAGGAACGCAAGTATGACCAGCACCACCAGGATGATTGAAAGAACCAGGTGGAATTCCACTTCATTGATCGAAGACTGAATGAACTCGCCGCGATCGTTGACCACATTGACGACAACACCGATAGGCGCATCGCGCTCGATTTCCGGAAACAACGCGCGGATCTTGTTGACCACCTCGACCGTATTGGCGCCCGGCTGGCGGTAGATGGCGAGCAGGATCGCGCGCTCATTATCGAGCCAGCTCTTGACTTTGATGTTCTCTATGCTGTCTTCAGCGCGGCCGATATCCGACAGGCGCACCGGCATCCCGTCCTGATAAGCGACAACCAGATTATTGAAGTTTTCAGCGCGCTCGAGCTTGCCTGATGATTTGACAGTGAAGGTGCGCACGGAGCCCTGGAGCACGCCGGACGGCAGGTTGCTGTTCGCGTTCTGTATCGCGCTGACCACTTTGTCGAGGCCGAGTCCGCGCTTCGACAACGCTTCAGGATCGAGCAGTATGCGCACAGCGAATTTCTGCGCCCCGAATACCACCACCTGCGCCACGCCGTTCACCGTGGAAAATCGCTGCGCTACATGGGTGTTCGCGAAATCATCAAGCTGCTGCATGGGCAGCGTTTTGGCGCTCAGCGCCAGAAACAGAATCGGGCTGTCAGCCGGATTGACTTTGCGCAGCGTCGGCGGATCGATATCAGCCGGCAGACGGCGCATTGCCTGTGAAATCGCCGTCTGCACATCCTGGGCCGCCGAATCGATATCGCGCTCCAGGCTGAACTGCAGCGTGATGCGCGTGCGCCCGGTGGAATTGGTCGAGTTCATGGCCTCGACCCCGGAAATCTGACTGAATTGGCGCTCGAGCGGCGTGGCCACCGTTGAAGCCATCACCTCCGGATTGGCGCCCCGCAGTTCGGCCGTGACCTGTACGGTTGGGAAATCGACGTTGGGCAGTTCGTTGACCGGAAGCGTGCGAAAAGCAAATATGCCGAAAATGACAATGGCCGATACCAGGACGGTCGTCGCGACCGGCCTTTCAATGAAGATCTTGGATAGATTCATGGTGGCTTTCCCTATGATTTCCCTTCGGACTTGCCCTCACGTTTCATTTCATCCTTGTCTTTTCCTTTGCCTTTGCCCTTTCCCTTTCCTTTCTCGCCTTTGCCCTTGCCTTCGGCCTGCGTATCGGCAAGCCGCACGGTTGCGCCAGGACGCAGCGCCTGCGGGATTTCCGTGATCACCTGATCGCCGCCCTTGATGCCGGAGGCGATGACCACCTCGTTGCGGATCTGGCGCGCCACGGTGACCTGCTGCACCCGCACCTTGTTGTCCTGGTCTATGAGATAGACGAAACTGCCCTCCTGCCCGGGTTGCACAGCAACCTCGGGCACCACCACCGCTTCGGGTTCGATTCTCAGGACAATACGCACGTTTACGAACTGCCCGGGCCACAGGCTTTCCTTATTGTTGTCGACGCGTGTCTTCAGCAGCACCGTTCCGGTCTGCGCCGTGATCGTATTGTCTATGAATACCAGCTTGCCCTCCGCTACCGCAGGTCCATTGCCGTCGGTCAGGATCTCTATCCGCATCTCCTTTTCGTTCTGCTGCTTGCGGATTTCATTGAGCTGGCGCTCAGGCACGCTGAATGTCACCAGGATGGGGTCGGTGCTGTTGATCGTGACCAGCGGCACCCCGCTGCCGCCTGCGGGCACCAGATTGCCGGGCGTGATCGCCAGGGCGCCGGTGCGGCCGCTGATAGGCGCATGGATCCGGGTAAACTCGAACTGTATGCGGGCCTGCTCGACCAATGCACGGTCGGCGGCCACCGTCGCCTCCAGAGATTTGACAGAAGTCACCGCCACGTCGTATTCCTGACGCGTAATGAATTCGCGCTTGAGCAGGGGCGCCAGCCGGTCCTGCTGCACGCGCGAGTTCTCAAGCTGAGCCTGATCCCGCGCCAGTTGCGCCTGAGCCTGCTGACGCGAGGCTTCGAAGGTGCGCGGATCGATCTGAAACAGCAGTTGTCCGGCTTTGACCTTATCCCCTTCCTTGAACAACACCGACTTCAACACGCCGGAAACCTGGGCCCTGATCTGCACGCTGTGTTCGGGCTCGACCGTGCCTACCGCCTCGATCAGAACCGGCATCGGCTTGACGATCGCGCTGGTCGCCTTGACGAAGAGCGGGCCACCCTCGCCCTTGCCCTTGCCTTTTCCTCCGCCTTTCACGGCCCCGGACGTCGTGCCGCCTGCCGGTTTCTGCCAGTACCAATAGCCTCCGCCAGCTGCCGCGGCAATCACAATAAACACCAAAGTCATGCTCAAACGTTTCATTTTTTCTCGCTTGTCGCCGCCAAGATATTGTTCACACCCATAGAAAAGTTCAGCCGCGCGAGCGCCGTGTACCAGTCAAGAAAAGACTGTATGCGCTGCACCCTCGCGTTGGATTCATCCTGCTGCGCCGTGATCAGGTCGAGAATGCTGCCGAAACCCGCCTGATAGCGCGCCAGCGTCGCCTGCGCAGTCTGCTCTGCAGATTTGAGTTGCGCCTCGGTGCTGCCTATGCCCCCCGCCGCGGTCTGCAGATCATAATAGGATTGCCAAACATCAAGTTCGGTCTGCTGGAACAGCGCGTCGCGCGCCGCCTCGGCCTGCGCCGCCTGCGCCTCGGCCTGGCGCACCGAATAAGTGTCCCTGAAGCCGCTGAACAGCGGGATGCGCAGATTCAGCCCCAGGCTGTAGTTGTTGACGACGGGGCGGTTATCCTGGAACGCCGTTCGTCCGGCCCCGCCCGTGATCTCCAGGGAAGGCAATCCGGCTCTTGACGTCGCGTTTGCCGATGCCCGGGCAGCCCTCGCCTGCGCTTCTGCGGCCACCAGATCGGCACGCGCCGCCTTGGCGCGATCGAGCAGATCGGTCATCGATGTCGAGATCTCGCGTATCTGGGTCGGCGACGACAGCGGTTGAACCTTGAGCGCGCCGTTGACCGGCAGACCGACGGTGGCAGCAAGCAGGCCGCGCGCCTTTTCAAGTTCCCCGCGACTGCGCGTGAGATTAAGCTGGGCCTGCGCAACCTGGGTCTCCACGCGGTAGACGTCCGCGACCGTGGCCAGTCCGGACTCGCGTCGCTTATTCGCCGCCTCATACGCGGTCTTGATGTTATCGAGCGACAGCTCGTTCGCCTTCAGCAGCGCATCGAGCCCGATCAAGCGGTAATACGCCTGCTCGACCTGGAACACGACATCCTGCAGGGTGCGATTCTGGACAAGATTGGCGGCCAGCAAACGATATTCCGCGGACTCGACCTGGTAGGCCTGCACACCGAAGTCGAACAGCACGTAACTCAGACTGATCGAAGGCCCGTAGCGGGTGATCCACGGCGAAGTCGAGCCCGTAGTCGCCGAAACCGGAAGGGTGCGCGTCGCGGCGATATTGGCGGTGATCTGCGGCAACAGATCGGCCTGTTCAATCCCCACGCCTGCGGCGGCAGCACGCGCCGCGAACCAGGCCTGACGCGTCTTCGGATTGTTGCGCAGCGCGAATTCGGTAAGTTCGGGCAACGTAAGCAGGGTATTTCCGCCGAGTTGTTCGGCTCGCGCCGGCGCGGTCACGGAGGGCAGCGCACCGTCCGGCAGCCAGTAGCGATTCGGCTCCGCGGCAGTTTTCGCGCCGACTCCGCGCGGATCGCTGAAGAACGTGTCGCCGAGTGCCATTGTCGAAAACGTTGACGCCATCAGGCATCCGAACACAGCGCTGACGATGCTGATTCGAGGTCTCATCTCATCCATGCTTTTATTATAATTATATAAAAAACAATAAATTACAATCATGCTTCGGAGACGGACCCGGCGCCCGGTGGATCCTTTGCCCCTCCAGTCGTCCGGCACTGCCGGACCAAAACGGCTGATGCGATGATCATCGCACGCCCGCTTCACCCCTCCCGCACCGGTACGGCGCTACATACTACTATTATCCAGTCTGTCCCGCAGGACACCCCATGTAAATAATTGTAAAGACCGGCATCGGGCGATGTGCCTCCACGGCGCGACTGTGTCAACATGCCGTACCGCTTTGCAGGTCCACATTCACGGGATCCCTGGAAAAAACACGATGGCCCGCATTCTGCTCGCAGATGATGACGTCGAACTGTGCGAGATGCTCAAGGAGTATCTTGCCGCCGAGGGCTTCACGCTGGTCGCGGCGCATGATGGCGAGGCCGCGCTGGCGAAGGCGCGATCCGGCGACTTCGATCTGATCATTCTCGACGTCATGATGCCGCGCCGGAATGGTTTCGACGTGCTGCGCGAGTTGCGCGCACACTCGAGCACGCCGGTGCTGATGCTGACCGCGCGCGGCGAGGACGTGGACAGCATCGTCGGACTGGAGCTGGGCGCTGACGATTATCTCGCCAAACCCTGCAATCCGCGGGTGCTGATGGCGCGCATACGCGCGATTCTGCGCCGCGGTGAAATCCGGTCCGACGGATACTCCGGATCGGTGACGCCGGAAATCCTGACTTTTGGTGACCTGCAAATCCACACCGGGACGCGCACCGTGCTGCGCGAAGGAAAAACCATCGACATGACCAGCACCGAGTACTGTGTTCTGGAAATCCTGCTGCGTGAAGCCGGACGCGTGGTCTCAAAAACCAGCCTCTTCGAACGCGCACTGGACCGCAAGCTCACGCGCTACGACCGCAGCCTGGATATGCACGTGAGTAACCTGCGCCGCAAGCTCGGCCCCCTGCCCGACGGCCAGGACCGGATCATGACGGTGCGCGGAGTCGGTTACCAGTACGTAATCACATAAGACGGCGGGCGGCGGCATGCACAGACTGTTCTGGAAAATATTTTTCTCCTTCTGGGTGGTGCTGGTGTTGTTCACCGGGGCGATCGTATTTGCGGCGTCGCGTTATCTCGACCAGATCAGCGCCCAGCGCAACGCCACTGTTCGTTATGAAACCCTGAGCCGTCACGTCGCCGAAGCTCAGGCAGCGCTCGAACACAACGGGATCGAGGGGCTCAAAGCCTGGGCACGCCGGGCGGATCGCGTGGAAATAGTGCCGGTCCTGGTGCTCAGCGCAAACGGCCGGGATCTGCTGGGGCGCGAGGTGCCGCCGCGGCCCCTGGAACGCCTGCAGCGGCAATCCAGGATAAAAACCGCCGCCGAACCATCGGTTGCCAATATCCAGTCTGTATTTCACCGCGCCGACGGCAGCACATACTGGCTCACTCACGACTTTCGGGGCGTGACGCTGGGGCGTTTTCTGCAGCGGCCGCGCGTGATCGGGTTGCCGCTGCTGGTGGGCGCGCTGTTCGGCGCCCTGGTTTGCCTGCTGCTCGCGCGCTATCTCACCGCACCCCTGGAGCGGCTGCGCCACGCCACCGAAGGCTACGCTGCCGGCGATCTGAGTCAGCGCGTAGCCCCCTCGCTCGGCAACAGGCGCGACGAGATTGTCGATCTCGCGATCGCATTCGACCGCATGGCAGAACGTCTGAGCGGATTAATGCTTTCGCAAAAACAATTGCTTAGCGATGTATCACACGAACTGCGTTCACCGCTGTCGCGGCTACAGGTGGCGCTGGGCCTGGCCCGCCAGCGCGCCGGCGCCCACCCTGCCCCCGAATTGGACCGCATTGAGCGGGAAACCGAACGGCTGAACGAATTGATCGGGCAGCTGTTGTCGCTGGCGCGGCTGGAGTCCGATACGCAGCCTCCTGCCCCCGAAGCAGTGGACCTGGGCGAACTGCTGCAAATTATTATTTCCGACGCGTCGCTCGAAGCCCGGTCGCGGGATTGCCGGCTGCATCTGGAAAAACGCGTGCCGGCGGTCGTTCAGGGCAACGCGCAGTTATTGCACAGCGCCCTCGAGAACGTGGTGCGCAATGCCGTCAGATATACGGCCGAGGGCACGGCCGTCACCTTGCTGCTCGACCGGGATGCGGAGCGACCGGGGTGGCTGTCGATCCGGGTCAGCGATCATGGCCCCGGTGTGCCGGAGGACATGCTGGCGCACCTGTTCGAGCCTTTCGTGCGCGTCAGCGATGCGCGGGACAGGTTCAGTGGCGGATACGGCCTGGGCCTGGCCATCGCCGAACGTGCGGTGCGGCTGCATCATGGGGAGATTTCGGCACGCAATCAGCCGGATGGCGGACTGGCCATCACCTTGCGGTTACCGGCCTGAGCGAAACACGCAGTCCCTGGCCTGCCGCGACCTCGTTGAACATACGATTGGCCACCCTTTCGGGAATCCCCGCCGGATTGAAAACAGGACTGACATCGCACGATAATTCTTATCGCTCAATAAAATAAATGGATGTGTTCGGCCCGGACTTCCATGCTAATCTTGCACCCTGCAAAACACGCCTTAAAAAACACCCTAATTAGCTGTTTTGGAATACATTTGTGTCAAAGCTGGTAAATCCCCACGGAGGTGGCGCACTTAAGCCGCTGTTACTCGAAGGCGCCGCTTTGCGCAAAGAGAAACAGCGCGCCTTGTCTATGCCGAAGCTCTGGATCAGCTCGCGCGAAAAGGGCGACCTGATCATGCTGGGCATAGGCGGCTTTACGCCTCTCGACGGCTTCATGACCCACGCCGACTGGGAAGGCGTTTGCGACGGCATGAAAACGGCAAGCGGTCTGTTCTGGCCGGTGCCCATCACCCTTTCCACCGACAAGCAGAGCGCCGAGTCGATCAAGACCGGCACCGAGATCGCGCTCATCGACCCCGAGAGCGACGACATCCTCGCCACCCTGAAGGTCACCGAAAAATATACCATCGACAAGGCGCACGAATGCGCGATGGTATTCAAAACCACCGATCTCGAGCACCCGGGGGTGAAAATGGTGATGGAGCAAGGCGAAGTCAATCTCGCCGGGCCCGTCAAGGTGCTGTCCGAGGGCGGCTTCCCGCAGAAGTACGGCGAGCTCTACATGACCCCGGCGCAGACCCGTGAAGTGTTTGAGGCCAACGGCTGGTCGACTGTCGCTGCGTTCCAGACGCGCAACCCGATGCACCGCTCGCATGAATATCTCGCCAAGGTGGCCATCGAAGTGTGCGATGGCGTGCTGGTGCATTCGCTGCTCGGCAATCTCAAGCCCGGCGACATTCCCGCCGATGTACGCACCAAGGCGATCGGGGTGCTGATAGACAAGTACTTCGTGAAAAAAACCGTGGTGCAGTCAGGCTACCCGCTCGACATGCGCTACGCCGGACCGCGCGAAGCGCTGCTGCACGCCGTGTTCCGCCAGAACTACGGCTGCTCGCATCAGATCGTGGGGCGCGACCACGCCGGCGTCGGCAGTTATTACGGACCGTTCGACGCTCATCATATATTCGACGAAATTCCTCATGGCGCGCTCGAAACCCGGCCGCTCAAAATCGACTGGACCTTCTGGTGCTACCAGTGCGGCGGCATGGCCTCGGCACGCACCTGCCCGCACGACGAAAAAGACCGTTTGAACGTTTCCGGCACCAAGCTCAGAAAATGGCTGTCCGAAGGCGAGCCGGTTCCCGCGGAGTTCAGCCGCCAGGAAGTGCTCGCCATCCTGCGCGATTACTATGCCTCGATCAAAGACGCGGACAAGGTCGAGGTCAAGCTGGCGGGACACTCAGCGAGATAATTCAGGGTTGAAGGTTTAATGTTTAGTGCTAAGTGGCAAAAGATTTGATAATTTCGCTCAACACTAAACACTAAACACTTTTTAGACAAAGGAGAAAACAATGCCCACTTTTGTGCGCACCGAAAAATGCGATGGCTGCAAAGGCCAGGACAAGACGGCCTGCATGTACATCTGCCCGCACGACCTGATGCTGCTCGACAAGGACGGATCGCTGACCGGCCACCCGATGAAAGCATTCAACCAGGAACCCGAGCAGTGCTGGGAGTGCTATTCCTGCGTCAAGATCTGCCCGCAGAACGCAATCGAAGTGCGCCATTACGCGGACGTGGTGCCTTTGGGTGCCTCGGTTCAGCCGCTGCGCGGGACCGACTCGATCATGTGGACCATTAAATTCCGCAACGGCAACATCAAGCGCTTCAAATTTCCGATCCGCACCACGGCAGAGGGCTCGGCTGACCCGTATGGCGGCAAGCCCGCTGCCAACATGGCAGAGATCGAGGATCACTCGAAGCTGTTCACGCATGTCACGCACGCGTGCGACATGAGCCAGTTCATCAAGAGTTAACCAAGCCGCGGCTCGCGCTGGCTTGTTCAGGAAACTTTAATACTGTTTAACCAGGCCTAGATCGCCACGCGTTTGGCGATACGGCTCAGATAAAGGAAAACGGCAATGGCTGATTACGGATTCGGTAACCCCGAAATCATCGAGGAAGAAGTAGACATTCTGCTGATTGGCGGCGGCATGGCCTGCTGCGGCGCGGCGTTCGAGATCATGCGTTGGGCCGAGGGCACCGGGCTCAAGATCAAACTGGTCGACAAAGCGGCAATGGACCGCTCCGGCGCGGTGGCCCAGGGCCTGTCGGCGATCAACACCTACATGGGCGACAACGATCCTTCTGACTATGTGCGCTACGTGCGCAACGACCTGATGGGTATCGTCCGCGAAGACCTGATTTACGACGTGGGCCGCCACGTCGACGACTCGGTCCACAACTTCGAGCAATGGGGACTGCCGATCTGGAAACAACCCGGTGACGAGGACAAGACCCTGCGCGATGGCGGCAAGCCGGTGCGCTCGGGCAAGTGGCAAATCATGATCAACGGCGAATCCTACAAGTGGATCGTCGCCGAGGCCGCGAAAAAAGCCCTCGGTATCGAGAACATCCAGGAGCGCGTGTTCATCGTGCGCATGGTCAACGACAAGAACGATCCGACCCGCGTCGCCGGCGCCGCCGGGTTCTCGGTTCGCGACCACAAGCTTTATATCTACAAATTCAAATGCTGCCTGCTCGCGGCGGGCGGCGCCGTCAACGTGTTCCGTCCGCGTTCGATCGGCGAAGGCATGGGCCGTGCCTGGTACCCAGTGTGGAACGCGGGATCGACCTACGCCATGGCGGCCGAATCCGGCGCTGCAATGACGATGATGGAAAACCGCTTTGTGCCGGCGCGCTTCAAGGACGGCTACGGCCCGGTTGGCGCCTGGTTCCTGCTGTTCAAGGCG
>Ga0102851_10002028_pt1 | contig 12014 bp, 10 predicted proteins | sample Mud3Dept3metaG_FD_79558 | JGI IMG/M metagenome (GOLD analysis project Ga0102851, IMG submission 79558) | Freshwater wetland microbial communities from Ohio, USA, analyzing the effect of biotic and abiotic controls - Mud 3 Core 4 Depth 3... | ecosystem: Environmental > Aquatic > Freshwater >... | reverse complement strand
GCGAAAATTATTTTCGGGGAGACCCGGTTCATTGTCCCGCTGATTAACATGGAGCGGGGCAGGGATTACCTCGTCAATCAATTATACGAATCACTGAAACCGTTTCTCATATCAAAGTCCGCTATCAGAAAGGCGATGATAAAGGCGGACACCGCGCAGGCGGAATTCATTTCTGCTGTGAAAAGGCGCGGCAAGGAAATCCTGGAAGGCATCTGTGAGAGAACGATAGTAATAGTGGGACGGGCCTATAATGCCTTTGATTCCGGGATCAACCTTGAGATACCGAAAAAACTGGCTGCGCTGGGGGTCTTCTCAATTCCCATGGATTACCTGCCGTTTGAGTCTGTGGACATTTCCGATACGTGGACGAACATGTACTGGAGGTCGGGACAGAACATCCTCAGGGCTGCTGAAATCATCAGGGACCATCCGAAACTGTTTGCCCTCTATATCGGGAATTTCTCCTGCGGGCCTGATTCATTTATTCACAGGTTTTTTAACAAGACCATGTCGAACAAGCCGTTTCTCCAGATCGAAATCGACGAACACAGCGCGGATGCCGGGGTCATTACCAGGTGTGAGGCCTTCCTGGACAGTATAAGCAGCCGGGATGTCATTAATGTCAATAAACCGCATATGTCTGCGCCGTCAGTCCTCAGGAAGGGGGCAGGCAATAAGATAGTATTCATACCCCGCATGTCAGACCACGCGTTTGGTCTTGCTGCAGCTTTTAATGCGTGCGGACTCGATGCTGAAGTGATGAAAGCTCCTGATATGGAGACCGTAAAGATCGGGAGACGGTTTGTATCAGGCAAGGAGTGTTATCCCTGCGCCATTACAACGGGAGATATGGTAAAGAAAGTAATGTCCGGGGGCTTTGATCCCGACAGGTCCGTATTCTTTATGCCGTCAGGCGCGGGGCCATGCCGGTTTGGGCAATATAATGTCCTGCACAGACTCGTCCTTGATGAAATCGGTCTTCCCCACGTCCCGATATACGCGCCCAATCAGAATGAATCTTTCTATAGTGAACTCGGCATGGTCGGAAAGGATTTTTCAAAACAGGCATGGAGGGGGATCATTGCGATAGAGCTTCTGCTTAAGTGCCTGCATGAGACGAGGCCATATGAAGTGAATCCGGGCGAGACCGACAGTCTGTATAATGAATATCTTGCAAAGGTCGGGCAGACGCTTAAGAACGGCAACGGCACGATGCCGCAATTCCTGATCGAGGCCCGCCGGTCTTTTTCAGAGATTTCGAGGAGGTCGGAAGAGAAACCGCTCATAGGAATTATAGGAGAAATATTTGTCAGGCATAACACCTTTGCCAATGAAAACATCATAAGAAAGATTGAGGCCCTTGGCGGCCGCGTATGGCTTGCGCCGGTCGAAGAGTGGATATATTATGTGAACCAGATGGGCCTGCGCAAGTCCCTGGTCAAGATCAAAAACAGGGGTCTGTCGGGAAAATCGGTAAAGGACATTCTGAGCACGATGATCACAAGACATGTCCAGCATAAGATCGAGCATGAATTCTCAAAACCATTTGAAGGTTTTTTAAATACCCTCAGGGAGCCGTCTACAAATGAGATACTCAAAAACGCCTCTCCTTACCTGCATGATTCTTTTGAGGGTGAGGCCATCTTGAGCATGGGGAAATCAGTGGACTTTGTAAAAAACGGCGCTTCTGGTATAATTAGTGCCATGCCTTTCGGCTGTATGCCGGGAACCATCGTGGGTGCCCTGTTAAAAGGACTCAAGCAGGACAGGGGCATCCCCTGTCTCAGCGTTGCCTACGACGGGGTCGAGGCCACATGTTCAGATATTCAGCTTGAGGCTTTTATGCATCAGGCAGGTGAGTATAACAGCAGAAAGCTCTCAGCAGTTGGCGGTCGGCCGTGAGCTTGATGAGATAAAGAAGTTCTTTTACTGAGAACGGAATGCATACCGCTAATTGCATATTATAAAGGAGGTACATGGATGGGTAGTGTTGTAAAGTGGCGCAAGAAGAAGATGAGCAAGCACAAGCACAGAAAACTTCTTAAAAAAACCAAACACCAGAGAAGAAATAAATAGTTTTATTTGATATAGATTAACTTCCATATGAATAAAGAGGAGGGGCTTTTATAAAGTCCCTCCTTTCATACCTTTCAAGTTAACTTCTCGTCTGTTGTTCTCTCTTCAAAAGTTATTGTTACTTTGATATAAGGCGCTTTATCAGCAGATAAATCGTCCCAACTCACTTTGCCAATATGCTAATCAGTCATAAGCAGTATCAGATATAGGAGAAATGAAGTTAGCTATTTGCTATAATTAAGCAATGAAAACATTTACTGAAAAAAGATTTCAGCCTCTACACGAAGTTGGATCGGACAAGAAAAATAGTTTGGTCGGCATGATAAAGGATTATCTCCTGCAAAACAAGGATGTCGTCTTTGCCTGTGTACACGGCTCCTTTATCAAATCTGACAAATTCAGGGACATAGATATAGCTGTATTTACAAGCGTTAAACAAGATTTCTATTTTGAATCAGACCTGTCTCACGAATTGTCATCTCTTACAGGCTTTGATACTGAAGTCAGAATAATCAACGGAGCGCCTGTTGCATTTCAGATGGCGGTATTGAAGGACGGCCTGCTGTTATTCAGCAGGTATGAAGACATAAGGACGGATTTTATCGAAGCAGTCGGGAAGAGATACAGGGAATACGCACATTTCAGAAATATATTTATGGGGTGCGACGGTGTTGGACGTCAACAAAATTGCAAAAAACAAGGCTGATATCTTAGACGTAAAAGCACAGGCTGAGAAAGTTATCTCAGCAGACAGGGAAACTTTTCTTTCAGACAAAAGGAATTCACTGTCTCTAAGATATCTGTTGATTGAAGCCGTTGAAGCTATTACGGATATGTGCCAGCATATCCTTGCAAAGACAAAGGGCGTTGCGTGTGACGGATACATTGACTGCATTATTAAGGCTGGGAATAACGCAATAATAACAAGTGAACTTTCAAATAAACTCAGAAGACTCGCTGATCTCAGAAACAGCCTTATTCACCGGTACTGGATAATAAGTGATGCAGAGCTTTACAAGGTCAGCAAAGATAACATCGGAGACCTCCACGATTTTGTTGAACAGATAGATGCTTTTATTGCAGGGCAAAGAGGATAGATTCAATCTCTTTATTGTTGCCATCTTGCTCATATGAGTAGACCGAGGAGATTGCATCCTCGGTCTACTCAATTATTTCAAGCCGTAATAATAAACTTCCCGGAAAAGTCTCGTTTTTTAGCAAAGGAGTAACCGGAGTTTATCCTTGTCTGCATATCCTGTTGTCTTTTCAACATAAGGATCGGTGCCACTGCAGACAGCAGTCGTTGGGATATTATGATCTTGCCTTGCCAGTATCATTGCGTACTAACTGTAAGACTAATAAAGAATTTTCAAACGGGTAATTTTCAGCAATCTCAGCGCTGAAAATTTCTCTTGATAGAAATCGTCCGATAGTTTATATTATCTGGAACAAAAAACACATCATATTGTAGATTCACAGGTACAGGTCACAATATTTAGTTGTAAAGACATTCTGCTGATTCAGGAGATTTTGGTTGCCGTATGAATAACAATCCATAATCTTATATATAAAGGAAGAGCATTATGCGTATTGAAAGATTAGAATTAATAGGCTTCAAGTCCTTTGCAGACAAAACGGTCTTCAGGTTCCATGCCGGCACAACTGCCATTGTTGGGCCCAACGGGTGCGGCAAGAGCAATATCGTCGACGCTTTCAAATGGGTTCTCGGGGAGCAGAGCGCCAAGAGCCTCAGGGGCGGGAGTATGGAGGACGTTATCTTTGCGGGATCGGTCTCAAAAAAGACAAAGGGCATGGCGGAGGTGACCCTCATCCTTTCCGATATCATAAGAAAGCCGTCAAACGGTTCGGAAGGCGAAGAGAAGCAAATGCCCAGTGAAATATCGGTAACGCGCCGGCTTTACCGGTCCGGAGAAAGTGAATATCTGATGAACAAGGTCCCGTGCAGGCTTAAAGACATCAAGAACATGTTTCTTGATACGGGCCTTGAGCTTAAGGCGTATTCCATACTTGAACAGGGCCGGATCGGTGATATCGTCAATTCCAAGCCGCTGGACCGCAGATTTCTGATCGAAGAAGTCGCGGGTGTAATGAAATATAAAGCAAGAAAGCAGGAGGCAATGAGCAAGCTTGATGCCTCCAAATCAAACCTGCAGAGACTGCAGGACATAATCGCGGAAGTCAAGCGGCAGATAAACACCATAGACAGACATGCAAGAAAGGCTGAAAAATACAAGAAACTCTTTGAGGAGATAAAGGACATAGAAGTCCGTACAGCAAAGAGGGACCTGAAGGCGTTTCAGGAGGAGATAGCAAATCTGGTATCGTCGGAAGAGTCCCTCAAATTAAGTGATGCTGAAGTCTCCATCAACTTCCACTCAATGGAGGCCCTCATTGAGGAAAAGAAGCGTTTATGTATTGAAAATGAAAGGTCACTCGCGGAGATCAGGGGCAGGCTCTATGCGCTCGAAAAAGAGTCCATGGAAGACGAAGGCAAAATAGCGCTTCTGAAGAGCGATTGTGAAAATCTCAGGGAAAGGGACGGTCATCTGGTGAGACAGAGCGATGACCTGACTATTGAGAAAGAATCCACCGTTGAGGCTATTAAGGAAATCGAAAACAGCGCGGTTGAAATGGCCCGGGAACTTGCAAGGCTTGAGACGATTCTGGAGGAGAGAAAGGAAATATTTTCTGCTGCCGAGAGCGGGATTGCAGAGGTAGAGAAGGAACTGGAGCAGGAGAGGCGAAACCTTTATACCAGGGCCGAAGAACTGAGCAACATAAAAAACGAGATCAGTCATCTGTCGCTGAACATAGAAAATATCACGAGGAAGACGGACAGGAGTTCACAGGAAATAACCTCTGTTCAGGACAGTATGTCGTCCCTTGTTCTGGCAATTGAACAGACAAAAAGTGAAGACGTCAGTTTTGGAACAGACCTGCAGCAGACAAAGGAAGCAAAAGATGGATATGTTGCTAAACTGAAAGACAAAAAAATGGAACTGTCCTCAAGCGAAGAGTTCCTGTACGGGGAGAGGGAATCACTCGCTGCAATGAATTCACGACATGAATCGCTCGTGGAGATTGATAAGGGGCAGATGGTCTCTCTTGATGAAAACATCAAGACCCTTTGCCAGGTCGCTGATATAATTGAAACCCCAGGTGAATATGAGGCTGCCTTTGAGGCGATTCTCGGGGACAAACTGAGTGCTAACATCGTTGGCGACCAGGACGAAATATCCAGGGCGCTGGAGTACATAAAAGAGCATAATACAAAGCGCAGCGGGTTTATTCCCGTCAATCCCGGGAGAGATGTCATTTCAGACGGGAAGCATTCATCCCTCTCATACAGCGGGGTGATCGGTGAGGCCATAAAATTTATTACGGTAAAAGAGGGTTTTGATAAAGTAGCGGCAGCGTTATTAAGCGATGTGATACTGGTTGATAATCTGAGTACCGCTTTTTCACTGCGGGAGCACCCTGATGCCGCAGCAATACGGCAGTCCATGTATATTGTTACCCTTGGCGGAGAGGTCATTGAACCGTCGGGAATAGTGTTTGGCGGCACAGATAAAGGAGTACTGAAGATAAAGCGCCAGATCAAGGAAATCGAAAATGAAATAGCATCGAAAAAAAGAAAGATATCAGAAGCTGAAAGTTCAGTCATTGCCATCAGGGAAGAAATAGTATGTACGGAAAATGAGATTATCTCTCTGGACGGAAAGATATCCAGTCAGGAGAAATACGCTCACGGGCTTAAATTGAAAATGGAAAATCTGGAAGAGGAAAAGGCCCGGCTGCAGCAGAAGCATGAATATATTTCGTTAGAGATGAGCGATGATCACAGGGAAATAGACAGCCTTAAGAACACCTTCGCGCAGAAAGAGCAACAGTACAGAGCACTTGAAGATGAAAAACTTCTTGCAGAGGAAAAGATCCGGTCTGTGCAGAATACGATTTCTGAAAAGAGGGGGGCCCTCGAAACAACACGCTCGGAGCTTACTGAAGTCAAACTGGAGCTTACGTCCGTACGTGAGAAAATGGCGTCGGTCAGGAGAGAGATTGAGAGGCTTCACACCGTTGTCACTGACATCGACCGGAAAAAGGAAGAGATGTCCAGTGAGCGGGGCAGCATCCAGGACGTTATCGGCCAAAAAGAGCAGCAGGTCGTGCAGAAGGAAGAGGCCCTTAAATTAAAGATTGTGACGGTAAGCGGACTGCAGTCAGAGGCCGCGAAAACGAATGAAATCCTTGAAGCAAAAAAGGCCGAGCTTGAGATGATGGAGAAACAGCAGAAGGACCTGTCCCGCCAGCTTGAAGCAATCCACACCGAACTCAGCCATGTGGAAATGAAAAAAATGGAGCGGTCCATGAAGCTGGATTACCTTAAGGAGGACATCCATAAGACATATTCCATTGTAATAGAAACTGCGGATGTCCCGGAAACCGTAACTCCTGAAGAGGAAGAAAGGCTGCCTGATCTCAAGGCCAGGCTCCAGGAAATAGGGCCCGTGAGCCTCGGCACGCTCGATGAGTATGAAGAGCTCAAGGGACGGTTTGATTTCCTCACTAAACAGCGCGATGATCTTTTAAGCGCAATTACCGACCTGGAGGACACTATCCAGAAAATAAACAGGACGTCCAAGAAGAGACTTGAAGATGCGTTTGAGGCCCTGAACGAAAAATTCAAGGAGGTATTTACGGTCCTTTTCGGCAAGGGGAGGGCGGAGCTTCAGCTTACGGAAGGGAGCATCCTTGACGCAGGGATTGAGATTATTGCGCAGCCGCCCGGCAAGAGACTGCAGAACCTCAATCTGCTTTCCGGCGGTGAAAAAGCCTTGACGGCGCTTTCCCTCCTCTTTGCAGGCTTCATGATCAAACCGACACCATTATGCCTGCTTGATGAAGTTGACGCGCCTCTTGATGAGTCAAATACAGACAAGTTTATACACCTGTTAAAGGAGATGGCGAAGAACATACAGTTTATAGCCATTACCCATAACCGGCGGACCATGGAAGCAGCGGATTACATATACGGCATCACTATGGAGGAACCGGGTGCTTCAAAGGTTGTTTCCATGCATCTGTCAGAAGCGGTATAAAAAAAGCTGTCAGCCCTCAGCGGCCAGCTATCAGCTATTTGCGGTCCCTGGAGAGCAGGCCGGTCAGCAGCCAGGACAGGAGGAACTTGTCCCTTTTCTTTCTTCCCCTTGTCCTTTGCTTTGATTTGAGGGTGTTCCCAGATGGTGTGTGCGATTCTGTGATGCTGTTTATGCTAGTGATTGATGCCCGTTTTCTATTGACGGATTTGGGCATGCTTCTTTTTTGATTGACTGTAATATTATCAGCACCCGGATTCTTCTGTGCCAGCGAATTCTTAAGACCGGTATTCCATTTTTCAGCATTTATTATATCATCATTATATCTCACGATGTTTCTCTCCTGTTTATGTATCGGGAATACGCGCTCATTAATCATACTCAATATAACTGTTTGTCTTTTCAATATACCGTGATTGTTCTCACACCAGGACTATTCAGTCCAGTTTATCCCGGCCATAGCATGGCATCTATTGAATTACGGAACACAGCAGGAGAATTTCGGGACATCGAATGCAAACTTTTTTTCAGTATGATAATATTATACAGTCATTTTTATATCAGGTAAGGCAGCGGGCTGATATGATGCTTTGAGACAGGCTGCCTTCAGCGTTTAAAATATCATTTTGACGCACACAGACCCATCGGTGCTTGGTTTGTGAAAATATGAATTGAAAAAAGCTTGAGGATTTTCCATGTCTGAAGAAATTGGCAACATAGTTCTTGATGTTCTGGCCAAGCATACGCAGATAGACCGTGAAAAAGTCACCCTCGAAACACGGCTGAACAGCGTTGGAGTGGATTCACTGATGATGGTTGAAATCATCTTTGAACTGGAAGAACGGTTTGATATCAGCATTCCGGACCCTGAATTTGCCGGACAGCAGAACAAGCAGTTTGAAACTGTGGCCGATGTGGTGCGTGTCGTTAAGGAACTGATTGAGCAGCAGCAGACGACCTCATGAAACGGATTGTAGTGACGGGGATGGGCTGCATCTCGGCCCTTGGTCATGACTGTAATGAGTTCTCGCGTAAATTGTTACGAGGGGAAAGCGGGATAGGTCCGATTACCGAGTTTGACACCGAAGACTTGATTGTCAAGGTGGCTGCGGAAGTAAAAGATTATGACGGGAGCGTCCTGTTTCCTGAAAAACAACTGGCCCAGATTGACCGTTTTTCGCAGTTTGCCCTGCTCGCAAGCAAAGAAGCCATTGCAGATTCCGGGCTGGACTTAAAAGGTCGCCTCTCTGAGCGTACGGCTGTTGTTCATGGCACGGGTGTGGGCGGTCAGAGCACACAGGAGACCAGCAGTTACCGTATTTTTGAGGGGGCCAAACGCCTGCATCCATTCACGGTTGCAAGGTTGATGCCCAGTGCAGGAGCGAGCTGGATCAGCATGGAGTTTGGCATCATCGGACCAACCTTTGCCACTACCTCTGCCTGCGCGTCTTCTGGTCATGCCATTGCAATGGCGCTTATGATGATGCGGGCCGGTATGGCTGACGTGGCTGTGACAGGCGGCTCCGAGGCAAGTGTCACCGCCGGGACAATAAGGGCCTGGGAAGGACTGCGGGTCATGGCCAAAGATACATGCCGGCCCTTTTGCAGGACCAGGGGCGGTATGGTCATTGGAGAAGGCGCAGGTACCCTGATCCTTGAAACACTGGAGCACGCTCAGGCAAGAGGTGCGAAAATATACGCAGAACTGATCGGCGTAGGGATGAGCGCAGATGCCCACAACCTGATACAGCCTCTGGCCGAAGGCGCGGCACGGGCCATGCGTGCGGCCCTGGACGATGCTGGAGTGTCTCCTGAAGCAGTTGACTATATAAATGCCCATGGCACTGCCACTGCCCAGAACGACCCGACCGAAACAGAGGCTATCCATGCCGTATTCGGCAGTCATGCCGCAAGGATTGCGGTGTCTTCCACTAAGTCGATGCATGGCCACACACTGGGCGCGTCCTCTGCCCTGGAAGCCATTGCCGCTATCGTGGCCCTTAACGAACAGATTGCTCCGCCAACCGCAAACTTCCGCGAACCGGACCCGCAATGCGATCTGGATTACGTTCCAAATACAGCCCGCCCCATGCACATCGAAGTAGCGTTAAGCAATTCTTTCGCTTTCGGAGGGCTGAATACATCGCTGCTGTTCCGCCGCTATCCAACCAAAAGCTGAAAGAGAAGAGTTTCTTGACCTTCGAATTAATCTGCGTTAATCTGAGAACATCTGATTTTTTCAGGATGAAGAATTCGTATTAGGGGTTTGTGCTATGCTACGGTCTATTTGCGCTCACATGAAATTCTGACGACTTCAGTTTTTTTGAAAGGAGAAAGGTCAGGTGCTTATCGAGCAGGCCGGAAAGCTCTGTAAGCGTCTGCGGGGCAGGTTTGAGGCGGTTTGAAATCTGACCGGGCCATTCTCCAGGTAGCGACTTGTTCGTTCATTTATTAAAGATTCAATGCGAAGCAAATAGCGTTACGGACCTGAAATAGTTTTTCTTTCGATAATGTTGTAATCAAAGATCCAATTTTTTCTTTTGAGACCGTCTGTATATGATCACAATTAATAGCACAATCGTTATGCATGCCGTTTTCTTTGGATAAGGGGACTTCGCTTGGTATGTCTCTTATGGTTGAAGTTATAGGTGCAACTGTGACTTCGCCCAAATAATCCAGTATAGAATTTCTTGTTAAAATAACGACCGGGCGTTTCTTGTCAGGACTTTTAAACTTATACCATCTCACCTCGCCCCGTTTCATTATTTGCCCCATTCCTGTTCCGACTCCCAAATACTAAATTCAGTTTTGCCAACAGGATAGCGCTCATATCCTTTTTTATGTTTTTTCTCCATCTGATTGATATTTACCTGCCGAATAGCCTCTTTTAATGCCTTGCGTGCAAAAGCAGACCGGGTTGTTTTAAGTTTCTTGACAATGCCATCTACTGCTGCCACCAAGTCATCATCTAATGTCATCTGAATCGTTCTCATTGGTCCCTCCATGTTATGTGGATATTTATAGCTATAATAACCCACATTACTTATGAAGTCAAACAACAATAATGCTCGGTCAAGCCAGATAGAAAAATGAATAACTTGCCTCCCCCATTCTCCTAAGTACCGACAACCCTCGCGCCCTTTTTTACTCCCAAATGGATATGAACCGAAAATATTTTTTAACAACGACAAGAATGATTGAGAAATTCTGACGACTTCAGTTTTTTTGAAAGGAGAAAGGTTAGGTGCTTATCGAGCAGGCCGGAAAGCTCTGTAAGCGTCTGCGGGGCAGGTTTGAGGCGGTTTGAAATCTGAATAGGCCACTCTATGCTGTGCATATAGAAGTGGATGACTTTGTTGTTGATGCGCATAAACGGTTTACCCGCCCTGTCAGGCGTGACAGCGCATTTGCTGCACAGGGTTGTTCCGGAATCAGGATAGAAATCGAGGCTTTCATGCCCGCATCTGCCGCAGCCTTTTAACCTCGGAGCATACCCTATCGTTGCGAGTAAGCGGATCCTGGTAATCAGATGCAGCGCATCTCTTGATTCCTGTTCCGACGCCTTGACCGTATGCAGGATATTGAGAAAAAAGGAGAAGAGCCTTTTATTTGGAATACCTGCCGGCATCAGGGAAATCAGGATCTCTGCTAACTTCGAAATGTTAATGAAATCGTTGTAATTCTCTCTTATCTGATGGAAAGAATCGATGATGTCGGCCTGTGTGATTTTAGGAAGTGACTGTTCCTTCCCCCAGAGTGATATTTTCCCGTGAGTGAGCGGTTCGAGGCTGCTTCCGAACCTGCTCCTGGTCTTTCTGGGGCTTTTTGCGAATGCATTGATTATGCCTTGGTCGGAAGTGAGGAAGGTTACAATGAGGTCGGCTTCACCGTATTTCTGAGTTTTAAGGACTATGCCTTCGGTTCTTATAAGCACCAGGGGCCCACAGACGGTTACATAATGTTCCCGAAATCTTCAGGCTTAAGCTTTTTCAGCCAGTCTTCGAGTTCGTCATTGTTCTTGTGTTCGATGACCTGTTCATCTACAAATATTGGGGCATTTATTCTTATCGCAACCGCAATCGCATCGCTCGGTCGTGAATCAACCGGGACTTCCGAGCCGTCCCCTTTGTCTATATAAATCCCCGCATAGTACGTGTTGTCGACGATTTCCGTAATCACGACCTTCGTCACCTTCATCTTAACGCCTGCGATGACATTCTTGATCAGATCATGGGTCAGGGGACGGGGCGTTACAATCTTTCCCAGTGCCAGAGCGATGGAATCCGCCTCAGGTTTGCCTATCCATATCGGCAGTGTGTTATTGCCGTTGATTTCTTTCAGGAGAAGGATGTACATGTTGCTTCTCGGGTCGAAGAGCAATCCTTCTATTTTCATCTGTTTTACCAATGAAACACCTCGTTATGAGAAAAAGTAACTGAAATATGATACCTCATTGACCGGATTTTTTCTATACGATGAAAAGATCAAAACAGTATAGTGTCAAAGTCGTCTGTCATCGTCAGAATCATTGCATCTCGTATAGACAATGATGTCACGGCGTTCATTCCCGTGCCGATAAATAGGGAGTGAGCCGGAATCCGGTTTACGTTTGTAAAAAATATGCCCGCTTTATGACGGATTGTTTTTAATGCTTAAAAGGACATTGAGGAGGTGATTTAAATGGCAGCCGTGAAACAGCAAGTTATTCAGATGAATCAATCTATGCCGGAAGAGGTTATGATTGATGACATTATGGCAGAGTTGTATTTCAAACTACAGGCAGATGCCGGCTTGAAAGAATTAGACGAAGGGAAAGGTATC
>Ga0102851_10002027_pt1 | contig 12014 bp, 12 predicted proteins | sample Mud3Dept3metaG_FD_79558 | JGI IMG/M metagenome (GOLD analysis project Ga0102851, IMG submission 79558) | Freshwater wetland microbial communities from Ohio, USA, analyzing the effect of biotic and abiotic controls - Mud 3 Core 4 Depth 3... | ecosystem: Environmental > Aquatic > Freshwater >... | reverse complement strand
TATTATCCAACAATCGAGTCGAACAGGCCACTTTGCTTTTAACTTTTACCGGCCACTAATGATCGCACATATAAAAATTACTTCATGATATTTTGGAATATGTTCTGGAAGAAAACCCACTGACAAGGCAACAAAGGCTGAAAAGAAAAGGATGATATTAAAAAATCCTGTCAGCTCACCAATGAGTATCTTAAGGGCAGAGACCTTTTCAGGTTCTGCTATTTTATTAGACCCATAGTGCTTAAGCCTCTCAGAGGCCGCGGACTGTAAAAGACCATCAGCAGATGTATCAAGGGATTTAAATACTTCATCAAGTTTTAAAGAATGCCAGGGTTTGTTCATTATTTATAGCCTTCTTTGTAACTATTTAAATCCATAGACATATTGATTCTATCATTTATCATTCTTGTCTCCGAGAAACCGAGTTTCTTCCAGAATGACAGAGCCCTATGGTTGTCTGTCTTAACCGTAATAAATATTTTTTTCATAACAGATTGTCTCCGCAGACTTTGTACAAAAAGCTTAAATGACCTGGTTCCATACCCTTGCCGTCTCAAGGTTTCATCAAATATCACCAGGCTTATATCAGCAGATTTGCAAAGTGCCACATTATATAAGCCGATAAATCCGATGGGTTTTGAATCCAGTTCTATGCAGAATGAATACCTATAGGTCTTTTTTATCCACCACCAGACAGAAAGCCACGATGAATCTGTTTGCCTGCTCAATCGATTTGTCCTCAAACCGATTTCGTCCTTTAATCCTCTATGGATGAAAGGCCCGTCAAAGATTCTCAACGGTCTTAGCTTTAAATTATCGTCTTTCATGGATCTTGAGACATTAACATAGAACACGTTCAGTTCCCCGTTTCAAGCAGTCTTTTGCGGGAGCCATCTGTATAATTAATCGACATATTTGCGAATAAACCATGTCTTGACCAACTGGGTCAGAATGACGTAACAAAGCAGCATCGCTGCCAACAGTACCCAATAGAGTGGCGGAAGAGCCGTAAATCCCAGTGTGCTTGCTACGGGCGAGAATGGCAGCCATCCTCCAATCGCAACTATTATGAGTGAGGTCATTATTAATGGCAGACTGGCTCTGCTTTCTATGAACGGAATCTTGTTGGTGCGGATTACATGAATGATCAGCGTCTGCGTAAACAGTGACTCAACGAACCAACCAGTGCGAAAGAGAGCCGGATTATTCAAGGTATGAAAGATATACAGCATGATAAAGAAAGTAATGTAGTCGAAGATTGAGCTGATTGGACCGATGAAAAGGATAAACTTGCGGATTTCAGCGATGGCCCATTTACGCGGCTTCATCAGCCACTCGCGATCAACATTGTCGGTCGGGATCGTGGTCTGCGAGAAATCATATAACAGATTGTTCGTCAATATCTGCAACGGCAGCATTGGCAGAAAGGGCAGAAAGATGCTGGCTCCAACCACACTGAACATGTTGCCGAAATTTGAACTTGCTGCCATCTTTATATATTTAATGATATTGCCAAAAACCCTGCGGCCTTCAATCACACCCTCTTGCAGCACCAGTAGGCTGTGTTCCAGCAGAATAATGTCTGATGACTCTTTGGCTATATCTACTGCGCTATCCACTGAGATACCCACGTCCGCAGCCTTTAAAGCAGGAGCATCATTAATGCCATCTCCCATAAACCCGACAACGTGGCCTTGCTTCTGAAAGGCACGAATGATACGCTCTTTATGTGCTGGAGATAACTTAGCAAAGACTGTTGTTTGGTCAATAATCTTGTCTAACTCTTCTTCAGAGATGTTTTCAAGAACTCTACCCAGTAAAATGTTATCGATTGACAGCCCCACTTGTCTGCAGATGCTACGGGTTACAATTTCATTATCACCCGTCAGGATTTTAACTTGAACACTATTGAGACGTAAATCATTGAGAGTTTCTGACGCTGTTTCTTTGGGAGGATCCAGGAAGGCCAGAAAACCTAAAAGAATAAGGTCTGACTCGTCTGCCACTGCATATGCCTCTGCCGTTTCAGGCATTATTTTATAAGCCAAAGCGACTACCCGGAAACCCTGTTCATTTAACTCCCGGACTAATTTCTCTGTCTTCGCATGGTGATTAGTGTCATGAATCGAAAGGATTTTCCCCTCGATTTCAATCTGGGTGGAAAGAGCAATAATTTCCTCCACTGCGCCTTTGCAGATGAGTATGTGACGTTTCTGATTGTCTTCCACCACAACCGACATCCTACGGCGCACAAAATCGAAAGGGATTTCATCAATTTTCTGATACTTCTGCTCTTCGATTAACTGTTTTTCCACGTGCTTATGATCGAGCACGGCTACGTCCATCACATTCTTTAATCCTGTCTGGTAGAAACTGTTCAAAAAGGCAAAGTTGAGAATTTCTTCCCTTTCGTTACCGTCAATATCAAGGTGTCTCTCCAATACAATTTTCCCCTGTGTCAGCGTGCCGGTCTTGTCCGTGCAGAGTACATCCATTGCGCCGAAGTTTTGAATAGCGTTCAGGCGCTTGACGATTACCTTTTTGCGGGACATCTCAATTGCTCCCTTGGAAAGGTTTACTGTAACGATCATCGGCAGCATCTCAGGAGTTAGGCCGACAGCAACAGCCGTAGCAAACAGGAAGGCTTCAAGCCAGGTGCCTTTACTAAATCCGTTGAGGAGAAACACCAGAGGTACCATAACCATCATGAACTGTATCATCAACCACGTGAACTTGTTCACTCCCTTGTCAAAGCTGGTCAATTCACGCTCTCCCACAATGCTTGCTGCTAATGAACCAAAGTAGGTATGAGTGCCGGTTGAGACTACTACGGCTGTGGCAGAACCTATTTCGACATTTGATCCAAGGTAACAAATACTGGACATTTCAAAAGGGCTCTGCGACGAATCCACTACCTGTACAGCTGATTTTTCTACTGGCAAAGACTCACCTGTCAGGGTCGCCTGGTTAACATGCAGATCCTTTGCAGAGAGTAGACGCACATCAGCGGGAACCATGTCTCCGGCTGATATCAGCACAACGTCCCCTGGTACCAGCTCTTTCAAGGAAATATCTTTTTTTTGGTCATCGCGTAAAACCGTGGTAGAAGTGCTGACCATTGCCTTGAGCTTTTCTGCCGCTATATCTGAACGCAGTTCCTGGGAAAATCGCAGGACAACCCCGAGCAGTACCATGATAAAAATCATTATTGTCGCTCGCATATCACCTGTCAGGTAAGAGATGAATCCCAATACCATGAGTAAAATAACAAGTGGATTTTTGAAGTTGGAGACCAACCGTATCAGGACAGATTTACGCTTTTCTTTGGCGACCTCGTTTGGTCCATATTGCTTAAAGCGCTCTCTGGCTTCGGCTTCACTCAGTCCATCTTTTCTTGTGCCTAATTGTTGTAAAACTTTGGCTACATCAGCTTGAGCGCTTTCCACCAGTGTCCTGGAAATGGTCTGTTCTTTGATGTGAGCAGGATCTTTGATTGGCTTTTGGAGAGCTCTGAGAAATTCTGGCAAAAAGCCCATGATCTATTCCCTCTACGAAAATTTATGGATCAATTATTGAAATATACTCATTTTGATGAGGTCTGTAAACTGTTTAATTCAAGGCTCGATTGAAGGTGTTAGCAATTGAGGAGTCCATAATATTTCAAGCGTCAATAACAGATTAGAGAAAGTCAGGGAACGTTAACTCCTATCTCAACGCTTGCCCTCTCTATGGATCTTAGGAGATTTTTGCAACAGGAAGGATGTGAAAAACTATCCAGTATGTGACAGGTGTTTGTTCTGAATCACTATGCATTCATCGATTTGGGACACAGAGCCTGTCGAAAACTCCTGAATAGCTTTCGGAGACGACAATATTATAGACTAACGATGCATTGATTAATTGCTGACACGAGTTGCTTAGTCTTTAGACGGGCTCTGTGTCCCTGGATTACTTAAGATATCTCGAGTTCTTTTCTCAGTGACGTCAGTACCTCACCCCCCTTTTTTCTCACGACCACCATATCCTCGATTCGGACGCCACCGAGCCCCGGCACATAAATACCGGGTTCTATGGTAAAAACCATATTCTCTCTGACAGGCGCGCTTTTATTCCATGAAATGCGCGGCAATTCGTGCACTTGAAGGCCGACACCATGGCCTGTGCCATGGCCGAACATCTCACTGTACCCTGCATTCTTGATGAACGTTCGGGCAGCCATGTCTATCTGTTTTGATGCAATATCCGGGATAACTGAAGATATTGCCTTCCTGTTAGCCCCTAAAACAATCTGATAAAGCTCTTTCTGTTTGCTGATATTCTGTCCCCTGATAAGTAATGTTCGCGTCATATCAGAGCAATAGCCATCAGCCTCGCCGCCCCAGTCGATGATGACAAGGTCACCCTTTTGGAGTTTTTTTTCTGTTGGCCAGGCATGAGGGAGAGCTGCATGTGAGCCTGATGCAACAATAATCTCAAAGGGAACATTCCTGCACCCTTTTTTTCTTAATCGTTCTTCAAGTCTTAATGCGATAGCACGTTCACGCGCACCCTCCCGAATAAAGGGTTTCACATCAAGAAAGGCCTCTTCAGCCCGTTTAACTGCTTTCCTGATGGTATTGATCTCCGCGTCATTTTTTATTGTTCGCAATCGTTCGATGAAGTGGTCGGCTGCAGTTACCTGCAATCCCTTTTGAGATAACTGCCGGTAAAATATGTAGGTGACGGACGACTCAAACCCAAGATTCTTTGTCCCGGTCTTCTTACAAAGGTTTTGAATTATGTCTATCCTGTCCCCTCTTTCTATAACGATATCCCATCCCTTCACCTCTTGCTTTGACTGGTCTTTATATCTGAAGTCTGTTGTAAAGAAATGTTCCTTGCCGGTAATGAAAAGAAAGCCTGAAGAACCGGAAAACCCGGTAAGATAGCGGATATTTGTTATATCGGTAACAAGGAAACCGTCGATTTTCTTCTTTTTCATGGTTTCCCTGATAAGAGCAAGTCTTGATGCGTGCACCATATCAGATATATTTTCCATGGCGGCAGGAATGAAATTACTGTTTCGGGAGGATGCCCCTTACTGCACGAAGGGCCAGCAGATAACTCTCTGGACCGAAGCCGCTTATCTGTCCGTGAGCGACTTCAGCAATGAATGATTTCCGTCTGAAATCTTCACGTTTATGAATATTTGACAGGTGTACCTCTATAGCAGGTTTATTAACTGCCGCAATTGCGTCCCGTATTGCGACGCTGGTATGGGTATATGCTGCAGGGTTTAAGATCAGTGCATCATAGTCGCCTCTCTGAATACGATCCAATATCTCTCCCTCACTGTTGAGCTGTATGATATCTGTCGTTATTTCCAGTTCCGAAGCGAGAACAGAGATATCTCTATTGATGTCGTTGAGTGATTTTGTCCCATAGATGGATGTCTCTCTTTTGCCAAGGAGATTCAGATTGGGGCCGTGGATGACCAATACCTTCACCTTCGATGCTTTCAATTTAGCCAGAATGCCCTCCTATTTTTTCAGGTATTGCCAAAAAACTCATTGCTTCTTTTTTTTATTCCATTGAGGAATCCCTCGAGCTTTAAGATATGCGCGTCCTGGTCCTTGCCGAGCATTTTTAAAAGTGATTTAAGCTCAGCAGCGCGCTGCAGTACTTGCCTGTTCTCCGGATCTTCAGTGAGTATGGTTTTATAGGTATTCATAGCCTCACGGTAATTGCCCTGTCTGATGTAGTTCTCAGCATCAAGTGCGTTATGAACAGTTACCGGCTCTTGCAGAGTATCTTCAAATTCTGCTAATTCTTCTTCGTCAGGCTCTTCGGCTGCAGCTTGCTCTGAGTCAACAAAGGTATCCCGAGGAGCTTCCGGTTCTTCTTCAACCTCTCCGATGAGATCAGGGGGAGATTCCCGGAGTTCGGTCTCTTCTTCAGAGAGCGAGATTGGTACTTGTTCATCATCCCTGTGTTCCTCTGCGTGCTCCAGTTCTCCGCTTTCATCTGCTTGTAAGGGCATTTCGGCCGGCTCTTCATCCACTGTTGCCGAGGGGATTTCATAGGGTTCTTCTGCAGGTGTTTCATCCTGTTCTCTGTCAGGATATGTGGGTTCCCGGAGATCTGAAACGGCTGGCCCTAAAAGTTCTTCTGGTGTAAGGTGCGTTTCTTTCTCAATGGCAGAGAGGATAGGAACAGCCCACTCATCACTCGGGTTCAGGTTCAATACAATATTCAGCTCTTTCATTGCATCGTCTCTCTTCCCGAGTTCCTGGTAAATCTCGGCTAACTTCTTATGTGCATACAAATTATCAGGAATGATAGCAATAACTTTCTGAAACTCATTTCTTGCTTCATCAAGTAACCCTTTGCCCATGTAAATTTTGCCGAGTGAAACACGTGCGCTGAGATAGTTCGGCTGTTTTGCGAGGCCCTGAATAAGAACATTGATTGCCTCATCAACCATGCCTGCTTTTTTATATTCTTCAGCAAGGGGAACAAACAGCTTTGAATCGGGGTCTTTCGCAATCTTCTGCTGCAATCTCTCGATGTCTTCACGTGCCATACTATGCTCAAATTTTCAATATATTGGACGAAAAAGTCAAGCTCTGAGCCTAACTATTCTGTCCAGTATGGCGTCTGCAACAGCATCTTTGTCGAGGAGGGGCAGTCTTGATTCTTTTTTCTCATCTATGAGAACTACTTTATTCGTATCGACATCAAACCCGGAGCCAGCCTCCGTGACGTCATTAAATACGATCAAATCCATATTTTTGTCTTTTAATTTCTTTCTCGCTTTGTCGAGTTTCTGTCCTGTTTCTGCGGAAAATCCGACTACAAAGGGTCTGTCTTTTTTCTTGCCCACCGCTGAGAGGATATCGGGCGTGCTGATTAATGCGAGGGAGAGTTTGCCGGATTTTTTCATTTTTTCAGCGGACTTTTCTGCAGGCATAAAATCAGAAACAGCAGCAGACATGATCAGAATGGTTGAGGATGCAAGTTCGCGGTTGACTGCGCTGTGCATGTCTTCCGCTGTATCCACTGAAATGAGTGTGACACCTTTGGGTTGAGGTAAAGAAGCAGGCCCGCTGATCAGCGACACCTGCGCCCCTCTCCTCAGGGCAGCCCTGGCGAGAGCATATCCCATTTTACCGGATGACCTGTTTGAGAGGAAGCGCACCGGATCAAGATATTCCCTTGTGGGGCCTGCGGTTACAATGATCTTCTCATCCGCCAGGTCCTTTATCGTCAGGGCACCCTTCGCTGCCTCAATGATGTCAGGAACTTCGGCCATCCTGCCTATTCCTTCCTCACCGCAAGCAAGAGAACCCTTCTCGGGTCCAACCTGTATAATGCCAAGATTCAGAAGTGTCTCGAGGTTCCTCCGGAATACAGGATTCTCATACATCCTCCAGTTCATAGCAGGTGCGATAACCACCTTGCCTTTGAAAGAGAGAAAGCTCAGGGTGAGCAGATCATCGGCAACGCCATGTGCGAATTTGCCGATGATATTCGCTGTTGCTGGAGCAATTACCATTAAATCTGCAGCCGCAGGCAGCGATGTGTGTGCCAAGGGATCCGCAAAAAGATCTGCGTAAAGTTTATTTTGGGAGGCGACTTCAAGAGACAGGGGTGTTACAAAATTCTTTGCGGCCTCTGTCATGATAACAGTGACCAGAGCACCCTCTTCCCTCAGTCTTCGTGTCAGGTCAATGGATTTGTAAGCAGAAACTCCACCGGTAATACCAAGGAGTACGGATTTATTCCTCAGCACCTTCCTCTCGTTTTTCAATAAAGAGGCCCTCCAGAGCTTTCTTATCTACCGTTTCCTTCTCATGGAGATAGACCTTCAGATCTTTTTCAAACTCTGTCAGGTCTTCACCGGTCATCTCTCTCTTTTTCTCTTCGAGCAGCTTTCTATAGTCAAATCTCTGCGCCTCTTCCTTTGCCTTTTTAGCCTCGTCGCCGATGAGGAATTCGAGGGTATTGCCGACTGTCTCTTCAAGGGCAATAGTAGTCACTTTTTTTGACTTTGTCTTAACTTTAGGGGAAGCTCCGACCGCGAGTTCTTTTGCCCGCTGGATTGCTATCGCTATAATCCTGAATCTTCCGTCTATCTTCTGATGGTCATATTCGATCGGAAGGGAAATGATATCCATATTATTGTTCCTCCTGATTTGAAAAACGTTCTTTGATCCAGAGGGGGTTAATTTTCTTCACGCTTGCCCTCTGGGCAATGATGATCGACTCCAATTCTTTGAGCGCATCCTCAAAACTGTCGTTAATTATAACATAATCATACTGTGCATACTTTTTTATTTCTGAAACTGCTGTCCTGAGTCTCTTCTTTATTTCATCACGTGAATCTGTCTTGCGCTTTTCAAGTCTTGTTTTTAATGCACCGAATGATGGTGGCAGTACAAATATATGAATGCCTTCCCGGTATTGCTTTTTTATCTGGAGTGCACCCTGGGTGTCTATATCAAGAATGACATCCTTGCCTGAATCCAATAACGTTTCAATCCTGTCTTTGGATGTACCGTATAATTCTCCATGGACTTCGGCCCATTCAACGAACTCACCTTTTTCGATTCTGGATTTAAAATCCTCTCTTGAAACAAAGGTATAATTTTGCTCATTAATTTCTCCTGGCCTCGGTTGGCGCGTCGTATAAGATACTGAAAAATGCAGGTTGGGAACAAAGGAGAGAACTTTGGTGCATAGGGTTGTCTTCCCTGCTCCGGAAGGTGCAGAGACGATAAACAGGCTGCCTCTACTCTTCTTCGCCTGCAAAATCTTCCTTTCCCTCCAGGAACCGCTGTGTTATGGTCTCTGCCTGTATGGCAGACAGGATAATATGATTGCTGTCCGTCACGATAATCGAGCGGGTGCGCCGGCCTTCGGTTGCATCGATCAGTCTTCCCCCTTTTTTTGCCTCTTCACGAAGCCTTTTCATTGGTGCAGAACCAGGGGTTACAATTGCGACAACCTTCGATGCTGCAACAACATTCCCGAACCCTATATTGACGAGTATGGGACTCAAATCACCTTTCTTCATCTTCATCCTCCCCACAATCCTCTCCAAATTTTGTTATGTTTTAAAATGTATTATTGACCACCAAAATACAATTCATGTCAGGCATATGTGCAGAAAAAGCTCTTGAGCAGCACCTTTGTAAGCGGTTTCATTACTCAAATACCATGCGTATTTTCATTCCTATCGATCTCATAACCATTTAAACACAAATCCTGCGTTCAAGAGGTTTTGATGTATATATGCCTGACATCTCCTTTATGCAAACGCATTTGTTGGATTAATGTTTCACTGGATGTTCTGCACCTGTTCCCTGATTTTTTCGAGTTCGGTTTTCATATCGATAACAATGGCAGAAATGGCATATTCACCGGACTTACATGCGAGCGTATTAACCTCTCTGTTCAGTTCCTGCAAAATAAAATCAAGTTTCTTCCCCACAGCGTCGCCTTGATCAGGAATCTCTGCAAGCTGCTTCAAATGATTTTCTATCCTGCTTATTTCTTCCGAGATATCGAGTTTTTCTGCCATGATGGCAGCCTCCTGAAGAATCCTGCTATTATCCATAATTCCGGCATCGACTATCAACCTCAGTCTCGCAGAGAATCTTTCCCTCCATCTGACAAGCTCATCCGGGGCGCTTGACTGTATTGTCTTGATCATGTCATCCAATGCACCTGTTCTTTTCCGGATTTCTTCTGAGAGGAGAGCGCCCTCCCGCATTCTCATCTCCCTGAGACTGAAGACTGCCTTATGAAAAATACTGAATAACGCATCGATATCATACTCAGGCTCTTCCTCTATCAGGATATCCCTGTACTCAGAGAATGTCTGTATGGTTATCCTGCCGGGCAGAGAGAGTTCCCTCTGCAGGTCCTTCAGGGCAGAGAGCAGGTTCTCTGCAAGCGGTCTGTTACATTTCAGACGTGGTGCTTTTTGCTCATTAAGAGAAATGGAAACCTCAAATCTCCCCCGCTCAAAATTTTCCTTCAGGATATTCCTGAGAGGTATCTCATATTGGCTCATGAACTGGGGAATCTTTATCGATATATCGATAAACCGGTGATTCAGGGAGCGTATTTCGACGGAATAATCAGCGTTCGCAGCACTTCCGAATCCTGTCATACTCTGAACCATTCTGCTTTACACTATAAAAAAGTCAGACAAATTAGTCAAATAAATTAAATATTTAGGGTAAAGGTATTGCAAATGAAAAAGTTACGTTATAGAATGTACTTGAGTTAGAGAAAATATTCGCCAGGGATAGAAACTTCGGAGGACATATGCAGATAGAAAAGATACTGGTGGATGAGCAGATAGGGGAGATCGGGGGGATACTTACCGATCAGGAAAAAAAGAAGGGGATAGTAATTCATGCCCTGCAGCAGATTCATGCCGACTTCGGGTACCTGCCAGAGAATACGATAAAAGAACTTTCCAAGCACCTCAACCTTTCGATGTCCGAGATATTCAGCGTGGCAAGTTTTTATAAAATGTTTCATTTCAAGCCGAGAGGCAAAAAGATTGTGAAGGTTTGTCTCGGCACAGCCTGTTATGTCCGGGGGTCAAAAAAAGTTCTCGATGCTATGGAAAACGCATTTGATATAAAAAACGGTGAAACGACTGAAGACCTTGCAGTGACGTTAGAAACCGTCGGATGCGTTGGATGCTGTGGGCTTGCTCCTGTCACGACAATTAATGATGATGTCGTGGGTGAAATTACCGGAAGCAGGAAATTAGAACGTTTGATTCTTTCAGTCAGAGAAGATTAATCGTCTTGCAAAAGAAAACAGGTTCAACAACAATGAAGTCGAAAGGTTACTGAGGGATGAAAAAATTAACCAGTCTTGACGACCTTGTTGCCCTCCGTAGAAAACTATCCAATGAGGGGATTTTAGCCCCGGGCAAAAAAAGAATAAAAGTATGCTGTGGTACAGCGTGCAGAGCCAACCATTCGCTTCGGTTAGTGGATGAACTTCGTTCAGAGGTTCAGAAAAATAAGACGGATATTGAACTCGTTACTACGGGATGTCAGGGCCTTTGTCAGATGGGCCCGGTTATGACGATAGAACCTCAGGGGTACTTCTACCACAAAGTCAGGCCGGAAAGAGCAGAGGATGTCGTATCCCGCACGATGAAAGACGAAAAACCGCTCTGGGACCTCCTCTTCCGCCGTTCTCTCGGAGAGAAGCCGGCTTATTTCATTCATGATGTGCCTTTCTACCGGAAACAACAGAGAATCGCACTGCGGAATAATGGCAGAATAGACCCCACGAATATTCTCCATTATATTGCAGTTGGCGGTTACAGGGCTTTAGAAAAAGCGCTTTCGAACATGACCCCTCAACAGGTTCTTGAAGAGGTGAAAACAGCCAACCTCAGGGGAAGAGGCGGCGCAGGATTCCCGGCCGGAATAAAGTGGGAACATGCCAAAAAGGCTTCTGACCCTGTCAAGTTAGTAATAGCGAATGGTGACGAAGGAGATCCCGGTGCATTCATGGACCGGTCGATTATGGAGGGGGATCCCCATAGCCTTCTTGAAGGGATGATTCTCTGTGCGTATTCCATCGGTGCTCAAAGGGGGATCATTTACGTGCGTCATGAATACCCTCTTGCGGTCAAGCACTTGCATATCGCTATCAAACAAGCGCATGATTTAGGGCTCCTGGGGAAAAACATCCTTGGTAAGGGGTTTGATTTCACCGTCCAGATAAGGGAAGGGGCAGGTGCTTTTGTATGTGGTGAAGCTACGGCACTTGTCGCTTCAATAGAGGGGGAACGCGGATTCCCGAATCCGAGACCTCCGCGGCTATCTGAACATGGCGGCGGGCCATGGGGCTATCCTGCGAATCTGAACAATATCGAGACATATGCATGCGTCCCTCCGATTATTGAAAAAGGTGCTGCCTGGTTCCTGAAGACAGGAACGGCAACCTCTCCCGGTACCAAGGTATTTGCATTGACCGGCAAGGTGAAGAACACC
>Ga0102851_10002025_pt1 | contig 12016 bp, 12 predicted proteins | sample Mud3Dept3metaG_FD_79558 | JGI IMG/M metagenome (GOLD analysis project Ga0102851, IMG submission 79558) | Freshwater wetland microbial communities from Ohio, USA, analyzing the effect of biotic and abiotic controls - Mud 3 Core 4 Depth 3... | ecosystem: Environmental > Aquatic > Freshwater >... | reverse complement strand
TTGGCCCCGCGGGGATTTCAGCTTCACCAGGTCCGTGTCATAGATGAGCAGACCATCCTCCCGGAGGTCCGGTTCGTATTTCTCATAGGCATCCTGGGACATGGAAACGAGAATTTCAGGCCGGGTGATATAGGGGTAGAGGACGCGGTCATCCGAGATTACGACCTGGGAAGAACAGGCGCTTCCCCGCGCTTCCGGGCCGAAGCTTTGGGTCATGGTCCCGAACTTGTTATCGTAGAGCGACACGGCCTTGCCGGTGATCAGCCCGCAGCGGATGATTCCCTGGCCTCCGTAACCTGAAAAGCGGATTTCTTTCATGGTTTCACTCCATAAGGCATATATTTTTCGCCCAATGTCTTTTGGAGGTGGGTGTTCATGCACTCGAGGAAGGTCGGTTTCTCCTTGTCGACAAATTTGCCGACGATGAGCTTGCCCTGGAAATCGATGTCCACGGTGCGCGTGTCGGCGCCGTGCCTGATCTCGGATTTGTCATAGTAATACTTGAGCAGGTTGAGACCGTCGCCGAGCCTGTTTCTCCGGGCATAAAGAGTGACACAAGGGGTGATGACCTCGATGAAGGAAAAGCCTTTCTTGGCCAGCGCCTCTTGGATAGATTTGGTGACCCTCCGGATATGGAGAGACGTCCAGCGGGCCACATAGGTCGCCCCGCAAGTGTCGACCAGGTAGGGCAGGCTGAAGGAGTACTCGAAGTTCCCATAGGGGGCGGTAGACAGGTTGGCCAAGCGCGGTGTCGTAGCCGCCACCTGGCCTCCCGTCATCGCATAGTTGAAATTATTGACGCAGATGACAACGATGTCCATGTTCCGGCGGGCGGCATGGATGAGATGGTTCCCGCCGATCCCGGCGATGTCCCCGTCCCCGCTGAAAACCACCACTTTGAGCTCGGGGTTGGCGAGCTTGAGCCCCGTGGCGAAGGGAATTGCGCGTCCGTGGGTGCTGTGGAAGGAATCGAACTTGACATATCCGGCGACTCGGCCCGTGCACCCGATTCCGGAAACGACCGCCAGCTTTTTGAGGTCGAGCTCGCTCTTCTTCAGGGCTTCGACGAACGAGGTGACCACCGTGCCGATCCCGCAGCCGGGGCACCAGATATGGGGAATACGGTCCATCCGGAGAAAATCCTCCATCGGGTTTTTTTCTTCCTGGCGTGCTTCTTCATTCATCGGACTGCCTCCTTGATGGCTTTCAGAATGTCATCGGGATCGTGGACCCAGCCGCCGCAGTGAGGGACGCCGATGACCGGGGCCCGGCCGAAGGCGCAGCGCTCGACTTCCCGGCGGATCTGGCCCAGGTTAAGCTCGGGCACAACGAAAGCCTTGACCTTCGCGGCCAGTTCTTTGATCCGGGCTTCGGGAAAGGGCCAGACTGTGACCAGCCGGAGCGTCCCCACTTTAATTCCGGCTTTGCGGGCATCCTGGACGGCCTTGACCGCGACCCGCGACGTGATCCCATAGGAAATGACCACGACCTCGGCCTTGTCGATCTGGTCCTCGCGGTATTCGATGATCTTGGGGGAGTTCTTTTTGATCTTGTCGACCAGATGGTTTACGCACCAGTCCTGGACTTCGGCGTTTATCATCGGGTAGCCGCGCTCGTCATGAGTCAGGCCTGTTGTATGGAAGCGGTATCCGTCACCCGCCTTGACCATGAAGGGGACGAGGTCTTTATCGGGCTTGTAGGGGAGGTACTTATCTTTTGGGCCCTCGTACCATTTGCGCTCCACCACCTCGATCTCGTCGGAGGGCGGGATGACCACTTTTTCATGCATGTGCCCGACGCATTCGTCGGTCATGATGAAGACGGGAACCCGGTAGGTCTCCGCCAGGTTAAAGGCTTTGACAGTCAAGTCGAAGCACTCTTGGGGTGAATCCGGGCAAAGGGCGATGATTTCATAGTCGCCATGGGAGCCGAACTTGACCTGCAGCATGTCCGCCTGCCCGACCAGCGTCGGGAGGCCGGTGGACGGACCGCCACGCTGAACGTTGGCGATGACGAGCGGCGTCTCCATCATGGCCGCCAGGCCGATATTTTCCATCATCAGGGAGAAGCCGGGTCCGGATGTAACCGTCATGGGCTTCTGCCCGCCCCAGGAGGCGCCGATCAAGGCGGTGATCGAGGCGATCTCATCCTCCATCTGGATAAAGATGCCGCCCACATAGGGGATGCGCTCGGAAAAACGCTCGGCCGTCTCGGTGGAAGGCGTGATCGGATATCCGGCAAAAAACCTGCATCCGGCCGCCAGAGCCCCTTCGGCGATGGCGAAGTCGCCGTCGAGGTAGTGAGCTCCGGTCAGGACTCCTTTAGGGTCGGCTTTCACTTTTCTCACCTTCTTCCTCCTCTTTCTTCAGAGTGACAAATATGGCGAATTCCGGGCAGATGGCTTCGCAGAGCTGGCAGTAGATGCATTCTTCCTCTTTCACGACCCGGGGGGGGTGATAGCCTTTTTTGTTGTATTCCTCGGAGAGCTCGAGGACGTCGCGGGGGCAGTACTCGACGCAAAAGCCGCAGCCTTTGCAGCGCTGCTTGTTGATGTGGATGTCTCCCCTTTTCGCCTTGAGATTTCCGAAACGAATGGTCATGGTCACCTCAGATCAGGCCCTGCTGCCGCAGGAGCGGCTTGGGGTCGACATAATGGAGATCAAGGCGCAGCGATTCTTCTCCGCAGCCCAAGGCGATGGCCAGGAGCTGGGTGAAATAAAGGACCGGGATTTTCTTGAAGTCCGAGTATTTCGCGGCCGTATTTTTTTGCCGGTGGTCCAGGTTGAAAGCGCAGAGCGGGCAGCTGACCGAAACGATTTCGGCCCCCCGGCCGCGGGCCGACATCAGGATGCTGTATGCCCTGTCGGCGACCGATTCCGGCTTGTCCACGGTCTGGTAGGCGCCGCAACACTCCGTCTTATAGGGAAAGTCAACCGGCGTCGCCCCGAGGACGGCGGCGAGATCATCCAGGATCGTCGGGTTTTCCATATCATCCAGGCCGATTTCCTTGGGCCGGACAAGAAGGCAGCCGTAGTAACTTGCCACCTTGAGGTTCTTAAGGGGCTTTTTGATTTTTTTGGCGACCGCCTCGAACGTGATGTCCTCCCGGAGGAGTTCCAAGAGATGCCGGACCTTCACGTCTCCCCGGTAAGCGATCTTCTCCTCATCCATGAACTTATGGATCTTCTGCAGGCTCTCCGGGTCGGACTTGACCTTTTCATTGACCCGTTTGAGCGTGTTGTAGCACATCGCGCAAAGGGTCATGACGGAGTCCGCCTCCGCCTCCTTGACCCGGATCAGGTTGCGGATCGAGGCCAGGTGGCGCATCAGGTCGTCCGAGGCGAGAGAGTAGACCGTCCCGCAGCAGTTCCAGCGCCGGAGCTCCTGGACGTCGACCCCGAGCTCGCGCAGCGCGCAGAGCGCCGAGTCCTCGAAATTCTTGGCGTTGCTCTTCAGGGTGCAGCCCGGATAGTAGCTAACTTTCATAGGGATTCCCTCTCCGGATGGTCGGATGAACGTCGCATCGTGTATGAGTTACGAAAATCACGAAGTGAATTTTCGGAAATTGCTGATCAAGGCGATGGCCGGGACACTGGCCTTGTCTTCGGCGCTCAGCCGGGGAATCTCGACATGGTCCTTTCTTTTCCGCAGCAGGATCTGGCGGACCGCCTCCATCACTTCGGCGATCTTGATACCCTTCGGGCAGCGGACGTTGCAGGTGTAGCAGGAGGCGCAGACCCAGACCGACCGGGCCTCGAGCAGCTCCTCCTTGAAGCCCAGCTGGGCATAACGGATGACCTGGTTGGGCAGGATGTCCATCTCGCCGACGGCCGGACAGCCGGCGGAGCACTTGCCGCATTGGTAGCAGGCCAGCAGCTTCTGGCCGCTCAGCTCCTCGATCTTCTTCACAAAATCATCCCGGATTTTTTTCTTGGAGACCTGTGTTCTCATCTTGTCCTTTTCACTTTCCGGCTTAAAGGGAGCGACCCTATCCACAACGCTCGCATCCGAGCCCAAAAAGACCTTTCAGTAAATCACAATTCATTTTTCCTGTCAAGAAAATGGGACGGGCGGGAAGCCCCTGAAAAAAACGATGATATCGTGGATATCCTGTTGGGAAAATCGGCTTTGAAAATAATCTTCACTGACCTCCAGCGGGTAATGATCGAACCCGGCCTGAACGACCTTCAGGCGCTCAATCTCCCTTTCGAAGAGCTCCAGCAAAGGCGCGTTTTTGATTGTCCTGTCGGAGTGACTGAGGATGAGGACATGGGGGAGGTCCTGGAAACGGCGGGGCCGGCGGTGGGTCAGGATGATCCGGGCCGTCTCGAAGAACGTCCGCCCCTCCATCTCGGTGAGCAGGGACTCGACACGGTCGGCCGGATAATCGCTGTACCAGTGGAACGCCCAGTGGAACAGGCGATGGTTCCAAACCTTGGACGGGAGGTCGAGGGCGAGGGTCAGCCGGACGAGCAGGGAGTAGGCGGATTTCTTAAACAGGCCCAGGTTGAGCGAGCGAGAGTCGAGGAAGGGGGCGATGGCGACGACACCCCGGCATCTTTCGCCGGGCTCCAGGTGGCTGACGACGGCGAACCCGAAGGAGATTCCGCCCAGCAGGTAGGAGTCCAGGTCCAGCTCATCGATCCGGCGCCGGACATAGGACGCGTAATTCTCCAGGGAGATCTCTGAGAGTGGAGGGATATCGCGGACGAAGCCGGGGAGGTCGATGAAATGGACCCGGAAGTATTTCCCCAGGTAATCGATCAGGCCGCGGAGGACGAGGCTGTTGGTCAGGAAGGCATTGACCAGCACAAGGTTCTCTTTGGCCGGCGCGGACATGGGTGCCTCCTATGAAAAGGCGCCCTTTTTAACACAGGGGGACGGAGAAGTCAATCCGAAGGCCGGCCCGTTCTTGGCCGGGCAAGGTAAAACAGAAAACCCATGAAATTAACAACGATGATCCAATCGATAACCCGGCCGAGTCCGGCGAGAGGAATGAGGAGAGAAGAGGTCACCAGAGCCCCGCTGAACGAGCCGATGAGATCGAGGCCGTAGCCGCGGCCGTAATCCGTCCGGAAGCGGAGATAGAGCCGGTTGGAAATGACAAATAGGCTGCCGCCCAGAATCCCCAGGACGAGAAGGATGACAAAAGGGAAGACCTCCGGCAACTGCACCGATAGGGCCAACCGGAACACACCGAGGACGATCAGAAAACCGATCTGGACGGCCGCCAGCCGGCGAGAAGCCGGACGATTCAGAGTTGGGCGGTAGAGACCGCCCAGAAAAAGTCCGAGCATAAATGTTGCCAGAAGCAGGGCGATTCGCCCGTAGAGAAAACCATAGACCGCCTGGTACCAGATGAGGAGGACGATCTCCGCGACAATCGTCGTCAGCCCCATAAGGGCGAGGGGGAGCAAGCTGAAAACAGCTTCTTTTTTCAGGCCACGAAGGACCAGAAGAAGGAGGCTGAACAGGAACACAGGAAGTCCGAGCAGCAGGGCTAGGGGAACCCTCGAAAAAAAACGGAGGAGGCCGGCCCCTCCACCCCGGAATTGAGCGCTCCAATGCGAAACGCTCAGGAAAAAGGCCACCGGGGCCAGGTCCGAGTTGAGCCGGGACGGCCCGGAGGTCAGCTTGTCTTCAAGATAGCGAACGCGGATCTCATGAAGCCGGGACTGAATGGACCGGGCTGTAAGGCTTCGGGTCGTCAAAGCGAGTGCCGAGATCCTCCGGCTGAGTTCCTGGGGATCAAGAGTCAACAGCCCTGCGGAAGCCAAAAAAATGTTCCTATTCCCGGGAACGACCCGGACTTCGGGGAAGGCTTTGGACAGAGTGAAGAATAAAGAGGATAGGAATTGCTGGAGTTCCGGGCCGATGGCGGTCTCAGAAGAAGGTACGGAAAAAGACAGAATGCCGTCGGGACCGAGATGACGCTCCGCCAGAAGGAAAAATTCAAACGTATAGAACCGGTTGACCTGGGCCGTGGCCGGCTCGGGGAGGTTGACCAGAATGACCTGGTATTCTTCATGGCTTCTCCGGAGGAAAGCCCGGCCATCCTGAAAGATGAGATGAACCCGGTCGTCGCCCAGATCCTGCTTTTCGGCATCTCCTGCAAACGTCCGGGAAAGGTCGACGGTCTCGGGATCGAGCTCGACGTAATCGATCTCAGCATTGCGGTATTTGAGCAGCTCTCCAAGCGTTCCGTCCAAACCTCCTCCGATGAGAAGCACCCTTCGGGCCTCCGGGTTTTGGAGCATGGCGAAATGGACGGCATCTTCGGCAGCCCCCGGATCGGGCAACGAGTAGACCGGCGAGTTGTTGCTGTAAAGGGAATATTGGTCTTGAGTTCGAATGATTTGCTGACGGCCAAAGCGGGTATCTCGGGAGATGAGAAGCTCGAAGGGCTTCCAGTACATCCGCTGGCTCGGAAAATCAGCCAGCCAGAATCCCCCGAGAAGGATGACCGTCCCCAATGCCCACACGAAGGACGGCCTGTCTTTCTCCGCCCAGTAGCTCAAAAGCGCAGCCGTCGCCGCGATGGAAGCGGCGGCGGCCCAGGACGAGGAGAAAAGAACCAACAGGAGATAGGTGAGAAACCCTGCGACACCCGCGCCCGCAGATTCCAGGACATAGACCCGGCGGATATCTCCAGCTTGCCGGACCACGTTGCTGACGAATAAAAGTCCGAGAGGAAACCCGACCGGGAGACAAACTCCGAACGACATGAGGAGGGCCGATGACGGCCCCACGATCTCGCCCGGGGAAAAGTGGAATATGAAACGAGAGAACCTGACCGCGAGAAGGGCGCAGGGAAAAAGAACAGTGACCAGGAGGCTGAGAGAGAGCCGGCTGGGAAGAGACTTCATCTTGCCCGCGGCAAGACTGCCCAAACCAACCCCAAGAAGCCAGGAGGCGAGAATGATACCGAGGGTCAGCTCGTTTCCGGAAAAATAGGCGGAGAATTCCCGCAGCAAAAGGATCTGAGACGCGGTGGCCAGCAGTCCGAGAAGGAAGGCGGGGAGGTCCTTTCTCAAGCCCAAATCCCGGGAATAGGCTGCTGGCAAAACGGGCAGGCACCCTTTTTCAAAGAGATCGAACTGATCTGCATGCCGAATCGTTCGATGACCTTGCGCCGACAGCTGGAGCAGTAGGTCGTCTCTCCCTTGTGCCCGGGGACGTTGCCCACGTAGACGTAATTCATCCCTTCCTTCCGAGCGATGTCCCACAGGGATTCGAGGGTGGAGATCGGCGTCGGAGGCAGGTTTTTGATCAGATACATCGGCTGAAACCGGGAAAAATGGAGGGGGACATCGGGGCCGACCTCCTCGGCCAGCCAACGGCACATGTTCCGGATGTCGGACTCGCCGTCGTTGAGTGTCGGGATGACGAGATAGACGATCTCCAGCCAGACCTTGCTCCGGCTGACTGTCCGGATGGAGTCAAGCACAGGCTGGAGATCACCCCGGACATACTCCTTGTAGAAATCCTGGCGGAACGCCTTGAGGTCGATCTTGACGGCATCGACCACCTGGAGGAGTTGCTGGAGGGGCTCCGGTTGAATGTGTCCGGCCGTCACCACGCAATTTTTCAACCCCTTCCTCCTGGCCTCGAGCGCGGAATCGTACATATACTCGAAAAAGACCGTGGGCTCCGTATAGGTGTAGGCGACGGACCGGCATTTGTACCGTTCGGCGGCGGCAGCCACCTCCGCGGGCGGCAGGTCGAAGTGAGGGACCTGCTCCGGCCGCACCTGGGAAATCTGCCAGTTCTGGCAGAACTTGCAGTTGACGTTGCAGCCGGCGGAAGCGATTGAAAAGGCCTCGGTCGCGGGCAAAAAATGAAAAAACGGCTTCTTCTCGATCGGGTCCACGTTGGCTGTGCACGCCTTGCCATAGACAAGAGTGTAGTAAGTGCCTCCGTCGTTCTGACGGACTCCGCAGTAGCCGCGCTCCTTATCGCCGAGCCTGCAGAGACGCGGGCAGAGCTGGCATTCGATTTCCCGGTCGGGATACTTCTTGTAGAAGCGGGCTTCGACGTGGGAGAGGTTGGCCATGTCCTGGAAATTCCAGGCCCGGGTCAGTCCGCCGGCCGCTCCCGTGCCCAGCAGGAGTCCAGTGCCCGCCAGCGTTTCGCAAAACCGCCGTCTTTTCATGACGGCTTCCCGCAAACCAGGGATCTAGATCTCATCCTGGACGACCTCGATGGAACCTTGGGCGGCCCGGCCGAGCCCCAGTTTCTCCGCCGTGCTCAGGTAGTCCGGCTCCCGGCCTTCCTCCCGGAGGGAAGGAAGACCCTTTTTGGCTCGGAGTTCCTCGATCAATCGCCAGCCCACGGCGTCGGCCGCGACCGGGTCGAAGCTGAAGATGAGCGTGCCGCTCCGTTCGGCCCAGCGGCTGTGAAAGGAAGGCCCCCGGTGATATTGGACGATCAGCGCGTCGAGGAGAGAAAACTTGTGCTTGTCTCGGACAGGCTTGGACTCGAAGAGCTCGGCGATAAAAGGATCGCAGCGGGAATCATGGTATTTGTTGGGGTTATGGATGGCTCCAAAATAGTTTTTCATCCCCGCCGTCACCCCCGCCAAGCCGTGGTCTTTCAAGATGGCCAGGCTGACCGAGGCGGTGGCAAAGCGGGTCTGGATCGTCGAAAAAAGGCTGGCGATGCTGCGGTGGGAGAAGATCTCCGATTCGTAGCCGGCTCCGCTCGTATCCGTGGCCAGAACCTTGAGGCCCGCGGGACTGTCCGAAAGCCGGTAGCCGGCCTCTCGAAGCTCCCGGTTGGTGCGGTCCCAGATGACGATATTCTTCCCAGGCAGGCCGTATTTGATGAGGACCTCGGCGAAGGTCAGCGAAAGCTCCGGACGCGTCGAGATCTCCCGGCCTCCGATGGTGTTGACTTTAATGGCGAGGCGGTCAGCGCGGCCGAACAGGCCGGCCACTCCCTCTCCTGTATCCTTCGTTCCGGTGAGATGCCTGATGCCCAGAGACACCATCTCCGCTATCGGCGCTGGGTCCAGCTCCCCGGCGGAGCGAAAAACCCGCGTTCCCTTGATCATGACGACCCTGGACGCGCTCATGCTTCTTGTATCAAGGTACATTTCTCTCACCGGCCTGTCAACTTTCCATCACGGACCCCTTGCGCCCGCGAAACGGCCCGCCATTTGATAATGCGCACGTCTTATATTAAATTAGTCACGACGAAATGAGACAAACGGGAGTCCAATAATGCCGAAAAAAAACCTGAGCCCGGGCTTCCTTCTGGTTCTCTGCCTGGGCCTCTGCGCATCAACCCTTGGCCAGGAGCCTGCGCCCTCCCCCCTGAGGGCGCTTCTGCCCGATCTCGCCGAGTGGACACTCGCCGAAGCGCCCTCGGCCTACCTGCCGGCGACGTTATTCGAGTACATCGACGGAGCGGCTGAAAACTACCTGAGCTATGGTTTCCGCGAGCTCATCGTGGGAAATTATAAAAAGGGAAAATCCACGGCCGCGCTGACCGTCGAGGTCTATGACATGGGAGACGAACTCCGGGCCTATGGGGTTTACAGCTCGGAGCGTTATCCGGAGAGCCGGTTCCTCAAGATCGGCGGCCAGGGCTACTTCGAGGACGGAACGCTCAATTTCACGGCCGGCCGCTTCTATGTCAAGCTCCTGTGCTTCGATTGCGGCCAGGACGCTGAGATGGAGCTCACGGCGATCGCCCGTCAGGTCGAGAAGAAGGCTCAAGGCGGCGGCCGTCTGCCCGCTCTGCTCGGCCTTTTTCCTGCAGAAGGTCTGATCGCCAACAGCGAAAAATTCATCCTTCAGAACGTTCTCGGATACGGCTTTCTCCATCATGGGTACATCGCCAACTACCAGGTTCAGGGTCAGGAGTTCGACCTTGTCATCATCCAGGGGAGCGATGCCCGGGATGCCGAGAATATGTTCACCCGGTATTTGGACGCCCACCGGGAGGAGGCGCCGGGAGTCCGGCCGACCGACCTGGGATTCCATATCCGGGACCGCTATTCGGGGAATATCTTTCTGGCCCGCTCCGGAAATCTGATCCTGGGAGCGATGAGGATCAAGGACGGGTTCGAAGAGATGGGAAAGAATTCCCTCGCTCTCCTTCTGAAGGCCGCTCAAGAGAGGCCGGGAGGACGGACCTGACCGACGGCCTCAAGGGAGCTGGTCCAGCTGGTTTTTGGCCAGAAAAGCCCTGAGGCTTTCGACTTCCACGTCCAACGCTTGGACCGCCTCCCGAGCCGATTGGAGCTTCTTTTCTTTGCCGGCCGTTTCCAAAACATGCGCTATTTTCCTCAGACGGGTCAAGCTCAGGTTCGCCGACGAACCTTTGAGGCTGTGGCCGAGCTCGGACAGCTGGGTGAAGTCCTGGTCGGCGATCGCCCGGTCGAGAAGGCCCTTCTTCTTTTCGTATTCCTGGAAATAAATGTTCAGGAGTTCCTTCAGGAAAGACGTGTCTCCTCCGATCCTGTCGAGGATTTCGCCGACGTCGATCGGCTGAATCGGGTCGGGATGGGATAGGTCAGACATGCGTATTCTCCAGTGCCGGCTTTCGACCTTGTCCGGCGACAACGACACTGTTGCGTCCAAGTTCCTTGGCCTTTAAGAGTGCCCGGTCGGCAGTCTTGATGAGTTTTTCGGAGGTCGAATTCCCCGGCATGTCCGAGGTGGAACAGCCGACGGAAATGGTGATCGGAATCGTGTTCAATTCCGTTTTGATGCGCCTGCGTCCGACGGCCTGCCGGAGCCTCTCTCCGACTTTTTTGACCTCGGCCTGGGGGCAATTCGGCAGGATGATGATGATCTCATCCCCGCCATAACGCCCCAGCTTGTCCGATTTGCGGACCTTGCCTTTCAGGCGGGAAACCACCTTGAGGAGCGCCAGGTCCCCGACGGAATGGCCGTACGCATCGTTAATCCTCTTGAAATGGTCGATATCCAGCATCATCACGCCCGTGGGTGTCTTTTCCCTGCGCCCGCGCTCGAGCTCCTCGTTGAGGAACCGAACGATTTCGGTGCGATTCCAGATCTTGGTCAGCCCGTCCCGGCTGGCGATATCCTTGAGCTGGTTTTGGGTGAAGAGCAGTTTGTCTTCCAGTTCGATGATCCGTTTGCCGGTCTTGAGCCTGGCTCTGAGCTCCAGAAAATTGACCGGCTTGGTCATATAATCGTCGGCGCCCGAGGAAAGCCCCATGATGATATCGGGTTTCCGGTCCTTGGCGCTCAAAAGAATGATATACGTGTATTTGTATTTCTTGCGGCGGCGGATCTGCCGGCAGACCTCGACTCCGTCCATACCCGGCATCATCCAGTCCAGGATGGCGAGCCGCAGATCTCCGTCCTGGAGGGCCTGCCAGGCCGCCGCTCCGGTGCTGGCCAAGACCACTTCATAATCCCAGTTCACGAGGTTTTTTTGCAGGATCTTCGCGCTGACCAGGTCGTCTTCGGCAATCAGGATTTTCATCGGTCTTTCCTTGCGAGCATATGCAGGCGCTCCATATCCCGGTTATAGGCAGGGCGCGCCCGGCCGGCGTCCTCTTCGTCCGGCGGCAGGAGGCTCATGACCCGGGCGATCGTCTCGGACAGCTGCTTGACGTTGAGCGGTTTGGCAATGTATTCGTCCATGCCCATCTCCAGGCATCTCTCCCGGTCTCCCTTCATAGCATGAGCCGTCATGGCGATGATTGGAATATGCCCGCCGGTTTCCCTCTCCTTGGCCCGAATGAGCCGGGTGGCCTGGAAGCCGTCCATCTTGGGCATCTGAACGTCCATCAGAACCAGCTCGAAATTCTCCTTCTCCATGGCGCTCAACGCTTCCTCGCCATTCATGGCCCCGGTCACCTGGTGCCCCTGCTTTTCGAGCATATATATAGCCACCCTCTGGTTGACCAGGTTGTCCTCCGCAATCAGAATCCGATAAGGCCGGCGATTCGGCATGGCGCCCGAGTCCTTACCTCCCTCCTCGGCCTGCTCCAGAGGCTCGGGAGCCATGCCGAGGACATTGAGTATCCCCTTTTTCA
>Ga0102851_10002024_pt1 | contig 12017 bp, 7 predicted proteins | sample Mud3Dept3metaG_FD_79558 | JGI IMG/M metagenome (GOLD analysis project Ga0102851, IMG submission 79558) | Freshwater wetland microbial communities from Ohio, USA, analyzing the effect of biotic and abiotic controls - Mud 3 Core 4 Depth 3... | ecosystem: Environmental > Aquatic > Freshwater >... | reverse complement strand
TGGCAGGAAATCGCTGATCAAGGTGGTCGATCCGGCGCCGCGCCAGATCCCGGCCCAGGACGCCGTGCAGCGCGCCCTTGAACTGCTCAAGAGCGCCAAGCGTCCGCTCATCGTGCTGGGCAAAGGTGCCGCCTACGCCCAGACCGACGCAGACATCCGCGCGCTGGTCGAGAAGACCGGTATTCCCTATCTGCCCATGTCCATGGCCAAGGGCCTGCTGCCCGACACGCACGAGCAGTCCGCTGCTGCCACCCGCTCCTACGTGCTGGCCGAGGCTGACGTGGTGATGCTGGTCGGTGCCCGCCTGAACTGGCTGCTCTCGCACGGCAAGGGCAAGACCTGGGGCGGCAAGGCCCACAAGGACTGGGGCGGCCAGAAGTTCATCCAGATCGACATTTCGCCGCAGGAGGCGGACAGCAACGTCCGTATCGATGCCCCGCTGGTCGGTGACATCGGTTCCTGCGTGTCGGCGCTGCTCGCCGCGATTAACTCAAATGCGGGCCCCAACTGGGCCAAACCGCCGGCTGACTGGCTCACCGCCATCGCCGAGCGCAAGCACAAGAACCTCGCCAAGATGGCCGAGACCCTGGCCCGCGATCCGACGCCGATGAATTTTCACAGCGCGCTCGCCGTAGTGCGCGACATCATCAAGGCCAACCCGGACGCGTGCCTCGTCAACGAAGGCGCCAACGCGCTGGACTTCACCCGCAGCATCGTCGACATGTACAGGCCACGCAAGCGTCTGGACGTCGGCACCTGGGGCGTGATGGGCATCGGGATGGGCTTTGCCGTCGCGGCCGCCGTGGTCAGCGGCGAACAGGTGATCGCGATTGAGGGCGACAGCGCCTTCGGCTTCTCCGGTATGGAAGTCGAGACCGTCTGCCGCTACAACCTGCCGGTCTGCGTGGTGATCTTAAACAACAACGGCGTCTACCGCGGTACCGACGTAAATCCGACCGGCGGCCCCGATGTTGCACCCACCGTGTTCGTCAAGGGTGCGCGCTATGACAAGCTGATGGAGGCCTTCGGTGGCGTGGGCGCGCACGCCACGACCCCGGCCGAGTTGCGCAAGGCAATGGAGGAAGCCATCCGCTCGCGCCAGCCCACGCTCATCAATGCCGTCATCGATGAAACCGCCGGCACCGAAAGCGGTCGCATCACGAGCCTGAATCCGCAAAGCGCAAAAAAGAAATAGCGATTCGAGCGGACGCGAAGAGGGTGGGGAATTAAAATGGACTTCGGGGCGCGCCGCTCAATCGGGCGTCCCGACGAACGGACGCAAGCGCCGTTCACGGTCCGCCGCGAAACTGCATAGAGGGAAAGACCATGGAAGCACTGAAGGGAATCCGCATTCTTGACATGACGCACGTGCAGGCGGGGCCAACGTGTTCGCAACTGCTGGCGTGGATGGGAGCCGACGTGATCAAGCTGGAGCCGCCGAATGGCGATGCGACGCGCGGCCAGCTGCGGGATGTGCCGAATGCGGACAGCCTGTATTTTACGATGCTCAATTGCAACAAGCGCTCGATCACGGTCAATATGAAATCGCCCGACGGCAAGGCGGTGTTCGTCGATCTGCTGAAGAAATGCGACATCCTGATGGAGAACTTCGGTCCCGGGGTGCTCGACCGTTTCGGGTTTTCCTGGGAGCAAGTGCACGAAATCAACCCGCGCATCGTGATGGGTTCCATCAAGGGCTTCGGGTCTTCGGGACCTTATGCCAACTTCAAGGCCTATGAAAACGTGGCGCAGGCGATGGGCGGCGCGATGAGCACCACCGGTGTTCCCAACGGCCGGCCCTTCGTGACCGGCGCGCAGATCGGGGATTCCGGAACGGGTCTGCACCTGGCGATCGGGCTACTCGCCGCGCTGCACCAGCGCGATCGCACCGGTGAGGGGCAATACGTCGAAGTCGCGATGATGGACGGCATCATGAACCTGTGCCGGGTCAAGTGGCGCGATCACCAGCGCCTGGCTCGCGGGTCGCTGCCGGAGTACTCGACAGCCACGCACCAGGGCATGGGCGCAGTACCGCGCGCCGGAAACGATTCCGGTGGCGGCCAGCTGGGCAATGCCATCCGCTGCAATCCGGGGGGCACCAATGATTTTATTTACATCGTTGTCCAGGAGGCCGTATGGGACGCGCTCGCCAGGCGCATCGGGCCCGAAGTCGGGATGCCCGACCTGGCAACCGATCCCAAGTTCTCCACCATCGAAAACCGCCGTAGTCACCAGGGTGACATGTGGGAGATTATCGGCGAGTTCGCGCTGAAGCACAGCAAGCGCGATCTCATGGGCATACTCAATGAGATCAACGTGCCCTGCGGCCCCATCATGTCCACGGAAGACCTCGCCCACGACGAGCACGTCAGGCTGCGCGAGATGTACGTCGAACTCGACCACCCGCAGCGCGGCAAATGGTGGAACGTCGGCATGCCGATCAAGCTGTCGGCCTCGCCGGCCAGGATCGAACGCTCGCCGCTGCTCGGCGAGCATACGGAGGAGGTCCTGGCGGAAGTGCTCGGCTACGGCGACGAGCAGATCGCCAAGTTGGACAAAGGCGGCGCGTTCAGATCGCCGCCGAGGAAGGTCGCCATAAGGATAGACTCATGAAAATCGCAATCGTCGGTCAGCAGGACTTCGGAAAAGCGGTGCTGGAATCTTTTCTCACACGCGGCGACGAAGTGGTAGCCGTGTTCTGCGCGCCGGAGAAGGAAGGCACGCGGCCGGATGCGTTGCGGCTCGCGGCGCAGGACAAGGGGCTGAAGGTTCATCAGTTCAAGTCGTTGCGGGCGCCGGAAGCTGCGCAAGCGATGCGAGACGCCAACGCCGACCTCGGCATCATGGCTTTCGTGCTGCAGTTCGCGCCGCAGGAATTCGTCAATATACCCAGGCACGGCACTATCCAGTATCACCCGTCGCTGCTGCCGAAGTACCGCGGCCCGAGTTCGATCAACTGGCCGATCATCAAGGGCGACACGGAGACGGGCCTGACCATTTTCCGTCCTTCGGACGGGCTGGATGAAGGCGCGGTGATTCTGCAGAAAAAGACCCCGCTCGGCCCCGACGACACGCTGGGCACAGTCTATTTCGATCGCCTGTTCCCGCTGGGTGTCCAGGCCATGGTGGAAGCCGCCGATCTCGTGATGAAGGGAAAACATCGGGAAACGGTACAGGATGAGTCACAGGCGAGCTACGAAGGCTGGTGCCGCGCCGGGGAGGCGAGGATAGACTGGGCCAAGCCCATCGATCATGTCTACAACCTGATCCGCGGGTGCAATCCGGCGCCCGGCGCGTGGACGACGCTCAACGGCAAAAAGCTGCAGGTGTTTGACGCGCGCAAGGTTGTGTTCCGCCGCTTTGCCGAGGTGGTCGGAAAAATCGGCGAGGTGACCGAGGTTACCGCGCAAAGCTTCAAGGTGACCGCGCAGGGCGGAATGGTCGAGGTGCTGAAAGCCAAGCTTGAGGACGGCAAGAAGGTGAGCGGCGGCGAAGTGGCGCAGGCAGGGGGCATCAAGGCGGGCAGCATGCTCGGCACTTGAACCCAAGGTACCATCCGGGAGAAAGGCCACGCAGTGCGTGGCCTTTTCGTTTACTGGTCGCCAAATGTCGTAAGATAATTCGGCCTGCGAAGTCGACTTGATAGGCGCAAACTGGTGGAGACATGAAGAACCTGGGTTTTTGGACTTCCGATTCGGTTCCCGGTTTGACGGTTGCGCTGACCCCCGGTCGTCACTTTGTCACCGAGTCGAGCAACGTTGGCTCGGACATCGGCCCCGCGCAGTGGATGCTTGGCCGTTACCAGGTCGAGAAGGAACTGGGCAGGGGCGCAACAGGCATCGTGTATCGCGGCAGGGATCCGCAGACCGGGCGCGTGGTTGCAATCAAGACTGTCGCGCTGTCGCGGGGATTCGAGGCCGGCGAGTTGCAGGAGGTCAGGGAGCGCTTCGTTCGTGAGACCGAAACCGCCGGCCGCCTCAACCATCCGCACGTCGTGAGGATATTCGACGCCGGCGAAGCAAACGACGTCGCTTACATTGCGATGGAGTTTCTGCAAGGCACTGACCTTACACCGTATACCAGGCCCGACAACCTGCTGCCGCTGCCACAGGTGATGCATATCATCGCGCGCGTCGCCGCCGCGCTGCACCATGCTCACGCGAACCGCGTCGTGCACCGCGACATCAAGCCTTCCAACATCATGTACGAGCCCGCGAGCGACACCGTCAAGGTCACCGACTTCGGCATTGCGCTTTTCGCCGGTTCGTCCGGGACCAACACCAGCAGGGCGTTGGGCACTCCCAGCTACATGTCGCCCGAGCAACTTGCCGGCAAGACAAGCGAAGGCCGCTCGGACCTGTTTTCGCTCGGTGTGATGTTTTATCAGTTGGTTTCAGGCCATTTGCCGTTCCAGGGCGGCTCGCTGCCGCAGCTCGTGATCAAAATGGCCAACGAGCCGCACATCGGCATCCTCGCTTACAACCCGCAACTGCCGCCGTGTCTCACCGACATCATCGACAAGGCATTGGCGAAACACCCTGCCGGGCGCTATCAGACCGGCGACGACATGGCGCAGGCAATCAAGGCGTGCGCGGACGCAATGCGCGGCAGTCGCAGCCAGTGTGAACGGGGTGCGGCACCCGCGGGGGCGTTTTGAAAAAAAATATTGTCCGCATTACCCTGAGTCTCGCGGTGGTGGTGGTTTTCCTGCTGCAGGCGACGAAATTATTCGAGTTGCCGGTGATGCGCCGTCTCGACAACATCTTCTACGACATACAGACGGTACTGACCATGCCGCGCGGCGTCGATCCCCGCATCGTGGTCGTCGACCTCGACGAAAAAAGTCTGGCGGAAAGGGAAAAGGGCGGCGAAGGCCGGTGGCCGTGGCCGCGGGACCGCCTCGCGTTGCTGCTCGACAAGCTGTTCGACCACTATCAGATCGCGATCGTCGGCTTCGACGTGGTGTTTGCGGAGCGCGATGAAAGCTCCGGCATCAGGGTGCTGGAGCAGCTCGCACAGAATGAGCTGCGCGGGGTCAGCGAGTTCCGGTCCGCCCTGACGAAGCTGCAGCCGCAACTCGATTACGACGCGATGTTCGCGAACAGCATGCGCAATCGTGCCGTCGTGCTCGGATACGCGTTTACGCAGGACGCGCAGACGACCAAGGGCCAGCTGCCGGCGCCGGTGTTTCCTGCCGGGGCGTTCAGCGGGAACAACATCAGTTTTTTCCGTTTTCCCGGCCATACCGCCAATCTTCCCGGGCTGCAAAGCGCGGCGTCAGGCGCCGGCCATTTCTCCATCGAACCGGACAGCGACGGCATTTTGCGCCGCGTGCCGATGTTGGTCGAGTCGAACGGGGGTTATTACGAATCGTTGTCGCTGGCCGTGGCGCGCAGGATCATCGGCAGTCCCGAGATCGTCCCCGGCTACGGGAACGAGCCGATCAAGGCAACGGACTATTCCGGACTCGAGTGGCTGCAGATCGGACCGCTGCGCATCCCGGTATACGACGACGGGGTGACGTCGCTGATTCCTTATCGCGGGGGCGAGCGCAGCTTCAAATACGTGTCGGCGGTCGACGTGATGAACGCGCGCGTTGATGCCGCCGACCTGAAAGGCAAGATCGTGCTGGTCGGCACCACCGCGCCCGGCCTGCTCGATATGCGCGCGACACCGGTCGGCAGCATCTACCCGGGGGTCGAAGTGCACGCCAACATGATTGCGGGCATCCTCGACGGCAACATCAAGCAAAGCCCGGCGTATGTGATCGCGTTCGAGTTCGTGGCGCTGCTGTTCGCCGGGCTCATCCTGGCGCTGCTGCTGCCGCGGCTGAGCCCGCTCAAGTCATTGCTGTTGACGGGGACGGTGCTGATCGGCGCGTTCGCCGTGAACTCGCTGGTATTCCAGCAGGGTAACCTGGTCCTGCCGCTCGCCTCGGGGCTGGCCATGATCGCCGTGCTGTTCGCGCTCAACATGACGTACGGCTTTTTCGTCGAAACCCGCGGCAAGCGCCAGATCACCGGCCTGTTCGGCCAGTACGTGCCGCCGGAGCTCGTCGACGAGATGGCAAGAAATCCCGAGCACTTTTCGATGGAAGGCGAATCGCGCGAAATGACCGTGCTGTTCAGCGATGTGCGCGGGTTTACGACCATCTCCGAAGGCCTCGATCCGAAGCAGCTTTCGCAGCTGATGAACCAGTTCCTGACGCCACTCACCGAGGTCATTTATCAGCACCGCGGCACCATCGACAAATACATGGGCGACTGCATCATGGCATTCTGGGGCGCCCCGCTGCCGGATGCCGGCCATGCGAGGAGCGGGCTGCTGGCAGGCCTGGAAATGCACGCCGCGCTGGAGAAAATGAACCCCGGCTTCAAAGCTCGCGGTTGGCCTGAAATCCGCATCGGCGTCGGGGTCAATACGGGCCGCATGAGCGTCGGGAACATGGGATCCCGCATCCGGCTGGCCTATACTGTGATGGGGGACGCCGTTAATCTTGCGTCGCGGCTGGAAAGCATCACAAAGCAGTACGGCGCTGATATGATAGTCGGTGAGGAAACCCGGAACGCGGCGTCCGATGTCGTGTACTGCGAACTTGACCTGGTGCGGGTCAAGGGCAGGGACCGCGCGGTCAGGATTTTCGAGCCACTCGGATTGCCGGGGCAGGTCGAGCAGGCGAAGCTCGACGAGGCCGAGGCGTATGCCGAGTTTTTGAGACTTTATCGCGCGCAAGCCTGGGACGAGGCCGAGCGGGCGCTTTCGAATCTGCAGAAAATGGCGCTGGAGAACTACCATTCCTACCTGTATCAATTGTATTTCAAGCGCATCGCGTACAAGCGCCAGAACCCGCCCGGCACGGACTGGGATGGCGCCTGGACATTCGACACCAAATAGACGATGAAGCTCAGGATACTCGGCTGCAGCGGTGGCATCGGCCGCGGCTTGCGCACCACCTCGATGCTGCTCGACCATGACGTTCTGATCGATGCCGGTACCGGCGTGGGAGACCTGAGCTTCGATGAGCTCTGCCGCATCGATCACGTGTTCGTGACGCACTCGCACCTCGACCACGTTACCTCGATCCCGATGCTGGTCGACACCGTGGGCTGGATACGCAGGAAGCCCATTACCGTGCATGCGATCGAACCGACGCTGGAAATCCTGCGCCAGCATCTGTTCAACTGGAAACTGTGGCCTGACTTCACCCAGATACCCGACGCGGCGGCGCCTTTCATGCGCTACGAGGCGGTTGCGCTTGGCAAGACCACCGAACTCGACGGCCGCATGCTGACGCCGCTTCCCGCCAACCACGTGGTACCGGCGGTCGGCTACCGCGTCGACTCGGGCCGCGCGAGCCTCGTGTTCACCGGTGACACCACGACCAACGACCCGTTGTGGCTAGAGGTCAACCGGATCGACAATCTGCGCTATCTGATCATCGAAACCGCGTTTTGCAACCAGGAAAAGGACCTTGCCATCGCATCGAAGCACCTGTGCCCGAGCCTGCTCGCCGAAGAACTTGCGAAATTCAAGCTCGAGGCCGAGGTTTATATTACCCACTTGAAGCCGGGCGAGATCGAAGTGACAATGCAGGAAATCCGGGAATGCGCGGGCGCCTGGAAGCCCCGTATGCTCGAGAACAACCAGATTTTCGAACTGTAGGCAGCGGCAGATTGACACGGGATTCGTCGGTCGCAGGTCGTGAGTGTCAAATAAGGAATTGAACCGCATGAGCACCGTACTCGAAAATAAAGCGGCATCGCAGGATAACCTTGCCGAGAAGCTGAATTTCTCGAAAAACCTGCAGTCGGTCGCCAACAAGGTTCACGCGACCAGCAATATCGACGAGATCATACTGGAGCTGAGCCAGGAGATCTGCAGCCTGTTCAACGCCGACCGGCTCACGATTTATCTCGTCAGCGAGGACAAGGCCTCGATCGTTTCAAAGGTGAAGACCGGTCTCACCTCGTTCAAGGACCTGAAGCTGCCGATCGCCGAACAGAGCATCGCCGGCTTCGTCGCGGTGCATAAGAAGACGTTCAATATCCGCGACGTCTACGACGAGAAGGAACTCAAGTCCCTCAGCCCGAAGCTCACGTTTCTGAAGCAGGTCGACGCCAAGACCGGCTATCGCACCAAGCAGATGCTGGCCTCTCCCGTCGTCGACGCCCAGACCAAGGAGCTGATCGGCGTGGTGGAGGTCATCAACTCCAAGACCGGTCAGCCGTTCCCGCCGGCGATGGAAGAGGGGGTGGTGGCCCTGTGCGAAGCGCTGGCGGTCGCGTTCCGGCAGCGCCAGAAGCCGGCGCCGCCGCCCAAGGGCAAGTACGACCACCTGGTCGCCAATGCCGTGATCTCGGCGGAAGAACTCGAGCTCGCGATGCGCTCGGCGCGGCGCAAGAATCTCGATGTTGAAACCGTGCTGATGGATGAGTTCCAGGTCAAAGCGGGCGCGATCGGCGAGGCGCTTGCCGCCTGTTTCGGCGTGGCGTACGAGCCGTTCAAACCCGATCGCGTCAAGCCTTTCGAACTGCTCAAGAACATGAGTCGCGAGTTTGCCGCGGCGAGTGAGTGGGTGGCGATCGACGACACGAAAGAAGGCATCGTCGTGCTTACCCCCGACCCGGAAAAGATCTCGGGCTCGAGGGTGGTCAACAACGTCTATCCGAAAAGCAGGATTGTCTACAGGGTCTGCGGCAGCCGCGAGTTCCAGGCCACGCTCGACCAGGTGTTCGGGGCGGGGAGTGGCGTCGTTGATGAGACTTCCATCGGCGACATGCTCTCGGACATGCAGGATGAGAGCGTCGATGAAATGACGGAGGACGTCGCGTCCGCGGCTTCGGACAACGAGGTCGTCAAGCTCGTCAACAAGATCATCATCGACGCCTACCAGCAGGGCGCATCCGATATTCACATCGAGCCTTATCCCGGCAAAGGCAAGACCGAGGTCCGCTTCCGCAAGGACGGCTCATTGCAGCCGTATATTTCGGTGCCTCACGCCTACCGCAACGCGATCGCGGCGCGCCTGAAGATCATGTGCGACCTCGACATCTCGGAGCGCCGCAAGCCTCAGGACGGCAAGATAAAGTTCAAGCGCTTCGGCCCGCTCGACATCGAGTTGCGGGTGGCGACCATTCCGTCGCAGGGCGGAGTCGAGGATATCGTGATGCGTATTCTCGCCGGCGGCGAGCCGATTCCGCTCGACAAGCTCGGGCTGTCCAAGAACAACCTGGAGCGGTGCAAGGAGGCGATCGAGAAGCCGTACGGGCTGTTCTTCGTGTGCGGGCCGACCGGCTCCGGCAAAACCACCACGCTGCACTCGGTGCTCGGTTACCTGAACCGGCCGGACACCAAGATCTGGACTGCCGAGGACCCGGTCGAGATCACCCAGCGCGGGCTGCGCCAGGTGCAGATGAATCCGAAAGCAGGGCTGACATTCGCCATCGCGATGAAAGCCTTCCTGCGTGCCGACCCGGACATCATCATGGTCGGTGAAATGCGCGACAAGGAGACCGTAGGCACCGGCATCGAAGCTTCGCTCACCGGCCACCTGGTGTTCGCGACACTGCATACCAACTCGGCGCCGGAATCGATCATTCGCCTCCTCGATATGGGAATGGATCCCTTCAACTTTTCGGACGCGCTGCTCGGCATCCTGGCGCAGCGCCTCGCCAAGCGGCTGTGCGGCAAATGCAAGCAGCCGCACGTTGCGACCGAGGCGGAGTTGCGCGCGCTGCTGGACGAGTATGTGCTCGAGCTCACCAATATGGAATCGTGGAAGAAGGACCCGGAGGGCTCGAAGCAGGCACAGCTGCGGGAATGGATCAAGGAGTTCGGCAACGACAAAGGGGAAATCACGCTGTACTCCCCGGGCAGCTGCGACGCCTGCGGCGGCAGCGGCTACAAAGGCCGCGTCGGTCTGCACGAACTGCTGATGGGCACCGACCGGATCAAGAAGAACATTCAGGAGCACGCCCGGGTGGCCGAGATGCTCGCCACCGCGCTCGAGACCGGCATGCGCACGCTCAAGCAGGATGGCATCGAGAAGGTATTGTTGGGCATCACCGATATCCATCAGGTGCGTGCGGTCTGTATCAAATGAACACGGTTGCCATGAATCAGATACCGCCTCCGCCGGATCCCCGCAACGAGTTCGAGCGCCTGGAGCAGCTCCACCAGATCGGAATTGCGCTCTCCAAAGAAACCGACATCAACCGGTTGCTGGAAGCGATCCTGGTGGCGGCGAAAAACATCACCAACGCCGACGGCGGCACGTTGTACCGGGTGACGGACGAGCGTGCGCTCAAATTCGAGATCATGCGCAACGACACGCTCAAGATAGCGATGGGCGGCACGACCGGCGTCGAGATTCCGTTTTATCCCATCAACCTGTACGACAAGGAAGGCAAGCCGGTTACCACGATGGTCGCGTGCTACGCGGTGCACCACGATGAATCGGTCAATATTGCCGACGCCTACACGCAGGAAGGGTTCGATTTTTCGGGCACCAAGAACTTCGACAAGAAAACCGGCTACCGCTCGCAGTCGTTCCTGACGGTGCCGATGAAGAACCACGAAAACGAGATCATCGGCGTGCTGCAGCTGATCAACGCCAAGGATCCCGTCATGAATGCCGTCGTCCCGTTTTCGGTCGCCGACCAGCATCTTGCCGAATCGCTCGCGTCGCAGGCCGCGATTGCGCTCACCAACCGGCTGTTGATCATTCACCTGCAGAACCTGTTCGAATCGTTGATCAATCTGATCAACGCCGCGATCGACGACAAGTCGCCCTATACCAGCGGCCATTGCGAGCGCGTGCCGGTCCTGACCATGCTGCTTGCGGAGGGCGTCAACAACATCAAGGTCGGCCCGCTCAAGGACTTTACGCTGACCGACAAGGATCGCTACGAGCTCAAGATCGCCGGGCTGCTGCACGACTGCGGCAAGGTCACCACGCCGGTGCACGTGGTCGACAAGGCAACCAAGCTGGAAACGATATACGATCGCATCAGCACGGTCGACACGCGCTTCGAGGTCATCAAGCGCGACGCCGAGATCGCAATGCTCAACGCGAAGCTTGCGGCGCTGGAAAAAGGCGACCCGCAGGCGCTGGGCAGGCTCGAGCGCGAATTTGGGCTCAAGCTGCGCGAGATCGATGAGGACCGGGAGTTCCTGCGGTTCTGCAATGTCGGGGGAGAGGCGATGCAGCCCGCGGACCAGGAGCGCGTGAAACAGATCTCGACCAAGTATCGCTGGCGTGACGTGGCGGGCCAACCGGCCGACTTTCTGAGCGCAAACGAGCTCGAAAACCTGACGATACGCGCCGGCACGCTGACTGCCGCCGAGCGCCAGATCATCAACCATCACATCGAGGTCACGATCCAGATGCTCGAGGCCTTACCGTGGCCGAAGCACCTGATGAAAGTTCCGGAATATGCGGGCGGCCACCACGAGCGCATGGACGGCAAGGGTTACCCGCGGGGCCTCACCCGGGATCAGATGTCGGTGCAGGCGCGAGTGATGGGAATCGCCGATATTTTCGAGGCGCTGACCGCCCGGGATCGGCCCTACAAAAAGGGCAAGACGCTGTCGGAATCGCTGTCGATTCTCGGCAAGTTCAAGCTCGGCGGGCACATCGACCCGGATCTCTTCGACGTGTTCATGTGGGAGAAGGTCTATCTCACCTACGCCGAGCAGTGCATGGACCCGCACCAGATCGATGAATTCGATCCGGCGAAGATTCCCGGTTACGTGCCACCGCCCGAGAAATAGCGACCGTTGCGGGGGTCGCGCGGCGACGCGGCGGCGGGCTACGTCCTGGTGATATAGACGATCAGGCCTTCGGTCGCGAGTTCGATGAACTTCTTGCTGTAACCCAGTTCCTCAAGCTCCCAGCGGAAGGTATTGCCAAGGCGCGCCTTCTTATAGACCCCGAGCTTGTGCTGCTGCTTGAACTCGATGGCGCGGTTAAAGGTGTCCTCGAGTATGGTCGTCAGGCGCTTCTGCGAAATGCGCCG
>Ga0102851_10002023_pt1 | contig 12019 bp, 10 predicted proteins | sample Mud3Dept3metaG_FD_79558 | JGI IMG/M metagenome (GOLD analysis project Ga0102851, IMG submission 79558) | Freshwater wetland microbial communities from Ohio, USA, analyzing the effect of biotic and abiotic controls - Mud 3 Core 4 Depth 3... | ecosystem: Environmental > Aquatic > Freshwater >... | reverse complement strand
TCAAGTGGTGAAGTTGACTTTTTTCTCAGTATTGGCGGGCTTCCCATACCACGGCGTTGCGCCCTGGTATAGGCCCGAGGGAACCTTCGAATGCGGAGAACTCGATTACATGCCCAGGATACTGCTCAACCAAGGCGTCCAGGTCGGCCAAGGAAGACTCCGTCAGCACTTGCTTGAGGATCATCCGAGCTGCCAGCCCGCGTGCCTCCTGACCCCCCTGACGCAGCGCCTCGCGCATTGGGAGCCGCAACCTGGAGTAGTAGAGGTAGGGAATTGGATCTTCCGAGTACTCAGCGTTGAGCGTCAGCCGGTGGTCTGGGGCACACTTTTGCACACACAGGGAATCGGAAGGTGTACCATCAGCCTCGAAGCGCGCGACAGTACGTTCAACCTCTACCGGCGTCAGCCAATGCACATAAGCCCCCGAGCCACCAAGTGATCTCCGCGATGCCCTCAACCCAAAGGTCATGTCTTGCAGGACGTGCGGCACCACTTCCGCTCGAAACGTCGGTACATCCCAGGAAGGTAGGGCGTTCCCCAACAGCCCCGCCTGCATCAGCCGTGTCGACTCGGACTTGGTTGCCACCGCTTGCAGCTTCCAAGGTTCAGGCCTCCTCGTTTCTGCCGCCGCAACCGAGGCACGAAAGCGCAGATTCGTCTGACCCCGCGTGGCTACGAAGTCTTCCAGGTTGCCTTGAGCTATTGTGTGGTTCATGAGTATTCACTGTCGCCGTAACGCCTCAGCCCTGACTCGTTCTTCTGCGGTCAAGTAGTTAAGGTCCTCCTCGGTGAGTGGATCTAGATCTTCTTCATCGCAGCTTGCTGCCAGGTCCGCGCCCTCCAGGCGCATCAACGCCGCATACCTCTTGCCCAAAAATTCAGCTTTGCTTAGCTTATCCACCGCAGTAACCCCCTAACCTAAAATGCCAAGTGAGTGTTGATGTAGAAATGTTGACGAGGTATGACGCAAATGTCCAGCCATGACTAGCTAAAAGGCTGGCGGGCTCTTGTGACCCTAGATATAGGATAGGCCCCCACGGGCCTAACCCGGAGGGTAGCAGACTAAACATAAAAGTCAAGAGGTAGAAGTGAAATACCGCATCTACATTTTTCGTACATCTGCCTATTGACATCTGGACATCTGCTGCTACTCTGCTATTGTGGGGGGAGGGTGTATCCTACATAGGTATTTGAAATGGCTATTGCCGTCTGTCTTCGACTTCCTGATCCCCCTGTCTTGCCGCAAATAACGATCCCTCAGCTTGGCGTCTTGAGGGCGGCGCGGCAGTCATTGTACGACTTGCCAGATGCATCGTACTTCCTGATGAGGATGCAGGAGGCGGCGCAGCTGGCGCTGGCTCCGTTCCGTAGGTTCGTGGATCTGTTCGAGACGATCCTGGCAGTGCAGGATTGCTTCTATGCGGTGATCGATGCGGTCACCCAGTTGAGCCCGCAGCCTATCGTCGACGCCATTGGGAGTCTCGTGAAGGCTATTGCCAGGCTGACCACGTACATCCCCCCGCTGTGCTATCTGCCTACCCTCCTCGATATAGCTCGATATGTGATTTCAATCATTGATGAAATCATCAGTCTGCTTGTGTACTTGGATGGCAAGGTGTCAGGCTACGCCGAGCTGGCGAGCTATGCGGCCGAGATGGAGGACACTGACCTTGCGCAGATTGTGGTCTGTGCCTCAAGAGAGGTAACTGTCCTCATCAATAATTCCATGGACTTGCTCCAGGTCATCTCGATGCTGCTCCGGATCATCCTCGAGCCCATCGTTCGGTTCATGCCGGGATCCCCCCTCAAGGACAAGCTCGAGACCGTGATGCACCTACCTGAGCAGTTGGCCGACCTCAGCGCGGCGCTGGCTTCGGGAACTACACCTGTATCAGCACAGCTGGGGGATATCTTGGAATTGTTAGGGGGAATCCGTAATATGGCAGTAGAGATATATAATGTTGCGGCGCCCCTAGTGGGACGTCCCAGTGACATGCTCGTTATCGATTTGCCGACCCTAGAAAATAGCTAAGTGGCAGCACTCAATCGACATGTACCCCCGCATCGCGTCCACAACGTCCTCTGGCCAGTCCAACGGACGGCGAAGGGTTGGCACACCGATGTGCTCGGGAAGCGCTACGCGGCGGCGCTGGGGCACCTCCTCGAGACGCCGCGCGGCGCTTATCCCTGGGCACCGGATTTCGGCACCAACCTGCAGATGTTCCGGGGGCAGCCCTATGAGCCTAATGCCGAGCGCATCCTGTTCGACATCCGTCAGGCTATTCTCAAGTGGTTGCCCGCGATGTCGGTCACTAGGGTACAGGCCAGCAATGTGCCGTCAGAAACACTCAACTTGCAGGTGACTTGGGGCTTACTCGATGTAGGGGCACAATCATATGGTGACCCGTCTCGGAACCAGTACATCTATGGCCCCCAAAAATCGCTTGTCTCGGTGTAGGTCGACATGCCCTTACCTCTTCTGCCACAGCAGACGTTAGACTTCACCGAGCTCTCTCGGGAAGACATGCTGCTGCGCATGCAGCAGCTGGCACACCAGGTTAACCCCTCGTGGACGGACTTCTCAACGGCGTATCCGGAGAACATCATCCTTGAGTTGATGGCCATGTACGGCGACATCCTCAGGGGAGTTACAGAGGAGCGCGCGAGGCAGAGCAACTGGGCGACGATGAGTGACAGGTTGGCGGCCATCCGCCAGGGACGCCTCGCCAACTACACGTTGGCGGGTGGCTCCGCGGCAACCGTCGTTTTGACGGTTGCCACCAGCAATGGAGCACCGGCGGCTGTTGCGATACCCATACCAACTGGGTTCATGGTGAAGGCGGGCAGCGTCCGCTACCAGTACCTCGGTGCTCCGACGCAAATCGGCGTTGGCATTTCGAGCATCCAGATTACGGCTGAGCAATCTGAGACTGAGCCGTTCAGTTTCGAGTCGCCAGAAGAGCCGAACATCGAGTTGATCCTCGACCAGACACCTTATCTGGATGGGTCTGTCACCATCACTTGCGGGGATGGTGCCTACACACCGTCAACGACAGGGACCTTAAGCAACTACAGCGACACTGACAGAGTGTTCCTGGTCATTGTCGATGACCAGCAGAGAGCCCGCGTCCGCTTCGGCAACGGCATCAGTGGTGCGATCCCAACAGGTACCATCTCTGGCTCCTACCGCGTCGGTGGAGGCATCCAAGGTGAGGTTGAAGCTGGTGTCACGTGGAACGTGGAAACGTCCTTGACAGATAGCGGAGGCAACCCAGCGACCGTCCGAGTGAGTAATGCGGCTGCATCTTCTGCGGCAGCAGATCCGACTTCGACACAGGAGGCACGGATTCTTGGACCTCTGGCTCTGCGAACGATTACAAAGCATGCGGTGAACGAAGACCTCCACGAGTCGGAGGCGCTTCTCGTACCAGGGATTGCTCGAGCGTTCATGGGCACGTCTGAGAACACGGAGAGTATCGCTGAAGATGAAGGCGTTCTCTACCTCATCGGGTACGGCTCGCAGTCAGCATCTGGAAGCTATGCCCCCGCCACCCCCACGGCAGCCACTCTGGCCACGGTAGCGGCCAAGTTTGCCAAGGGTGGACCATCACCGACTATCATGGGTATCACACTCACAGTCCAAGCGGCTCAATTCTATACTGTGAATATCACAGTCAAAGTGCATAAGCAGCAGGGTTACGCAGCCGAAACTGTATCCACAAATATCCGTAACGCTATCGCCGATGTGTTCGCGGTGGCTGACAGCGACAAGCTCCCCAACCCAAAGGTCGACTTTGGCTTTCGGATGAAGAATGCTGATGGAGATCCTGACTACCTGTTCCCATGGTCCACGGTCTTTGATGCTATCCGTGATGCTGAAGGTGTCCGGCGCATCCCCCCGACGACTGACAACCTCCTCCTGAACGGAGCGCGTGGCGACATCCAACTGCAGCCGAATGAGTTCCCAATCGTTGGAACCGTCACCATCCTAGACGCCGACAACTCGAACACGCAGATTTAACAGGAGGTCGTGGTGCCTGGCATAAGCGCCCTAGCACTTGTTGAAAGGATAGACCCACTCTCCCTCGTGCTTTTACAGCGCGACGCAGACGGCGTTTGGTCAGACTTCCCCGATCAACCCTCCTTTTCGAACGCGATTTACGGGCGCGCACTTTGGGCCTCTACTGAATCAATTGTTGTTGCATCTGATGGCGATGAGGGATCCTTCCATTGGGATGGCACAGAGTGGGCACAACACTCAATCGGGTCGTGGTCTGGTCCTGCTACTGTAGCTGGGATTGCGGGCCGTACTCTAGATGATCTCTGGCTCGTCGTCAATAAGACAGTTGGCGGTACTTACGCAAGGCTATTCCATTGGGACGAAGCTTCTTGGACAGAAGATGAGGCATTCTCGGCGCTCCACCTAGATACCGCACAGCTCTGGGTTTCTCCGACTGGCGTCAAATGGGCTGTTGGGTATGAGACCTCTGCGCTCAACTGTCGTATTTACCGGCGTGGGTCTGGTGGTGGCGACTCTTGGGTGGATAAAACTACACCTTGGTATGGGACACTCGATGGTGGTAACTCGCGACCGTTCTGTGTATGGGGCACAGCGGATGACGACGTTTGGGTGGGCGGTGGCTATGTGTCCTCTTCTGGTCGCACCGGGCTCTGGCACACAGCGAATGAAGGCTCGAGTTGGGAGACAGCGTTTGTTCTTGGCTCTGGGTGGAGTTACTCACCACTCATGGCGGTATGGACGAACGAACGCAATGTTTGTTACGGACAGTGCGGAGCAATAGCAGGTACTGGCTCTCACGTCGGACATCGATATGTTGGCACAGTCCCAGGCGGCACTCGCTATGACATGCCATTCCCCGATGCCACAACCGTCAACGGGTATCTCTCTGGCATGTCAGAACCCAGTGTGGTTTTACTCTCCGGAACCACGTGGTCGCCGACAGGTGGTCAACTTTGGGAGTCCACAGACGGTACCACATGGGTTGAGAAAGTCGAACTCAATGGTCTCTATCAGTGGGGCCAATTTGGGGTGTACACGATACCTATCGATCCTGGGAATCTAAGCTTTGAGGACATCGGCACAGCACCCGGGGCTGCTGACTTATGGACGGCTCAACGAAGCACTGGCGCTACGAGTATCGGCTCCTTTGGGGATTAGTAAATAGCCATGCCAAGGCCTTATGAAAGTTTCGAGGAAGCCTGGGGTGGTGGCAATCACACCAGCCTTGATGCGTTCTCCAATACAGACTTGTTTGTCGCGCCATTCGACAATGAGGCCGGTGTAGAAACATTCACGTATGCTTGGAAGGCTCCGGCTACAGATGGAACTTTGGAGGTGGGCACCGGTGAAGGCGCTGCCTTCACTGGTGGGCAGAAGGTCTATGATCAAACATCAAAGGGTACTGGCTTCGTTTCTAATGTAAGCGGTGATACAGTTTCTTTTGTAGGTGTTCAGTCTGTCGGCAACAACTTCGGAGCCATCAATTCAACGTTATCAGCTTGCTCTGAAGGCTTCACGCCGCTGGGTGTGGGCGATGGCTTCCAATGTCAATTCGGTGACACGTTGACTGGCCCTGTTGCTCCTGGCACTCTACATGTCCACGTGGTCATGTCAAACATGACGTATGATGTCATCGATAACACGCTAGGATCACTGATCGATCCTGCAAACATCATCAATGAGAATCTGACAGCGTCTATAGACTATGCCACAGGCATTGTGGACTTCTCTGTCACGCAAGCTATTGCGGCAACGCTCATTCGTGTTGAGGCGTTCTACATCTATGGGGCGGACCTCGGAACGGTTGCGGTTGCTTTTGTACGCCAGCCCGTTCAGCCCTATAATCATTCTGCCAAAGAAGAGTTTTCTTTAGGGGATGTTGTTGGCACGCAGGATGATTTTGAGACGGGGTGGGATAACGATGCTTCACTCGCGTCACTGGCAGAAGGGGTAACCACATCCCCAGGACCTGACACCTTTGAGACAGGCTGGCAGAGCAATCAGAACGCTAAGGACGGCTTCCCCCCTGCAGGAAGCGGCGTTTTAGACACCGTCGTTCTCGAGACCTTCGAGAGTGGGACAGGTTGGACGACACCTCTGGTGTACTAGGATAAGGTAGCTAAACACATGGCAGAGACAGATTGGGAAGCATTTACGTCAGTAACCAATGGCGCCCTTGATGCCGGATCCGTGTCCAAAGGCGTCACCGCTGGGTTCACAGTGCCTGGCGCAATTGGCACCAATGTGTACTGCCATGGGTTCAATTCCCTCCTCGCCGTGAACGGCTTTGCGGGGCATTACTACAAGGCAACCAATTTCAACCCAATCGCGACTGGAAAATGCGGCTCGGTCCGCGGCGCACTTCGGCGCTACTCAGCAGGGTCGGGTTACGCCCCCATGTTGGGTTTCCTCGCCGGCACGCATGTGACCAGCAATACAGCGTATTTCTTGGCGCTGTCGAATTCCAGCCCCTACCAAATTGTGTTGGCCAAAGCGATTCCTGGGGCCGACATCACGCCCGCATCCGCAACTGTATTGAGGCGGTCGGCAGAGTCCTTCGCATCCACGACGCTTTGGCACCACGTGCGTCTCGATGTACTCGTCAATCCGCATGGCGAGGTACGGCTCAACGTCTATGGCAACGACCTTGATGCCCACGATGTGGACGCGCCAACGTGGGAAGCCATCCCCGGTATGGATGCCTACATCGACGACTCTCTGGGTGTGCTGTCAGGCACGCCCCCATTGCTGTCTGGCTTTCGAGCCTTCTTCGGTCAATATACGTCAGGGAGCGCCGGCAAAGTATCTCTATTCGATCACATTGAAGTCTATCGACAAACTTCGCCATAATGGCACCTGATTATGTGGACTGAGCAGACCCTCACCCCCGCCCCATCCGCGCGCAAATGGCACGCAATGGCATGCAATGCAAACGCATTGATCCTCTTCGGTGGGCTGACCGGGGCGGGGCCGCATGATGAAACATGGGGATATTCGTCAGGCGCCTGGCTGCGGGAGTCGCCGGTTCACGCATCATCGGAGCGCTATGGCCATGGGATGGCGCAGTCTTCCGCAGGGGTCCTTCTCTTCGGAGGAGATACAGGCTCCCTAGATGCCGAAACATGGCTCTGGGACAGCCTTGATTGGACACAATTAGCGCCCGGCACGTCCCCATCGGCACGAGCCTACCATGGCATGTGTGCGGCTCCGGGCACTGACGACTGTGCGGTTTGGGGTGGTAGTTCGGACACGAGCCTGTGGACGTGGAACGGGAACACCTGGACCGAACACGCAACTGATGTGGCACCGTCAGCACGGTACGCACATGGGATGTGGTACGACGCCGCTGCAGATAAGCTCTTCGTCTATGGCGGTCTTGACTGGGTGACGCACACTCCCCTATCCGATCTGTGGGCTTGGGACGGCGCGTGGATCCAGATCCCTGCCACACAAGCGCGGCCTGCACGGCGTTCGTTAGGACATGGCGTTGCCTACGACCCTGTAGTGCAGCGCAGCATCTTTGCTACCGAAGGGCTTCATGCTGCCGGTACGATTGTCACAGTACCCCCCATCGATATCATCGATGGTGAAACGGTCACGATTTCTGATGGCACGACGTCACTAACCTTCGAGTTCGACACAGACAGTTCGACCAATCCAGCCAATGAGCCTGTCGCCATTGCAGCTACCAGCTTGGCGAGTGACGTCGCTGAAGTGTTGACCACGGCAATCAATGGCGCGGCATTCAACATCGTCGCGACGCAGACGACACCGACAAGCAACGAAATTCAGCTCATCAACACGCAAGCTGGCGTTGGGGTAGTCGCGATCACGAACACGGTGACCGACCAAGACTTCGTCACGACCGGGATGGCCTTTGAGGACCTCAGTGCGTGGGCCTTCCGGGGTGCTCAGCGTTTCTTCAGTCCGCAGTACCTGACGACCTATCCAGCCGCTACTGAGGGCGCCGCGGTGGGCTATGAGCCGACCGGAGACGAACTCATCCTCTTCGGGGGTGCCGTCACTGGCGCCTTGACAGCAACGCAATATGCGTGGTCGTGGGAGCAAGAAAATCTCACGCCCTATTACACCCTGCCAGGAAGCCTCGAAGGGCGTATTGAGCCCATCCAATCCAGCCCCCCGGATGGCTCGTGGGTGTTCTGCCTTGGAAGTGATGCAGTCAACCTGCCAGACTTCATCCTCGATATTGGAGACGCGCTGTCTGTCTCCCAGGCCTTTGACATTTTGAGCCCACAGAAGCTCCTCCGATTCAAGTGGCGAGCCCGCTATTCCCCAAAGCAGGCGCAGTACCGGCAAATCACCGCAGTTACCACGTTCAAAGCGGCAGACCTGATTGCTACTGGCGATCCACTCAAAGGCGTCCTTCTACCCACATCACAATTTACTACCGACGATGAAGAGCAGGCCTGCAAGATCACGGGTGCTACATCAGGTAACAACAACGGGTACTATCACAGACTTACCAGTGTACCTTCAGGCCTAGGCAATGTAGGCTACTTCGATCCAAGTCAACCCCCTGCAACGTATGCAGCGGGGAGAGTCGCCGCACTTGATCTCGGTAGTATCTCAGCCGCAACCGAGACGGCCACTGTAAGCTTGCTAGGTGTGCAATGGCGTGCGCGCTGCATCCTTGACACAGGCACGGTTCAACACGTTGCAGCGGAGCTCGTTGAAAGAATTGTTCAGACCAATCCGAACGGGTGGCAGCGCCAAGCAATGGCTGCCAATGTGAGCCAGTTCCAGGGATCAGTGACCCTCAAGTTCGAGCTCGCACTCGAAGCGGTTGAGGCCTAGACCATGACCCAGCCTCAGACCATTTCACATCCCATCACGACAGACCTCATTGCGCTCTGGCGCCTCGATGAAGCGGCAACTTCAAATGCGATCGATGTTGGTCCTTGGGGGTTCACAGGCGTCAAGTCGGCCAATAATCCCGGGACGCAGCTAGGAACGATAGCAACAGCTCGAAGCTTTGGTGATAACGCCTTCTTTACTATCGCGGATGCAATCAAGCTGAAGCCGGCGGCGTTCACCGTTGCCTTCTGGATCAAGATCTTAACGGCGACCAAACCCAGTACGAATGCACCTATCGTCAAGAAGGTGCGCACGGCTACAACTCCATCATTCGTTATACAGGCTGGCGCTTCGGCAGACATCATCCAGGCAGGTGTGACAACGACTGAGGCTCCGACCACATTGAAGGTGGCCAACTCGACGGTGCTGTCACTTGGATGGCACCATGTAGCCGTGACGTTCGACGGAGCAGCGCTGTCGATCTACACTGACGGCGTACTCAATGGTACGAACACGTCCCTCGGATCAGGCATCATCACATATGACACACCAGGTTCCCTCGGGATCGGTGCCGACCCTGCCAGTACGGCCGATTACACGCCGCACCACCTCGATGATATTGCGTTCTACGAGCAAGCAAAGTCGCTCGAGTGGATCACGCGGGCAGCAGCCATCACCAATGGACCTGCCGTCCGTGCCTACCTCGAGACGCTGTATGTCGATGACATTGAATATGACACCATGGCTGGTGAGGACTATGCCATCATCAACACGGTGCCTGAGCATTTGGAGACAGGCGTAAGAGTCGACGCCCCCATCAGCCTGCAACTCTGCAGCCTCGATGGTTCGGCGCTGGCGACGTGCACGGTAACCATACAGCAAGGCGCAGGCGTTCCAAGCCTCGCCTATGATCAGGATGCTGGAGGCATTCAAGCGGGGTGGGACGGCCCGCGAGCAAGCGCCACGCTGCAGCCGTCACTTGGTGGGGCGAACAACGATGAGTTGCTCCTCATCCTTGATCCGACCACACCACTTGCGTCATTAGCACCCATCACCATCACCTGGGCTGCGGATAGTGGCGCGGCTCCTGATACGGGCTCGTACACGTTCACGACTGAAGACGCTATCGCCCCCCGCGTTGATCAAATCCTGTGGCTCAATCCTCGAACCGCGAGGCTTCGAAACAACAAGCCATACCCTCAGGCAGATGCCAACGTCTACGGTACACGGTACTTCGTCAACCTAGCGGGCGGGCTCCAGTTTACAGCTCCGAATCTACTGAGTGTGCCACACCTCACACCGACTGCAGATTGGATCGGCTACTACGTGGCTTGCACAGGGTCTTACCCTCAGAACAATGGTTACCATGCCATCACAGCTGTGAGCCCGGCCAATAAGACTCTGACAGTTGATGCCACCATCACAACTGACAATGGCATTGATGCCGACGAGCGGGGGCGCGTCATTCGAAGACGCGACCTGAGGGCCACCATCACGCCGTACCGCCTCGAGCAGCGGACTCAGGACGAGACGGAGGATACCGGCATCCTCGTGGCCTACGAGCCCATCATTACGTCCATCAAAGCGCCAGAGCCTGACCAGATCCCGACGGGCGACTCGGCCGACCGCTATGTCATCGCCACCTTCCATGATGATGTGTCCATCCGCCGGCGTTATCGGCTCCACACGACCAAGGTGCGAGACATCCTCGAGAACGTGTCGGACAGTGGCTCCTACCTCGACTTCACGACACCACTCTTCTTTGCGCCAGCCGACCGCATTCAGATGTGGGACATCCTCCCGGAGCCAGTTCGCGTCAAAGACCTTCAAGCTGGCGGGGAGCTGCGGAAGCTCGTGGTCGTGCTCCAGGACATGATGAACGTCCTCTGGTACAGGAGCGACGCCTTCGAACGCATCTGGGACATCGATCAAGCGCCGACGCATTGGCTGCCTTATCTACTTTACCACATGGGGAACCCCTTCGAGCTTGCGCTGACAGAGAAGGAGAAGCGCAAGCTTGCTACGGTTCTCGTCGACATCTACCGGCGCGTTGGCACAGAAGACGTCATCGAGGACGTCATTGCGTTCTTCCTTGGGATCCAGGTCACCGTACAGCAATTCATCAGTAGCGACTGGTGGGTACTGGGCACAGATAAGCTCGGCACTGGTACCATCCTTGGACCTGGGGACACTTACAGTAAAAATACGTACGAAATCCTCTCCTCTGTTACACTGACTGAAGAGCAGCGGCGGCGCATTCGGCTTCTTGCCGAATACCTTGATCCGTTCAACATGCATCTTCTGCGGATTGTAGAGCCCTAGATCATGAACACACAGAATTTCTATCTTGGACAAACCGTACTCGAGTCCGAGATGGATCAGATCCAGACTGATGCCGGAGACTCCGACAGCCAGCTGGCACAAGACGTCCAGCTACGCCAGGGCAGCGCATCCGACGCCCATAAGTTTGGTGGGATCGTGTCTGGGCTCGTGGTCACGAAGTCCGACTCGACCACGCTCCAGGTCACAGCAGGCGCAGCCAGAGACACTCTGGGGCGTCGGATCACACTGCCTACGAATGCCACTGTCAGCCTAGCAAACATCGGTGACACGCCAGCTGGCGATGTCTCCGCAGCGACAGGCGATGGTAGCGCGGTAGCCATCTCACCCGCCAACGAGGCCTGGGTGTCCCTTCACATCGTCTACGATGAAGTCACGTCCCAGCCTCGTCAGGATGACCTCGGCAACAATCTCCAGTATCGCACGACTGAGTCCTTTCACTTTTACCTCGCCATCGGGACCGAAGCTGTATCTGGAACGGCCACCTCCAGAGCGTCCCTCCAAGATGGGAAAGTGCTTCTCGCTGATGTGCTCCTCGATGAGAACGAGCAAATAGAGAGCCTAGATCCGGACGCCGGCGGGACTCTCCCAACGGTAGATGCCATCGCGACCAGTTCCGCCTCACTCAACGCGATGGGTTATGGCCTAGACGACACCCCCAATATGGCCGGAAGGCGGAGTGATCAGCCTTCTTGCGACGCAGATGGCACCTACTTCGAAGTATGGAAGGATGTTCCAGGAGCGGCAGGGTCTTTCAACAACTCCAAGCGCTACTTCGGTCTCCGGGGCACGGTCCGGGACGTCCTTTATGACTTCGCCAAGTACTTAGCCCAGAAAGGGACC
>Ga0102851_10002022_pt1 | contig 12019 bp, 7 predicted proteins | sample Mud3Dept3metaG_FD_79558 | JGI IMG/M metagenome (GOLD analysis project Ga0102851, IMG submission 79558) | Freshwater wetland microbial communities from Ohio, USA, analyzing the effect of biotic and abiotic controls - Mud 3 Core 4 Depth 3... | ecosystem: Environmental > Aquatic > Freshwater >... | reverse complement strand
GGGGCACCAATACAAAGGCCGCGAACGGGCATAATCCTGTCATGCTTTTCTGCAGTTAGGTCCAGAGGCAGTATTACCAGAGTACAGCATAATGTTATCAATGGAACAGAAATGAACCTTTTCATGTCAGTTATTCTACTTAATCTTAAAATGAAATAATTTCCCCGAATATATTATATTTTGTTCACAAAATGACATGCTAAAGATAAGTGGATGAATTAATGCAATTCGGATAAGCATCCGGGGGATCATTCCTGCTAAAAAATTCCTACATTTGCTTTAATTGATCTGAACCAACTGATCAAGGATTTGTTAAAACCGGAGACAACTTAAAATCTGATCGCCATGAAAAAAGCAGTATTCCTGTTGGTTATATTTCTTTGTTTTCTGGTAATCTCATGCAATGAAAAAAAATCGGAACGGTTCAAACTACTGACTACTCCAATCTGGCTTACAGAAACCCTTCTTGCCGATGGTGTAGATGCCAGCGGACCCGGCGGTTTTCTTGAGAAATTCAAAGGAGAGGCAAAATTCAGGGAAGACATGACAGGCTCATTTGGCAAGTACACCGGTAAGTGGAAATTCAATGTTGCAGAAACGGAGCTTACGATATTCACCGACTCGCTTCCTCTCCCGATTATCTGCGACATCATTACCCTTACAACTCAATCCCTTCATATCGAAACAGTTGTACCTGATCCGGTCCATCCAATGGAGACAATAGATATAAGTATGACCTTCAAACCCAGGTAATGCGGTACTTCCTTACAGCCCTCTTTCTTGCCGCAAGCTGTTGCCTGAATGCAACTGATATTGGCGGAATCCTGAAAGGAAAGGTTACTGACAATGATTCCGGAAATCCTCTTACGGGAGTCTACGTTATTTATGGGAAAAACCAGGGAACAATTACCGACCAGTATGGTAATTACTTTATCAGGGATGTGACAGGAAGACACAGGATCACATTTCAATTCATTGGTTATGAATCGGTTACAAAAGATGCAACTATTAATGAAGGGGATACAATCGAACTTGATGCAAGGCTCAGTCTGAAAATCAACGAAATAGACCAGGTGGTGGTCAGCGCAAACAGGATCGAGCAGAGAATTGCCGAGCTTAGTGTTTCAATGGATATTATAAAAACTTCCTTTATTGAAGGCAACCACATCAGCGATGCACAGGAACTGATAAACAAGAATCCGGGTATCGAGGTGATCGACGGACAGGCTTCCATCAGGGGCGGAAGCGGATACAGCTACGGTGCCGGCAGCAGGGTGCTGGCACTGGTCGATGGTCTGCCATTTGTTTCTGCAGATGCCGGAAACATCAAATGGCAATTTCTGCCCCTCGAAAACCTGTCACAGATTGAAATAATAAAGGGAGCCTCATCGGTTCTTTACGGATCCTCGGCTCTTAACGGAATTATAAATTTCCGCACTGCCGATGCCACAAATACTCCTGTAACTCAGTTTTTTACTGAAGCCGGGATCTTCGGTAAGCCAAAGAATAAGGATTGGATCTGGTGGGATACACCAAGGTACTTTACCAATACTTCGTTTTCCCATCTCCAAAAATTCGGGAAGACTGATTTCGGTATCAGTGCCAACCTGACTACAGATGAGGGATACAGGAGGCTAAACGGGGAAAACCTGGGGCGGATAAATCTTAAGTTGAAGCATTTCAGCTTGAAGGTTGAAGGATTGAATTACGGACTTAATATCAGTTCGGGATTTACGCACAAAAGAGATTTTTTACTCTGGGAGAATGCTTCCACAGGTGCGCTGAAGCAGAATGAATCAACTGCAGCTGATTTCCATGGCGATTTTATAGCTCTCGATCCGTTCATTTCCCTGAGAAAATCTGACCGTCAGAGGCATGATCTGCGGATGCGGATCCAGTCAGACAGGAACAGACTGCCTGATAATGAACAGAATAACAGTGATGCTGTTTTTATTTATTCTGAATACCAGTTCTGGCACAGGTTTTCCGATTATCTGGATCTGACAGCTGGTGCCACAGAGAATTACAGTAAGGTAAATTCGAATTTCTTTGGTGATCACCACGGCCTGAACATAGCTGGCTTTGGTCAGCTTGAAATGAGGCCATTTCCACGCTTGAAAGCGGTAGCGGGTTTCCGGATTGAATACTTTTCACTGGATGGTGATGACCACAAGGTTGTACCAATCTTCAGAGCAGGATTGAACTGGCAGGGAGCTGATTACACTTTCCTGAGAGCATCTTTTGGCCAGGGCTACCGATACCCATCAATTGCAGAAAAATGGGCTTCAACAACACTGGGATCAATTCTGCTGATCCCGAATCCGGATATCCTCTCGGAATCAGGCTGGAATGCTGAACTTGGCGTGAAGCAGGGATTTATGCTGGGAGAAATAACAGGTCAGGCAGACCTCTCACTCTTTCTCATGCAGAACTCAAATCTTATTGAATTTTATTTTGCATTATATTCTGAAGGATTGGGATTCAGGGCAGACAACATCGAAGAGGCAAGAGTCTATGGTACAGAGCTGGAATTTACACTGAACCACCAGATTGAAAATTTAAATATTACTGCAACCGGCGGATATTCTTATATTTTTCCACGGGATAACAGCGATATTTACCAGGACACAATTGTTTATCTAAAATACAGGAGACATCATTCAGGCAAGCTATACATTAATACGAATTGGAAGAGGTTTGACCTGGGATTGAATATTAATTTCAGATCAAAGATCCTCAAGATTGATGAAGTATTCCTCCATGAATCAACCAGGGAGCGGTTTCTGCCCGGTTTTTACGATTACTGGCAGAAAAACAACACCGGGTACATAACAATTGATGCTATTCCCGGTTACAGGATCAGCGACAGGTTCACACTGTCATTTGCTGTGAAAAACTTAACAAACACAGAATATATGAGCCGCCCGGGTGATATCCAGCCTCACAGGAACTACAGCCTGAGATTTTCAGGGAAATTTTAGCCCGACAATGATCAACTGTGCAATGATAAAAAGATACTTCATCGTAATTGTTATTATAATCTCTGTACTTTCATGTAACAGGGGAAAAGAGGTTTTTTTATTCAGTACCTTCCGCGAACCGGCTACAGAAGGTCTTTACCTGGCCTGGTCTGATGACGGTTATCATTGGAAAGACCTGGGCGGACCTTACCTCAGACCGGAAGTCGGAAAACAGCCGGTTATGAGGGATCCATCCGTCTTAAGGGCATCTGACGGAACATATCACAGGGTATGGACTTCATCGTGGAAAGATGATCAGGGTTTTGGGTATGCTTATTGAAAAGACCTTATAAACTGGTCGGAACATAAAGGAATACATGTTATGAAATTCGAACCGTCAACAGTGAATGTATGGGCTCCTGAATTGTATTATGATGAGGAAAAGGACATATATATCATTATCTGGGCTTCAACAATTCCTTTCAGGTTCGAAAAAGGTGAGGAAGAAGAATTGAGTAACCATCGGATGTACTATACAACAACCAGGGATTTCTTAACTTTTTCACCAGCCAGCCTGTTTCTTGATCCCGGATTCAGTATAATAGATGCTGTGATTGTAAAACGGAACACTAAAAATTATGTGCTGGTCCTGAAAGATAACACAAGGCCTAACCGAAACCTCAGGGTTGCTTTTGCTGCCTCACCTCTTGGACCTTATACCGAAATATCTGATACTTTTACCAGGATGTTCACCGAAGGTCCGACCATTCTTAAAACAAGAAATAACTGGCTTATCTATTTTGAAGCGTACCGTGAAAGAGTGTATGGGGCAGTAAAAACATCTGATTTTAAGTCATTTACAGATATCTCAAGTGAAATAATCCTGCCCGCGAATCACAAGCATGGAACAATTTTCAAAGCTGATAAAAAAACTTTGAGGACTTTAATAAAAGCAGCCGGAGTTAAAATTTCCCAAACTCAGAGCCAGCAAAAGGATGAGAACTAAGCTCATTTTACTGACCGGAATTGTCTTATTCCTGCTTTCAGGATGTGCTGCTTCCGTGAAAAAGAGTTCACCAGAGGAAAAAAATGCTGTTACCGGGTCTGTACTTAATCCGGACAACTTCAGACATTATGTTGACGTGTTCAACCGGATGGAAGATGAGAATATTGTGAATTATATCCCCAACGAACACTCCTGGGAATGGATGAAAGAGAACATTCCATTTTTTGAATGTCCACAGGATAATTTTGAAGAGATCTGGTACTATCGCTGGTGGACGTTACGCAAACATATTATCCGGACTCCGGTCGGATTTGCCATCACTGAGTTCCTTGTTCCCCGCTCTTATGCCGACAAGTACAACCTTATCGTCTGTGCGCTGGGGCACCATACATATGAATCGCGATGGCTCAGGGACCCTGTGTATCTTCAGGATAATTACCGTGTCTGGTTCCGGGGAAATGAAGGCGGAAAGATGGCATACCTGAGGAGATACAGCAGCTGGACGGCTGATGCGTTATACAACAGTTACCTGGTATCCGGGAACCCTGAGTTTATGGTTGACCTCCTGCCCGACCTGGAAGAGGAGTATCGCCTGTGGGAAGGAGATCACCGGCTCCCGGGCGGCCTTTTCTGGCAGTATGATGTTGCAGACGGAATGGAAGAGAGTATCAGCGGCGGACAGAGAGTGAAGAATGCCCGTCCTACAATTAATAGTTACATGTTCGGTAATGCGAAAGCTCTGGCTGAAATGGCTGAAACAGCCGGTAAATCTGACCTGGTAAGGCTATATACAGCAAAAGCTGATACATTGAAAAACCTGGTCGAAACGAAATTATGGAACAGTTCGGACCGGTTTTTTGAAGTTTTAAAAGAGGATGGCAGTTTTTCCCGAACCAGAGAGGCAATTGGCTTCATACCATGGTATTTCAACCTGCCGTCCGGAGGATATGAAGCTGCCTGGAAACAGGTTCTGGATGAGCAGGGCTTTAATGCTCCTTTCGGGCTGACCACTGCAGAACGGCGTCATCCTGAATTCAGGACTCATGGTTGCTGTAACTGCGAATGGGATGGTGCAGTGTGGCCTTTCGCCACATCCCAGACCCTGACTGCCATGGCCAACCTCCTGAATAATTACAGGCAGACGGCAGTGACAGATTCAGCATGGTTCAGGTTTATGGAAGTCTATGTTGAATCTCAGTATTACAGGGGAAGACCCTACATTGGTGAATACCTCGACGAGAAGACAGGATACTGGCTGAAAGGTGATCAGGAAAGAAGCCGGTATTATAATCACTCCACATTCAATGATCTTATAATTACCGGACTCATCGGCCTCCGCCCCCGCCCTGACCGGCAGATTGAAGTAAATCCTTTATTACCTGAAGATAAATGGGACTGGTTCTGCCTTGACCGGATCCTGTATCATGGCAGGAACATCACCATTTGCTGGGATAAATACGGAACCCGCTATAACAGGGGCAAAGGACTCGTAATCCTTGTCGACGGGAAAGAGGTTGGAAGAAATGATACACTGGAACGTATTATATGTACCCTGTAATAATTGAAATATGAAATACACATACAAACTGAAGATCGGGCTTTTCGGGATCGGGCTCGATGCATACTGGCCGCAATTCAAAGGATTGAAAGATCGCCTGGAAGGTTATCTTGAGGAGGTCAGACAGAAACTCGGAGATTTTAAGGCTGATATAATAAGTCTCGGCCTGATCGATAATCCGGTCAGCGCCCTCGAAGCAGGTCACAGGTTCCGGCAGGCTGATGTGGATATTATCTTCCTTTATGTCACAACCTATGCTCTGTCTTCCACTGTATTGCCTGTGGTTCAGAGAGCAAAGGTGCCTGTTATCATTCTGAATCTTGCCCCGGAAAAGGCAATTGATTATAAGACTTTCAACAAAATGAATGACCGGACAAAGATGACCGGTGAATGGCTGGCCAATGTCTCTGCCTGCCCCGTTCCTGAGATAGCTAATGTGTTTCTGAGAGCTGGTATCAGGTTCCACCAGATAACCGGTGTCCTTCACGGGGACAGGGATGTATGGAAAGAAGTGAACGAGTGGGTCGAAGCGGCAACAGTCGCCAATATCATGGCTCACAACAGGCTGGGTTGTATGGGTCATTACTACGGAGGAATGCTCGATGTCTACACCGATCTTACCCTGCAGCTTGCTGCATTTGGCGGGCATATTGAAATGATGGAAGTTGATGAGCTGTCTGCAACAAGAAAAAAGGTTACCGGTAAAGAGATTGAAGATCGTATAAAGCTGTTTTACAGGGAGTTTGATATTGACAAAGGATGTTCAGATGCAGATCTGAAGCAGGCTGCCCGTACTTCTGTTGCCCTTGAAAAATTGGTAAAGAAGCATGATCTTGGATCGCTGGCATATTTTTACGGCGGAACAGGAGTTCAGGAAAATGAGGATTCGATCAGTTCAATAATCCTGGCCAACTCCCTGCTTACATCACAGGGTATTCCGGTTTCAGGCGAATACGAGATCAAGAATGTACAGGCAATGAAGATCATGGACAGCTTTGGAGCTGGTGGCTCCTTCACTGAATTCTATGCGCTTGATTTCAACGACGATGTTGTGCTGATGGGACATGATGGTCCGGGTCATCTTGCTATTGCCGAAGGAAAGACAAAGGTCAAACCGCTCGAAGTTTATCATGGCAAAGTAGGCAAAGGTCTCTCTGTAGAAATGTCAGTGAAACACGGGGATATTACCCTCCTGTCAGTTGTCCAGAAGGCTGATGGCAAACTATTGCTCCTGGTAGCCGAAGGGGAATCAGTTCCGGGGCCGATCCTTGAGATAGGCAATACAAACAGCCGCTACAGGTTTCCGGTCGGTGTAAAGAATTTTGTTAATACATGGAACAGCTATGGTCCTGCTCATCACTGCGCTGCCGGCATTGGACACATTGCTTCAAAAATAGAGAAGCTCGGTGAATTGCTGGACATGGAAGTTGTGAAAGTATGCTAAGGAATAAATCGTTAATTTTATACAAAACATAACCACTCTAATTATACTCAACTATGAAATCTCTGAAACCTTTCTTTTTAATGGTTGTTGCCGGATTGGCTTTATTTGCAGGATGTAAAATAGATATGGTTAATGAAGTTACTATCAACGATTTCGCTTCATTGACATCAGAATTTAAAGCGCCTTCAGCAGAGTACACAACTGCTCCGTTCTTTGTATGGAACTACAAAATAACAAAGGAGGAGATCGACAATTATATGAACGATTTCAAAGAATCCGGTAGCAGCCAGGTATTTGTTCATCCACGCCCGGGACTGATAACGGAATATCTTTCGGAAGAATGGTTCGGGTTGTTTAAGTATACTGTCGATAAAGCAAAGGAACTGGGTATGAAGGTCTGGATCTATGATGAAAACTCTTACCCCAGTGGTTTTGCCGGAGGACATGTTCCCGACCAGATGCCGGAATCATACAACCAGGGGCAGGGCCTGGTAATGAATAAATTCGAGACCCTTCCCGACACAGCAGATAAATACTATATCTGCCTTAAAGAAGAAAACGGAGCCTTCATCAATATCACTTCATCACTCGAAAACGAAAAAGGAAAGAATGGGAATTATCTGCTTTTTTCCAAAACATATAACAGACAGAGTGACTGGTATGGAGGATTCCCATATGTCGACCTGCTTTATCCGGGTGTTACGGAGAAGTTTATTGAAATCACCATGTCCGGTTATGAGAACACTTTCGGAGCTGAATTAGGGCAAACCGTGCCCGGAGTCTTTACCGATGAGCCCCAGATAAATTCACCAGGAGGTATACGCTGGACACCCGATTTGTTTGAAATATTTCAGGATCGCTGGGGATACGATCTGCGAACCTGGCTTCCTTCACTTTATGATGAGGTTGGCGACTGGAATAAGGTAAGGCATAATTATACCCAGACTCTGTTGTACCTTTTTATCGAAAGCTGGGCCAAACCATACTATAAATATTGTGAACTGAACGGATTGAAATTTACCGGTCATTACTGGGAGCACGAATGGCCCAACATGCGTCCTGGAGGCGATAATATGGCAATGTATGCCTGGTTCCAGGTACCCGGGATTGATATGCTCTTCAACCAGTGGAACGATTCCTCGGTGAGAGCTCAGTTTGGCAATGTAAGGAGCGTAAAAGAGCTTGCCAGTGCAGCGAACCAGACAGGGCGGAAGAGGAAACTGAGCGAGACTTACGGCGGAGGCGGATGGGAGCTGACCTTTACTGATATGAAACGCCTTGGCGACTGGGAATATGCGCTGGGGGTGAATCTGATGAATCAGCATCTTTCACACATCACCCTTGCAGGTGCCAGAAAATATGACTACCCTCCCACATTTACCTATCATGAACCATGGTGGAAAAACTATAAATACATAAATGATCATTATGCCAGACTTTCCATGGCACTTTCAGCTGGAAGGTAGATTAACGATATTATTGTCCTTGAACCAACAACTTCGGCATGGCTTTATGATTCCTATGTCAGACGAAATCCTGAATCTGCAAAAATCGGGCAGACATTTCAGGACTTTGTTACAAAGCTTGAGAAGAGCCAGGTTGAATATGATCTGGGATCAGAGAACATGATCAAAGATATGGGATCCGTCAGGGGAGGAAAACTAATTGTAGGCCAGTGCAGCTATTCAACGGTGGTATTACCGCCCCTGACCGAAAACCTCGATCTGTCTACTTATAAGCTGATCAAAAAATTCGTTGCCGGAGGAGGGAATCTGGTTGCTTTCGCTGCGCCTTCCCTTATTGATGGAGCCCCGGATGAAGGATTGACAGAATTCTTCTCAAAGAATGCTGACAGGATTCATATTGAAACGGATCTCTCTCCCGAAGTGATTTCAAAATATTTCACCTCAACAGTTATCAGCTTTTCAGGAGTTTCAGGGAATGACCTGTATCATCATCGCAGGACACTTGGCGACGGACAGGTACTTTTTCTTGCCAATTCCAGCCTTTCAGATGCTCATTCAGGCTCGGTCAGGATAAAGGGAGCCGATGCCATTGAACTTAATACAATCACCGGCGAAGTATATGGTTATCCGGGGACCAGTGAAGAGGGATTCGTCAGTTTCTCCTTTAAACTTCCGCCTGCAGGCAGTCTGCTGTTGTATCTGCCGGCAGTCAAACAGGGAAACTTTGAGGTACCCTCATCACCACAGAAATTTGATGCGGTTACTTCAGCTGCCAACATGACTGTCAGCAGGGATAGTGAGAATGCTCTGACAATTGAATTCTGTGATCTCCTTATTGGGGATGAGCTGACGAAAGATCTCCATAATTACACAGCCGCTGACATGGCTTTTAAGCATTTTGGCTTCAGGAACGGGAATCCCTGGAATGCTGCAGTCCAGTTCAGAACTAATATTATTGATCGTGACAATTTTGGTGCAAATACGGGATTCACAGCTGATTACCATATCAATATAAAGGACAGGTTCGATTATTCAACTATCAGGGCAGTTGTTGAAAGGCCCTGGTTATGGGCGGTTTCCATTAACGGAACTGAGATTAAGCCCGAGGAAGGCAAATGGTGGCTCGACAAGCAGTTTGCCGTTTTCAATATCGGAGGCCTTGTGAAAAGAGGCGATAATATTCTTTCGTTAAAAGTTTCACCGATGAAGATCCATGCTGAAATTGAGCCTGTGTATATCACCGGGGACTTTTCAGTCAGGTCTGCAGATAAAGGCTGGACTATCGAGGCTCCTGTTAAATCATTAACAGCAGGCAGCTGGAAGGACCAGGGTATGCCATTCTATTCATGGGGAGTAACTTACGGCAAGGAGTTCAACATTGAGAAACCGGAAGGTGTGTATAAGATCAGGCTCAATAAATGGAACGGAACAATCGCTGAGGTTTCAGTAGACGGAAAAACTGCCGGTGTAATTGCCTTCCCTCCGTATGAGTGCGATGTAACGAAATTCATCAAAAGCGGGGTCAATAAAGCAGAGGTAAAGATTATCGGTAGTCTCAAGAATCTTATGGGTCCGCACTTTAATAAACCGGCTCCCGGTATGGTATCTCCGGGTCACTGGAGGAATGTTAAAAGCTACCCTGCGGGTGAGGATTATCAGCTGCTGGATTACGGGCTGATGGAGGATTTCAATCTTTTGCAGGGGAAATAGACCACTGGTTTAGGAAAATTCTTAGCGTCTTATATACTATTGCTTTTTCAGATGATCAAGTTTTGGTTCCGAATTTATATCACCAAAATCGGAGAATAAATATGCTTCCGGGAGAAGGGATATAGGTAGGACAGCCATCTACCATTATTTAATTATTAATAAGAGCCTGCAAGACTGAATATTGAACCATCCAGGTGTTAAAAAAACGCTCTTAAAGGAATCTCAGATTTATCAATCCAGAAATTGGACGAACTGTTACCATGCTGACAGGCTTTCCAAAAATCATTCCCAGAAATAAATGAAGGATTAAGTTGAAGGTTCACGGTTTTTTCATTGCTTCTTTTCAAATGAATTACTTTAATAGTGTACTGTCTATAACAGGTCGTTTAAATTCAGGAATAACATCATCCGGAGGCAAAGGAGGTGAAAAATAACCCCTAACTCCTTTTTTTACCATATACTTGTTCTCTTTGATTGTAATAAACCATATTGGATAATCATTTAACACTAAATCTGGTTTATTAACCTGAAGTGAAGGATCGGTCCCCCATTTAACCCCATCTGTGACATATATATAATATTTTTTTGCTTTATAATTAAATAAAGCAAAGGGTTCAAGAAAACCGACACTCCTTGTACTTGTATAACCTCCAAGAAAAATGTTTATTGAATCTTTTTTATCCAAAATGATTAAATAATAATCTTGTAAATCAGGAAATTCCTTTGAATAAGAACATAATTCTTTTTTTATATTCTGAATTTGTGAATTAACATTACTATTAATTGTAAGCCGTTCCCGATAACAAGAAACTATGATGAGGAAAAATAGAAAGAAAATGTATATATGTTTAGTTCCCATTTAAAATAAATTTTATTAAACTAAATCCATTTAGAACATCATTTCTTGAATTATTAAATTTTAAAGGAAAACAATACCAAGATTTATCTTTATCAATAAAACCGGCATATTGAGCAAACACAGTATTATCTCTGTTTAAAACAAAATGAGGTAACCCTTTTAATGCAATAGTTGTCCATTCATCATCCCCTGAAAAGTAGTAACCGTAAAAACTATTTTCCATTTGATGTGTATGTAATGCTCCGATGACTTGATATTTAGCCTTTGTTGTGTTTACAAATAGACTTTTGCCTTCCCATGTAGTTTGATAATAACCAAATATTGTTCCAGATGCCTCAGTATTAAGGTAAGTAGGGGTTACAAGAACTCCATTAGGAGTTATAAATGCACCGTATTCTTTACCATTTCTAATTGACTCATTCCAGATAAAATTATAAGCCAACTTCTCATTTTTGATAAATAACCCATCGACTTGATTATAGACTCCATCCTGAAGTGAAGCGGTATAATTAGGACTATTAATTGACTCAAATTTCTTTTCTAATCTGTTAATTCTAAAATCCATTATTTTGTCATTAACGTAATCCTCAGCACTTGATCCTATTTTATAACCAGAAAAAGCACTTTGACCCAAAGTAACCCAGGTTTTGGGACTACCCCAATCCCACTTCAATGGATTAAATTCAAAGTCATTAGCAGCTGATGTACTTAGCCACATATTCGCTAAAGTGATAAGTGCAGTAATAAACCATTCGCCATCCGGGTCAGTATATTTCAGAGGGTTATTGAGGTAATAACTATATCTATTAAAATTTTGCGTAAAATCCGAAGCCTGTATATTATTATCCGGGCTCAAGAATTGTCCTATCAACGGATCATACACACGACCATTCATATTAATAAGATTGAACCATGGCAGATGTTCATGGCCGGTAAATCCTCTGCCTGCCACGAACAAAGCAGGTTCTGATCCTGGTGTATAGTTAATCCATGTCTGTGGAACTCGCATCCTGCCC
>Ga0102851_10002020_pt1 | contig 12025 bp, 10 predicted proteins | sample Mud3Dept3metaG_FD_79558 | JGI IMG/M metagenome (GOLD analysis project Ga0102851, IMG submission 79558) | Freshwater wetland microbial communities from Ohio, USA, analyzing the effect of biotic and abiotic controls - Mud 3 Core 4 Depth 3... | ecosystem: Environmental > Aquatic > Freshwater >... | reverse complement strand
CCGGTATCGACCGGGTATTCGCTCTGGAGGAAGTTTATACCATGTACGCATCATTCATATTTCTTCTTCAACACATTCTTGATTAACTTGAGACTTGAAATCAACCCCGTATTCAGATAAATTTACCCTCAGAGGAGAATGGTATGAAGATAGACATAGAGAAAGAAGAAGATGGGCGCTGGATTGCCGAGGTTTCTGAACTGCCTGGCGTTCTGGTTTATGGAAAAACGCGGGAAGATGCTATTGCCAAAGTTGAGGCACTTGCATTACGAGTGATTGCGGACCGGCTTGATCATGGTGAGGCTATCCCGGAACTCGATGAGCTTTTCGCGGTCCCCGTATGAGTCAATGACCTTCCACGAAAGCCCGCACGGTACTTGCTGCGCTCCTTCATATCGGTTGGTCGATCAAACGAGAAACCGCCGGCTCCCACCGAATTTTTTTCACGGCCTGGATGGCCGGATTATGTGTTCGCTTTTCATGATGGTACTGAGATAGGTCCTCGTATGCTTGCCCGAATAGCAAAGAAGACGGGTCTCAGTCCGAATAACCTGTAACATCACCGCATTTGAGGCTCTCTGCTGAAAACCGCGGGGAATGCGCCCGCTCCCCGATTCACGTCCGGCGCATTTCACTGCCCTCCCGTTCTCCTGCATACTGCCAGGTTTCCTATTGACATTCCTCTTGCTGATTGTTAACTTGGCACGATCATGGTACGCTCCAGCCTTGAAATGACCGCAGCGGGAACCAGGAAATGAAAAAGATCCGGGGACATACGACTGCCGGGCTTTCCCGGCGCCTGCACTTTCCCGGCGACGAGCAGCGCCTGCCCTGGCTTTCCCTGCTTCTTGATGCGTATTCGATCGCCGATACCGGAGTGGCGATCGCGATTCGGGACAGGGAGAAAAAGGAGAAGAAGAAACTCGCCTGCGGGAAAGGATGCGGCACCTGCTGCATTGACCAGAAGGACCTTCCCCTGTACCCGCATGAGCTCGTCGGCATCTACTGGTATGCCTCGGAAAAGATTGCCGGGCCCGCCCGGGACGTCCTGAAGGGCCGGCTTGCGGTCCATGCTCCCGCTTCGGGATGCCCGTTCCTTGTCGACAGTTCCTGTTCCATCCACCCGGTCCGGCCCGTGGGGTGCAGGATGTTCAACGTGTTCACAACCCCCTGCTCGCCCGGGGAAGACCCCTACTTCACGAGACGCGGCGACGTTCTGCAGCCGATCCCGGAGTACATCGACCGTGCGTTCGGCGCGGTCCTCCCGTTCTATACTATGAAAAAGGAAGACGACGCGGCCGCGGCGATACGGACGATCCGCTCGCAGATCATGAACCTGCTCTCCTTCGACTGGTCGAAGCTGGCCGTCCTCATGGAAGAGAAAAGCCCCGGGCCCTCCCGATAAAGACCGTGGCAGCATAAGAAAACGGCGGCCTCATCGGCCGCCGTACGCATTTCCCTTCCAGGTCCCTCTCTCATATACAGATAGGTAGCGCCTATTTCCCGAACACCTTCTTCAGCAGGTCCGTGACCTGCGCCACCGGACCCTCCCGGATCTTCTTCTTCTCCTCTTGCCCCAGCATGGTGAACAGCCCGTCCAGCGCCTTGCTCGTCGCTGCCCAAAGGTCCCCGGGAATATCCTCGAAAACCTTTTTTGCATTGACGCATGTACTTCTCCTTTGTATAATCAACCTGACCAATTTTCTACCCAATATTTTTTGGCTGAAGGCTTCGCTCTTCCGTGGATCGAGATATATGACGACCCTGTTCGACAAGGCAGTGGAGCAAGAGGCCGCAGGCGAGTTCAACAAGGCGCTTGGGTTCCTCGAACAATGCGCCGCCACGCAGTGCTACGACCAGGGAGATGTCGCGTTTCACCTGGGCTGGTGCCTGGAGAACATCGCCGACGGAGACAGGGCCAGCGTTCTTCGCTATTATGAGCAGGCTGCAGCAGAGTCTTCGTCGGTCATGACGCGGATCAATGGCTCGTTCCGAGCCGGATGGGTCCTGATGCAGGACCGGGACCACGAGAGGGCGGAAGCCGCTTTCCGAAAGGCCGTTGAGCTTGCCGAGCGATCGCATCTGGACCATGAGCTGTACCACTACGCGCTCTTCTGGCACGCTGTCTGTCTCGAGAACAAGGGGCAGTATCTCGACGCTGCGGAGAGCCACAAGCTGGTGCAGCGGCTGTCACCGGTCCTTGCCCCTGAAAGCCGCTATCGGGAGATCATCTGCCACAGCCACGTAGGGCGGTACGAAGAAGCCCTCGGCGTGTGCCGCACCTATCCGGCCCTGGCTCCGGCAGGTTTCGATCCCCGCCGGTACGCGGAACTGTACGACCTCGCAAAAAAGGAAGAAGCGCTACTTGTCCGATGCCTTGCCGAGGACCCTGCTCGGGAAGAAGGGAACACCTGATGCCACGTGAGCCGTTCATTCGTCATTTCACTCCAGCTGCCGAGATCGAAGCGACCATGCGCGAACTGGAGTACCTGGCCTACCAGGGACATCATGCCGCTGTGTACGAACGGTACAAGAGAATCCCCGGAGAGCTGAGAAGCGTTTATCAGAACGCCTCCGTCTTATGCAGCGTGGTGAACGCCGGCATCGAGCGCTTCAAAAGGTCCAGGACTGCTTCGCAGCCGGCCGACGTTGCGGTCATCGACGACATGCTCGCGGATGTTGAACAGGACCTCGATGATCTGATCCGTTACTGTACGAGCAGGAACATCGCTCCACGGGGGCTGTACGAGTGCATGGTGGATTGGAGCGATGAGCTGGCGGGCAGATCGCGTCTGGAACGAACGCTCGATCTCCTCGACAAGGCGGAGGATCTGAACATACGGTCCCACCCCGACCTGTATGCCAGGCTCATCCTGAAAAAGGCGGAACTGCTGATCGGAGTGGGCAGGCTTCGTGAGGCGCAGCAGAACCTTTCTGATGCTGCGGAACGCTACTATCTCATCCTCGACAGGAACATCATCTCGTCCATCATCCTGCTGCTCGGTAAAACCTCGCTCCTGACCGGCGAGGCAGCCTACTTCAAGGCCCTGCTCTTTTCCGGCCTGCGCCAGTTCTACGCCCGCAGCGACATCCGCCGGCTCTTCACCGGCCTGTTGATCAAGACCTACCGGAGCGCTTTCCGCCTGCTGCTGGACCGTGACGTCCTCTTTACCAACAAAGCGCTCTTTCTCTTCCACTGGCTCGATCATTCCGTGCATGAAAGCCGGCTGGGCAGGAAAGGCCGGCTTGACCGGCTGACGAGGATGCTTCCGCTCGCCATGGTGTACTTTATGAACTATGTCCTATGGCAGGACCGCTCCCCGCAGCTCCGATCCCTGGCCAAGGGGCCGCAGCAGAAGCCCCCTCCCGGCGACGCGGCCGTAACGGGACGGAGGATCCTCGTGACCCGGGCCATGGGAGGCATCGGCGACCTGCTCATGATGACGCCGGGCTTGCACGCCCTGAAGGTCAAATATCCGGACCATACCATCCACATGGCAGTCCCCCGGAAATTCGCTCCGCTCTTCAACGGCAACGGCGATGTCGAGCTGCTCGATATCGAGTCTGCAGCCATTGATATCCGGTCCTATGAGAAATGGTTCAATCTCACCGACTGCCCGGCAGCCCGCATCGAGAGCAGGACAATGCCCGAGGTGACCCTGAGCCGCATCGATATCTTCAGCCGTTCCTTCGGCATCAGGGGGCGGCGGCTCCGGACCATGGAGAAGCATCCCCGGTATTTCGTGTCCGACGAGGAGCGGCGCTTCCAGGAGGATTTCTGGAAGCAGAATAAACTCGCTGGCAAGACCGTTATCGGCGTCCAGCTCCAGGCTGCCGAATCCTATCGCGACTATCCGCACATGGCGGACCTCGTCCGGACTCTGGCGCAGGACGCGGCGGTCCTTCTCTTTCATAGCGAGAAGACCGACGTTCCCGCGGGAGGCTCCGTCATCGACCCGGGACCGATCACCCTCAGACAGGCGTTTGCCCTGTCAGCTGCCTGCTCGGCCATCGTCGCGCCGGACTCTGCCTTTGTCCATTTCGCCGGGGCGCTGAACATCCCCTGCGTGGCCCTCTACGGACCCATCGACGGCAGCGTCCGGACCAGGCACTATCCTGCGACCGTTTATGTCGATGTCAGGAACGTTCTCCGATGCATCCCCTGCTGGAGGAACGAGATCATCCCGTGCAAACTTACGAACATGCGGGACAGCGCCTGCATGGGCAATATTACTGTGGATGCCGTCACCGAAGCAGTCAAAGGGGTCCTCAGGGAGAGATCATGACGAAGAACACCCGTTGCAAAATATGCGGCGAAACCGCGGTCGAGACCTTCAGAATTCCAAGCTCCAAGCGCACCGGTCAGCCGATCCCGGAAGCGCCCGACGACTGCACCTATTACGAGTGCACCCGGTGCAGGTTCTGTTTTACGGATATCCTCGACGCCGTGGACCATGCCGGTGTGTACGACGAATCCTACTGGAACAACCAGGACCCGGACTGGCACGGACGGGTGTCCGAGACCCTGCGGTTGGTGCTTCTGGCAAACACGCTCATCGCCAAAGATCCCGCGCAGATCGAAATACTCGATTTTGGCTGCGGCATGGGAACATTTGTCCAGACCGCCCGGGAAAAGCTGGGCATGCAGGCCTGGGGGCACGATATCATCGAACCGAAATTCGGCAAGGAGTTTTTCCTCAAAGGGCTCCCTGAGAAGAAGTTTGACATTATCGTCTCTTGCGAGGTCCTGGAACATCTCCCCTTTCCCTACGAGATTCTAAAGGGGGTTCTTCGGTCCCTGAAGCCAGGCGGCGTGTTCGCGTTTCAGACGGCATACTACGATCCGAAAGTATGCAAGCGGGACTGGTGGTATGTAGGTCCTGCGAACGGCCATGTATCGTTGTATAGTGTCGGCGCTTTCGACGTCTTGTTCCGCAAATTCGGCGGCCAGAAGCGGCAGTTGTGGAACAATTATGCCGGTATTCAGGCTTGGCAGATCGGCCCTGACGACGGAGTCAGCCTGGGTACAGCGCCGTCCTCCCTGCCGATCAGCAAGGTCTGCGATGCGGCCGACTTCTTCAACGCAGAGTTTCTTGCCACGATCAAGAACGACCTGGACGGCATACCCCGCATGCACCGCAAGCAATGGGAATTCGCCATGATTTTCCTTGCCCTGAGAAAGCTTGCGATGCTTGAGGGAACGAAGGTCGGCCTGTCGATGGGAAGCGGCATTGAGACCGTGCTCTACGCAATTGCCCGACAGGTCAAACATTTGACCGTCACCGACTTGTACAGCGATTACTCGTCGTGGGACGGAGCTAAAGCCGTAGATCCCGAAGAGCACGTCCGCAGGAATAAACCCTTCTCTGTCGATGATTCCCGTCTGTCTGCCCTGCATATGGACATGCGAAAACTGGAGTTCGATGACGGGTCCTTCGACTTCGCCTATTCTTCCTGCGCCTTCGAACACATCGGACAGGATGAGGATTTCCTCCAGCACCTGAATGAGGTGCATCGAGTGCTGAAGGACGGCGGGGTGTATGTGCTCACCACGGAGTTCACCTTCGATCCCGACACGATCCCGATCAAGCACAATTATCTCTTTTCCGCCGACCATCTGAGCCGGATACTAGAAGCAAGCAGGTTTTCGGCCGAGATGCCCTGTGACGCACGGATCACCGAGCAGAGCGCTAACTTCCCCCTGCCGGGACAGGTGGAGGACCTGGCCCATGCCGGGAGCGGACATTTTCTGGGTTCCCTGTCCGAGTTTTGCGTGCTCCCCCATGTTCAGCTGCTCCAGGGAAAGCACCCCTTTACCTCCTGCCTCCTCGTCCTGAGGAAGGGCACGGGCCAAGCGAAGAGAAAAATAGTTTTCAACGGCCTGGCGGAATCCCGGGCCTACATGCAGGCGTGTCTACGGGACTATCGCGGCATGATCGCCAGGGCATTGACGCTCAATCCCTTCGCATTCCTTCCGAGGAGAACATCGGCGTATTATGCTCCTCACGTCACTGCCGGAAGCACCGGACCGGGCACAGCAAATACCATCTTCCACACCAATTATTGCTGGCTCGGCACAGGGCTCAGAAAGATCCAAATTACCCTGTACCGGGAGCGTGGATATGAGGAAGCTTGCCGCGTGGAACTCAGGGTGCATCGGTACAGAACGCTTGATCCCGCGACCTCAGAATGTTGTTTTCATGAGACCGTGGCCCTCCCACAGGCAGAAGGGATCGAGAAGGAGTTCGCTGTCGCGATGGAGGACGACTATATCTACGCAGTCCTCGCCGTGTTGCAGATGGGAACCTGCCTTTTTTCCGACATCCAGGTGAGGCTATCTTCCGCCGCCCCTGCGGAAGTGGCGAGCTTCCTTCCTCCACCTTCGCGGCAATTGAGCAAGGTCTGCGATGCGGCCGACTTCTTCACGCCGGAATATATTGACGTGGCAAATAATGAACTCCACGAGGCCCCCTATCTGCACCGGAAGCAATGGGAATTTGCCATGATCTTCCTGGCCCTGAAGAAGAGGGGGATGCTGGACCCGGCAAGGACCGGGCTGTCGATGGGAAGCGGCAATGAACGCGTATTGTACGCCGTTTCGCAGTATGTCAGGCATCTGACCGTTACGGACCTGTACAACGCCGAAACGCTGTGGGAATGCGCTAGAGCCTCGAATCCCGACGAATATATACGAAAGAGCAAGCCATTCCCGGTCGACGAGTCCAGGATCTCGGCGCTGAACATGGATATGCGGGAGCTCGCCTTTGACGACGGCTCCTTCGACTTTGCCTATTCCTCCTGCGCTTTTGAGCATATCGGCGAGGACACCGACTTCCTGCGTCACCTGAATGAGGTGTACCGCGTGCTGAAGGACGGGGGGATCTACGTGCTGACCACCGAATTCACCTACGAGAACAATACCATCCCGATCAAGAACAACTTCCTGTTCTCCGCGGACCATCTGTGTCGCCTCATCGGAGAAAGCGGCTTCACGCCGGAGAAGCACTTCAATGCGCGGATCGCCGAACAGAGCGCGAACTTTCCGATTCCCGCCGCTCTCGACGACCTGTTCCCGGCGAACAGCAGGGATTCCATGCGGACGATCGCCTCATCGGGCGCCGTGCCCCACGTGCAGCTGCTGCGCGGCGGGCATCCCTTCACGTCCTGCCTGTTCGTCCTGCAGAAGGACGTCAGCAGGCGGAACAAGGGCGACATTGTTGTTGACGGATTGGCCGAATCACGGAGATTCTTGCAGGAGCGGATGGATCGATACGGCACGCCGCCGGCGACACCGGGGCGGCGCGCTGCTGGAGCAGCTCCGCGTTGGATGGAACGGCTCTATCGAGCGATCAAGCGCGTCGTATCATCATGACGGTCCCCTGCCGCGTCGTCAGGAAGGATACAACTTTCGAACCATGTCAAAGACCTTTTTATATCTCTATACGCGGAGCCAGCTGAAGCTCAAATACCGGCATACCTACCTGGGGTTTCTCTGGAACTTACTGGAGCCTGCCAGCTACCTGATCGTGCTGAGCATCGTCTTTGCCGTGGTGAACCGCATGAACATCCGCAACTACGCCGTCTACCTCTTTGGAGCGCTGGTGGCCTGGCGGTATTTCGAGCGGACCGTGGGGCTCATGATGGAATCGATCGTGGGCGGGGACTGGCTGCTCAAGAAGATGCCCGTTTCACCATTCGTTTTTCCCTTGTCTCGATGGCTCATCGCGAGCGTCGAGTTCCTCTTCGCGTTTGCCGTCGTCCTGGGGCTTTTTCTCGTGCTCAAGCAGGATTGGACCATCCATCTCGTCGTTCTGCCCCTTGCGATGATCCCCTGGGCAGTCCTCGGGCTGGGCACGGGCATGATCTGCGCCGTGGTGTTCGTCTTTTTCCGCGATATCCGCCAGGTTGTCCAGATGTTACTGATGTTCGTCTTTTTCACGTCGCCGATCCTCTTCGAAGCCGACCTTTTCAAGGAACATTCGCTGCAGGCAGCGCTCCTGCGGCTTCACCCGGTCACGTATTTCGCCGCGCTGTTCCAAAAGCCGCTCTACTACGCGGTCTGGCCCGGCGTGGCCGATTGGGCCGTCAGCATCGGCATCAGCGGTCTGTCCCTGCTCGCCGGATGGTTATTGCTGAACAGACTGAAGGGGCGCTTGTATTTTTACCTGTAGGATGCGAGCACGAGGGCCAATGATCTTCAGCATAGCGAACGTCCACGTAGCCTTTGCCAGGAACATCCTGGCGCAGAGAAGCCTCAAAAGCGCTCTCGCAGGGCTGTTCACGCATACAGCAGCGCCCCGGTTCCTCGCCCTTAATGACGTAAGCCTCGAGATCGGTGAAAGCGAGCACGTCGGCGTCATCGGGCGGAACGGCGCGGGCAAATCCACGCTTCTCCGGGTGCTCGCCGGGGTCATCGCGCCGCAGGAGGGAACGGTCTTCGCGGCGAGCGGCAAACACATCGTGCCCCTGCTGGAGCTTGGCATCGGGTTCCATCCGGACCTTTCGGGCAGGGAGAACTGCTATCTGGCCGGGTCGCTCATGGGGTATTCCATTCGCGAGCTGGACGGTAGGATCCCGTCCATCATCCGGTTCTCCGAGCTCGAGGAGTTCATCGACGAGCCGGTGAAGGGCTATTCCTCGGGCATGTACGCGCGGCTGGCCTTTGCCCTGGCGACGGATGTTGAACCGGAAGTGCTGCTCGTGGACGAGGTCTTCGGCGTGGGAGACGAGTTTTTCATGCGGAAGTGCATCGTGCGGATGCAGCGGTTGATGAAGGCGGGTGCGACCACCGTCTTTGTGTCCCATAACCTTGATTTCCTGGTGGCGCAGTGCGACCGGCTGATCTGGCTCGACCGGGGGAGGATCGTCGCGGACGGCAAGCCTTCCGAGGTCGCGGCTGAGTACCGCAGGGCGGAGGGATCGCATTCTATCCGGCATGGCTCTGCCGGCAGCGCGGTGAGGACATGAAGAACAGCACGATCATTATCAATGCAACGGCCCTCGGTTCCCGGATGAACGGCATCGGCGTCTATCTTCTTGCGCTCCTCCGCGAACTGGCAACGCTGCGGACTGACACCCGGTTCATCATCTATGTCACCAAAAAAGCCCGCGGCCATCTCAAGAACCTGCGCTTCCCGGCCTCGATGGTCCTGCGCTGGGCGCCGGCCTTCATGGCTCCCGACTACGGTTTCGCCGGCCATCTCTTCCGCCTGCTCTATGCCAACTATCTTTCCCTGCGCCATCCCAGCGCCTTCTTTTTCAACGGCAGCCAGTTGGAGGCCATGCTGTTCCGGAAGAGGCAGGTCATCACGGTTCACGATATCATTCCCCTGCTCGTGCCCCGGAACCACGCAAGGCAGCACTGGTATTTCAAGTCTCTCCTGCCCTGTGCTTTGCGCACTGCGGCCGCGATCATCACTCCCTCCCATATGGCAAAAAAACACCTGATCGTAGCCTTCGGCCTTGAGGGATCGAAGATCGAGGTGATCCACCACGGCTCCGAGCACGCCCTGGACGGATCCGAAGTCGCGCCCACCCGGAAAATCGGCGATTATCTGCTGTTCATCGGACGGGCAAGCGCGCACAAGAACCTGGAAGGCGTGATAAACGGATTCTGCAAGCTCGCAGGCATGCTGCCCCACAGGCTGGTCGTCGCCGGAATCGCAGAGAGGGATCATGCACCTCACTGTGCACCGCGGGCCGATGCCGTGGAATACAGGGGCTATGTCAACTCCGGGGAAAAGCTCGCCCTGTACCGCAGCGCATCCCTTCTGGTTTTCATTTCCCACCATGAAGGCTTCGGACTGCCGCCGCTGGAGGCCATGGCAAATGCATGCCCGGTCGTGGCCTCTCACTCATCCTGCATTCCCGAGATATGTGGAGACGCAGCCTATTACGTGGACCCCGCCGACGCAGAGAGCATTGCCGAGGGCATCCGCCGCGTGGCAACGGATAAGGAACTCCGGGCCGACCTTGTCCAACGTGGCCTGGAACGGGCGAAGATGTTTTCCTGGCGCAAGTCTGCCGAACGCCATCTTGCTGTTTTCGAAGAAGCGCTTTTCAGATCCGACCGAATCCCCCGCGGAGAATATGTTCTTACTACAAAGGAAAAGAGCGAGAACGACGATCTCCAGACAACGGGAGTTCGTTATCGGCGATAGGGCCTGCGTTCGGGAACCGGAAGACCACTCATGAAATCGATCTGCGGACGTGATGACGATCTGAGGCGGGTCGATAAGACATGAGGGCACGAAAAACAATCCGGTGCTGCTCATTTTTTTTGTTTCTTTTCCGTTTTCTCTCCTGCGTCCCAGCCTGCACCATCCCACTCTCAGCGCCTCATTATTCAACAAACAGAAACGGCGGCCTCATCGGCCGCCGTACGCATTTCCCTTCCAGGTCCCTCTCTCACATGCAGATTATATAGCGCCTATTTCCCGAACACCTTCTTCAGCAGGTCCGTGACCTGCGCCACCGGGTCCTTCCGGATCTTCTTCTCCTCCCGCCCCAGCATGGTGAACAGCCCGTCCAGCGCCTTGCTCGTTACGTGGTGGTCCAGGTCGAGGGACTCGTCCTTGATGAGCCTGCTCTTCTTCGCCTTGTCCACGAGCTGCTGATAGGCCTTGGTGACGCCCACCTCCATCACGGCCTTCGACACCGTCGGCTTGAAGAGGGCATAGAGCTTGTCGTAGGTCCTGGACCGCATATAGTCCGTTGCAGCCGTGTCTCCGCCCTTCAGGATGTTGATGGCGTCGACGATGGTCATCTCCTTAATGGCCCCGATAAAAATGTCCTTTGCCGGTGGCGCGGCCTTCTCGGCCGCCCGGTTCATGGTCAGGATGAACTCATCGACCTGTTTGCCCAGGCCGATCTTCCGGAGCGGTTTCTCCACCTTCTGGACCTTCTCGGGCAGCGGGATCTTGATCGCCGGGTTCTTGAAAAAGCCGTCGGTCTGGGAGACGGTCTTGACCGCGTTCTGCGATCCGACCGTGAGCGCCTCCTTCAGGCCCGCGGCGACCGTTTCCTTATCGAGGCCCTTGCCCTGCGCGGAACCTTCAGTCGAGGATGGTTTGCCCTTGTCCTTCTTGCCGGCAAGGTCCTTCACCTTGTCCAGAAGATTTGCGCCGGCAATGCCGCTGCCCAGCAGGAACACCGTGATGATGCCGATCAAGATCCTTTTCATTGAGAACCTCCCGGGACGAAACCAGATAAATTATGTTTCTCTTTTTCCGTCGTTCCCGCGCAGGCGGGAATCCAGACTCTCGAAATGACTGGCCCCCCGTTTTCCCGGGGATGACGAATTCCTTGTTACCAAAAACCATTCTGCACTCTTGCATTAATAAAAAACGGCGGCCTCGTCGGCCGCCGTCATGATTATCATCCGTTCACTTCGTCGATCAATGGCAGCCATTGCAGGGCTGGTTCTTCTTCGTAATGGTCACCACGTGCCCCTTGCCGCCGTTCAAGTCCTTGATGTCGTGGCACTGGTTGCAGTGGAACTTGAGCCCCATCTCGCCGCGGTGCTTCTGGTGCGGGAACTTCTTTCCCTTGCCCGTCGCATAGCCTTCGTAGTCATGGCAGCCGAAGCACGGCACGGCGTCCTTCAGGGCCACGATCTTCGCCGGCGCTTCCTCGACCTGCTTCTTCGGCTGGGCCTTGTCTACCAGGTCCTTGCCGCAGCCAATGGTGAACAGCGCAGCCACCAACATCGGGATCGCTATCTTCCTCATGGCTATTTGTTCTCCTTCTTGGATTTTGGCCCGAACAGATAGTCGTATTCCGCCGGATGGTGGTGCTTCAGCTTCTCGGTGCTCATCTTGCCGGTCAGCCACAGCCAGTTCATGGGGAACACGTCGGACCGCAGGTGCTCCATGTAGAAGTGGATGATCAGGATGAACACGATCGCCAGGAGCGCCTCGTCGCTGTGCATGGTGAAGAGCACGTCCCAGATCCACCCGAGGGTGAAGGTCGGGAAGAGGGCCGACACGGTCACCGGGAAGGCGAGGAAGAAGCCCGAGGTCCCGAT
>Ga0102851_10002019_pt1 | contig 12033 bp, 10 predicted proteins | sample Mud3Dept3metaG_FD_79558 | JGI IMG/M metagenome (GOLD analysis project Ga0102851, IMG submission 79558) | Freshwater wetland microbial communities from Ohio, USA, analyzing the effect of biotic and abiotic controls - Mud 3 Core 4 Depth 3... | ecosystem: Environmental > Aquatic > Freshwater >... | reverse complement strand
GTTATCTCTCCTCCTGTCGTCGGAAGGGAACCGGAGATCAAATTGAAAAGGGTTGTTTTACCCGCCCCGTTCGGACCAATCAGTCCTACGACCTCGCCTTGATGGATGTTGAAGTCGACCTGATGCACAGCGGCTAGCCCGCCAAAATGTTTCGTGACATTTTTCCCTTCAAGGATTCGCATTCTGCCGCTTCACCCCTCGTTTCCGCAAGTTTTGTACCAGGCCTACCATACCATGAGGCAGGAACAAGATAACGACGATCAAGATACTGCCGAAAAGGAGCATATAATAGTAGGGGAACTTCGTTGTCAGTACTTCTTCTAAGTAGGCAAAAACGGCGGCTCCGAAGACAGGACCAAAAAGTTGTCCCGTACCGCCAAAGATAGCCATGAGGACAGGCATAAAAGAAAGAAGGGGATCAAAGGCAATTTTTGGGTCAATATACTTCCATTTTGTCGCCATGATCGCCCCCGTAGCTCCCATGAAGAAGGCGCTGATGGCGAAGGTAATCGTCTTCACTAAAGTTGCATTGATACCGATGTGAGTTGCCGCCTCCTCCTGTTCCCCGATACTTCTCAGGGCTAACCCGAATCTGGAGTGTCTAATGAGGTGAGCAGCAAGCAACACCAAGACGAAAATGACGAGCATGACGTAATAGACAACCGTGTGGTCCACGATGACGACCCATCTGCCAACCGTCCCCGTCATGGTCGTCTCCCACCATAGGAGGAAGTGTCTCATGAGTTCGGTGATCGAGAAAGTGAATATGATGAAATACATGCCTCTTAGCCTCAAGGTGAGAAGGCCAATACAAAGGGCAAGTATGAAACTGAATAGACTGCCTGCAACAATAACAACAGGCAGGGGGAATGCTTTCCCTAGTAAAGCCGAGGTATAGACGCCGACCCCGAAGAAGGCGGCGGATGCGAGAGAAATGTAGCGGGTAGGTCCGGAGAAGATTGTCCAGCTTACCGTAATGATGACATACATGAGGATGGTGGTCAGTAATATCACAAGATAAGGCTGGACATAAAGAGGGAGAGTTGCTAATAGGATGAGGATTAAGAAAATTGTTCCAAAGGGAAAGAGTCTTTGAGTGGTCACTCGGACACGGTCCATTTCTCTATTTTCCCAAAATACCTGTCGGCCTGATCAGGAGCAGCAGTATAAAGATAACATAGTAGGCAACCAACGATAAACCTGCGTCGAAATAGGTCACGATGCTGCCGATAAGTCCCAGAATAAAACCGCCGATTAAACTGCCGGTGATACTTCCTAATCCGCCCAGGACGACAACGATAATGGCAATGATGGTATACTCGAGGCCCATCGTTGGTTGAATCTCGTATATCATGCTGATCAGAGGACCTGCAAAACCAGCCATCAACGCCCCCAGACCAAAGCAGATCGCCAACACTCGATGAATGTTTACCCCCATCACCTGGGCTGTCACGGGGTCTTCCGCGGCGGCCCTAATCGCCTTTCCCAGGCGTGTGCGTGTTAGAAAGATATAGAAGACCGAGCTGATGACGACAGCAAACAAAAGGGCGACTAAGCGATTGACCGCGAATATGGCGTCAAAAATACTGATTGAGGAATCCAAGTAGGAGTACCCTCTTATGTCAGCCTTCCATATTAGTAATGCCACATTCTGAATAATGAAGAGGAGACCAAAGGAGGCTAAGAGGGAGCTATCCGCAAAAGCGCCTATCGATTCTGATTGATCTCTCAAATATTGAAAGAGAGTTCTGTGAATTAAAAAACCGATCATGAACAGAACAGGACCGCAAATGACAAGAGAGAGCAAAGGGCTAATCCCCAATAATGTGTATAACGACCAAGTGGCAAAGGCACCGATCATAATGAACTCGCCATGAGAAACGTTCAGTACTCGTCCAACGCCATACTGAAGGCCGAGCCCCACGGCGATCAGGGCGTAGATGCCTCCCATGATTAGACCGCCAATGACGACATCCAAGATGGTTGAAAACACAGGAATACCTTTCTCACTTCAGGAACTAAACTCTGCAGGCTGCCCGGAGAGACTCGCAATCTCATCAATCCCCCCTCGCCCCTTTTAGCAAAGGGGGTTGGGGGGATTGGAGAATGCCTACTTTGGCCACGGGGGTTTAGGATAGATAGGTTTTGCGGTCCGCTTTTCTTTAGCCGCTACAATCTCAAACCCTCCATTCTGCCACTGTCCTACTTCGCCGGGTGATTGAACGTTAATCTGATTCTCGTATCTTACCGGGCCGATCACTGTCTGAAATGTGCTGGTGGCAATGACATCCCTTATCTTCTTTCTGTCAAGTGTCCCGGCCTTCTCTATGGCCTGCTCCAGAACCTGCATCGAAGAGTAACAGAAGGCGTTCCCGTACCAGTCAACCTTTCCTGCGCCGGCAAACTGGACCATCCTGTCCCAGAATTCCTTCGCTCCGGGATAAGGGACTTTCGGGTTCCAGGCGCCCGTCCCCATTACACCCTCCACCGTTTTGGCACCAAACGCATCCCGATAGGCTGCGAAGGCCGTGCCAATGCTGGTGTAAAAGAGCTTTGGATTAAATCCAATCGCCTTGGACTGCCCGGCAAGAAGGAAGGTTTCATCAGGGTAGGAGAATGCAAAAAACGCATCGGGTTTTGCGGCCTTAATCTTTTTCAGCAGCGGGGAAAGATCCTTGGCACCCATTGGATAGGACTTGTACATGACGACGTCGATTCCATTGACGCTTAACTGGGGTGCCACATAGCCGGCAAATTCTATGCCGTGCAAATCCGAGTGATGGATCACCACGGCGGTCTTGACTCCCAATTCCTTGCAAAGCGGCACGATGGCTTCCGCCTTTACCGGAGGCTGGTTCAGGTGTACAAAAAAGTAGGGGATGGTGGGCGCTATTTCCTTAATCTTCATGGAGTCAACCGTGACCCCGAGTACAGGGTATTCGTATTTGGTGATAATGGGGGCGATGGCAAAGTTCATCCCCGTACTCCAAGGGGGCAGCAGAAGGTCAACCTTGTCATCCAAGATCAGCTTTTCGACCAGCTTCACGGCGGTTCCTACGTCACTTTTGTCGTCGTACCTGATCATCTCCACGGGCAGTTTTTTGTTATACTCCTTAACAAAGATTCCACCTTTCGCATTGACCTCCTTGACCCACATGTCATAGGGGTTTGCCTGCGTCATTACCGCCCCAGCCACATAGGGACCCGAAAGAGCGATGGCATTACCGATACGGATTTTGTCCTTGGCCTGAGGATAGCCAACAGATGGGAGAATGAGCACTATCAGTAAACTTAAGCAAGCGATGACTTTTAAGTATTTCATAGTATCATTCATTTTCTCTCTCCTTTCACTAGGAGATGGGTTCTACCCCCTCCCTTCAACAACCGATGTCAAAGAAGTCTTCATCCTCTCCACTAACTGGAAATATTTATGTCACCTCCTTTCGTTCTCGATAGAGCGTATTGCACATAATAGGTCTTCCACATTCGCCACCCATCCAAACGTGGACTGAACGTTGAGAATGGTAGCATCTTGCGTGATATTCGAGCCCATCGGGCTCACGGCATCTGATATAAGAACGGGAAAATAGTCCAGAGAAAAGGCATGCCTGAGTGTCGATTCCACACATATGTTCGTGGCTGCTCCGACAAAGAACAGATACTTGGCCCCGAGAGTTCTTAGAATGATGTCCAGGTTTGTTCCGATGAACCCATCGTGCTTTTGTTTCTTAACGACGATATCCCCTTCACGAGGCTTCAGTTCTTCGATGATCTCCGCCCCCCAGGTGCCATAGATGTAAAACTTGTCTTTCCATTCAGGGTGCTCCTTCATCATAGACAAAACCCTGGATTTGACCGAACTGGGCGCATCGGGTGCCCCCCTATCCGAGAGATCTTGGCTGCATCCCATCTGGAGATAGATGATCCTGATGCCCGTGGCGTGCGCAGCATGGATGACCTTGCTGCAAGGTTCAATAATTCGTTGGATAGGGGTTATATCTAAGCCCACCAGATCGAAATAGCCCCCCTTGTGTACAAAGGCATTCTGCATGTCCACGACGAGCAGGGCTGTTCTCGCAAGATCGACAAGGATCGGTTGTGGATCGGCTTTAATTGTTATCATTCGGCTTTGCCGATCAATCATTGATTCTCCCGGTTGTATCCAGCCTGTCAAGGCATCCGTTTCTACCTGAGAGTTGGTACGAAAAGCGCCTCAATAGGGATGTCGTCAGGAGTCTGAAGAGAGGTCTTTCGTTAAGCCCCACGTTTATCTTTCGGCATTCAATCCCCTTTGCCCCTTCCTAGCCGTTGGCAAAAGTTGGGTTCAAGGAACACCTTTCACTTCAGCTCATTACTTCCTCAAAAGCATTTACGATTGCCTGGGCAAAAATCGGGTCATCAATATTGGCGTCCACCTCTCTTACTTCAATCTCTGCCTTCAGCTTCTCCTTAAGCTTATCAACAAAGACCTGAATGTTTTGCGGGTCATAGAAATTGCCCCCTTCTTTTTCAATAGAGATCCACCCTCGTTTGGGGATGAGGAACTTCGTCGGCCCCACAGCCTTGTTGAGCTTCTCAGCGTAGATCGAGGCCATATCCCCTAATTCCTTGGTATTCAACCACACGGTAACCCGTAGTTCTTCCATAAAGTAATGCTTACGTATCTTGAGCTCAGGAGCTAATTCTTCAGCGGTAAATCCCACCCGGGAAATGGTGTTCACCCCAGCTGGGGCTATTACCTGAGGAATCCCCTTTTCCCCGGCCACCTCTAACCTTCTTTTCCAGGAGATTCGTGAGCCGCTAAATTTCTCATTCGTGATACTAGAGGGCACCAAGTCGATGACGCCACTGAAGAAGCCTTCCTCGACGAGCTTCTCCATGGTGATCTCAGGCATGCCCGTGGCGTGGAAGCGGATAAGCTCGTATTTCCCTGTCAACGCTTCGTTGATATAACGCGCACAGTTTTCCACATATCCATAGACAGACATGGCAACCCTCGGCTTGTGCTCTCCCAGGCTGGGTTGAGAAATCTCATCTTTCACCATGCCGCAGATGGCGCCAGCGGCTCTACTGAGCTGAGCTTTGAGCAGGCTATTGAGGCCGCCTACATCCACCAGGGAATGCATCATGGTTATCCCCGTAGGACCGAAGAAGCGGTTGGACCCTGGCATGGAGGCAGCACTGGAGACAATGAGTTTGGGAATGCCGTAGGGCATCTCTCTCATGATACTGGAGGCCATCACCGTGCTGGTCATGCCACCGATGGAAATCATCCCTTCAACCTCTCCTGTCCGGCAAAGAGCAGCCAGTTTGCCTACCGCTCCCTTAATCATCACCTCGGTCACTTTCTGCCTTTCAGGGGAATCCCATAGCTTTTCTATCTCTGAACCTGCTGCCCGGGCCACTTCGGAAGCAGTAATGTCTGCGTCCAGTCTTGCCTTTCCCCCGGCGCCGATGTCGATGATAAAAGGTCGGTGCCCTCGCTTACGTATGAGTTCCTTCAGATAGCCGATCTCTTCACCTTTGGTGTCCAAGGTACCAATAAGGACGATGCATTTCTTATGCACCCTTCTCTCCTCTTCTTATCATTTGCTGTGGCAAAAATTAAGTTTTCCCCAAAGTGCTGACAACTCCATAATCCTCCCCCTCCTTTTACAAAGGGGGAAACTACCCCTCTTTGGCAAAGAGGGACGACCTGCCTGCGCGAAGCCCCGCTCTGCGGGACGAAGGCAGGGGGGAGATTTTCAAAATAATACGCCCGTGACGCAATCCATGTGCTCTTTTCCTATTTCAGGATGTAGACAACCCCTAGGTTCCCATCCACCCTTATTTTCTGGCCGGTCTTGATCTTCGCAGTGCCCTCGAAACAACCGGCAACACAGGGTATCCCATACTCACGAGCCATGATCACAGGGTGAGAGAGGGCCCCCCCGCCATCTGTGACGAGACCCTTGATAATGCTGAAGGCCACCGTCCAGGCAGCAGAGGTTCCGGGGGCTACTAATATCTCTCCCGCTTTGATTTCCGACAACTGATCTGCGCTCATAATCACGCGCGCAACACCTTCGACAAACCCAGGAGCAGCGGCGGCACCATAGAGGTCTGCCTTCAGCTCTTCTCTCACGATGGGAAGCTGGGTGGATACCGCCAGAGTAGGATCGCTCCTTAATACAGCTTGGGCTTGGCTGATGTCTCCGTAAAATGGCGGTGGATCTATAGTAAGGTTCTCTTCCCAGGCCTTCTTTCTTGGATTCACATAATGACGAAGGTTGATTCTTCCCATGGGGATGGCAGCCTTTCTTATCTCGTTCGGATGCAAGAAATGGATATCTTCCGGATGATCAATACATCCTGCCTCGGCAAATCGGCGTCCAAATTCAGTGACAATCCACCTCCCCATGGAACCGATGTAGAAGTCGCAATAGTACGTATGGTCTTCGCTCCAATAGCCCGATTTTTGGGCTGCTCCCATCAAGATTCTAAACGCGTCTCTTTGCGCTTCCGGTACTTTCGTCAAGACTTCCTTCTCCGCATTATTTCTCTCTGCGACGACCCGATCGTGCTCTGCATCGAGAGGGAAGGCTTCCTTCGCCATCAGTATTTTGACTCTTCGAACACCCAGACTGGGTTTTTCAATCCAGGCGGGGGTATCATAGGCATGCATCCGTTCACATCTCCAGCCATGTTCCAGCAAAAATCCGTTGTATTCACCCAGCCATTGGGCTCCTGTTTTGGTCTTTTCTAATTCTTTAATCACGCTCTCTTCGTCACTGGTCTCGAACACATCTCTCAAACCGAGCTCCAGAGCCCGTCTGCCAAGTCGCCACAGCTCCCTGACGACCCGGTGGTCCTGACTTTCATATCCTGCCATCAATTTGCTGAAATTCGGATCAATGGGAGCTTCTGTTCTGAAGATCTCACGCCACATCTGTTGAAACAAGCCGCTGATGTAATAAGAAGCCATTAACATGACGAAATGGGTTTCGGCCTCTTTTCGATTAATGACATAGACAAAATCCAGGAAGAAAGAGAGAAGATCTTGGTTATTCAGTTTTCTTATGTCTCCCCATTCCTTAAGACCCCTTGAATTCTTGGCTTTCTTATAGATCTCCAGCAATTCGGTTTTGAGTGGATTCCATACACCATCAAAGTTCTCGATCAGGGGCTTGATCTTCTCCCTGAAGAGAGGTTCACGCGCTTTGGCCTCTGTTTCCGTGGTTCTGATTGCGGTGATATAAGGATAGCCCTTGATAAACCTGGAATCCCAGCCATGAGTCGTGGTTAAAAAGAGTGTTTCCGCCCCATAGCGGACGCCATGGTAATACCAATACCAACCAACCCCGATATAGAGGGGCTTCATGGGAGGTTTGCCGTGGACCAGGTCGCACAAAAGGACGCCATAGTTCTTGGGATCGTTTTCCTCATCAAATTCATAAAAGCTTAAGTCATAAGCTGGCCTCAACATATTGGCTCTCCTTTCTATAAAGATGGGTTGAGTATGGATTAAAGCTCTTCGCCCTAAAGGGCGGAGCTTTCCGGCATGGTGTTTTCTTTATATTGTACCCCACAATCCCCGCCCTGTAGGGCGGGGATTGTGGGGTACTCTCCGTTCACGACCTAAAATCGCCTTTACCTTCCCTATGGTTCCGGTTCCCCGGTGATCACCCCTTTGAATACAGGTTCAGCATTAAATCAACCACTTGGTCCACGGGACTCTTCTTCCGCGCGATGACTGCCGGACGAGTCTGCAGCAGTACAATGCTCTTGGGTAATTCTGAATCTCGCTCGATCGCCCACTCTACATCCTGCGGGACACCGAAGTGGTTCTCCAACAAAATGCCCAATTTCCCAACCTCCTTTGCTTCCTCGTCTCTTAAGCAGAAGGCGCCGCTCAAATCAGCAGGGCACTCTTCCTCTGCCACTCCTAATTCTTTACAGGTGACATATTTCGACTTCTTCCCCAGTTTTTTTTCGAGGATCTCCAAAGTGTCTTTTTTTAAAACATAGACATCCGGCATTAACTCACCACTGACCACACTCTCTCCCAACCCCCAGTTTGCCTCTAAAATCATCTTGGACAGGTCGCCCGTATTGGGATCCGCTGTAAAGATAACCCCGGCGGCGCGGGCATTTACCATCTTTAGGACGGCCACGCCGATCGGGTCGTTCTCCAAAGGCAGTGCTTTCCTTTTTCGAAAGGCTAAAGAACGGGGATTAAATGAGCTTGCCCAAACCTTCTTAATCTTTTCCAATAAGTCTGTTTTACCCTTAACATTAAGATAAGTCTCATATTGTCCAGGATGACTGACGGGCCCCGCAGACCTCGTCGAAACCGCAACAACACAATCACATCTTCGGCATAAACCATCGTAGAAGGATAAAATCGTATCCTTCATCGTCTCAGGCATTTCTTTCGATTCTACAATCTGCCGTATGTCCCTACTGGCTTGATTGAATTGTTCTATGGTTTCGATATCCCCACTCACCTGAGACAGATAGTTCTGTATTTCCCTCCTGGCATTCGTTTGAATCATAAAATCCTTATAGGCCTCCACAGAGAGTGCAAACCCCGGGGGCACCAGTAATCCGATCTTCGCCATCTCACCTAAGTTGCCGCACTTTTTCCCTACAATCTCACAGTGCTCTTGCCCCAACTCCTCAATCCAAAATATATATCTCTCTGGCATGATCCACCTCCGAGAACAATCCCTTTGAGAGTTGAGTAAAACTCTTCCGGAAAGGCGTTAGGTGTGTTGGCAAACCCTTATCGCAGTACCTTTGAACGTTTTGCTGCCTCTTTCGAAATAGATCACGGATGCCACCGAGGTGATTCCCCAGTTGCTTAAACTAATGCGGTTTCAAAAATGGAAACCCCCGCCCAAAAAAAATGGACGACCTTGTGCGAATTCACAAAAGTCAGGGTCCTGGATTTTTTCACTCAAATACCTATGCTACTGGCTACGGCAGGAAAGGATGGAATCGAAACAAATACGATCTCTTAAAACGAGATTCAATCATCTTTTTTTTCGATTTTGGAATTTTCTACCATAGTAAGACACCCTTGTCAAGGCTGCAATCCCTAAGGAATCCCTAAGGGTAAAGACATCTCTGCCTCTTATTCAGCAGATCATGGATGGGCACTAAACACCCCGCGCTCCTGACCCAAATAGCTCTCATGACTCTTTGTATATTGAAATGGAAGAGGGTATTCGTGGCGTTTGCTGAAAAGGGCTAAATGGATAAGCGACTTTTGGGTTTTGAATTTTTTCTCCTTGACAATTGTGCCAATTTTTGGTTGACTCAGTTGACCGTCTATGGACGATCTAAGATTCCAAATGTTCCCCTTAGGGCATGATAGCTGCCTGTATGACGTTGATTGCAAAGGAAAAGTTCATGATTGGACGGTTCACCATGGCAAGAACCTGTCCCGAATCAAAAATAGTTTCTAAAGGAGGTTTTTAAGATGGCAGACGGGACAAAATTCGCTAGTGGAAAATCTAAAGGAATTGATGATTTTTTAAGACCCGAACATCTCATCTCAGAAGAAACCAAGATGTATTGCAAAACCCTGAGGAAATTCGTCGACAATGAGGTCCTGCCTCACGCGGAGGAGTTCGACGACTATTGGGATTGGACGGAACGAAAGGAGCATACTTTCGTTGACAATATCTGGAAAAGGCTGCTGATTGATCTCGGACTACAAAAATCTTTTATACCGCCAGAGTTTGGTGGGTCGGGGGGAGCCTCAACTGTTGAGATGGGTGTTACGATTGAAGAAGTTGCCCGCGGTGATTACGCCCTTGCCAGTACAGGCTTCATAAGCTCCTGGGCTGTTGCAGGAATAACCATTCCAAAACTTAATGAGACCCTCCTCAAGAAGATCGCGCCCCTCCTCTGTGGCAACAAAGTCTACATCATTGCGAGCGCCATCACTGAACCGCATGCGGGAGGATCGGTGGAAGACGTAAGACTGAAAGGCACCCAAATCAAAACGAGGGCCCGGTTAGAAGGTAACGAATGGGTGATCAACGGCCATAAGCTATGGCCGTCTGGCTACAGGGAAGCGAAGATGTTTAGAGTCCTTTGTGCTGTGGAGGGGCAAGATTTTCCAAAAAACATCGCTCAAATATTTGTGCCGGCCGATGTTCCCGGGGTGTCCACGGGCAAGCCATACCGGAAAATGGGGGCTGCCATCGATACAAACGGGGACGTATGGTTTGAAAACGTGAGGGTTCCGAAGGAGAACCGTGCTCAGCCAAACCCTGAAGACGAGGTGAAATCCGTCATCGCAAGCATCACCATTGGCCGCCTTATTTCCGCCGCCTTTCCCCTTGGTATAATGAAAAGGGCCTATGAAGTTCTCAAGGACTATGCAGACAACAGGGAGATAGCGGGAAAGCCGATGAAAGAGCACGGAGCGATCGTCCATGAATTGGGGCAGATTGCCAAAAATATTCTGGCTGCTGAGGGATTCTTCTATTACGCTGCTGCACGAATGGATCACCCCGATGTTTACGGTTTTCCATGGGACGAGAAAAATCTCGCGGCAGCGAGTGCCGTCCAGAATATGGTCGGTGAGTTGGGGTGGGATGTCGTAAGCCGTTGCGTCGAGCTCATGGGTTCCTATGGTTATTCACGGGAAGGAAAAATAGAAAAGCTTCTCAGAGACCTTAAGATTGGTCAAATCGTCGTGGGCGGACCAATTCTCCGCTTAACCGAGCTTGCAAGGTACTATTTCGGGACGGAGACCATCTGATGCAAGGAGCGATCCCCGACCGCGAATGGGTACAGAATTATTTTGAGGAGGTAAGACGATGAAACTGAAAGGGAAGGTAGCACTGATCACCGGAGGAGGTACAGGCATAGGCGCTGCAATCGTTAAGCGATTTGTCACCGAGGGGGCAAAGGTTTGTCTCACCGGCCGCCGCAAAGAAATGCTTGATGAGGTGGCTCGATCACTCCCCTCGGGGGCCGTTACCACTTGTTCGGGAGATGTCTCAAAGGACGACGATGTGGAGCGCATGGTGAAGACGACGGTCTCCTTTGGAGGCAGAATTGACGTGCTCGTCAATAACGCCGGGATCGCCTCGCAGGTGCCCGTCGCAGATCTCTCCCGTGAGGAGTGGCAGAAGGTGTTCGACGTCAACCTGACCGGCCCCTTTCTCCTCATGAAAGCATCCATACCGCATATGATCAAAGGGGGCGGGGGATCCATCATCAATATTGCTTCTGTTGGTGGACTCCGCTGTCTGTCTGGTTTTCCGGCCTACTGCAGCTCTAAGGCAGGCCTCATCATGCTCACCCAGCAGGCCGCCCTCGATTACGGCCGTCACAACATCCGTTGCAATGCCATCTGCCCTGGCGGCATCAAAACGGAAATGACGGAGAAGGAGTTTGGTCACCTCGGGAAAATGCTCGGCATGGATACCGACAGCTTCTTTGCCATGATATCAAAGGTTTTGCCACTTCAACGGTTCGGACAACCGCCCGAGATTGGCGGAATTTGCACTTTCCTGGCAAGCGATGATTCCTCATTCATGACAGGAGCCGCCCTCGTGATCGACGCTGGAACTGCAGTGGTTGACACGCTGGGAGCAACGATGGTAGACGCCCTCAGAAGAGGGGGGATCATAAAATGAAGAAATACTGAAATATCTTATCAAGCCAAAGCTCCTCGCCAAAACTTAGGAAGCCTGCCCAAAATGAGCAGGCTTCCTAAGTTTTGGCGAGAGCGACCGGGCATGAACCCGCAACCTCCGACGTGACTGGCATGCGCTCTAACCAATTGAACTACGCCTCTGCAGCTCGTGCGGTATAACCGATCACAGATGCTTTTTGTAAATGGAAAACAGATCATAGGGGTGATATTTGATATTGACGGCACTCTGGTCGACACTTTCCCTGCATTTACCTCAGTATTTAACAAGGGAATAAGCCAATTCGACCTCCGGCCTGTCTCGCAGCAATTTCTCACTCAATCTCTAAGGAAAGGTGAAAATTTAGAGGATTTGCTTCGGATGATCCTCCCTCTAC
>Ga0102851_10002018_pt1 | contig 12034 bp, 9 predicted proteins | sample Mud3Dept3metaG_FD_79558 | JGI IMG/M metagenome (GOLD analysis project Ga0102851, IMG submission 79558) | Freshwater wetland microbial communities from Ohio, USA, analyzing the effect of biotic and abiotic controls - Mud 3 Core 4 Depth 3... | ecosystem: Environmental > Aquatic > Freshwater >... | reverse complement strand
CGTTTGGCGGCGCGCTCGTAGCGCTTGGCCAGCACGTCGCGGGCTTCTTCCCAGGTCTTGTCGGCGAGCATCAGCGAGATCGCGTCGTTCTTGACGCGCTTGCGCCACAGCTCGTCGAGTTCTTCGCGGCTCTGTGCCCAGGGCGCCTTGCGCCGGTCGAATTCGAAACTCTCGTCGAGCGTGAAATCGGGTTCCTTCTCCAGTACCGCGAGCGCGTGCTGCATCCGCTCGCGGCTGCGCAGCTGGAAGCGGTTGAAGATCGCGAAGGCCGGCTCCAGCCGTCCGCCGCTGATCGCGTCGTCCAGCTGGTAGCGGTAGCGCTCGAATTCGGCGATATCGGAGGCGAGGAAATAGCTCCGCGAGCCGTCCAGCGACTCGAGATAACGGTCGAGCACCAGCGAGGAGACGGGATCGTTGACCGGCGCCTGGCGGTAGTGCGAGCGCTCGAACATGCTGCTCACGAGTCGGGCGACCCGCGCGTGGCGATCGGTGGGCGCGAAGTCCGTCGTTGCGGCGCCGGCGGCCGCGGAGGGTGCTTGCGCCGTCCCGAGCAGCAGCGTGGCCAGCGCGACCACGACGGCAGCGAGCGCCATCGGTCCTGCCCTGCGCAACGCCTTGCTGCGTGCTGCGGTCTCGTCCTTGCGGCCTGCCTGATACACTTTGGAGATTCCTCGACCGTTGGTTTCGAACTAGGCTAGAGACAGCCCCGGCACCAATCAAGGGCCGGCGGCGCAAACTTCCGCCGACGCAAACGACTCGCACATGCGCCCACTGACCGCACTGACCGGTATCGTGCTCGGATCCTGCGTCGCGACCACCTTCGGGCTGGGTGCGACTCTGGTTGTGTTCCTGTTCCTCGCGGGGGAGCACCCGCAGTTCCAGTCCGAACTGCCCATGCTGGCGCTCTACGTGGCTATCTTCGTCGGTTTGACAGCGCTTGCGGGCATCAGTTTCGTCGGCTTGGCGCGACAACGGCCTTGGCGCCGCTGGGCACAGGCCGCCCTGTGGGCCGCGCTGATCGGTCTGGCGGGCCTATATTGGTCGACACGGGCTTGAATCAATGAGTTTCGTCGGATTTCAGCGGAGTTAGGCGAGGTTCACGTCTTTCCCGAGCGCCCTGGGCTTTCCTTGGCCAGGCGCTGACGACGAGGATCCGCCAGAAGACCACGAGAGCCGCTGGTCCGAGCAACAGCGTCCAGGCTGCGCCCCGGAAGTGCGCCAGGCTGGCATAGAAATCGGCGACGAACTGCAGCGGGCCACCATTCGAATATGGCCCCAGCGTTTGCGTGCCGGTGTAGTACACGAGGAACGGCAGCACGGCGGCCGCGAACAACAGCGCGGCTGCGGGCCAGAGCAGGTTTCGGTTCAGGCGCATTGGCGCGATGCTGAGGGGAAGTTCCCGGAACCGCAAGGCCCTGCTTTCAGTATCATCCGGGCTCATGCATCCCGTACGCACCGCCGTGATCGGCGCGGGTTACCTGGGCCGGTTCCACGCGCAGAAGTTTGCGCTGCTTCCAGAGTCGCAGCTCGTCGCCGTGGTGGACGTCGTCGAGGATGCCCGCGAGCAAGTGGCCGCCGAAGCCGGCTGCCGGGCCATCGTCGATTATCGCGATGTCCTCGACGAGGTGGACGCGGTCAGCATCGCCACGCCGACGCCGCTGCACCATGAGATTGCGAAGCATTGCCTCGAACGGGGCCTGCACGTGCTGGTCGAGAAGCCGATCGCGCAGACTCCCGGGCAGGCCCGCGAGCTGATCGAGATCGCTGCGCGGAACGATTGCGTGCTGCAGGTCGGCCATCTGGAGCGCTTCAACGCCGCGATCCTCGCGCTCGGGGACACGCTCGGCCAGCCGCGCTTCATCGAGTCGCACCGACTCGCACCGTTCAAGCAGCGGGGCACGGACGTCAACGTGGTGCTCGACCTGATGATTCACGACATCGACCTGATCCAGAGCCTGGTGCGCGCGCCGATCGAGTCGATCGACGCAGTTGGCGCTGCGGTGTTCTCACCGGAGATCGACATCGCCAACGCCCGCATCCGCTACGCGGGGGGGTGCGTCGCCAACACGACGGCCAGTCGCGTCAGCTTGAAGACGGAACGCAAGCTGCGCCTGTTCCAGGACGACGCCTACGTGTCGATCGACCTTCAGCAGAAGGTACTGACGATCGTGCGCAAGCCGCCGCCCGGGTCCGACGCCGCGCCGGGACAGGTCGTGATCGAGGAGCGCAGCTATGAGCGGGGCGATGCGCTCGAGCTGGAGATCCGGGCCTTCCTGCGCTCGATTCGCGAAGGCCGGCCGGCCGTCGTTTCGGGCGAGGACGGCTTGCGTGCGCTCGAGACCGCAATCCGCATCACCGAACTGGTCCAGGCCTGAGGGGGGCGTGCGATGAAGCGTGCGAATTACGCGGGCCGCGACTTCCGCCGGGCGGTCAACATCGAGGACCTGCGCCGCATCGCCCGGCGACGGCTGCCGAACTTCAGTTTCGAGTACGTCGAGGGCGGTGCAGAGGACGAACTGGCGCTGCGACGCAACCGCGACGTCTTCGAGCGCATCGCCTGGGTGCCGCGCACGCTCGCCAGCGTCGGTACCCCAGACCTCACGACGGAGATCCTCGGCGACGCGTGCCACCTGCCGCTGGTCATCGCACCGACCGGATTCAACGGCCTGCTCTGGCCGCAGGGCGACCTCGCGCTGGCGAAGGCTGCGGCGGACGCGGGCATACCGTTCACGCTCAGCACCGTTTCGAACTATCCGGTCGCAAAACTGACCGCAGAAGTCCCTGGGCGGACATGGTTCCAGCTCTACCCGATGAAGGAGGCCAGGGTCATCGATCGCCTCGTCGACCGCGCGGCGGAAGCGGGTTGCCGCACCATGGTGGTGACCACGGACGTGCCGATCTTCGGGGCGCGCGAGTGGGACCAGCGCAATTACCGCGCGCCGATGAAGCTTGGCCTCGCGAGCGTGCTCGACGTGCTGGCGCATCCCGGCTGGCTGCGGCGCGTGATGATCCCGAACGGCGCGCCGCGGTTCGAGAACATCCTCGAGTTCCTGCCGCCCGGCAGCGAGTCGGCGCTGGTCGGCGCGCGCTACATGGGTACGCAGATCAACTCGAAGCTCGGCTGGGACGACATCGAGCGCATTCGCGGGCGCTGGCCGCACAAGCTGGTGCTGAAAGGCGTGCTCTGCGTCGAGGATGCGCAGCGCTCCGTGGAGGTCGGCGCCGACGGCATCGTGCTGTCGAACCACGGCGGCCGTCAGCTCGATTCGTGCGTTTCCGGCGTCGAGTTGCTGCCGGCGGTCGCGGCCGAGGTGGGCAACCGGATCACGGTGCTGGTCGACGGCGGTTTTCGCCGCGGCTCCGACGTGCTCAAGGCGATCGCGCTCGGCGCGCACGGCGTCATGATCGGCCGACCGACCCTGTACGGTCTGGCAGCCGGAGGCGAGCCCGGCGTCGCGCATGCGCTCGGCATGCTGCGCACGGAAATGGAACGCGTCATGATGCTGCTCGGTTGCCGCAACCTCGGCGAGCTCGGCCGGCACCTGATTCGCAATTGATGGAAGGGGGACGCGATGCGCGCCGTGATCTGCCGTGAATTGACTGGAGTGAGCGGGCTCGAATGCGTCGCCGACTGGCCGGAGCCGCAAGCGGCAGCGGGGGAGGTCGTCGTGGACGTCAAGGCCGCGGCGCTCAATTTCCCCGACCTGCTGATGATCCAGGGGCTCTACCAGGAGCGTCCCCCGCTGCCATTCGTGGTTGGCACCGAGATGGCCGGCGTGGTCGCGGCCGTGGGCGAGGGCGTCACGCAGTTCGCGCCGGGCGACCGCGTGGTGGCGGCCTGCGGACGCACGCTCGCGGAGCGGGTCGCAGCGAAGGCAGCGCTGGTGCTGCCGGCACCGGCGAAGCTGTCGTTCGAACAGGCATCCGGCATCTGCATCACGTACTTCACGACGATGCACGCGTTGAAGCAGCGCGCGCAGCTGCAGGCTGGCGAGACGCTGCTGGTGCTCGGCGCGGCCGGCGGTGTCGGCACGACGGCCGTCGAGCTCGGCAAGCAGATGGGTGCCACCGTCATCGCCGCGGCGAGCAGCGACGGGAAGCTCGAGCTCACCCGCAAGCTCGGGGCCGACCACACGATCAATTACGCCACCGAAGACCTGCGCGAGCGGGTGAAGACGATCACCGGCGGCCAGGGCGTCGACGTCGTTTACGACCCGGTCGGTGGTGCGCTGGCCGAGCCCGCGTTGCGCAGCATGGCCTGGCGGGGACGTTACCTCGTGATCGGCTTCGCCGGTGGCGACATTCCGAAAATTCCGCTCAACCTGCCGCTGCTCAAGGGTTGCTCGATCGTCGGCGTCTACTGGGGCAGCTTCGCGCAGCGCGAGCGCGACCTGCAGCGGCAGAACGTCGCCGAATTGTGGCGGTTGTTCGAGGCTGGCCGGCTGTCGCCCGCGGTCGGCGAGACGCACGAGCTCGATGACTTCGCCGCGGCGTTCGAGGCGCTGAGCAGCCGGCGCGCGCAAGGCAAGGTCGTTCTCAGACCCTGAGTCAGGGTTCGCCGATCGCCTCGAGCGCCGCCTGCACGGCCAGCCAGCGATCCTCGGCGGCCTCGAGCAGGCGCGCCACTTCTGAGCAGCGGCGCGTCGCGGACTGCACTTCGCCCGCATTGGCGGGTGTGTAGAACGAGGCGTCCGCGAGCCGGGCTTCCAGCGACTGCTTCTCCGCCTCCAGACTGGCGATCTGCCGTTCGAGCTGTCCGACTTCCTTGACGAGTGGCCGACGCTGCGCGAGCCGCGCCTGCCGTTCGATTTCGGCGGCCTCACGGCGAGCACGCCGGGCACCCCGGTCCACGTCGTCAGTCACGCTTGCAACAGTCGCCCCCTCGCGGGTCCGGCGTTCGGCGAGCCACGCGAGGTAGTCCTCCACGTCGCCATCGAATTCGGCCGCGTGGCCATCCGCCACCAGCAGGAAACCATCGCAAACGGTGCGCAGCAGCGCGCGGTCGTGGGAGACCAGCACCAGGCTGCCCTCGTATTCGGCCAGCGCCCGCGTCAAGGCGTGCCGCATCTCGAGATCGAGGTGGTTGGTCGGCTCGTCGAGCAGCAGCAGGTTCGGTCGCCGCCGTACGATCAGCGCGAGTGCGAGGCGCGAGCGTTCGCCGCCGGAGAACGTGCCGATTGGCGTGTCCGCCATGGCGCCGCGAAAGTCGAAACGGCCGAGATAACTGCGCAGCTCGAGCTCGCGCGTTTTCGGTTCCTCGAGCGCGAGGTGCCTGAGCGGTGATTCGTCGGGCCGCAGCAGCTCGAGCTGGTGCTGAGCGAAATACCCGATCGCGAGGCCGTGCCCTTCGACGCGGCGACCGGCGAGCGGGGCCAGTTCGCCGGCGATCACCTTGATCAGCGTGGACTTGCCGGCACCGTTGGCACCCAGCAGGCCAAGGCGCGCGCCCGGCCGCAGCGTCAGTTGCACCCGCTCGAGCACGGTGCGATCCGGGTACCCGAGAACCGCGTCCTCGAGCGTCAACAACGGGGAAGGCGCGCGCGCTGGTGCCGGGAACTCGAAATCGAAAGGCGCGTCGACGTGGGCTGGCGCGATCCGCTCGAGCCGGTCGAGCGCCTTGAGCCGGCTCTGCGCCTGGCGCGCCTTCGTGGCCTTGGCACGGAACCGCGCGATGAACTGCGTCATGTGCGCGATCTCGCGCTGCTGCTTCTGGTACATCGACTCCTGCGCCGCCAGGCGTGCGGCGCGCTGTTCCTCGAAGGCCGAGTAGTTGCCCGCATACAGCGTCAGCCGGCCCGCCTCGATGTGCGCGACGTGGCTGACGCAGCCGTCGAGGAAATCGCGATCGTGCGACACGACGAGCAGCGTGCCGCGGTAGGCCGCCAGCCAGCGTTCGAGCCAGACGACCGCATCGAGATCGAGGTGGTTGGTCGGCTCGTCGAGCAGCAACAGGTCCGCGCGACTCAGCAGCGCGCGTGCGAGGTTCAGGCGCATGCGCCAGCCGCCGGAGAAATCGGCGACCGGTCGCTCGAGGTCGGCCGACGAGAATCCGAGCCCGTGCATCATGGTGGCCGCGCGCGAACGCGCCGCGTAGCCGTCGACCGCTTCGAGCCGGCCGTGCAGCTCAGCAAGCGCATGGCCGTCGTGGGCCCGGTCGGCTGCCGCGAGCCGGCGCTCGATATCGCGCAACTCCTCGTCGCCGTCCAGCACGTAGTCGATGGCCGCCTGGTCGAGTGCCGGCGTTTCCTGCCCGACGGTCGCGATCCGCCAGTCCCGCGGTACCTCGCAGTCACCGGATTCCGGATGCAACTCGCCGCTCAACAGCGCGAACAGGCTCGACTTGCCGCTGCCGTTGGCGCCGACGAGGCCAACGCGCCAGCCTGCGTGCACCTGCAGGTCCGCGTTCTCGATGAGGCGCCGCGCGCCGCGCGCGAGCGAGAGTTGCCTGAGCAGGATCAAGGGTCGAGCGCCGTCAGATGGGCGGACCGGGCATTCTAGCCGTTCGCCGCCACGATCGCGGTTGCCATGCGGCCGCGGCCGGAATCCGGCACAATTTGCGCCCTTGCGCACGGCCGATCCCGCCGTGCGGACCCATGGAGACCCAAAGCCGATGCCGTCGACGCGCCGATTCCCGATCCCGTCCCGCCGCATGGCCAGCCACTGGCTGGCAGTGCTGCTCGTATCCGCTCCCGTCATCGCGCTTGCACAGACGACGCCCGCCGTGTCGACGATCGTGGCTTTCAGCAACTCGCAACCGAACGCGGCGCCCGTGCGTGGACCGGACGGAGCGCTCTACGGCACGACCTCGGCCGCGAGCAGCATCGTCGGGGGGCTGATCTACCGTGCCGAGGTGGACGGGACCGCCATCGTCACGCTGCATCAGCTGACCATCAACGAAGGCTACAGCCCGGTTGGCGGCCTGGTCCTCGGCAGCGACGGGAGCCTGTACGGGACGACCAGCATCGGTGCGCTGACCGAGGCCAACACGGCGGGTACGGTCTACCGGATACAACCGGACGGTACCGGGTTCACGATCCTGCATCGGTTCCAGACCTACTCCGCGGCGAACCAGGCAGGAAGCGCCATCAACGCCGACGGCGCCAATCCGGAGACCGAACTCGTCGAGGGCAACGACGGATTCCTATATGGCATCACGCGCGCCGGCGGCAGCAACGGCACCGGAGTCATCTTCAAGATTTCCAAGCAGGGCACCGGTTTCACGGTCCTCCACACGTTCGGCCCGATCACGTCCGCGGTCAACGCGGTCCCGGTGCTCAACGCAGACGGCATTGGCTCGACGAGCCCGCTGCTCGCCGGGGCCGACGACTACTTCTACGGCACGGCCGCCAACGGCGGACCGAGCGGCAACGGCACGATCTTCCGCGTGCGCTTCGACGGCACGGGCTTCGAGGTCGTGCACGAATTCACGGCGCTGGTCCAGTCGGATGCCTCGACGCTGCAGGTCAATGAGGATGGTGCGACTCCGATTGCGGGCCTGACCGACGGTCAGGACGGCCGGTTCTACGGCGTGACCAACCTTGGCGGCGCGCTCGGCAATGGCGGCGTCTATGCGATCGATCCCGTCAGCGGTGTTCTCAGCGTGCTGCACGATTTCGATGGCTTCAAGGGTGCGCGTCCCACCGGCGAGTTGTCGCTTGCCCGGGATGGCAAACTGTATGGCACCACGGCGACCGGAGGCACGAACGCAGCTGGGACCGTGACCACCGCGGGGACGATCTACTCGATCGCCCGCGACGGCACCGGGTTCACGAGCCTGCTGAGCCTGGACGGGTCGGATGGTTCGACGCCGACCGGCCGCCTGCTGCAACTCAACGACACCAACTTCGTGGGCGTGGCGCAGGGCGGCGGACGCTGCAGCCAGGGCACGTTATTCCAGTTCAGCCTGACGGGTGCCGAGGTCAACGGCATCACCAATTGTGGCCAGCGCCGCAACAGCGGCAGCGGATCGATGACGCCGGGCCTGCTGCTGCTCCTCGGAGCGCTCGGCCTCGCGCGTCGCACGCGAACGACCTGACCGGCTGCGTCGCAGGAGAGCGTTCGATGGCGGAGTCCCGACTGCATCACCGCACCTGCTCGATCTGCGAGGCGATGTGCGGAATCGTCATCGAGCACCGCGACGGCGAGATCCTGTCGATCAAGCCGGACCGGGCGGATGTGCTGAGTCGTGGTCACATCTGCCCCAAGGCGCTGGCGCTCAAGGACATCCACGAGGACCCGGACCGCTTGCGGCAGCCGCTCAGGCGCACCGCGACGGGCTGGGAGACCATCTCGTGGGCTGCAGCCTTCGACGAAGTCGAGCGTCGCGTTGCCGGCATCCGCGACCAGCACGGCCACGATGCAGTCGCGATCTACGCGGGCAATCCGACGGTGCACAACCTCGGCGCGATGCTGCACATCGGTAACTTCATCCGCGCCGTGCGGACGCGCAACCTGTACTCGGCGACGAGCGTGGACCAGTTGCCACACATGGTCGCGTCGCACGCGATGTTCGGGCACCAGTTCCTGATCCCGGTCCCCGACGTGGATCGCACGCAGCTGTTCGTCTGCATCGGCGGCAATCCGGTGGCGTCCGGCGGATCGATCATGGGGGCCCCCGGCTTTGCGAAGCGCATCGAGGCGCTGCAGGCACGGGGAGGGCGATTCATCGTCGTCGATCCGCGACGCACAGAATCGGCCGAAGTGGCGGACGAGTGGCTGCCGATCCGCCCGGGCACGGACGTGTTCCTGCTGCTCGCGCTGCTGCACGAGGTGTTCTCGTCCGGGCGGGTCTCACTGGCGCACCTCGAGCCGCACGCCACGGGCATCGATGCATTGCGGACGGCCGTGCTGGGCTTCGGCACCGCGTCGCTCGCCGCGCGCTGCGGCGTCCCGGTCGAGCGCATTCAGTCACTGGCACGACAACTGTGCGACGAGCCGCGCGCGCTGGTGTATGGGCGCGTCGGCGCCTGCACGCAGGAATTCGGCGGATTGTCGCTCTGGCTGATCTATTGCCTGAATGCGCTCACCGGCCATCTCGATCGCGTGGGCGGCATGATGTTCGCCGAGCCAGCGGTGGACCTCACGCGTGCCTACGGTTCCAAGGGCCACTACGACAAGTTCCGCTCACGAGTGCGCGGACTGCCGGAATTCGGCAACGAGTTGCCGGTGGCGACGCTCGCGGAAGAGATCCTGACAGACGGGGCCGGGCGGATCCGGGCGCTACTGACGTTCGCGGGCAACCCGGTCCTCTCGACGCCGAACGGACGGCAACTCGACCGGGCGCTCGCCGGGCTCGACTTCATGGTGTCGATCGATCCGTACCTCAACGAAACGACCCGGCACGCCCACCTGATCCTGCCGCCGGCGAGCCCGCTCGAGCGCAGCCACTACGACATCGCGCTGAGCGGCTTCGCCGTGCGCAACGTGGCCAGGTACTCGCCACCCCTGTTCGAGAAACCAGCGGGCGCGCTGCACGATTGGGAAATCCTGTCGGAACTGACACGGCGGCTCGACACGAGCGCAGGGACCGGCCAGGTGTCGGCGCAGATTCGCCACTGGATCGCGGCGCGGCTCGGGCCCGAGGGGCAACTCGACCTGATGCTGCGTACCGGCGCCTACGGCGCCGAGTACGGAGGCTGGACGAAACTGTTCGCCGCATTGCCTGGCCTCGGCGCGCTGCGCCGGCTGCTCGCGGCCCCGCACCGCAAGCCGCGGGGCTTGAGCCTCGGTGCGCTGCGCGCTGCCCCGCACGGCATCGACCTCGGGCCGCTGGAGCCTGGCTTGCCGCGTCGACTGGCGACGCAGGATCGGCGGGTGCAACTCGCTCCCGAAAACTGTTTGAGGGACCTTGCTCGTGCAGCAGATGCGTTGCACCGGTCGCCGCCGGAGTTGGTGCTGATCGGCCGCCGGCACGTGCGCAGCAACAATTCCTGGCTGCACAACAGCCAGCGGCTCGTGAAGGGCAAGCCGCGCTGCACGCTGATGATCCATCCCGACGATGCCTCGAGCCGTGGCGTCGCCGATGGCGCCACGGTCCGACTGCGGTCGCGCGTGGGCGAGGTCGAAGTGTCCGCGGAGGTCTCCATGGACGTGATGCCCGGCGTCGTATGCCTGCCGCACGGCTGGGGGCACGACCGTCCAGGCGTTCAGCTGGCTGTGGCCAGCCGCCATGCCGGCGTCAGTATCAACGACGTCATCGACGACCGGTGCGTCGACGCACTGACCGGCACCGCCGTCCTGAACGGCACGCCGGTCGAAGTGCTCGCTAAGGCAGCTGGTCCTTGACGACGTCCTTGACGACGTCGAACGGATTGAACCCCTTTTTCTTCTTCGGCTCCTCCGTCGGCGCCGCCGCAGCTTCGCCGTCCGCCGGCGCCGGGGCATCCGTCATGTCGTCCGTGCCCTCCATGCCGCCCATGCCGTCCGCGCCTTCCATGCCCAGCATCGTCGTCGTCATCGACTTGACCCGGATCTTGACGTTCCAGTCAGGTTCCCAGGCGATGGCCGGGTCCTTTGGCCGAGGCGGGTACGCCATATTGAGTTCCGTGCCGTAGGCGATCGCGCGCAGCATGCCCATGCCGGCGGCTTCTTTCGGGACCGCGCACCGGGTGGTGGCGGGTGGCAGCAGCACTTTTTCCTTCAGCCATTTGTCGACCGCGGCATTGGTCTGGTAATCGAAAAGGCCGAAACCGCTGTCGGGCAACTCGCTCGAGGTCCACAGGACCAGGGTCATGTCCTCGCCCTGGCTTTCGCTCGAGCCCATGCTGCCCAGGAAATAGGCGCGCGCATGCGGGATGGCGTCCCACTCGAGCAGGATCGAGCCGCCCTGGTCGGTCTGGCGCAGCTTGATCTCGGGCATCAGGTCCTGAGCCTGCGGAATGTCGAACTTGAAACTCTCGGGCACGCCCTGGCCGGTGAACGAGTGCTGCCCGACCAGTGTCGCGCCCGCTGGAAGGGCTCGATTGTCGGCCTTGCTCGGCCACACGGGACGGCCGACGGCCGCGTGCGTGCCACGCTGCGTCGCGCGGCGCGACTCGAAGAACTTGCCGAGCTCGGCCAGCGTCGCCGTCTCGAGATTGATCACCTTGGGTTGTCCTGGACGCACGGTTTCCGAGCAGCCCCAATACAGCACGAATTTGCCCTTCGGCGGCTCGTAGTCCCAATCCTCGGGCTCGTCCACGCCCTTCTCCCGCGGGAGAGGCTTGGGCTTCTCCGGTGCTTGCAGCTTGAGCGTCGGTGCCAGCTGCGTACCCGCGGGAACGCCTTGCAGCGCCTCGGCAAGGCTGGGATTGCGGCTCGTATGGAGCGTCACGTCCATCCAGCGGCCGGTCGTTCCGAACTGCGTGTAGCCGAACTCGGCGGTAGCCTTCCGGCCGCCGCCCATCAGCGCCCCAAGCGTCATGTTGCCCATGCCCTGACCCATGCCGGGGCCCATGGCGCCGCCCATCGGCATGCCGCCGAACGTGGCGACGTCGATCCAGGCTTGAGCAACGGGAGGCTTGACGACCTGCTTCGGCTGCGCCTGCGCGCCAGCTGCGCCCGCGGCGGCTACGGCAATCACGAGCAACGCGCTCGATCGCCCACGATTGATCGGCTGCATGATGGATCCCCCTGGTCGTGCGGCGATTCTTGATCTTTGCAGGTCGCGAGTAAAGGCCCGGTCAGTGCCGAACCGCTACGGGGAGACCAACACGTCGCCCTGGGACGCATCCAGGAGCAGAGGGGGAATCGCTATCAGCTGTTGCGCGAGTTCATCCGCGGCGACGGTGGCTTTCCGGACGACGCGCACGTACGCGCGCGCGAGAGGCTGCATCCCGTGCTGCTGCCGCTTGGCTCCCTGGCGGTCGAGCGTGCAATCGGCGAGCTGGCTCTGCCCGGCATCGTCGCCAAGGCACTCGCCCGCAACGGAGAACGTCGGCTCGAGCCACCTGCCGACTTGCGCCTCGAGGCTGGTGACGTCGTGGTGTTGTTCGGATCCGCAGGCGACGTCGAGCGCGCTGAGGCAACGCTCCTCGGTTAATATGTCAAGTTGCGG
>Ga0102851_10002016_pt1 | contig 12040 bp, 11 predicted proteins | sample Mud3Dept3metaG_FD_79558 | JGI IMG/M metagenome (GOLD analysis project Ga0102851, IMG submission 79558) | Freshwater wetland microbial communities from Ohio, USA, analyzing the effect of biotic and abiotic controls - Mud 3 Core 4 Depth 3... | ecosystem: Environmental > Aquatic > Freshwater >... | reverse complement strand
GAGGGCCCCCACGACCTCCTGCGCCGCGGCGGCCAGCGTCCCCTCGCGCACGAGCCGGGTCACGGCCGCGATGTCCGGTCCGAGCTCGCGGTCTTCGTCGAGGAACGGTGTCACGACCCGGACGGCGTCGCGCGCGGCACGGGTGCCGGGTCCGGGCTGGAGCGGCGCCCGCAGGTCCAGCGCCTGCGCGGCGGCGAGCGCCTCGAGCGCCACCACGACCTCGGCGTTCGCGACGATCGAGCGCGCGTGTCGGGCGGCGGTCATCCCCATGCTCACGTGATCCTCCTGGCCCGCCGAGGAGGCGATCGAGTCGACCGACGCCGGGTGCGCGAGCGACTTGCACTCGGAGACGAGCGACGCCGCCGTGTACTGCGCGAGCATGAAGCCGGAGTTCAGCCCGCCACCGCGCACGAGGAACGCGGGGAGATCGTTGTTGCGCGACGGGTCGAGCAGCCGGTACAGGCGCCGGTCCGAGATGCTCGCCGTGGGCACGAGCGCCGCCGCGATCGCGTCGAGGGCGATCGCGACGGGTTGCCCGTGGAAGTTACCGCCGGACAGGATCTCCCCGTCCTCCGGCAGGACGATCGGGTTGTCGGAGATCGCGTTGGCCTCGACCTGGAGGATCCGCCGCGCGAACGTGACGGCCTCGCGTGTGGCGCCGTGTACCTGCGGCGCGCAGCGGAGCGAGTACGCGTCCTGCACGAGATGATCGCTCTCCCGGTGCGAGGCGACGATGTCGCTGCCGGCGAGCAGCCGCCTGAGGTTCCCGGCCGAGACGACCTGCCCCGGATGTGGCCGGAGCGCCTGCAGGCGCTCGTCGAACACGCGGTCGGAGCCGAGGGCCGCCTCGATCGTCATCGCCGCCACGACGTCGGCGGTCACGGCCAGGAGAGCGGCACGCTCGGTCGCGAGGATGCCGATGGCCAGCATCCCCTGCGTGCCGTTCACGAGCGCGAGCCCCTCCTTGGCTTCGAGCGTGAGCGGCTCCAGGCCGGCGGCGGACATCGCCGGCCCGGCCGGGACCGGGCCGGTGCCCCGCAACAGCTCGCCGCCGCCGATCAGCGGCAGGGCGAGGTTCGCGAGCGGCGCGAGGTCGCCGGAGGCCCCGAGCGAGCCCTGCTCGGGAACGGCGGGGATCAGGTCGCGGTTCAGCATCTCGACCATCCGCTCGACGATGCGCTCACGGACGCCCGAGTGCCCGAGCGCCAGCACGTGCGCGCGGAGCGCCAGCATCGCGCGGGCCTCCTCGCGCGACAGGAGCGGCCCGACCGCCGTCGCGTGCGACCGGAGGATCCGGTGCTGCAGCTCCGCCGCCTGGGCTGGGTCGATCCGGACGTTCGCCAGGCTCCCGAATCCCGTCGTGACCCCGTAGACGACCTCGTTCGAGGCGACCTTCGCCTCGACGACGGCGCGGGCGGCCCGGATCCGCTGGGCGGCCGCGGGAGGAAGCTCGACGGCCGCGCCGCGGGCGACCGCGACGACGTCGTCGAGCGAGAGCGGCTCTCCGATACGGATCGGCACTGCGGGAAGGCTACGGTCGGCGCCGGGGCCGGGCAACCCTGGGCTTGCTACCGTGGCCACCATGTCCGACCCGATCGGTCCCTACGACGGGCTCGAGCCTCCGACGTCGGCTCCGGCCTCCGGCTCGTCGGCGAGGGAGCCCGGAGCGCTGACCTCGGTCGCCCGCGGGCTCCGTCGACGATGCCCGCGCTGCGGAGCTCGCGGCCTGTTCGCGGGTCGGTTCACGATCCGCGACCGGTGCCCCCGGTGCCGGCTCCTGCTCCAGCGTGAGGAGGGCGGGTTCCTGGGCGCGATGACGATCAACTACGTCGTGACGGCGTTCGTGTGGCTGGCCGTGCTCGTGACGTGGCTGGTGGTCGACCTGCCGGACGTGCAGGTCGCCGCGCTCACGATCACCTCGCTCGCGATCGCGGGCCTCGTCCCGCTGTGGTTCTTCCCGCACGCGAAGACGATCTGGGCCGCGATCGACTACCTCGTGTACCGCTCGACCCCCGAGTACGCGACCCGGGACGCTGCCGAGCGCGCCCAGGGCAACGGCGGCCGCTACTGACCCTCGAGCCAGGGAAGACGGACGCCGCGCTCGCCCGCCACCTCGAGGGCTCGCTCGTAGCCGGCGTCGGCGTGCCGGATCACGCCCATCCCCGGATCGGTCGTGAGCACCCGCTCCAGGCGTGACGTGGCTTCGTCGGACCCGTCGGCGACGACCACCATCCCCGCGTGGATCGAGTACCCGATGCCGACGCCGCCCCCGTGGTGCACGCTCACCCAGTGGGCGCCGGCGGCGGTGTTCACGAGCGCGTTCAGGATCGGCCAGTCCGCGATCGCGTCCGAGCCGTCGCGCATGCCCTCCGTCTCCCGGTACGGGCTCGCGACGCTGCCGCTGTCCAGGTGGTCGCGGCCGATCACGATCGGGCCCGACAGCTCGCCGCTCGCCACCATCTCGTTGAAGCGCAGCCCGGCTGCCGCCCGTTCCCCGTAGCCGAGCCAGCAGATGCGGGCAGGCAGGCCCTGGTAGGCGACCCGCTCCTGCGCCATCCGCAACCACCGCTGGAGTCGTCCGTTGCCGGGGAACAGCTCGGCGACCGCGCGGTCGGTCTTCAGGATGTCCTCGGGATCGCCCGACAGGGCGGCCCAGCGGAAGGGACCCTTGCCCTCACAGAACATCGGGCGGACGAAGGCCGGCACGAACCCTGGGTACGCGTACGCCCTGTCGAACCCCCCGATCTCGGCTCCCGCTCGGAGGTTGTTGCCGTAGTCGAACACGACCGCCCCGGCGTCGAGGAAGCCCACCATCGCCTCGCAGTGCCGGGCCATCGAGGCGTGGGCGCGGCGCTGGTAGTCCTCGGGGTCGCTCGTGCGGAGCTCGGCCGCGGCCTCGACCGTGAGCCCCGAAGGGATGTAGCCCCCGAGCGGGTCGTGCGCGCTCGTCTGGTCGGTGACGACGTCGGGTCGGAACCCCCGGCGGAGGAGCTCGGGCAACACCTCTGCGCAGTTGCCGAGCACACCGATCGAGACGGCCTCGGCGGAGGCGCGAGCGTCCTCGGCCCAGCGGACGGCCTCGTCGAGGTCGGCGGTCTCGCGGTCGAGGTACCGCGTCTTGATCCGGCGCTCGATCCGGGTCGGGTCGACCTCGACGCAGAGCGCCACGCCGCCGTTCATCGTCACGGCGAGCGGTTGGGCTCCGCCCATGCCCCCGAGCCCTCCGGTGAGCGTGATGGTGCCTTCGAGCGTCCCCGCGAACCGCTGGGTCGCCACCTCGGCGAGCGTCTCGTAGGTCCCCTGGAGGATCCCCTGCGTGCCGATGTAGATCCACGAGCCGGCCGTCATCTGCCCGTACATCGTGAGCCCGGCGTGCTCGAGCTCCCGGAAGGTGTCCCAGTCCGCCCATCTGGGAACCAGCATCGCGTTCGAGATCAAGACGCGTGGCGCCATCGCGTGCGTCCGGAAGACCCCCACCGGCTTCCCGGACTGCACGAGGAGCGTCTCGTCGCTCTCGAGGCCTCGGAGCGCGGCGACGATCGCCTCGAAGCTGTCCCAGTCGCGTGCCGCCTTGCCGGTCCCGCCGTACACGACGAGATCCTCGGGCCGCTCGGCGACGTCGGGGTCGAGGTTGTTCATCAGCATCCGCAGGGCGGCCTCCTGGGGCCACGCCTTGCAGGACCGCTCGGGTCCCCTCGGAGCCCGGATCTCGCGTGCGCGCATCCAGCCCACCTCCGAGCCGATGATAGTCGGCGGGTCGGCGTGACCTCTGCCGGGATCGAGTGGTGCGATCAGGACGTGCGGCGGTCGACCGCCCAGGACGAGCCGACCCCCACCTTCTTCGTGAAGGCCTTCATCTCGGTGGCGATCGCCACCGCCTCTGCGTAATGGCGGAAGGTCCGATGCTCGCTCGTCACGACGCCGATCGACATGGTTATCACCGGGAACGTCTGGGTCTCCCCCCGGCGGGTCACGAGCTCGATGCCGCCCCGCTCCCGGTCCTGCGGGTCGTAGAGATCCGGGATCTTCGCGTCGAAGCCCTCGATGATGCCCTCGGCCACCTCGGCGGCCGGGGCAGGGTCGCACACGATGACGAAGTCGTCACCACCGACGTGACCGACGAACGCCGTCGGCCCCGCCGTCTCGAGCGTCACGTCCTGGAGGAGCCTGCCGGTGGTCTGGATCACGTGATCACCGCGCATGAACCCGTAGTGGTCGTTGTAGGCCTTGAAGTGGTCGAGATCCACGTAGAGGACGGCGAAGGGCTCGTCCGCCAGGCATCGCCGCTCGATCTCCTCGGCGATCCGAACGTTGCCCGGCAGTCCGGTGAGCGGCGACTGCGCGCGCATCTCGCGGGAGCGACGCAGCGCGCCGCTGATCCGCGCGAGGAGCTCGGGCGTGTCGAACGGTTTGACGATGTAGTCGTCGGCTCCGACCGAGAACCCCTCCAGCTTGTCCGCCGACAGACCTCGCGCGGTGAGCATGATCACGCTCACCGCCGCCGTGCGGCTGTCCTGCCGGAGACGTCGCGTGAGCTCGAAGCCGTCCATGTTCGGCATCATCACGTCGGCGAGGACGAGCTCCGGGCAGCGCTCGTCGACGAGCGCGAGCGCGTCCTCGCCGCTGTTCGCCACCCGGACGTCGTACCCAGCCGCGTTGAGCTCGATCTCGAGGAGGCGGGCGATGAACGGATCGTCGTCGACGACGAGGATCGACTCCCCCATGGATGCGTCGAAGAGCCCATCCTCGTGCTCCGCGGACGCCGCGCGCGCGAGCTCCTGCTCCATCTCGGTTGGCATCGGCACACTCCCAGGCCGGGTAAAGTCCGCCCCGGACGGCCCGCACGGACCATGGCACGATAGGGCCTGCACGGGGGCACGAGGGGGCGACGACGTGGAAGTGATGGGGTCCTTCCTGGACGCGGTGGGGAACACCCCGCTGGTCCGGCTCCAGAAGGTGACCCGGGGCGCCCGGCCCACGGTCCTCGCGAAGCTGGAGATGCTCAACCCGGGCGGGAGCGTGAAGGATCGGATCGGCCCGCGGATGATCGAGGCGGCGGAGACCGCCGGGCTCCTCGGGCCCGGAGGCACGATCGTCGAGCCGACCTCGGGCAACACGGGCCACGGCCTGGCGATCGCCGCCGCCATCAAGGGGTACAAGTGCATCTTCGTGATGCCCGACAAGATGAGCCAGGAGAAGATCTCCCTCCTCCGCGCCTACGGCGCCGAGGTCGTCATCACGCCGACCGCCGTCCCTCCGGAGTCGCCCGAGTCCTACTACCGCGTCGCGGACCGGCTCACGCACGAGATCCCCGGCGCCTTCTGCCCGAACCAGTACTTCAACCAGGAGAACCCGGCCGCCCACTACGAGACCACCGGCCCGGAGATCTGGCGACAGACGGAGGGTTCGATCGACGTGTTCGTCGCCGGGGTCGGGACCGGCGGCACGATCACCGGGGCGGCTCGGTTCCTGAAGGAGCGCAACCCCGACCTGCTGGTCGTGGGCGCCGACCCCGAAGGCTCGATCTACTCGGGCGACGTACACCCGTACCTGACCGAGGGCATCGGTGAGGACTTCTGGCCGGGGACGTTCGATCCCTCTCTCGTGGACCGCTGGGTCCGCGTGACGGACCGGGACGCCTTCCGCATGGCCAGGCGGGTCACCCGCGAGGAGGGGATACTCGTCGGCGGCTCGTGCGGCACGGCGGTCGTCGCCGCCCTCGACGTGGCGCGAGAGCTCGACGAGACGAAGACGATCGTCGTGGTCCTGCCCGACACCGGACGCAACTACCTCTCGAAGGTCTACTCGGACACATGGCTGCTCCAGTACGGGCTGCTCGATCGCCCGGAGGTCGTGCGGGTGGAGCAGGTGCTCGCCGCGAAGCACGGGGACGTGCCCGCCGTCGTCACCGTGAACGGCAGGGACAAGGTGCGACAGGCGGTCGACGTGCTCCAGGAGTTCGGGATCTCGCAGGCGCCGGTCGTCCGCGAGCCCTCGACGGAGGTGGCGCAGTTCGTCGGCTCGATCCAGGAGCGGGCGCTGCTCGACCGCGTCTTCCGCGACCCCGACGCGCTGCAGGCTGACGTCGCAGAGGTCATGGGCCCCCCGATCCGCATGGTCGAGTCGGACGAGCCCGTGGAGGTCGCGTTCGCCGAGCTGCAGCGCGAGCCCGCCGTCCTGGTCGCGAAGGCCGGCCGGGCGCTTGGGGTCCTCACCCGGAGCGACCTCCTCGAGTTCCTGGCCCACCGGCCACGGACCCCCTGACACCGGTGCGCTCGCTCGGCATCGACGTCGGGGTTCGCAAGGGACTCGACGCCGTGCTGCTCGACGCCGCCCGGACGATCCTCGATACCCACCGTCGGGTGCGTCCCGAGGGCCTCCTCTCGCTCGTCGAGGACCTCCACCCCGACGTCGTGGCGATCGATGCTCCGCCGACGTGGGCGCTGTCCGGGCGCTCGCGGCTGACGGAGCGCGAGCTCAGGTGGTTCGGCATCCAATGCTTCAACACACCCTCGGACGAGCGGATGGCCGAGCACCCCTTCTTCGAGTGGATGACGGTCGGGTTCGAGGCCTTCCGTGCGATCGAGCGACGCTTCCCGCGGTACCGGGGCGGCTCGGCCAAGGACACTGCGCTGGAGGTGTTCCCCCACGCGTCGGCGGTGGTGCTCGCTGGGTGCCTGCCGCCGAAGGGCGTTCCGCTGCACCGGTGGCGGCGGACGGTCCTGCAGGAACGAGGGGTCGATGCGGCCGCGCTCTGCTCGGCCGACCTGGTCGACGCCGCGCTCGCAGCGCTCACGGGACTCTACGCGCTCGAGCGGCGCTTCAGCGCGCCGGGCGACCCGAAGGAGGGTCTGATCGTGGTCCCGGCCGCCACGCTGCCGGCGCATCCGTTCCGGCGAGGGGAGCCGCCGAAGCGGCGGGAAGAACAGCCGCCCCTGCCCGGCATGGCGCGCTGTGCCTGCGGCGACCCCGCCTGCGCGGCGTTGACGGCGAGGGAGTTCGCCCCCGGGCACGATGCGAAGCGCAAGTCCGCGCTGTGGACGATGGCCCGGGCCGGCCAGGAGGCGCTCGACGAGCTGAAGGAGCGAGGATGGACGATCCCCCCGGAGATGCGCTGAGGTTCGAGACCCGAGCGATCCACGCGGGTCAGGAGCCCGACGAGGCGTTCGGCTCCGTGAACGTCCCGATCTACCAGACGTCGACGTACGCCCAGCCGGCCGTCGGACGTCCGAAGCGGTACGACTACGCGCGCGGCGGCAACCCCACCCGGGAGGCGTTCCAGACCGCGCTCGCATCGCTCGAGGGCGGAACGTCCGGGCTCGCGTTCAGCTCGGGGCTCGGCGCCGAGACCACGCTGCTGCTCACGCTCTCGCCCGGCGACCACGTGCTGCTCGCCAACGACGTGTACGGGGGGACGTACCGGCTCCTCGCTCGCGTGCTCCAGGGCTGGGGGCTCGCCTTCGACGTCGTGGACATGACCGACCTCGATGCGCTCCGCGAGGCCGTTCGGCCTCAGACACGCGCCGTCTGGGTCGAGACGCCGACGAACCCGCTGCTGAAGGTGATCGACATCGCCGCCGCGGCCGACATCGCACACGCGGCCGACGCCCGATGCGTCGTGGACAACACGTTCGCGACCCCATACCTGCAGCGGCCGCTCGAGCTGGGCGCCGACGTCGTGGTGCACTCGGTCACGAAGTACCTCGGCGGGCACTCCGACCTCGTCGGAGGCGCGATCGTGACGAGCGACGACGAGCTCGCCGAGCGACTGGCCTTCCTGCAGAACGCCGTCGGCGCCGTCCCGGGGCCGATGGACTGCTACCTCGCGCTCCGCGGCCTGAAGACGCTCGCCGTTCGGATGCAGGCGCACTGCCGGGGCGCGCACGCCGTCGCCGGATCCCTCGCCGCTCACCCGAAGGTCGTGCGTGTGCACTACCCGGGTCTGCCCGACCATCCGGGCCACGCGATCGCCGCGCGCCAGATGCGGGACTTCGGCGGGATGGTGAGCTTCGAGGTGGCTTCGAAGGACGAGGCGATCCGCGTGGTCCAGTCGACGCAGCTGTTCTTCCTCGCCGAGTCGCTCGGCGGCGTCGAGTCGCTCATCGAGGTTCCGGCACCCATGACCCACGCGAGCGTGGCGGGCTCACCGCTCGAGATCTCCGACACGCTGATCCGCCTGTCCGTCGGCATCGAGCACCCGGACGACCTGATCCAGGACCTCGCGCGGGCGCTCGCCTAGCGGACGACCAGCTCACCCTCGGCCGTCTCGACAGCGAAGGCCCGCACACCGGGATCGCCGCCCACCACGCGGATAGGCAGGCTGGCCTCCCCGAGCCATCCCCGCAGGCGCTCACCGTCGCCGGCGACCTCGACCCATGCGAGACCTCTCGCCTTCACGCCGTGGCCGGCGCGCATCCGTCCCGGGTAGAGGTCTTCGCTCGCCAGGTCCCACTGGATGAAGAAGGGCATGTACGGCTCACGCCGAGGGTCGGCGGGCCCCGCGCCGCGCCAGGCGATCACCCGGCCGTCCGGTCGTGTGCGCGAGCCCGCCGAGACCTCGAGGCCGAGGCGCGCGGCGATCGGCTCGATCGCGTCGGTGCGGACCACGAAGGCCCAGGGACGGTCGCCGCCGGCCAGGAACGCGAGCATGGCCCGGCCGAATGTGGTGCCGGCCGCTTCCTCCGGGTCCAGCACCGAGATGAGCTCGACGTACTGCTCGCCGAGGGGGACGATGCGATTGCCGGTCCCCCACCCCACGTGGCGGCCGCCCGCGGCGGAGTCCAGGCCCAGGTCGCGGCGGAAGCGCTCGGCGGCCGGGTCGAGATCGCGGACGGCGTAGACGATGTGGTCGATCTCGTGCATCGCTCGACGATACCCGGCCGTTCGCCCCATCGCTGCCTAGACTCGGAGTGATGGCCCGCCGCTGGCTCGCGCTCTCCGTGCTCGTGCTCCTGCTCACGTCCGCCCCCGCGAGCGCCCCCGCGAGCGCCCAGGAGCCGCTCCAACCGGTGCTGTCCGATCTGGCCTTCCCGACGAACCTCGCCCTCTCGCCCGACGGGCGCGTGTTCTTCGCCGAGAAGGACACGGGGCGCATCCGGGTGATCGAGGACGGCCGGCTCCTCGCCGAGCCCTTCGTGACGCTGCCCTCGGTGACGACCACCAGCGAGACCGGCCTGCTCGGCATCGCCCTGCACCCGGGCTTCCCCGGCCAGCCGTGGGTCTACGCGACCTACTCGGACGCCGATACGGGAACGAACCGCCTCGTCCGGATCCAGGCCGAGGGGAACCTCGGCGTCGAGATCGAGCCTCTCCTCGACCTCCTCCCGTACGTCGACGGTTACCACAACGGCGGCGATCTCGCGTTCGGGCTCGACGGGCGCCTGTACGTCACGACGGGTGAGGCGCACGACCCCGCCCGGGCCCAGGACCCCGCCGACCTGGGCGGCAAGATCCTGCGTGTCGAGCCCGATGGCGGAGCCCCTCCCGACAACCCGTTCGGCGGCGACGACCTCGTGTACGCGCTCGGCATCCGCAACTCCTTCGGCATCTGCGTCGACCCGGTCACGGGGGACGTCTGGGAGACGGAGAACGGCCCCGATCGCTTCGACGAAGTCAACGAGATCGAGGCGGGTGGCAACTACGGCTGGCCCGACCAGCTCGGCCCCGGGGGTGAGCCGGGGTTCGCCGACCCGATCCTCGCCTTCGAGACCGTCATCGTGCCGACGGGATGCGCCGTCGCCGGTGACGGATCCGCGCTGTTCTTCGGGACCTACGGCGGCGAGCTCCATCGCCTGGCGCTCCCGGCGGACGACACGGCGCGCGACGAGGTCGTCGCGAACGTGTCCGGTTCGATCACCGACGTCGCTCGAGCTCCCGACGGGACGATCTGGATCGCCACGAGCGACGCGATCTACCGGTTCGGGACGGCCAGCACCGAGAGCCCTTCACCGTCCGCCCCGACCGACGCGAGCGGCTCGCCCGGAGCGAGCGGCTCGCCGCCCGCGAGCGGAACGCCGAGCCCATCCGCAGGTTCCACGCCCTTGTCCCCCGCGGCGATCATCCTCGGTCTCGTGCTCATCGGCGGGTTGTTCCTGTTCCGCGCCCGCCTCCCTCGAGGCTGAGGTGACCTCGGTTCGCGGAGGGACCCGCTACACCTTCGCGCGCTTCATGTAGGCGACGAGCGACTGCCCGCCCACCGGGGTCACCTGTGCGATCACCGAGACGAGCTCCCACCCGTCCTCACCGAACGCGTTGAGGATCTCCCCGGGGTTGTGCTCGAGGAGCGGCGCCACGAAGTACTCCCACTGCTGCATGTCAGGCCTCCCGTTGCAGACGTCGGTTCGTCGTTCGGATGCAGACCCCCATGATGACGGTGAGCCCGCCTTCCTCCGCGATCCGGCGGGCGTCTTCGTTCACGATCCCGTCCTGGAGCCACAGGACCTTCGCGCCGACCTTCACCGCCTGCTCGGCGATCGGCGGCGTCGCGGCGACCCGCCGGAACACGTCCACGACGTCGATCCGGATGTCCTTCGGCACGTCGAGGAGGGAGGGGTACGCGGTCTCGCCGAGCACCTCGGTCTCGTTCGGGTTCACCGGGACGATGCGGTAGCCCTTCGACCGGAGGTACCCCGCGACCTCGAACGAGTCCTTGAACGGGTTCGAGGACAGCCCGACGACGGCGATCGTCCGGGCGTCGCCGAGGATCGAGCGGAGCTCGGCGTCGCTCGGGCCGTACGGTTCGCTCTGGCTCACGTGATCTCCTCCCGCAGGATCGCCAGCAGCTCGTGGAGCATGTGGCCGGTCGCGCCCCAGATCGTCGTGCCGTCCAGCTCGTAGGTCCATCCCGTCCACCGCCGGCCGTCGGGGCGCTCCCACTCCACGAGCGCCTCGACCTCGAGCAGCCGCCGGACGGGGAACGCGAGGACCTCGTCGAACTCCGTGTCCGTCGGTGACAACGCCGGCAGCGTCTCGAGCATGCCCACGAACGGCACGACGAGGATGCCGCTCACGGTCGTGTGCACGGGCGGCAGCGCGCCGAGCACCTCGGGGAGCGCCGGGTCGAGGCCGACCTCCTCCTCGGCCTCGCGCAGCGCGGTGGCGGCGAGGTCGAGGTCACCCTCGTCGGCGACCCCGCCGGGGAAGGCCACCTGCCCGGCGTGCCGAGGGAGCGCGTCCGAGCGCCGCCCGAACACGAGCGCGAGCTCGGGCTCCTCGACGAGCAGCGCGAGCACCGCGGCCAGCCGGTCGCCCGGCTCGGGGATGGGGGACGGCGCGGGATCGAGGGCGGCGCGCAGGCGGGCTCGGAGGTCGGCGGGGTACATTGCGTGGCCGATGGTAGACGACGCCGCGACCCAGGCCGTCCTCGACGCGCTCGATCCGGGCGAGGTGCTCGCGTTCGCGCGGGCGCTCCTCGCGGCGCCGAGCGAGAACCCCGGCGGCACCGAGGAGCTCGCCGCGCGGGTGGCCGTGGACATCCTCGAGGCGCTCGGCGCCGAGCCCGAGGTGATCCGCGGCGAGGCCGGCCGCCCGAGCGTGATCGCCGCGTTCGGCTCGGGCACGCGGCCGAAGCTCGCGTGGAACGGCCACCTCGACGTCGTGCCGGCCGGGGACCCCTCGACGTGGGAGCACCCGCCCTTCGACGGCACGGTCGCGGACGGCCGGCTGATCGGGCGGGGCGCCGCCGACATGAAGGGCGCCGTCGCGGCGGCCCTCGCGGCCGCGGGCGCGATCGTGCGCTCGGGCGTGGAGCTCGGGGGCACGCTCGAGCTCCACCTGGCCGCCGACGAGGAGCTCACCGGCAACCACGGCACGAGGGTGCTCTGGGAGGCCGGCCTGCTCGACCAGGACGCGTGCATCGTCGGCGAGCCCACCGAGCTCCAGCTCGCGCTGGCCGAGCGCAGCGGCGCGTGGGTCACCGCCGCCGCGCGCGGCAAGGCGGCCCACGGCTCGACGCCACACCTGGGCGTGAACGCGATCACCTCGATGGCGCGGTTCCTCCTGCACCTCGAGGAGGTCCTGCCCGAGCGCGAGCACCCGCTCG
>Ga0102851_10002014_pt1 | contig 12047 bp, 10 predicted proteins | sample Mud3Dept3metaG_FD_79558 | JGI IMG/M metagenome (GOLD analysis project Ga0102851, IMG submission 79558) | Freshwater wetland microbial communities from Ohio, USA, analyzing the effect of biotic and abiotic controls - Mud 3 Core 4 Depth 3... | ecosystem: Environmental > Aquatic > Freshwater >... | reverse complement strand
TCCCAAGGCTGAGAAGATGAAATCGGTCTGTTGCTCGGGGAGAAATCCCAACCTGGATTGAGTTCCTTTCATAAAACCTTTTCCGATGATTCCCCCGGATCCCACAGCAATCTTCGATTGAATGAGATGATATCCTGCACCCAGTGGGTCTAGATCCGGGTTGAAAAAGGTGACAATTCGTTTCTTCTGGTATTCCTTCAGGAAATTCCAAAGGAGCGGCACGGCGGCGGCTCCAGCCAATCCAATGGCCAGCAGAGAGGACCATCGAATTTTAACAAAAATCAGGATCGAGAAAAAAACTAAGAGAAGGATAATCGCCGTTCCCAGGTCGGGTTGTTTAAGGATCAAAGCCATCGGCAACAAAAGAAGGAGAAACGGTAAGGGAAGTTGTTTCAGTGAATACCCCTCTCGATCCGGAGGTCGATGAAAAAACTTCGCGAGGGCCAGGATGAATGAGATTTTGACGAACTCCGAAGGTTGAAAAGAGAGGGGTCCAATTTTGACCCACCGCTGGGCGCCGGAGGTGATGATCCCATAGACCAAGACCAACAGTAAAAGGACCAATGCGATCGTGTAAACGAGATAGGCGAAATCCGAATAGAAACGGTATTCGACGAAAGCGAGGGCCACCATCGCCGTCAATCCGATCAGCACCCAGAAGATCTGTTTGACGTAAAAAGGAGTCCCGGCCATCTCTATCTTTGCCGTGGCGCTATAAAGATTGAGAATGCCGATCGAGGCGATGGCGAGGATGATCCCCAATAACGTCCAATCGAAATGGATGAAGAGACGCCGGTCAATCTGCATAATCCGTCTCGCTTTGCTTCTCTGCCATTTTTAAGGAAGGCGAAGGTTTGAGGTTGAGATATTTTTCGATCACTTTCTTGGCGATCGGGGCGGCCGCCGAAGCCCCGAATCCTCCGTGCTCAACGAGAACCACCACGGAGATCTTAGGGTCTTCAAAGGGGGCATAAGCCACAAACCAGGCATGATCCCGAAATTTGAGGGGGATTCGATTGATCTGTCCTCTCTTAAAGTCCTCCGGCATGGCGATGACTTGGGCCGTACCCGTTTTCCCTGCGACCTTCACCTCTTTCAACCAACATGCCGAACCTGTCCCATGAGGATCATTCACTGCTCCCTTAAGAGCTCCCTGGATAATCTGAAGGGTCTTCTCTGAAACGTCCACACTTTCCAATTCCACGGGAGGATACTCTGTCAGTCTGTTTTTATAGATATCTTCTACCCTTTCAGCCACCTGAGGCAAGAGGATCTTCCCTCCGTTGGCAACGGCAGAAATGAGCACCAACAGTTGAAGGGGGGTCGCAGTCAGATATCCCTGACCGACAGAGAAAGAAAGGGTTTCACCGCTGTACCATGGAGCTCCACGACGTTTCTTTTTCCAGGAACTGGAAGGAACGATCCCTGGTTTCTCAGGGAGCGAGATGCCTGTTACCTTCCCTAAACCAAACTCACTGGCATAGCGCGCGATGAGATCAGGCCCTAGTTTCAGACCCAGTTGATAGAAGTAGATATCACAAGATTCGACGATCGCCCGATGGAGGCTAAGGCTTCCGTGGCCACCTTCCTTCCAGCACCGGAAATCCCTATCTCCATAGGAGAAGGCCCCCGCGCAGTTGAATGGTGTGTTCGGAGTAATCGTTTTTGATTCCAGGCCTGCAATAGCCGTGATGATCTTGAAGACCGACCCCGGAGGGTATTGTCCCTGAATTCCTTTGTTTTGAAGAGGGTGGTAAGGATTCTCCACAAGGGATTTCCATTCTTCCGGCAAAATATTTCTCGCAAAAATATCCGGTTTGAAAGAAGGTTTGCTCACCATGGCTAAGATTTGCCCGGTTTTCGGGTCCATGGCAATGAGAGCCCCGGTCTTATCCTGGTAGGCTTCTTCAGCAACCTTCTGAAGTTCCAAATCGATGGTCAGGAAGAGGTTGTTCCCCGGAAAGGGTTCAACGACTCCCAGGGGCCTGATCTCCCTTCCCAGCGCATCGACTTCGATCTGTTGGCCTCCATCGCTTCCCCTGAGATCATTCTCCCACCGGTATTCTACTCCATATTTTCCAATCTGGGCACCCATGCGATAGGGAAATTCCCTGGACTGCCTCAACTCATTCTCATCCACCTCTCCGAGATAACCGATGAGATGAGAGGCTAGGTCCCCATAGTCATAAGCTCTCCTGGGTCTGACGTCCACGATCAGTCCCGGAAGATGAACCCGATTGGTTTCAAGGAGGGCCAGCTTGTTCCAATCGATATCCGATTTAATCTTCACCGGATTGAAGGGAGTCCGTCGTTTTTGGGCCTTGATTTTCTCCTCAATCTCGCCCCGTGTCATATTTAACAGCTCTCCCACTTCGGTCAGGACCCCTGGATTTGCTCTTAAGTCTTCAGGAACGAGAGAGACTTCAAAAGAGGGGCGGTTATGAGCCAGAATATTCCCATGCCGATCCAATAACATTCCTCGATCCGCGGGATTCTCACGGAGTCGAATGCAGTTATTTTCAGACAGATGCCGGAGGTCACTTCCTTTGATGACTTGAAGGGACCATAGGCGGATGAAGATCAACAAGAAAGCTAAGCCGACAAAAATGACAAGGTATTTATACCGTCCTTGAAAATCCTCCATCTTCTGGGTGTTTAATTCCATCGTGACCTATCCTCTCGTCCTTATTCTCTGCTCCGGCTGAGAAAACAATAACGATGTCCCCTTTTTGAAAAGGGGGAAGAGGAGGAGGGCAGCCAGACCCGTACAGAATGACTGGGGAAGGAGGAACGTGAGCAATGATAGATAAAAGTTTTCGAATGAGATGGGATCAAGGCCGTTGATTAGAACTAAGAGGAGGCCTCCTTCTAGGATACTGAAGATGAAGGCGAAAAGAAATTGGAAGGAAAATCCTTCGAGATAGAATCTTTCTTTAAGGAATTGCGTAGCAAAAAAGACGATCGTTCGGGAGAAGGCGTAAAGGCCCAGGGTGTTTCCGGAAAACAGGTCCATGAGATAGCCCATGAAAAATGCCAGGATCCCGCCAAGAAACGGCGGGAACAAGAAGGCCAGATAGAGGGTAAAGACCAGGAGGAGGTCCGGCCTGATCCTTTGAACTGGAAAGAAGGACAACCATGTTGTTTGGAGCACCAGAAGAAGAATTCCTGCCACGAGAAGCGGAACGAACCGTTTCATTTCTTGATTTTTTTCCCTCTCTTTGTTTTTTCTTCTTTGGGCGGAGGAGGTGGGGAGACGGGTTCCATGACGACGAAGACCTCCTCCAGCTTTGTTAAATCCACACTCGGTGCCAATTCGGCATATTGGAAAACGCCGTGCCCCTTCTTATCCACCCTCGTGATCTCACCCACCATCAACCCTTTTGGAAAATTCCCAGCCAACCCTGAGGTGACGACCGCATCCCCGACAGCCACCTCTTCGGTTCGAAGAAGGTATTTCAGCTGGCAACGGTTTTCTCCTTTTCCTTCAACAATCGCCTTGGCACGAGTCCTCTGGACAATGGAATCAATGGCGCTGTTGTAATCGGTGATGAGAAGAACGGTCGCATAATGGGGAGCGGTTTTAAGGATTTGGCCGATGACCCCCGCCGCGGAGATCACCGCCATTCCCTTTTTCAAGCCGTCCCGTTCCCCTTTGTCAATAGTGACGCTCTTAAACCAAGAGGAGGGATCCTGGCCGATGACTTCAGCGCCGATCATGGAAAGCGGGTTTTTCTGCCGAAACTGGAGAAGTTGCTTCAAGCGTTCCATGGCCAACATCATTTCCCTTGTCCGGCGGTTCTCCTCCTGAAGCTCGGCGATCTTCTGCTTGAGCATTCTGTTCTCGCTCTCGAGACCGACCAAAAAAACGTATTTTTGGAAGGTTCCTTGAACCGCCTTGATGACAACCGTCGAGGCTTTTTGTAAAGGAGAACAGATCTCCAGCAGAAGGGCGTCGAAAAATTCCGCGCCTTTTCTCTGTTTTGCCCTCAAGGACATCAGAACAAGGGCAAACAGCAAAAGGAGGGTGATGAAAATAAAAAGGCCGGACCTACGGGAGGGGAAAAAATCACGTAACCTCATCAATCTCAATATTGAACCGTCACGGTGCGGAGCAATTGCTCATTATCTAATACCATCCCTGCGCCTAATACGATGGATGAAAGAGGATCATCTACGATCGTAATGGGAAGGCTGGTCACCTCCCGGAGTAAAACATCGAGGTTCTTCAGAAGGGCCCCCCCGCCCACCAGGACAATCCCTTTGTCCACAATATCCGCTGCCAACTCCGGCGGGGTTCCTTCCAAAGTAATCCGAACGGTATCGATGATGGTATTGATCGATTCAGCCAGGGCCTCTCGTACTTCCTCGCTGTTGATCTCAAGGGTTTTAGGAATGCCCGTGACCAAGTCTCTTCCTTTTACTTCTATTGTTTGAGGGTTCTCTTCGGGATAGGCGGTCCCGACATTAATCTTAATCAATTCAGCCGTTCGTTCGCCAATGAGAAGGTTGTACTTTCTTTTGACGTACTGGACAATGGCCTCGTCCATCTTATCCCCTGCCACCCGGATCGACTGGCTCGTCACGATCCCCGACAGGGAAATGACCGCCACTTCGGTGGTTCCCCCACCGATGTCTACGACCATATTCCCGGAGGCTTCAGTGATGGGCAGCCCTGCCCCAATGGCCGCGGCCATGGGTTCCTCGATCAAGTAGATTTCTCTAGCACCTGCAGACTGGGCCGATTCTCGAACGGCACGTTTCTCCACGGGCGTGATGCCCGAGGGGACAGAGATGACCACTCGGGGTCGAATCAGGGTTTTTCGGTTATGAACCTTCGTGATGAAATAATGAAGCATTTCCCCGGTGATTTCAAAATCGGCGATCACGCCATCCTTCATCGGTCGAATGGCAAAAATATTTCCGGGGGTTCGGCCCAACATCTCCTTGGCTTCCCGGCCCACAGCCAGAACGCGTTTGTCTCCTCTTGAGTCTTTTTGGATCGCCACGACAGAGGGCTCGGAAGAAACGATTCCCTTCCCCTTGACATAAACGACGGTATTTGCCGTCCCTAAATCGATGGCCAGATCCGTGGAGAATAAGCCCCACAAAGCGTCAAATACCATCTCTTTTCTCCCTCCCTTTCCTAAAATAACACCATACTAACAAATACTGCAAGTCGATTCAAGGAAATTCATCGCCCCTGTGCCCTTCGGAGGGATTCGTTCCTTCCGTCCGCGGCAATGACTCCGTGACGGTCTCTCCCCTTCGCACTTTCTTAGCCCGACCGTTGCAGACATGAACCCGGACACATCCGGAATCACATACTCGCCTTTTCCGCTATATCAGCGCTAACTAACGAGAGGCGTGTTGGATAAGGCGACGGCTCGTCTCAGCCACCATGCACCATAGGATGTCCAAAGGAAGGTGGAATTCGATGGTGGAATCAAATAGCATACTGATCTTGGGGGAAAATTCTGTATCCCCTTTCCATAGAATATACGCAAGGCAGACTTTTGGAAATACGTCTAAGGCAAATCCCTTATCCCCAAAAAGGATCTCACTCCCTCCCAGTTTCTTCCCCGTCTTAAGAAAGGCCTCCGGATCGCTCCCGAAGAGGTTGATCAGCCCTTCAACCTCAAGGCGATGAGGGCCCCGAAAGAAGGTGGATCCCCCCTTGAGATCTTTCTCACTGATCCACGTGTGGGTGGGTTTGATGTCTTTGGCCTCCGTCAGATACACGAGGACCATCAGGTAGAAATAAGGGTGAAGTGCTTCTTGAACAGGTTTATCATTCCGTTCCATCCGCAGAATCTCTTTTTCTTTAGGGAGGACGAGGTAGCGCAAATTATAGACTGGCAACAGGAACCCTTCTCGGGCAGGGTGATAGATGGCCTCTGTGCGGTTACACACATCGGTTGGATGAAGTTGAGAAAGTTTATTCCAATAAAAAGGGTCGATCGTGGCTTTTGGATTCGCCTCCCCTTGCATCCTTTCCTCTCGTTTCCAATTTGAGTAATCATAATTGAATATCAGTCCATTTTCAACGAATAAGCGAGAAAAACGCGGGAGGCCGGATCTGACCTATCTCCTATCCTCCGGGATTCGTTGATGATCGTCGACTGGCCAAAAATCGTTGTGACCTAGACATTATGTCCCATCCAGTAGGGGCACATTTCAACCCGAGCATGCGTTTGTATCAAAAATTAAGCTTAAATTTTAAATAGTTATGAAACTGAAGCGGTCAGACATTGTCTGGCATAATTCTTGCTATAAAATAATGCAAAATCAAATTAAATCGGAGCAACGGACATGTCGTTCATGGAAGCAACTTCTATCTCTGAGAAAAGAAAATCTCCCAGGTCTGATATCGATTTGCCGGTGAAGTATAGCAAGACGAACTTATTCTTCAAACACGGTCGAGCCGCCAATGCCAGCGAAGGAGGATTACTGATCTGCCTTCCGGAAAAAATGGATATTGGGCATCATCTGGTGTTGAAATTATTTTTTCCTCTTCATTCTGGATTGAATATTATCGAGGCGGTCGTCCGGGTGGTTTGGATGGATATTCATCTGAGGAAGGATTGGACGTGGGATTATCGGATGGGAGTGAAATTTGAAGACATCTCTCAGGCGAATATGAACATTTTGAAAAATTTCTTAACAGGCCTCGAACAAAAACCATCATACCCTTCCTAAGAGTAGAGTTCATCGATTCGAGACAGCAGGATTTCCCGGCGGCCCATCTAAAAGTGTGGATTTTTCCTTTCGCGATTTATCCCCGAGGGGTGGACCTTTTGGAGTGACGTGTCGAGCCATGCTTTCAGAGAGGGGAGAGTTGAAAAAAAGGAAGGGGTGACCTATTGCTGAGCGGCTTGGGAAGATTGGGATGGCTGTTGGAAGATCGAACGCTGGCCTTGGACAGCGGAAGTTCGCAAATCAAATCATCCCATACAATTGTTGAATTTATGCTGGTGATAACATAAAATCAGTAAGGAACAAGAGGGATGACTGATGAGAAAAGCCGTGCCTCGGTTTTTTCGCTTGACCATCGCCAGGAAATTGCTCCTTGGATTCATCTCCTATGGGATCCTGACCATCCTCATTGCCCTCATTGCGCTGTCGAGCCTCCAACGGCTGAATGAAATCAACAATCGGATTATCAATCGTGATATTCCTCTGGCAGAAATTGGTGACAAGATGATTGAGACCTTGCTGGCCCAGGAACTGTACGGGCGTCGCTCCATCATCCTTAAGAGTTCAGAGATGGAGGCCCTGTTCTGGAGAAGAAGCGAGGAATTCAAAAACCTCTTGCAGGTGATGGTTCGCCTTCCAGAGGCCTTCAGTCTTCCGCTCGATCGACTCACTGCCCTCCACGGAGAGTATAACGATCTCTTCAAATCAGGAATGGAGAAGAAAGAAGATTTTTCTTCCCAGGTCTTCCAGGATCATACCCGGCAAGTCAGACAAAAGCTAGAAGAACTCATTCAACAGGTAAAAGAAATCTCTCGTGATGCGAGGGCGGACCAGAATGAAAAAAGCCTGGAGACTCTCAGTGTTGGTTATTCAGCCTTTTGGTTGACCGCGGGATTGAGCTTCGGGGGCCTCATTCTGGGAATCCTTATTGCTCTGATCATTACCCATAACATTTCCCGCTCGATCAATCAGTTGAAGCTTTCCACCTGGGAGATATCCGGGGGGAAGTTTGACCATCTCCCCGAGGTTCAAAATCAGGATGAATTGGGAGATTTATCCCAAGCGGTTCAAGAGATGGCCCAGAGGTTAAAGCGTCTGGAAGAAATGTCCCTGGACGCCAACCCCCTCACGCACCTTCCCGGAAGCATCGCCATCGAAAATGTTGTGAATCAGAAGCTAAAGGAGGAGACCTCCATGGCTTTTTGCCAGCTCGACTTGAGCCACTTCAAGGCTTTTAATGATCGGTACGGATATGCCAGGGGAAATGAGGTGATACAAGCAACGGCTAAAATTGTTTCGGAAGTGGTCAAGGCCCAAGGCAATGAAGCGTCCTTTGTCGGGCATATCGGAGGAGATGATTTTGTCGTGATCACCTCGGCCGAAAGGTATGAGAAGATTTGCCTTACCATCATTGATGCCTTCGATCGAATCGTCCCGGATTTTTATGACTTGGAAGACAGGCAGCGGGGTTACATCCAAGGGGAGACGCGACAAGGACAGAAAGTGTCCTTTCCCATCATGACTCTGGCCATCGCCGCAGTCACCAACCAGTACTACAAGCTGAAGAGCCATATCCAAATCGGAGAGATCGCAGCGGAGCTGAAAAATTATGCCAAGTCTTTTTCCAGAAGCATGCTTGTCGTGAATCGCCGCAAGGATAGCATTTCCAGTCAGGCAGACTGAAACAGGTTGCCCCTTCCCTGAAGAGAATGAAAGGAGGAGATATGGGTTCACGATTTCATCGGCTTAAATGGGGTTGCATTTTCCTCCTACTTTTTTTCACGATAAGTTGCAGCTTGCAGGGACTGAAGAAACCGAAGGGGGGAAAAGAATTCTCTCAGGAGACCAATCGTTTAAAGAAGCTTGCTCGCGAGGACCCCGAGGCCTCCGTTCGGGCCGAATCCCATCTGCTCCTGGCCTTTCTCTATTTGAATCATAGAAACCCCCAATTAGATTACAGCCGTGCCCTCCAGGAAATGGAAAGCTATCTCTCCCTTGCACCAGCTGGGGCACAAACAGACCACTTTCAGAACTGGCTTGCAGTCCTGAAAGAAGTCGGGAAATTACAGACCGGTCTGGAGAAGGCGCAAAAGGCGAACAAAACCCTGCGCGATGAGGTAGCAGGGCTGAAAGAGATGAATAATAAAATGAGAGAGACGATCGAAAAACTAAAGAGCCTCGACCGTCAGATGGAAGAGAAAAGAAACCTCACTAAGTAAGTTTAAGCAGAGATCCGTTCTGAAATCTCGATACATCTCAATCCGCTTATCCTGCCTCTCCTTCCTTGGGAATTGTCACGCCTGATTTTGCGCAATCAAGAACTATGAGTGACTTATTGTGTCACCTGATTTTCTTCTTATTTTTCTATTTGTTAATACAATTTCTCAATCGTCCTCAAAAAAATGTGAAATCTTTTCTTATTTAGTAATCGAATTCACATCTCCCGATTCTTGAAATTCCTATTCATTTCGAAGGATTAAGAAATCCCATGCCTTGGCATGGAATGTGCTTTATTAATTGTCAAATGCTGTGAAAGGAGCCTATATGGTGCACCCAACGGCAGTCGAACTTGCCCTCATCATTATATTCATAATTGCTTTGATCATTGTTGAAGGGATTACTAAAATCAGATCCGCAAAATCAGATTACACTCATCCAAATTGAATGTTCCATCTCTCTTCCCCCCCATTTCAACCTCTAACCACTGAGAATCCGCCGTCCTCCTTGAGCGCGGCGGACTCTCAGCGCCCATTCCAGTCAATGATCTTTGGGGCCCTGACTCAATCCGCAGATGCCTTGCCGTCAACTGCAATCTGTTCCTGTAAACCGGCGCGTTGGCGATGAAACTCAAGAGTCGCTCTTTTAGAAGAGTGTCCTCGATGAGATCATTTGCTACAGAGCTTTATGAGAGATTCTTGACGATGTCCGATATTTTCAACGACGGAGGGGATGAGGATCAAGCTCGGTACGAGTCGTTACCGACTCACGGCTTGCCGATGAGGCTGGTTTTCCGTTGGGCGATGAACCGGAAAGGCTCTGGATTGAGAGATGAAATGGTGGAGCTGAACGGGATCGAACCGTCGGCCTCTTGAATGCCATTCAAGCGCTCTCCCAGCTGAGCTACAGCCCCACAAACTCAAAATTTAACATGGAGAAGTGGAATTTGTCAAAATAACTGGTGCCGGAGGTCGGAATCGAACCGACACGGGGTGGAAGCCCCGCAGGATTTTGAGTCAATACCCGACCATCAAGCGATTTCCCATCATTTTTAAATATTTATAAATCAAGCACTTAGAGAAGTCAAGTTGGAATAGCTTGGGTTAATTTGGATTATTTTCGGATTCCACGGTTACACTTTGGTTACACCTATTGCCCAGAGAGTTCCAGCTTTGGCCGAACGATAGACGGTCCGGACATTGAGCTTAAGTATTCTGCCGCCTCCTGCGGTGTCATAATGTCCTTCGTAGGAATTACTCCTTTCAAAAAATTCTATCCCGTTTAGAAATCTGTGTTCGTCTCCTGTGGGGTAGCCTTCTAATTTAGAGTTAACAGCGGATGGCTTCCGTTTCAATAGGAGCGTATTGGGAACAGGGTTTTAGTCGAGAATTAGGAATATGATTGATGAGTTCCTTAATAAAAGAAGTTGACAAAAAAGTCGCTAAATTTTACAAATCGGATACTTAAATGTCCCGGAGGTTTAAATGTCTAAGTTGAGAATAGATATTCCCAGCTGGGGGAGCGTTGATATTGAAAATATTGTCATTGACCTTAACGGAACCCTTGCTACCGATGCGAAGATTCCCCTCGAGGTAAAAGAAAAGATCGGCGCGCTCTCTCGTCTAGCGAAAATTTATATTTTAACTGCCGATCCTCACGGGCCTGCCGATGAAGAAATCTTGGGGATGGGAGCAGAGTTGATAAAGGTAGTGGGGGAGAACAGCAAACAGGGGAAACTTGATTTTTTAAGAACCCTCAACCCCGAAATGACCGTCGCTATAGGAAATGGGAGCAATGATCAACTCATCCTGAAAGAAGCCGCCTTTGGGATTGCAGTTTTAGGGGATGAGGGGGTGTCGGTTTCTGCAATCAAGAGTGCGGATATACTGGTAAAGAACATTCAGAATGCTTTAGATCTCTTCTTGAAACCCAGGAGGCTTACCACCACATTGGGAGAGTAAAAAGGACGCATGCCGCCGTCCTAAAGAGTCTCTACTTCCAAAATATCCCCTCCCTTTACGGACAGGACTTCTTTGATATTCTGGGAGGCAATCAACTCCATTTTATTCTCGGGGTAATCTTTGACCTTTGGAAAGACAATCGCCCCTTTTAATCGGCCATTGATAAGAACCGGATAGCATTGGGCACTGCAAAAGGAGGGATCCTCCGGGATGATTTCCACCCCGAAAGTTGACTTTAATTCCCGAAAGTCCCGGGAGTCCTTCGGATCAACGATTTCTAAATTCAGCGTTCCAGGATAGGGATCGACGTTGAGTTTCTGGATAAACTGCTTTCTGACCCAGGGAACCTGAGTAAAGGTTGATCCGACCCGGAGCCCTTCGACAATTTTTCCACGAATCCTAATTTTTCAATCCTTTCTTTCTAAAACCCTGTCTCATTTGGAACTTCCCCAGTCCTCACAGAGAGAGGGAACTGCCATTATGTTTTTGCCGTTCAGCGAGGATTACAAGAAATATCGGCGATCATGCTTCTTAGATTTGTTAACACCCTATCCTCTTTTTTCAAGATTTTTCCTGTAGATTGAAGGATCTTTTTCAGAATATTTTTATAATCTTCGAAAAAGTCTCTTTTTACCTCTGCAGGAAGATCCCGATACATTTTCTCTATATTCCCTACCCAATTAGGCAGAGTAGAGATGTCGGCATTTTTCCTTTCATAGAGGTATCCCTCGAGACAACCCACTTTAGCTGCAAAGTTAAAAAGGTCTCTATTTAAACCCATGTCCTAACCTCCCTCCACCCTTTCAAACCGAATCTTTCCCCATCCTTTCTTGTTCTTCCAAGAACAGGGTCAATTCAACAAGGTTCTTGAAAATTAATTCTGGCTGCTCGCTCTCGGAAATGTCTAAATGATCTTCTCCCGATAATATTGCCACAGGAATTCCTCCTGCTCTCCTGGCAGCAATAATATCGTGCTCGGTATCACCCACGACGAGGCACTTTTCGATAGGTACGTTCATCCTTTTGGCACACTCCAGAATGGCGTCAGGGGCTGGTTTCCGGCTCGCAACCTCCCTCGATGTTACGATGGAATCGATAAACCTTTCAAGACCAAACCTTTTGAACCTATCCCACTCCTTCTCTGGCATGGATGTCCTTCCGGTGGCAATCCCGATT
>Ga0102851_10002013_pt1 | contig 12052 bp, 9 predicted proteins | sample Mud3Dept3metaG_FD_79558 | JGI IMG/M metagenome (GOLD analysis project Ga0102851, IMG submission 79558) | Freshwater wetland microbial communities from Ohio, USA, analyzing the effect of biotic and abiotic controls - Mud 3 Core 4 Depth 3... | ecosystem: Environmental > Aquatic > Freshwater >... | reverse complement strand
CGGAGTTCCGATTTCCAGCATCATCGAAATCGCCACGACCAAGGATGTGAATTTCGTTTCCTTTCCGGAAGATGTGATCGCCAAACTCAATGTCAAATATCCTTATTACGCCAAGGTTCAGATGCCGGCTAAATCCTATCCCAAGCAGCCTCAGCCGGTCACAACCGTGGCCCTGCCGGCTTTGTGGGTCACCAGCACCAAGGTTTCCGAAAAAGATGTTTACGATGTGACCTATCACCTCTGGGAGAAGACCCCGCAAATTTATGAGGCCAATAAGGCGGCGGCAAGCGGCGCCGAGGTGATGGCTAGGGTGCATGAACAAGGAAAAAATGTAAAACTGGAGAACGCCCTTCTGGGCGTAACTGTTCCCCTCCATGCCGGGGCCTACAAGTATTACAAGGAAAAGGGAATCAACATTCCTCCGGCCCTGGTTCCCCCGGAAGCGAAATAACCCCGCGAAAGATCGGATGGGCACCCTCCGGGAAGGATGTTGACCCGCCCCCGCCCTTTTCAAGGATGGGGGCGGGGTTTTTTTGAGTATGGGAAAGAAGATCTTTTTCTGCGCGGCCTGTATCGTGGGTCTGGGGTCCTTTGCTTTCTTTTACCCGCTGAGGATTCTTTCCCTGACGTTGGACGACCGGATCGTCCTTTTTCGGGTAATCAAAGCCGGGGATACCTTTCGCTTGGGATACCTGCACTCCATCGCCCTCAGCGATGTGTGGGATACCTTCACCGTCGGGGAGGATTATCAGATCGTCCTCACCGAGACGCGCTTCCAGGGACAAGGGGCGGGCTTGCCTTCGACCCCCTCCGCCGGAGAGACTTGGCATCGGGACGGCCGGGGATTCCGGATCAGCGGAATGGACCGGATCGTTCCTTTCATCTCCTGGCGGGTTCAGAAGAAATGGCACGGGCGGTTTCAATTCGGAATTGAGCCGGAGATCGACTTTTCCTCTCGGCTGGGAGACGGATTGGTTCGGATCGGCGTTCAACAAATCACGGGATGGCAATGGCTGGGGCTGGCGCTTAGAAAAAAAGGGAGTGAGTTTTTTTAAACGAAGACTCGAGAGAGGACCATGGTTGAAGAACTGAAATCAAAGAATGACACTCCGGAAGTGCTCGGCTACCAGGTCGATGAAGGAGCCGTGAAGCAGTTGGTGGAAACTTTCGATCCCGAATTGCGCTTTCGAAATCTGAAAGGCGCGGCGGCGAAAGTCGCGCTGGCTATGTGCATCATCCTGGCCCTCTTTCACATTTATACGGCGGGGTTCGGGGTTTTGCAGGAATGGAAACACCGCTGCTTTCACCTGTCCTTTGTTCTTTCCCTCATTTTCCTCGTATACCCCACCCGCAAGGTTCCCCTGAAACATCTAACCCTTACCTGGATCTACGAAATCATCTTTTCGCTGGTTACGGGGATCATTCTCTCCCTGGGCCTGCGGAGCGTTCTAAAATTGGAAATGCCCGCGACGGTCCTTGTATTCTGCCTCGGCTTCTTCCTGGCCTTTGCCATGAAAACCCGCGACCTGTTCCATCCCCCCAAAGCCAACTTTTTAGACCTAACCGCCTCGATGGCCGGTCTGGCGGTCCTGGCGTATGCGTTTACCGTCATTTTCCAAAATTGGAAAGCCTATGTGGATGAGTCTTCCACCGGCTTCATCATCTGGACTTTCGGCATCCTGGTCGGCCTGACGATCCCGTTGATTTTCATGCTAAAAAACGCGGTTCAAATCCTCCGCAGGGAGAAAACTTTTCGCCTGGACCCCCAGAAAATTCCTTATTTTGAAATGGTTCTGGCGGTTTTAGCTTTCGGGCTGTCCAGTTATATCATTGTGGATTTCGACCAGTTCGTCTTTCGAGCCGGATATCCCAATGTCCGCGATTTGGTCATCGGCAATTTCGCCATCCTTCTCATCCTGGAAGGAACCCGGCGCAGCATCGGACTGCCCTTGGCCATCCTGGGACTCCTTGCTCTGGCGGTCTGTTATCTGGGGCCTTACTTCGTTGGCATTCCGGGGCTCAACTTCTTTGCCCACCGGGGATTCTCCCCTTCCCGGATCATCGATCAGATGTTTCTGGGTACCGAGGGAATCTACGGGATTCCCTTGGGGGTGGTGGCCACATTTGTTTTCCACTTTGTCCTTTTCGGAATCTTCACCATGAAGACCGGCCTGGGGAAATTGTTCATTGATATCGCCATGTCCTTGGCCGGATGGTCGGCAGGGGGACCGGCCAAAGTCGCCATTGTCTCTTCGGGATTGCTGGGGTGCATCTCCGGCTCGTCCGTGGCAAACACCGTAACCACCGGCGCCTTTACGATCCCGATGATGAAAAAAATGGGATACAAAAAGGAATTCGCCGGGGCCGTCGAGGCTTCGGCTTCCACCGGGGGCCAATTCATGCCGCCGATCATGGGCGCCGCCGCCTTCATCATGGCCGAATTTCTGAATATATCTTATCTAACCATTGCGACCTGCGCGATTATTCCTGCGCTCTGCCATTTCTTCGGGGTCGGCGTGATGGTCCATCTTGAGGCCAGAAAAAATAACATGAAGGGAATTCCCCGGGATCAGCTTCCCAAAATTGGTCAGCTTTTGAGGGAGAATGGAATCCTGGTGATTCCCCTGGTGGTCATCGTCTGGCTCCTCGTGGCCGGTTTTACACCTTTTTTAGCCGCCTTTTGGGGGATCCTGAGTTCAGTCGCCTACGCGCAGACAGGCCCCAAGACGAAGGGCTTCTTCGTGGCCGTTACGCTGACCGTTCCCTCCGTCCTGTTTATGTGGAATCCTTTTGCGGGGCCGTATTATTTGACCGCCATCTGGGCCGCGGTGGGGCTGGTCGGTTTTTATTGGAGCTGGCGGAAGGAAGATTTGTTTTACTGGATTTGGGGGGGTCTTGCGATCCTGATCTTTGTTTTGCTGCTGCTCCAAAACACGAATCCGGAACTTTCGGCCTTCTGGGCGAATTTTTTCATCATCCTGGTAGGTCTCTTTTTACGCCAGGGGAGGATGCGGCTCGAACACGTCATTGACTGCCTGGAATGGGGAACCAAGAATGCCTTGGCCATTGGCGCCGCCTGTGCGGCCGTGGGTTTTATCGTTGGGGCGACGACGCTCACGGGCCTTGGGTTGAAAGTGGCCAGCGCTACGATCTATCTCGCCAATTCAACCGCGGATGTTCTCAAAGCGGTTGACCTTCTGAATCTGTTTGGAATCGACCAATTGTCTCTTGTTTTCACCCTTCTTTATACGGCCATCGCGTGCCTGATTCTGGGAATGGGCCTTCCTACGACGCCGAATTACATCGTGGTTTCCATCATCGCCGCCCCTGCCCTTCTGCAATTCGGCATTGCCCCGCTTGTTAGCCACCTTTTTGTTTTCTATTTCGGAATTCTGGCGGATCTGACGCCTCCCGTCGCCGTCGCCGCCTATGCCGCCGCCGGAATTTCGCAAGGAGACCCTTTCAAAACCGGCGTCCGCGCCTTCACTCTGGCCTGGGCCGGGATGTATGTTCCCTTTGCCTTTGTGTTTAGCCCTATTCTCATTTTCATGCCGTGGATTTTGACAAAAAACCCGGGGCCCTTTCCCCTGTTTGAATTTCTCTTTGTGTCTGCGACGGTCATCCTGGGAATTATTGCGTTGGGCGCTTTGATTATCGGCTACTTCGGAGATCGGGCAAATGTGCCCGAGCGATTCCTTCTGTTTCTCAGCCTGATCATGCTTTGGTGGCATGAGCCGGTCTCCAGCGTCTTCGGCGCCATCCTATTGGCAGGCATTTATTTTTTTCAGCGGCACCGCCGCCTCAAAGAGCAAAAAGTCTACGCAACCTGAAAAAAGGAAGAGCGGGACCGCAAAATCGGTCCCGCTCTTCTTTCCACCCCTGTCTTATGGCCCGATTTTCAGGCCATTGCTTTTATTCTCTTGCGTTCTCGCGCCTTCCGACTTGCGGTTTTTTACGTTAGCCCTTCGTCCTCCTTGACTCCTAGCATCAGGTTCATGTTCTGGACGGCCGCTCCCGAAGCCCCCTTCCCCAAATTGTCAAAACGCGTTATCAGGAGGATCTGCTCCGCGTTGCCGAAGACGAATATTTCGATCCGATTGGTTCCATTGCATTCCGACGGATCCAAGAAACCGTCATTTAAATACCCCTCGCCAAAAAGCGGCATGACCCGAACAAACTTCTGCCCCGCATAATGAGACTGGAGCGCGGTGTGGACCTCCTTGGCCTCGATCTGGTTTTTCAGCATTCTTCGAAACAAAGGGACCGAAACCAGCATCCCCTGGTAGAAATTTCCGACCACCGGGAGGAATGCGGGAGGGTTCTCGAGTCCTGCGTGCTTCTGCATTTCCGGAAGGTGCTTATGGGCCAACCCGAGGGCATACGGCCGCGGCCCCCGCAATTTTTCCCGGGTGGCAGCATCAACATCTTCATAGGCGCTGATCAGCTTTTTGCCGCCTCCGCTGTAGCCGGTCAGGGATTGGCAGGTGACCGGATAGTCCCTCGGCACGATCCCCTTGGAAACCAGGGGAAAGAGAGGCATGATAAACCCCGTGGCATGGCACCCGGGGACGCTTACCCTTTTGGATTTGACGATCCGTTCCCGCTGCTCTTGGCTTAGTTCCGGAATCCCGTAAACCCAATTCGGATCGGTTCGATGAGCGGTGCTGGGATCTACAATCTTGGTTCTGGGATTCGAAATCATGGCGACAGATTCCCGCGCCGCCGTATCGGGGAGGCAAAGAAAAACGATCTCGGCCTCGTTCAAAAGCTCCTTTCGACGAGCCGTGTCCTTCCTTCTTTCCGGTTCGATTTCCAGAAGCTGAATATCCTTCCGCTGGGAAAGATGATCCCTGATCTTCAATCCCGTGGTGCCTTCCTGCCCGTCCACGAAAACTTTGAATGACATAATCCCCTCGCTGCAAAAAATGAAAAAGCCCTGGCTGAAATTCGCCCGACCAAGGCCTTTTCGTTCAGTGGTGGCGGTGCAGGGACTTGAACCCCGGACACTGCGGATATGAGCCGCATGCTCTAACCAGCTGAGCTACACCGCCCCATTGGTTTAATAAAATGAAATTATATTAATACTTTGCCTTGAATGTCAAACGGAAAAAGGTCTCGGTCTCGGCTCACAGTTGTTCGTGACCAGCCTTCATTGGAAGTTCGCAATTTATTGGCTCAATACCTTATAAATCTCCCCTGCCCCCTCTTTTTCAAAGAGGGAAAGGCTTCGTTGATTGTTGTCGGTGGGACGCTATTCTTTTAGCAAATAATCCGCCTTCACGTGATACATGGCCTTGAAAATGTTTTCTTTTACCCCCCGGTGGTCCTTGTCCAGTTTCTTGACCAGATCCTTGACATAATTTCTTTTCGTGGTGTTTGCGGTCGGACAGGGGTTGGGGACGACCGGAAGGCCGTCTTCCTTCGCGAATTTTTTCAGGATATATTCGTCCACGTAAGCGAGGGGGCGGATCAGGTCGAATTCTCCCTTGAAATAGCTTTGCATGGGAATCATAGTGCTGACTTCCCGGGCAAAAAAGATATTCAGGAGGAAAGTTTCGATGACATCGTCCCGGTTGTGGGCCAGGACGACCTTGTTACATTTGAATTCCCGCGCCCGCTCAAAGAGCTTCCTGCGCCGCAGGCGGGAGCATAAAAAACAGGGGCTGGCCTTACGATTGAAATCGCTGTGGGCCAGCTTTCCGATGTTGGTTTTTTCGATGACGTAATTGTACCCTTCCTTTTTGAAGTATTCTTCCAAAACCAGCGCCTCCGTTCCGTCCGCGCCATCAAACCCCAAGTCTACGTGAACGGCGAGAATCAATTCAGGTTTGGGAACAAAGAGAAGCGGCCCGGTGATGAGTTTCAGGAGGGTAAGGCTGTCGGCTCCCCCGGATACGCCTACGATGACCCGGTCCCCTTCCTTCAGCATATTGTGCTTCAAGCAGGCTTCTTCGAAGCGTTTGCGAAGATGAAGATGGAGTTTGCTCATAGAAAATACCCTAAATTGGAATTCATGGAACTGATCGATAAAAATCTCCCTGGTGCTCTCTTTTTCAAAGGGGGAACATATCTCCCTGACGGACGAGTGAAGGCAAGGTCTTACCTGCGGATCCAGGGATAGGATTTGATGGGTAAGTATCTTTCGATTTCAAATATCTGTCAAGGATTTCAATTGGAGGGCTATGGAGATTCCCCATCAGATTGCCTGCAAAAAACTGCGGACAATATTCTTGACTTCCGGATCTACAAGAAACTGGGCGTGGTTGATGGGCAGGAAATGGTTTTTTTCCAGCCACGATAGCCGGGCGCTCTTTACGCTTACCTGTCCGTCTCCCCTCCCCCGCCGGATTTCCAACGGGAGAAATGAGGGGGGAATTATCCGCTGAAAACCGTCGAAGATTGAAAAAATCGGCCTGGCCTTGCCCATTGGCGATGGCCGCAGGAAGAACCGGATGAAATCCGTGCTCGTGCCGATCACGTTGCAATAGGGGATTTTGCTTCTGCCCTCCTCCCCTTCCCCGGCAGCCAGGCGGTGGAGAAAAGCGGAGCCGGGAACCAGTTCCCTGACCCCGCCTTCCCGGCGAAAGGCGGCAAGATCCCTGATCCGAAAAGAACCGTTTGGCTGGCTTTTTCGGGTGCGGAAGGGGCGGCTTTTCCGGTTTTCAAGAAAGGAAAAAGGCTGAGCAAGGAGGAGTCCCAACTTTGCAATGGCGCTTCCATGGTGAGGCACGCCGAGGAGGATGAGGCCGGAGATTCGCTCCCAGCCGGGTTTTCGGTCCTGAAGGTATTTCCGGGCCACCAGCCCGCCGCGGCTGTGGCCGAGAAGCACGGTTCTTTCTCGCTGCGGAATCTCCTTCAAAAGAAGCTGAAGTTCCCCAACTGCGTGTTCAATCAGGCCCAAGGGTTTTTCCTGGGACCAACCGGCAATTCCGTACCCCTCCCTTTTCAAGAAATCCCAGAAAGAAAGAACCCGAGGCTTGGCGAGCCGCAGAGGCGGGGAGCAGCCGAAGCGACGGGCCCCCAGAAGACGCCAAATTTCGGGCAGCGCCTGCAAATCCGTAAGAACGTAATCGAAAGAGAGGGCGCCGCCGATCAGCCTTTCGCTGAAAGGATCGGACCAGGAGCGCTGGCTCATGCCTAACCCATGGATGAGGGTGACCCAAGGCCTTCCATCCTCGGCCGGTTCCTGCATCTGAAAAGAAAAAGACGCCCTCATGACTTTTCAGGAAAAAGAAGAAAGGCTCAAAGCCGCTTTGTTGAATTCTTCGAGGGAAAGTTTTTCGCCCCGGACCCGGGGATCGATTCCGGCCCGTCGGAGGGCCTCCTGAATTTCCCCTGCAGAATAGCGCGAAAACTCCCCCAGACGCAGGGCATTTCCCAGTGTTTTCCGCCTGTAGGTGAAAGCGGATTGGATGACTTTGCGCAGGCACTCGGGATCGCTGACGGCGATCCGCGGCTGCGGAAGCATATCTAAGCGGACGACAGCCGAGGCAACTTTCGGTTCCGGATGGAACGACTGGGGGGAAACCGGAAAAAGGAGGCGGGTTTCCGTGTAAAGGCGGGCCCAGACGCTGAGGGGGCCATACTCTTTGGATCCGGGAGCGGCCACCAGGCGTCTGGCCACCTCCTTTTGGAGCATTAATACCAGGAGAGAAAAGCACTCCCGCGCGTCAAAAAAAAGAAACAGAATCGGGGTGGAGATTTCGTAGGGAAGATTGGCGACAACTTTCAGGGGCTGCCCCCAGCGGCGATGGAGTCCGGGGTAATCAAACTGGAGGGCGTCCCCGGGAACGATTTCGACCCGTTCATCGTTGTCAAACTGAGCCCGGAGGATCGGCACAAGGCGGGAATCGATTTCCAGGGCATAAACTTTTTTGGCTTTTTGGGATAGAGGCCCTGTCAGCCCGCCGTTGCCGGCCCCGATTTCCACAACGATATCATCCGGCCTCAATTCGGCGCTCTCCACAATCCGCGAAAGCACCCGGGCGTCGATGACAAAGTGTTGCCCCAGCCGCTTTTTCGGGCGTATCTGCAGGTTCCGGAGCTGTTGACGAAGAGAGTCCAAATTCGTAGAAAATATTTCACGACAGAGGGCACAGAGAACACAGAGGAATAATAATCGGGGGAAAAACCGGATTCCGGCTCCCGCCGGAATGACGGCTAAGGGCATCTCTTAGATTTTCTTTTGAATGATTCACCTCTGTGCTCTCTGTGTGCTCTGTGGTGAGGCATTCTGTTTTTCCACGCTGAAACGGTAATAGGCATTCAGCGATAGGGTTACCCGCCTCCCTTCCCGCAGGAAATGATAACCCGCGGCCGCCACCATGGCGGCGTTGTCTGTGCAGAGCGAGGGGGGCGGGAAGAGGACCGGAACCCCCGCGGTTTCCCCCTCTTGGGACACTTTTTCCCGCAGGCGGGTATTGCAGGCCACTCCCCCAACCAGGGCCGCGAGTTTGACGCCCTCCTGACGGGCGGCCCGCATGACCTTGGCCGCGAGCGTGTCCACCACGGCCTCCTGAAAGGAGGCGGCAATATCGCGAATCTGGGAAACGGAAAGCTCGCCCGAGAATCCTTTCAGGTAATTTAAAACGGCAGTCTTTAACCCGCTGAAACTGAAGTTCAAAGAATTTTCCTCCAGAAGGGTTCGCGGGAAAGCGATCGCCGAAGGGTTCCCTTCTCGCGCCAGCCGGTCGATGACTACCCCGCCGGGATACCCGAGGCCCATGAACTTGGCCACTTTATCGAAGGCTTCGCCGGCGGCATCATCCAGGGTTCGTCCGAGAAGGACCATCCGGGTGGGCGAGGCAACCCGAAAAAGGCTCGTATGCCCGCCCGAAACGACAAGGGCCACAAAGGGAAAACGGAGGGTGTCCCCGGGGGACAAGAACATCGCCGCCACATGGCTGTAAATGTGGTTCACTCCTACCCAGGGGAGGTTGCGCGCGTAAGCCAGGGATTTGGCGACCGCGAGGCCGACCAGCAGGGAACCCACGAGCCCCGGGCCCTGAGTGACAGCTATGGCGTCAACGGTCTCCAGGCGCTCCCCCGCTTGCTCCAGGGCTTCGTCGATCACCGGCAGGATCGCCTCCACATGCTTGCGCGAGGCCAATTCCGGCACCACCCCGCCGTATTTCTTGTGCAAATCGACCTGGGAGGCGACCACATTTGAAAGAATTTCTTTCCCGTCTCTGAGAAGGGCCGCCGCCGTCTCGTCGCAGGAGGATTCGATTCCGAGAATCAGCATAGAGAATACAGGCTCCTGACTGTTATCCGCCTCCGATCAGGATTCCGGGCCTTTTTTTGATCCCCAGGACAATTTCCGCATTCCCGGCCGAGGTTCAGGAATAGGATAACACGAAGGAAGAGAGGAAGAAAGGGGGGAGAGGAATTTGAGATTATCGATTTGCCTATTGGCGGATATTTGAAGCGTTGAAGCGGAAAGGAAAGGAGGCCGGCAAATGGGCCGGCCTCTTTTCTCTTGCCTGCTCGCGGTTGGCGGGCCCCTCAGCCGCCGAGGACCGCCGCCATGTGGAAAATGGGCAGGTACATGGCGATGATCAAGCCGCCGACGGTGATTCCCAGAAAAACCATAAGGGCCGGTTCGATCAGGGAGGTCAGAGCGGAAACGGCGGCATCCACCTCGTCGTCGTAAAAATCCGCAATCTTGCTGAGCATCGAGTCCAAGGCTCCGGTGGATTCGCCCACGGAGATCATCTGGACCACCATGGCCGGGAAGATGTTGCTGGCCCCTAAGGGCTCGGCAATTGTTTTGCCCTCGCCGATGCTGGCTTTGGTTCTTAAAATCGCCCGCTCAATGGTCTTGTTTCCCGAGGTCCGGGCGACGATATCGAGTCCCTCCATGATCGGCACGCCGCTCGAGAGCATGGTCCCCAGGGTGCGGGTGAATTTGGCGATGGCGACTTTTTTGATGAGGGGCCCCATCACCGGAATTCTCAGGAGTAAGTCGTCGACGATCCTCCGTCCCTTTTCGGTCCGGTACCAGCGCACGAAAACAACGACCAGAACGGCTGCCCCGGCGGCGATGAAGATGAAGAACCGCCGCATCATCTCGCTTAAGTAAATGACAAACTGGGTGAAAGCGGGGAGCGTTCCGCCCATGTCCGCGAACATCTTCTGGAAGACGGGAATCACGAAAAGCAGCAGACCGATCACGACGATAAGGGCGATCGAAAGCACAACGCTCGGGTAGACCATCGCCCCCTTGACCTTTTTCTTCAAGTTCATGCTCTTCTCGATATAGGCCGCGAGGCGGTTCAGGATCGTGTCCAGAATACCCCCCGCTTCCCCGGCGGCCACGAGGTTACAGAAGAGGTCGTTGAAAACCCGGGGATGGTTGCGCAAGGCGTCGGCAAAGGTGGAGCCCGCTTCCACGTCCCCTTTGACCTTGGTGAGAATGTCCTTAAAGGCCGCGTTCTGCTGCTGGCTGGCCAGAATTTCTAAGCATTGCACCAGGGGGAGGCCGGCGTCAATCATGGTGGCGAACTGCCGGGTAAAGACGACCAGCTCTTTTTCTTTCACCCGCCGGCTCTTGAAGAACTTCAGGCTGTGAAGGATATCTTTGGGTTTTACCTGAATTTTAAGCGCCTGGATCTGCTGGCGGCGAAGTTGCAGTCGCACCGCGGCCTCGTTGTTGGCGGAAATTTCGCCTTTTTCAAGGGTTCCCTTGCGGGAGCGTCCTTCCCAGACATACACTTCCATTGGCAACCTCCCTAATTACCCCTAATCCTCGACGGTAGTTTTCATGACTTCTTCAACAGTGGTAACGCCTTCCTTCAGCTTGGTCAAAGCGGCCTGGCGGAGCGTCTTCATGCCGATCCGCATCGCTTCCCGTTTGATCTCGCTTGCCGAAGCGCCCTGGAGAATGAGTTCCCGGACCTCCTCTCTCACCGGCAGGGCCTCGTAGAGCGCCACCCGCCCTTTGAACCCCGTATTCGCGCAGGCTTGGCATCCCTTTCCCTTGAAGCAGTTGTAGGAGGGAATGTCTTCTTCGGGCGCGCCCAAGTTGAGGAGCATCTGCGGCGAGACCTGGACGGGGGTCTTACAGGACTCGCAGTTCCGGCGGGCCAGCCTTTGGGCCAGAATCAGGTTCACGGAAGAGGCGACCAAAAAAGGTTCGATCCCCATGTTCAGGAGCCGGTTGATTGTACTGGGGGCGTCGTTGGTGTGCAGGGTACTCAGGACCAGATGCCCGGTCAGGGCCGCCTTGATGGCGATTTCGGCGGTCTCGAAATCTCGAATTTCCCCCACCATGATAATGTCCGGGTCCTGGCGCAGAAAGGAGCGCAAACAGGCGGCGAAAGTCAGCCCGATTTCTTCGTGGGTCTGCACCTGGTTGATCCCCATGAGATTGAACTCGACCGGGTCTTCCGCCGTGGAGATGTTTTCCGAAATCTGGTTTAACTCTGCAAGGGCCGAGTACAAGGTGGTGGTTTTGCCGCTTCCGGTCGGACCGGTCACGAGAACCATGCCGAAGGGTTTGTGGATCGCTTCCTTGAAATCCTTCAGGGGTTTCTCCTCAAATCCGAGTTTGGTCATATCCAGCTGGAGAGTCGACTTGTCCAGAAGCCGCATGACTACCTTTTCCCCAAACAAGGTAGGCAGAACCGAGACCCGGAAGTCCATTTCTTTGTCTTTGCCGAATTTGATCTTGATGCGCCCGTCCTGAGGCAGGCGCCTTTCGGCGATATCCAGCTTGGCCATGATCTTAACGCGCGAAATGATGGCGTTCTTCAGTTTCATGGGCGGTTTCATGAACTCATGGAGTACCCCGTCGATGCGGAACCGGACCCGGAAGATCTTTTCGTAGGGCTCCATGTGGATGTCGCTCGCGCCGCGTTTGATCGCCTCGTTCAGGATCAGGTTGACCAATTTGACGACGGGGGCGTCCTCGGAAGCCTGCTGCAGCTGCTGAACATCCACTTCCGGTATTGCCTCCACAAATTGTGATGGCACCAAAGTTGGGGACTCTTTGGACCATAATTTTTTGAGTTGTACCATCGTAGCTATATTTGAGAGGGGAATCGGTGAAGTT
>Ga0102851_10002012_pt1 | contig 12056 bp, 9 predicted proteins | sample Mud3Dept3metaG_FD_79558 | JGI IMG/M metagenome (GOLD analysis project Ga0102851, IMG submission 79558) | Freshwater wetland microbial communities from Ohio, USA, analyzing the effect of biotic and abiotic controls - Mud 3 Core 4 Depth 3... | ecosystem: Environmental > Aquatic > Freshwater >... | reverse complement strand
GGGCGCTCCGGCCATCCGGGCGGCTGCCTCGGCGTAGCGCGTGGAGAGGTCGACGACGGCCTGGCAGCAGATGGCGACGGCCTCCCACTGCCTCGCCGTCGGGCGGTCCCACCACGCGCGGCCGACCCGGACGGGTCGACGCGCTTCGCGCTCTCCGGCGTAGCGGCGCCCGTAGGGTACCACGCCTCCTCGACGGACGGCAAACGAACCTGCCGAGACCGACGGCGCTGCATCTTTTCCACCTTGACTTTGGCCGCCGATGCGAGGTAGCGTCGTGCGCGGTTCGAGCGCACGCTCCGGCGATACCTTTGGAGGGGCGGTGATGTTAGCGGTAAAATTCGCGGTATGGGCCAGACGGCCCTGTGGGAAACGGTGATTCCCAGAGGGCCGTTGTCTTTCGGAGGTGCGCAGCTGGTGTGTGCAACGTCGCGCACCCATCCGAAGTCCCCCTTTCACAAAGGAGGCTGCTATGGCAAAGAGTCCGCCCAAGAGCCCCGCCAGACAAGGAGCCGCGAAGAGCCAAGCCAAAAAGGTGCGTGTTGCCAAACCGCGCGCTCCTCGCAAGTCGTCGGCGTCGGAGCGCCTGGAGGCGCTGGAGCTCCGCGTGGGGAAGCTCGCGAAGCAGATCGCCGATCTCCAACGCCAGGCGGGGCCGGAAGGCCCGAGAGGGCCTGCGGGGCCTCCGGGTCCCCAAGGGTTGCCGGGGCCGCGTGGCGACAAAGGCGAGCCAGGCGCGCCGGGCGTACCAGGCGCCAAGGGTGAGAAGGGCGACCCTGGATCCCAGGGACCCCAAGGCCCCAAGGGCGATCGCGGCGAGATCGGCGCCGCGGGTCCGGTCGGGCCGAAGGGCGAGAAGGGCGATGTCGGGCCGCAGGGGCCAATCGGACCAAAGGGGGACCCCGGACCGCGAGGCGCTGCGGGAACGAAGGGGGAGAAAAGCGGCGCTGGCCCGCAAGCGCCACCGGGAACGAACCCTCCGGCCTGAGAAGAAGCGCGACGGGCTGACGCTGGCGTCAGCCCGTCGCCACTCCGCATCACCCTCGCCGACGCGTTGCAGTCGAGGAATCCGTTTCCTCAGATCATGTCGAAGGGCCTCTGTCCGGATGGGCGAACGGGATGGGAAGGGGCCACGAAGGCTGAATCTCCATGAACCGACGAGACTGCTTGAAAGCCATGGCCGGGTTATCCGCGGGAGCGGTGTTCCCGTGGGGAGGCGGGGCGCATGCGTCACAGGCCCGGGGCGAGGTCGGGTCGCTCGCACTCGGCCGCGCCACGCGTGTCGTGTTGGGTGGAGTCGGGCGGGAGGCATCGGACGAAACGGTGGCTTCAGCGGTGCGCGCCGCCGCGGAGGCGGCGACGGATTTCTCTTGGCTCTCAAGAGGCGATGCGGTCTTCCTCAAGCCTGCCCTGAATTCCGGCAACCCGTATCCCGCCACGACGAGTCCGACGGGCCTCGCCGCCATGGTGAAAATCCTGAAGGAGCGGGGAGCCGGGCGGGTCGTCGTCGGGGACATGGCTGGCATCCTCCACGTGAAGCTCTCCCCGGGCGGCGCGTCGGGCAGTTCTCGCCGCTTGATGGAGGCGTCCGGCATGGCGCGAGCCGTCGTGGAAGCCGGCGCGGAACTCCATTTCTTCGAGGAAGCCGGGTGGGACGCGTTCTACGAAGACACGCCTGCCGCCGGCTCGCACTGGAAACGCGGCCTGATGATGCCGCGTGTCCTCCGAGAAGTGCAGCACATCGTGCTGATGCCTCGCTGCGCTCGCCATCCTCTGGCCGGAAGTACACTCGGCTTGAAGGCGGCTGTAGGCTACTGGCGCACCGACACCCGCTTGGAGTACCATCGGGATGCCTCCAGCTTCCAGGAGAAAACGGCGGAGGGCAACACGGTCGACACGTTGCGCCAGAAGCAACGACTGGTTCTGACCGTCGCGGACAGGGTCCTCACGACCTTCGGTCCGGACGAGGGCCACGTCGTCCGGCCGGCAACAGGGCTGGTCATCGCGTCTGAGTCGGTGGTCGCCCACGATATGGTGTCGCTGGCCTGGCTCCTGGACAATCGACGGGACCTTCCCGCATCGGAGGAGGACGCGCTGAGCGACCCTTACAAGAGCCAGTTGTTCGTCAGCATCGGGAACCATTGGGTCGTGAACAAACTGGACGGGCTCGGGGCCGCCTTGACCTCCGAGAGATTGACGCGAAACGACATCAACGCCGTCTGGGACGATAGAGTCCTCTCCCATGCCCATCAAGTGTTTGGTGGTTTACCGCGCGTCGTCCTGGAAACGGCAAATGACGCTACTCCTGAGGATGTCAAGAGGCGTCTCAGCGAGATGACCACACCGTCAGCTTGACGCAATCTTCCCGTGTGGCCGCGCTGGAACTCGTGCTTGGAATCTGAAGATTCTAAACGCTCTGCCGAGCTTGTGGGAGTCCCGATGGGGCAAGGTCAGTCTGGGCAAGGTAAAAAATCTGAATGCGGATTCATTTTTTTCCTTGACAAAAGACAAGGCCTGTATAAATTTACTAGTGACGATCCCGAGAGGTCGGAAGCCAAACCGGGAAACCCGAAAGCGGCGTCCTAGGGAAGAATCGAAATCGACCGACCGAAAGGCTGGAAGAAATCGAGGACGCCACAGGAAAGTCGGTAGGGGGTAAACGGGGAGGCAAAGGGTCACTCGGGGTCGTCGTTTTTTTTACTGCTGCTTTTTCGGACCCGCCTTGAAATTTCGCGTCGCTACCCCTGCCTTGATGATATCATCTCCCACGTGACACCGCGCGCTGAGCCGCCGATGTCGCAACGATGTGGCGGCCGGCAATCTGTGCGATCGTGGAGAGGAGAGCGTCCGTGGGGATCATCACCATCGCCCGTCAGGCCGAGAGTGGCGGCGAGACCGTTGCAGAGCGCGTAGCCAAACATCTGGGCGTCGCGCTCGTGCACCGCCCTCTCCTGGAGCGCCTCATCCTCGAGCACGGCCTGTCGGGGCAGGAACTGGACGAGAGCGACGAGACGCAGACAGGGACCCTGGTGAGCGCTGCGGCTCAGGTCCACGTTGACTACGTGCAGGCGGTCCTTCTGGACCTGGCCGGAAAGGAAGATCTCGTGCTGGTGGGGCGGGGCGGGCAATTCCTCTTTCGGGATTGTCCCTGGAGTCTCCACGCCAAGGTGGCGGCCGGCCTCGCCGCACGCCGCTCCGCCTTGCAGCAGGTCCAGGCTCTCAGCGACGCCGATGCGGAAGCGTGGCTGGCGGAGGCTGACCGCCAGCGCAGCGATTGGATCCGGCGGCACTACGGGGCGGACTGGGAGGATCCGGCCTACTACGATCTGATCGTGCGCTCTGATCGTCTGGGCGTGGACGGGGCGGTCGCGTTGATTTGCCGCGCTGCCGAGGCCGCCAGCATTCTCGGCCACCAGGCGGAGATCGGGGCCTGGATAGAGCGCCACGGTTTGGATGGCTCGACGGATCGGGCGACCGGAGCACACGGTTTCGTCCACCCCAGCGAGGCCGAGTTCGCCGGCGTGCTGGACTTCTACCGGATCCGCTGGCACTACGAGCCGAAGTCATTCCCGCTGGCTTGGGACGAGGCCGGACGTGTCGCCGAGGCCTTCACACCGGACTTCTATCTGCCCGACCTCGACCTCTATCTCGAGCTCACCACGCTGAAGCAGAGCCTCGTGACCGACAAGAACCGGAAGATCCGGAAGTTTCGGGAACTCTACCCCGACATACAGCTCAAGGTCTTCTACGGGCGGGACTTCCGCAGCCTCGTGCAGAAGTACGGCTTGTCCCCGACGCCGTCCAGGTCTGGAGCGGTCGGTAGTCGTTCCGATGAAAGGCGGACGTGATGAGCGCAGACGAGTTGGGCGAGGTTCTCTTCTCGGCCGACCAGATCACAGCCCGCGTCCGGGAGCTCGGCGAGGCGATCTCCCGCGACTACGCCGGACGCGACCTGGTCCTGGCGGGGGTCCTCCGTGGGGCCGCCTTTTTCCTCATCGACCTCGCCCGGGCGATCTCCATCCCCGTCGCCGTCGACTTCATCGCGATTTCCAGCTACGGGCCAAGCAGCAAGGCCTCGGGCGTCGTCCGTATCGTGAAGGACCTGGAGGAGGAGATCGCCGGGCGAGACCTCCTCGTGGTCGAGGATATCGTGGACACCGGCCTCACGCTCGGTTACCTCTTGCGCATCCTCCGAGAGCGTGGGCCGTCCAGCCTCAAGGTGTGCACGCTCCTCGACCGAAACGTGCGCCGGATCGTCGACCCCCCCATTGCCTATCGCGGCTTCGTGGTTCCCGACAAGTTCGTCGTCGGATACGGACTCGATTACCACCAGCGCTACCGGAATCTCTCCTTCATCGCCGCGCTCAAGTCTCCCGCGTAACTCCTGGTGCGATGCGCTGGGGGCAGGGCCCGGAGACCAGCCGTGAGCGAACGGGGTCAAGGCTTGACCCCTTGCCCCTCTCGCGACACGGGCCCGCGTTCACCCTGCGGACGCGGGCTGGACGCCTGCCGTTCCACGCGGCCCTGCGGCTTGGGCTCGGCCCGGCTTGGCGAGAGGCGATTGGCGGGCTCGCCCGGCAACTGCCGACCCCTTGGGGACGAAACCTCCGGTTGTCCGGCCGGCTGGGACGCGGCCGGAGGCGGAGCAGCCACTCTTGGCTCAGGCCTCGCTTGGGGAACCGCCTGACGCTGGCCGGGCGCTGGGGCCTGCGGGCCCTTGACGGAACGCCCTTGTCCTTCTTGTCTTGCTGGCGCCGATGTCTGACCTGGATCAGGGGACGGCCTCGACATCTCACGGGGAGCAGCAGGGGCCGCTGGTGCCCCCGGTGACGGAGCGGCCACTTTAGGCTCCGGCCGGGACTGCGGAACCGCCGGGCGGGTGGCGGCTGAGGGCGCCTCAAGCCCCTGCTTGGAGTGACCCTGTCCTTCCGGCCTCGCCGGCGCCGGGGTTTGCCCGCGCCCGGCGGAAGGCCGCGACACCGTAGGGGGTGTGGCGGGCGACGCAGGTGCCCCCGGTGACGGAGTGACCGCTTTAGGCTCCGGCCGGGACTGCGGGGCCGTCGGACTGGTCGGCGGCGTTTGGCCACGATCGGCTGGCCGGGGCGCCGCCTCGGGCCGAGCGGCAGGCGGCTGAGGCGTCGCCGGCGATGGGGCGTTCACCTTGGCCTCGGGCCGCGGTTGGGACGGTGTCGGAAGCTGCCCGGGCGGTCCGGCCTCCGGGCCGCGTTCAGTTGCACGCGCGCCTTCTGGCCTCTGACGCACGGGCGGCCGGGGGCGATCGGGAGCGGGACGTTCGATCGTGCTCTGGCCGAACGGCGGACGCGCTAGGACGGCGGCAGGCTCCCGGCGTGGAGGCGCCGTGACGAGGCGGGGCTCCGGCTCAGGGGCCCCTGTGGGCCCGGCGCGGTGTTCGCCGCCCGCCGTCGGCACTTCCCGGCGGTGCGGCGGACGCGTGGCGACGACACGCCGCTCTAGATGGCGTTCGGGGGGCCGGATGCCGCGAGTGGCCGTGGGCACGTAGCTGGCAGGCGTCGGGGCGACCCTTGGCGCCGTGTGGATGGGATGGAACTCTCTCACGTCGACGTGGGTGACGCGGGCGGGCCCGATGCGGCCGTGGCCGAAGCCCCTTTCGTCCACCACGACAACCCCGTTCCGGACGTGGGTGTTGCGGTACACGTTGATCTGCTCCACGTGCACCACGGTAGTCCTATGGATGACCACGTTGTTGACAACGCGCGGGCCGCCCCAGCCGCCCCACCACGGCCTGTGGATGAAGCCAGACCGCCCCCACCAGGGCACGCACGGCTCGCCCCATCCGAGCGCCACCCAACCGACGAGCGGGCCACCGACGGAGACACTCACCCCCACGCCGGGTCCGCCGAGGAAGGCGACGAGAGCCGGCGCATAGACGGGCCTGGCCACAAGCGGCCCCGGCGCCCAGGCCCAAAAGTTGTTCACGAAGACCCAGCGACCGTAGTGATAGGGCGCCCAGCCCCACGGCGCCGTGTCTACCCACGTCCACCCATAGAACGGATCGAGCGTCCAGGCTCCGGTCGTGTACGGGGCCCACCCGGCTGCAACACCTGTGGGCACCCAGACGGGACCGTACTCGTCCACGACGCGCCAATTTCCGAAATGGTCGAGGTCGTCCACGCCGTACGTTCCGGAGGGCACGTAGCGGGCACTCACCGCCTCCAGGAGGGCATCCGTGCGGGCATAGTTCCACTTGTCCCAATCGTCGAGCTTCGGCGCGACGAAGGAACTGACCTGCGGATTGTCCGTGCCCTCGATCACCACTTCCTCGCTCGCGGCGATCGCGACGGCTTCCCCGCTGGCAGGCGTGACGGTGGCTCGGCCCGCCCGGCGGGTGATGAACGACGTACGGTCGCCGGCGACGTGGACGCGGTAGTAACCCGGGTGCTCGATGGTGAAGGCCGCGTTCGGGGTGTCCACCTCTACGGTGTAACCGGGTTCGAGCGTGCGCAGGTCGAACGAGGCGTAGCCTGTTGTCACCTTGAACTGGAGGAAGTCCGGCTCCTGGTTCTCGAGGCCGACCTGGGTGTTTGCCCAGCCGCGAACAAACGCGCGCGCGCCAATCTGAAGTTCCAGATTGCCGGGAGATCCCGTATAGAGCTGATCGCCGGGGGCGAGGGGCGTATTGATCTGGCCCTGAACCCATTCCTGTGCCCCGGGCCGCCAGAACGAGACCTGTCCGTCCACGAAACTCAGCCGCGGAGGCGTCGGGCCGATCGTGTCCTCTTGCTGGTCAGGCGGTTGGGGCTTCTGCGCGAGTGTCGGCGTACCTGTCAAGAGGCTAATCGTCAACATGAGTCCGATCATCGCCCTTCCATGCATTGCGGAGTCCTCCTATATTTATTCTGTGCTGTCCTGGCTCCCCGCGCGGGTCACGGGCTGGTGGGGGTCCATCCCCGGCTGGAGGCCGTGCATATCTGTTCCTAATTACAGCGGCCAAGCCTAAAACGTTTCTAAGTTAGCAGTCACTCACTCAGATGGGCAAATGACGATTGTGTGCAATATTAGAAAAGATTCATAGCTGACAGCAGGGAAGAGTCAACAGTAAAGCATATTACGAGGTACACCTTATGCAAGATATGAGATTCATTCGACGGACGTAGGCGGAGGGTTCGTATCAGCGCAAAAAACGCCCATGATCTTCTGGATTGCCAAGCCGGCAGTGAGTGCGCCGTCCGAAGAGGCGGTACCGGGTCCGGGACAACAGAGAGTACACCGGGTCGCGAAGAAAGCGCGGGACGAGCAGCAAGGCGCAGAGCGCCTTCCAGGGAAACGGCAGGTCACGGAAGATGCGAAGGACCGCCTCGGAGCGCGTGTGCACGTCGTAGCCGACGACCAGGGCGATGCTGCCCAAGGTGTCGGACCGCACCCCCAGCCGGCCCAGCAGTCTTGCGGCCGCAGGGGATTGTCGGGCGGCAAACCGAAAAGAGTTGCCGGCGTCGCGGCGGAGAACGAAATCCACCCACGCGCTGCAGAGATTGCATTCCCCATCGAAGACGATCACCCGGTCTGAACACGAATCGGGCTGAGCCATGTACGATCACCCGCCCCGCGGAGACACTGCCGTGTGACGCTCACGTCGGTCGCGCATCGCCCGAGTCCCGGCGTGATGGCACACCGACGGTTACCGGGGGGCCCCGGCGTCGGGTCGTTTCTCGCCGTAAGGCCTCTAACCTTTGTCGACCCGGACCCTGCTGACATACTTCACCCACTCGGCACCATAATAATCTTCGGCCACTACCCGGAGTGGGAACCCATGTTTCCGCGGAAGCGGCAAGCCATTCACTTGGTAGGCAAGAAAGACTTTGCCCGAGAGCACATCCGCTATAGGGTAGCTGGCGCTCTTCCCGCCCTTCTCCTCGAAGGCGACGCGCGAGGCCGTCCGATCGAAGTTCGCCTGCTGAAGAATGTTCTGCAGGGATATGCCTTTCCATCGGCCGTGATTCGCGAACACGCCTGGGCAGATCAACAAGACGTTTCTCTCGATGGACGGCAGGGCGGTGAGTTGGGCGTAGCTGAAGCTCAGGGCCTGTCCCACCTGTCCGGTGATTTCCAGCCGCCAATCGGCAGGGTCCACGACCCGGTTGGTAGGCCCCATGGTTTCGAACTCTTCCAGAGGTGTGATCTCCAAGTTGGTGGCGTCGAGTTTCGCGGGGTCCTCGTGGATCAGGCTCTTCCGGTCCGTTCCGGCCGCCAGCACCTTTCGAGTTGCCGCCCACAGCCACCGGGTCCAAGAGGAGAGCGCGAGAAGCGCGCTGCCTCCTAGAACTCCCCCAAAGGCGAGCTTGGCGAAATGCCTGCGCGTTTGCATGGCGTGTCCCCCTTTCTGGGCAGTATATCCCCTTAGCATTCCGGCTCGTAGTCTGTTTTGTGTGTCTCGGCGGCTCCGACTCACGGGCCTGGTCCGTTCTCTGGACCGTCGTGGACGTCCCGCACAATCGTGCGCTTGTGATTGGCGTCGACTCGCCACGCAGACATGAATGGGCATCTCAAGAAGCCGAGACCAGCCAACGCTTGACAGACGGTGCCCGTCGGTTAGCCTTGGGCCATCGAAACTCAGCCCCGGCGACGGCTGCCTCCTGAGGTTGACGTGTCGGCGGGCGGTAGTCGCAGCCTCCAGAGGGAAACTCATTGAGCGTAGCCCTGAAATCTCTGCGCCGCCAGAAGGCCAGCCGTGCCCCCAGCCGCGACGGTGATGTGGGGGAGGTGTTCCCTAGAATGGCACCCGTGAGAAGCCTGACCACGCTGTGTCTGCCCGGCGGGCTGTTGGTCCTGGTAGGCCTCCTGCTGTTCCGCCCAGGGGTACTCCCGGACGTGCTGCAGCCCTATGTGCAGGCATACCCCTATGCGGTGTTCGGGGTCGGCGTCGTCATGGCCTGGTATTTTAACCGCACGCGCATCGTCTTTGCGCTCCTGATCCTGGCCGTGGCCGGTTTGGCGCTGTACCGTGTCGGAGGGGGGTACGCCGAGGCGGACCCCGTTAGCCGCGTCGTATTCGCCGCGGTGGCGGTACTCCTTCCGCTGAACCTGGCGGCCTTTGCGGTGCTGAAGGAACGGGGCCTGTTCACCGCGCGCGGGGTGAGCCGCGTCGTCGCCATTGCGGCGCAAGTCGTCGCTGTAGACTTGACGATACGCCTGGATTGGAGTGCTGCACACGAATGGCTCACATACGCACTGACCGACGAATGGTTGAAGGCCTGGACCTCTCTGCCGCAGGCTTCGCAGGCCGCATTCGGCATCGCAGCGGCCTTTCTGACGGCACGCTGCATCTTGTGGCGAGACCCCATCGAGACGGGATTCCTTTGGGCGCTGATGTCCGCCTTCGCGGCGCTGCAGGGAATGCGCTGGGGATGGGCGCCCCCGTCGTTCCTGGCGACAGGCGGGTTGGCCCTCGTCTGGGCGTTGGTGGAGACGACCTACCGCATGGCGTACTACGACGAGTTAACCGGACTGCCGGGACGCCGGGCGCTGAACGAGGCATTACTACGCGTTGGGAGCCGGTACGCTGTGGCGATGGTGGATGTGGATCATTTCAAGCGGCTCAACGACGTCTTCGGGCACGAGGTCGGCGACCAGGCGCTCCGGATGGTAGCGGGAAGACTGAGCCGCATCACCGGCGGCGGGAAGCCTTTCCGCTACGGTGGGGAAGAATTCGTGGTGCTCTTTGCGCGCGCCACCGCCGCGGAGGCGGTCCCGCACCTCGAGGCTGCCCGACGGGCAATCGCCGACTCCTCCTTCATCCTGCGCGGCCCCCGCCGGCCTCGAAAGAAGCCCGCGGCGTCCAAGCCGCCTGGGGGACCTCAGGTCGCCGTGTCCTTGACCATCAGCATCGGCCTCGCCGAGCCCGACCAGCGCAAGGGGAACGCCAACCCTCAACAAGTGCTGCGAGCTGCCGACAAGGCCCTCTACCGCGCCAAGGGTGCGGGCCGCAACCGTTTGATGGTCTGAGTGCTGTGAAAGCGCGGTGATAACGGGTCGCGTTCGCCCTTGCTTCGCTCGCCACACCCCCACAGGCAATGGTATCACTCGCCCAAACGCGCTTCGTTTTCCGCCCAGCCGCTCGCGCCCCTCCCGCCCGTCTAAGGTCTTCCGCGGATCATGCGAGCTTGGAGTGGGAAGCGGGGAAGGGTGCTTTCGCGGACAGGACTTGACGGGGCTTGTCGGACCTGATGGAATGAAGCTCGCCTGGGCGCGCTGCGGCGAAAGCACTCTGCGTCGAGTTGCAGCCTGGATGCGGCCGACCTCCGGTTGCAGGACCGGATTTTCCATTGCGGGAGGCCCGCCGTGACAACGACGAGGCGGGCGCCGCGGCCGCCTCATGACCCGACCCGACGCTCCGAAAGGGACGCATGGCCTCTGCGAAAGGCGGCATATTCGCCTGGTTCCGCAGGTTGCTCTGGCGGGTATCGCTCGCGGTGATCGTGCTCACCGTCGTGCCGGTCGTCCTGTTGCGCTGGATCCCGGTGCCGACCAGCGCCGTCATGTTGGAGAAGTGGATAGACGGGATGGGTCAGGCGAAGGCGGCCCGAAGCATCCACTACCGCTGGACCCGCTGGAACGCTATCTCCGCACCGATGGGTCTGGCCGTGGTCGCGGCGGAGGATCAGACGTTTCCGCGGCACTGGGGCTTCGATTTTCACTCGATCGTCGACGCCGTCGAAGAACAGGGCGCCAAGGGTCGCCTGCGAGGAGCGAGTACCATTACGCAGCAAGTCGCACGGAATCTCTTCCTCTGGCAAGGACGCAGTTATGTCCGGAAGACCCTCGAGGCCTACTTCACGGTGCTCTTGGAGGTCTTCTGGCCGAAGCGGCGAATTCTGGAAGTCTATCTGAACATCGCAGAATTTGGCGAGGGGATCTACGGGGTGGGCACGGCGGCGCAGATTTTCTTCAGCAAACGTCCGATAGAAATCCATTCATCCGAGGCCGCGCTCCTCGCGGCGGTCCTGCCGAATCCCGCACGCTTTCATGTCCGGAATCCGTCCGCCTATGTCCGTCAGCGCGCGAACTGGATCGAGCAGCAGATGACGCAGCTCGGTGGTCCCGCCTACCTTGAACAGCTCTGATCGCCCTGTCTTCTTCCATTCGACGTTTTGGCCGGGTATGCTTAGCGGGCCGGGTCGGCAGCGCCCGATTGGCCACGACCGGCAGGCACGGGATGTATCACGACTGCTGCACGCAGGTTCTCGGCGCTCGTCCACGTTCCGAATCCGCCGCGCCGGAACGTGCATCCAAAAGACACATCCGGAGGTGGTCATCGGGGCCGGAACGGCCGGCCTCGTCACGGCGGTGGGGGCGACGTCCCTGGGAGCCAGGGTCGCCCTCATCGAGCGGGAACTCATGGGCGGGGACTGCCTCAACGTCGGCTGCGTGCCTTCCAAGGCGCTGATCCGGGCCGCGCGCGCGTGGGCAGATGTGCGGGATGCAGGTGACTACGGCGTCGCGGTCCCGGCAGGCGCGCGCGTCGATTTCGCGGCGGTGATGGAGCGGGTGCGCCGGCTCCGGGCGGGAATCAGCAAGACCGATTCCGCGCGGCGCTATCGAGACCTCGGCGTGGACGTGTTTCTCGGCGCGGGCCGATTCGCGGGACCGGACGCCATCGCGGTCGGCGGAAAAACGCTGCACTTCAAGAAAGCGGTCATCGCCAAGGGCGCGCGGGCCTCCGTGCCCCCGGCGCCAGGCCTTGGCGAGGCGGGCTATCTGACCAACGAGACGGTCTTCCATCTCACCGAGCTGCCGCCGCGCCTGGCCGTCATCGGCGCGGGCCCCATCGGGTGCGAGCTGGCGCAGGCGTTCGCGCGCCTTGGAAGCCGTGTGCATCTCGTCGAGGCCGTGCACGGCATACTACCCAACGAGGATCGCGATGCGGCGGAGACGGTTCGGAAATCCCTGACCCGCGACGGGGTCACTGTCCTGTGCTGCGGCGGCGATCTCCGGGTCGCCAAGACGAGCGGAGGCAAGCGTCTGACCGTCAAGTCCCACGGGCGTGACTACGACGTCACGGTGGACGACATCCTGGTCGGCGT
>Ga0102851_10002011_pt1 | contig 12060 bp, 8 predicted proteins | sample Mud3Dept3metaG_FD_79558 | JGI IMG/M metagenome (GOLD analysis project Ga0102851, IMG submission 79558) | Freshwater wetland microbial communities from Ohio, USA, analyzing the effect of biotic and abiotic controls - Mud 3 Core 4 Depth 3... | ecosystem: Environmental > Aquatic > Freshwater >... | reverse complement strand
GAGCTGGCTCAGGACGTGGAGAACGGGAAAGACGCGATGCATGGCTTGTGCTAGGAATAAATGCGATGTTCGGGGCGTGCGCGGGAAACCGGGGGGCGGCCGCCTGCCGGCAGCGCTGCTTTAAAAGAAGCCAAGATCGACCTGAAACAGCTTCTCGACTTTCGGCACCATGCGCTTGTTGACCACGAACACGATCACATGGTCGTCGGGTTCGATAATGGTGTCATGGTGCGCGATGATCACCTGATCGTCATAGACCGGCGCGCTGTCGCTGTTCTTCGCGCCGGCGCGCTCCTGGCGGCGGACGATGGCCCCGATGGTCGTGCCTTTCGGCAAATCGATTTCCTCGACACGCCGGCCGACCACCTTGGAGGACTTGGCGTCCCCGTGCACCACGAGTTCCAGGGATTCGGCCGCGCCGCGCCGCAGCGAGTGCACGGCAACGCAGTCGCCGCGGCGCACATGCGCGAGCAGGGTGCCGATCGTCGCCTGAGCCGGCGAGATCGCAATATCGATCTGGCCGCTTTGCACCAGGTTCACATAGGAGCCGCGATTGATGAGCGCGATGACCTTGCGCGCGCCCATGCGCTTGGCGAGCAGCGAGGACATGATGTTGGTCTCGTCATCGTTGGTGAGCGCGCAGTAAACGTCCATCTCGCCGATGTTTTCTGTTTCAAGCAGTTCTTCGTCGGTTACGTCGCCCGACAACACCAGGGTTTTGTCGAGCTCCGCGGCAAGGCGCTCCGCGCCGGCCTTGTTGAACTCGATGATTTTGACCGCGTACCGGGCTTCGAGCGCATGGGCCAGCCTGCGCCCGATATTGCCGCCGCCGCCGATCATGACGCGCTTGACGGGCTTGTCCATGCGCCGCAACTCGCGCATGACCCCCCGGATGTTCTCGGTGGCGGCGAGAAAGAAGACCTCGTCGCCCGCTTCGATCACCGTATTGCCCTCGGGGATGATCGGACTGTCCTGGCGGAAGATGGCCGCCACCCGGGTGTCGATCTGCGGCATGTGGGCGCGCAGGTATTGCAGTTCCTTTCCGACCAGCGGGCCGCCGTGGAACGCGCGCACCGCGACCAGGCTGACTTTGCCGTCGGCAAACTCGAGCACCTGCAGGGCCTCCGGAAATTCGATCAGCTTGCCGATGTAATCGGTCATGACCTGCTCAGGGCAGATCGAGAAGTCGACCGAAAAGTTTTCCGACGAAAAGATTTCCGGATGCGAAAGATAATCGGCGGAGCGGATGCGCGCGACCTTGGTCGGGATGTTGAACATCGTCGCCGCCAGCTTGCAGGCGACCATGTTGGTTTCGTCGCTCTGGGTGACGGCGAGAATCATGTCGGCATCGCGCGCGCCGGCCTGTTCCAGGACCGCGGGATGGGCGGCGTTGCCGGTCACGGTGCGCAGGTCCAGCCGATCCTGCAGTTTTTTGAGCCGCGCCGCATCGGTGTCGACGACGGTAATGTCGTTGGCTTCGGACACCAGGCTTTCGGCGACCGAGGAACCGACCTGTCCTGCACCCAGTATGACTATTTTCAAGCTGGTCTTCCCGCAAAAACCGCGATTCTATGACGCTTGCGTGCAACAGGCCAGGTCACTTCGTTGGAGCGGCCGGTTTACGCTGGCGGCATAAACGCGGTGTCCGAAACCTTGGCATATGTCATAATTTTAACACGATGACGAACGGCAAGTCTTTGACCCGAATATATTTTCCCGGCGAGATTCCGGTTCACGGCGTATGTGCTCTGGCGCCTGACCAGGCGCACCATGTGGCGCGCGTGCTGCGTCTGGCGGTCGGCGAAGCGGTGGTGCTGTTCGATGGTCGCGGCAGCGAGCAGAGCGCGGTCATCACGCAGATTGCCAAAGCCGGGGTCACGCTGCAGGTTGGCGCGTCGCGCGCCGTCGACCGTGAATCACCGCTCGCGGTGTTGCTGGCGCAGGGAATCTCGAGCGGCGAACGCATGGACTTTACGATACAGAAAGCCGTCGAACTGGGGGTCGCGGCGATCAGGCCGCTGGCAAGCCACCGCAGCGTGGTGCGGCTCGACGCTGCGCGCGCGCTCAAGCGCGCCGCGCATTGGCAGGCTGTCGCCATTGCCGCATGCGAGCAATGCGGCCGCAATACGGTACCGCAAGTGCTGCCGGTGATGGATTTCACCGGCTGGCTGGCGCACGAGGCGCAGCAGGCGGCGACGCTGCGGGTGCTGCTGTCGCCGGAGGGGCAGGTGACCCTGGGTGAGCTGTCGCGGCCGCCGGGCATGGTGACCCTGCTTGCCGGGCCCGAGGGCGGGCTGTCGCCTCAGGAGCAGCAGGATGCGCAAAACACGGGGTTCACGCCAGTCAGGCTCGGCCCGCGGATACTGCGGACCGAGACCGCGGCTCTGGCGGCGTTGAGCGCGATGCAGATGTTGTGGGGGGATTTTCAGTAAGACCTGCGCAGCAGTGCACCCGTCCGACCGCCATTACGCCGTAATCGAGCTTTCCCTCGGCGGCGTTCTCGCATAATATGTGATTGAATAATAACCAATACCGATCCAGAGATGGCGCCGACATCCCCCGAAAAATTCGTGCAATGGTTTCGCGCCGCGGCGCCCTATATCCATGCCTTCCGCGGCCGGACTTTTGTGATCGCCTTTGGCGGCGAAGTGGTGGCGGACGGAAAATTTGTCGGGCTCACGCACGACCTGAATCTGCTGGCCAGCCTGGGTGTGCGGCTGGTCCTGGTGCATGGCGCGCGGGCGCAGGTCGACGCGCGGCTCAAACAGCTCAAGCATCGCACCCAGTACGTGCGCGGCCTGCGCGTCACCGACGACATTGCGCTGCAGTGTGTGAAGGAGGCCAGCGGCAGCCTGCGCGTAGAGATCGAGGCGCTGCTGTCGATGGGGCTGCCCAGTTCCCCCATGGCGGGCGCCGACATCCGGGTGGCCAGCGGCAATTTCGTGACCGCACGGCCTATCGGGGTGGTCGACGGGGTCGATCTTCAGCGCACCGGGGAGGTGCGCAAGGTGCACGCCACCGCGATCAAGGATCGCCTGGACCACGGCGAGCTCGTGCTGCTTTCTCCGGTAGGCTACTCGCCGACCGGGGAGATCTTCAATCTGGCGCTGGAAAATATCGCGGAGGCAACGGCGGTCGCGCTGCGCGCCGACAAGCTGGTTTTCCTCATGGACGCCGCCGGCGTGACCGGCAAGCGCGGGCAATTGCTGCGCGAGCTGACGCCACAACAGGCCCAGAACCAGCTGGGCAAAGGGGGCGACAAGGACGGCGACGTGCGGCTTTACCTGCCCTGCGCGCTGCGGGCCTGCCAGCAGGGCGTGGTGCGGGCCCATCTGATCTCGCGGCACGCCGATGGCGGCCTGTTGCTCGAGTTGTTTACGCACCAGGGCGTGGGCACCATGATTACCCCTGATGAACTGCAGATCCTGCGCCAGGCCAGGATCGACGACATCGGCGGCATTCTGCAACTCCTTGAACCGCTGGAGGCCGAAGGCCTCCTGGTAAAGCGCAGCCGCGATCTGCTGGAAATGGAGATCGAGCGTTTTGTCGTTCTCGAGCACGACCGCATGGTGATAGGCTGCGCCGCGCTCTATCCCTTTTCCGAGGACAAGGCCGGCGAACTCGCCGGCCTGGCCGTGCATCCGGATTTCCGCAACGCCGGCGCCGGAGAGCGGCTGCTGAAGGAGATCGAGTCGCGCGCGCGCCGGCGCAAACTCAAAACCCTGTTCGTGCTGACCACCCGTGCCGAGCACTGGTTTATCGAGCGCGGGTTCGCCGAGGTGGCGCCCGATGTGCTGCCGCGCCATAAACGTGAGCTCTACAACTACCAGCGCCGCTCGGTGGTTCTGTCCAAACGCCTTTAACTTGTCCCGACCCCCGATCCGCGTGTTTCCATGACCATACGATCTGCATGAAGGCAGTCCCGTTCTCGCTTTCATTGCGATCCCGGCTGCTGCTCGCCAGCACGTTTGTGCAGATCGCCATGCTCGCGCTGCTGATCGTCAATGGCATCAGCATCATGGACGGCAAGCTCAACGAGCGCACACGCGTTCATCTGGAGGAACAGAAACAACTGCTGAACGCCGCGCTCACCATACCGCTGGCCACGGGCGACTACCGGGGTCTCCAGGACGTGCTCGAACAGGTGCGCCGCGACAACAGCATTGCCTACATGGTGCTCGTCGATCTTGGCGGCAAGGTTGTTGCCGCGTCGGGCTGGGAAGCTGACAGACCGCTGCCGCCGGTTGATACCGCCGGCCACGTCCAGTTTGCCGAGCATGAGGGGTATTTCCATGCCGAAGTCCAGATTGAAAGCGCCCGCAAAAAGCTGGGCAATCTGCGTTTCGGGCTTTCGACGGCGTTCATCAAGAACGCCCGCGACGAACTGATCCGGGACAACCTGCTGATCGGCGGCATTGCGCTGATCATGTCGGTTATCTCGATGATGGGGCTGGGCTACTGGCTGACGCGCAGCCTGACCCAGCTTACCGACGCCAGCGCGAGTCTCGCCGCGGGCAACCTGAACGTGCGCCTGCCGGTTGAGGGCGGCGATGAGGTCGGCAAGCTGACCCACGCGTTCAATATCATGGCGGCGGCGTTGCAAGACCGGGTCAAGGCGCTCGCCGAGAGCGAGGCCAAGTTCAGCGCCATCGCGGATTACAGTTATGACTGCGAATTGTGGATCAGTCCGGAAGGCCGGCTGATCTGGATCAATCCGCGCGTGTTCGACATGTTCGGCTATACCCCGGAGGAATGCCTGGGGACCGAAAATTTTCCCGCGCCGTTCATCAGCGGTTCCGATGTCGGCCGCACCGTGCGCCAGATCCGGCGGGCATTGCGCGGCAACAGCGGCCAGGATTACGAGTTTCGGGCGAGGCGCAAAGAGGGTGCCGAGTTCTGGGCCGCGGCTGACTGGCGGCCTATCTATGACAACCGTGGCGGCTATCTCGGCATCCGCATCAGCATCCGCGATATCACCCAGCGCAAGGAAGCCGAGCTGCAGCTGGAGGCGAGCGTGGCGGAGTTGCGCAAATCCCAGGCCGTGCAGCAGGAATACCTGACGCGCGAGCAGGACGAGCACGCGCGGCTTTCGGCGCTGCTGGCGGCCATGGATGCCGGCATCCTGTTCGTGAGCCAGGACAATACGGTGGTGTACAGCAACCCCGCGTTCAAGCGCATCTGGATGATCGCGCGCGAGGCGCAGCTCATCGGCCGCAAACCGCAGGATGTCCTGAAAGCCTCGGCTTGCACCCTGGCGCGCCCCGAGGAGCAGATGCAGCACATGCTGCGGCAGCCGCGCGACGGTGAGATTTTCGGCGCGCTGGAAATCCAGCTCGCCGACGGACGCCTGGTCACTCAGCAGGGACACGCGGTCAAGGACGTTTTGGGACGGCCCGTCGGATACCTCTGGCTGTTCGAGGATGTCACGCGGGAGCGGCAGACTGCGGACCAGATTGTCTACCTTGCCGAGCGTGATGCGCTGACCGGGCTTTACAATCGCCACCGCTTCAACGAAGAGCTCACGCGCATGATCGCGGACGCCGGGCGCAGCCAGTCGCGCCTTGCATTGCTGTTTTTCGATCTCGATGACTTCAAGTACATCAACGACACCTTCGGCCACCGCGCGGGCGATGCGATGCTGATCCGGGTCGCGGGCGAGGTTGCAAACCAGGTGCGGCGGAACGAAATCTTCAGCCGTATCGGCGGCGACGAGTTCGCGATCCTGGTGCCGGACATTTCCGACGAGATGCTGCGCGTGCTGGCCGAGCGCATTATCCGCTCGATCGCCATGGTGCGTTTCCAGTTCGAGGGGCAGAGCCTGCGGCTGACCACCAGTCTCGGGGTCGCGGTATTTCCGGACCACGCCGACAACGCTGAAGACCTCATCGCGCGCGCCGATACCGCGATGTATCAGGCCAAGGAAGCGGGAAAAAACGTGTGGCGCGTCTACCGCGGCGATCTCGACACGTCGCAGGAAATGGTCTCGCGGATGTCGTGGAACGACCGCATTCACCACGCGCTCGAGAACAATCTGATGGACCTCCAGTTCCAGGGTGTTTATGCGACAGCCGACCGGTCGCTTTCGCATTTTGAAGTCCTGGTGCGCATGCGGGACAAGGATGATCCGGGCGTCATGCTGATGCCGGGCCAGTTCATCCCGGTCGCCGAAAAATCAGGCAAGATACTGGAGATCGACCGGTGGGTGCTGCGGGAGAGCATTCAGATGCTCGCCGAGCTGAAATCCCTCCCGGGGCTTGCGGTCAACATCTCCGGGCGTTCTTTCGATGAGCCGACGCTGCCCCAGTACATCGCCGAGCAACTGAAACGGCATGGCGTATCGCCAAGGCGCCTGTTGGTCGAGCTGACCGAGACCTCGGCGGTATCTGACCTGCATGACGCGCAGCGTTTCATCGAGGCGCTGCGCCAGACCGGATGCCGCGTGTGCCTCGACGATTTCGGCACCGGCTTTTCATCCTTTGCCTATCTCAAGCACCTGCAGGTTGATTCGGTCAAAATCGACGGGTTGTTCATCCGCAACCTGCCCGGGGATTTCGACAACCAGTTGTTCGTCAAGGCGATCGTGGCGGTCGCGCGCGGCATGCACAAGACCACCGTCGCCGAATGCGTCGAGGACGAGGAGACGCTGGTGATGCTGAGGGACTTTGAGGTTGACTGCGTGCAGGGTTATTATCTGGAGAAGCCGCGCGCCGATAATCCGCTGCTGGCGGAGTCCACCCGGATCCGCGCCAATATGGAACTGCGGTTTACTTAATTCTGCAATATTCGAGTGTTAATCTGGAGCATGGGTCATGGCAAGGATGGTGAAGTGCGTGAAGCTGGGCCGCGAAGCCGAAGGGCTGGATTTTCCAACGTACCCCGGCGAACTCGGCAAGCGTATTTACGAACAGGTGTCCAAGGAAGCCTGGAAGCAGTGGCTGGAACAACAGAAAATGCTGGTCAATGAAAACCGGCTCAACCTCGCGGACAAGAAGGCGCGGGATTACCTCGCCCAACAGATGGAGAAGCACTTCTTCGGCGGCGGTGCCGATGCCGCTACCGGATACGTGCCGCCGTCATCGAAGTAAACACTACGCACCGGCATCCGGTGCGTATCCGTCGCGCGCTTTAGCGCAGGCAGGCTGGCCATGAGCAAAATCCGGCTTGAACCGGAGCTTTATCTCAACCGGGAGCTCGGCCAGCTCGCATTCAACCGCCGGGTGCTGGCCCAGGCGGAAAACCGCAACCACCCGCTGCTCGAGCGGCTGAAGTTCCTGTGCATCGTCAGCAGCAATCTCGACGAATTTTTCGAAATCCGCGTCTCGGGGCTCAAGGCGGAGATCGAAGCCGGTTCCCCCCCGGTCGGCCCCGACCGCATGCGCGCCGATCAGGTGATCCTGCAGGTGGCGAAGGAGGCCCACGAACTGGTTGCGAGCCAGTACCGGCTGCTGAACCAGGAAATCCTGCCCGGGCTCGAGAAGGAAGGCATACGCTTTTTGCGCCGGTCGGATTTCACGGCCGCGCAGGCCGAATGGATCAAGGCCTACTTCCTCCGGGAGGTGATGCCGGTGTTGACGCCGATCGGGCTCGATCCGGCGCACCCGTTTCCGCGAGTGCTCAACAAAAGCCTGAATTTCGTGGTTGAACTCGAGGGCAAGGACGCTTTCGGCCGCAATTCCGGCATAGCCATCGTCCAGGCGCCGCGCGTGCTGCCGCGCGTGATCCGGCTGCCGAGAGACGTCGCGGTCGCCGATCATGATTTTATTTTCCTGTCCTCGATTCTTCATGCGCATGTCTCGGAGCTTTTTTCCGGCATGAAAGTCATCGACTGTTATCAGTTCCGCGTCACGCGCAACAGCGACCTGTTCGTCGATGAAGAAGAAGTCACGGACCTGCGCGCCGCATTGCGCGGCGAGCTGCCGCACCGCCATTTTGGCGACGAGGTGCGGCTGGAGGTTGCGGAAAATTGCCCGCAGCAGATTTCCGATTTTCTGCTGGCTCAGTTCAAGCTCGGCCAGGACGATCTGTACCGCGTCGAAGGGCCGGTCAATCTGGCGCGGCTGATCAGCGTGCCCGAATGGGTGGATCGGCCTGATCTCAAGTTTCCGCATTTCACTCCGGGATTGCCGGTGCAGCTGGAGCCTGGCGACATGTTCAGCGCCATGAGCGAGGGCGATATCCTGCTTCATCAGCCGTTCCAGTCGTTCCAGCCGGTGATCCAGTTTCTCGAGCAGGCGGCGCGCGATAAAAATGTGGTGGCGATCAAGCAGACGGTCTACCGCACCGGCGCGGAATCGGAGTTGATGGAGATTCTGATCGACGCGGCGCGCAGCGGCAAGGAAGTCACGGTGGTGCTGGAATTGCTGGCGCGCTTTGACGAGGAGGCGAACATCAACTGGGCGCAGCGCCTGGAAGACGTCGGCGCCCACGTGGTCTATGGCGTCGTCGGCCACAAGACGCACGCCAAGATGCTCATGGTGGTGCGGCGCGAGGGGGACAGGCTGCGGCGTTACGTGCATTTGTCCACCGGCAATTATCATCCGCGCACCGCCAGGCTCTACACGGATTTCAGTCTCTTCACCTGCAACGAGGAGATCGGCGTCGACGTCAGCGACGTGTTCATGCAACTGACCGGGCTGGGCAAGGCGAGCAAACTCAAGCATCTGTGGCAGTCGCCCTTCACGTTTCACAAGCGAATGCTCAACGCGATACAGAACGAGATGCGCAACGCCCAGGCCGGCCGCAAAGCGCAGATCATCGCCAAGATGAATGCGTTGCTCGAGCCCGAGATCATCGCCGCGCTGTATGAGGCATCCAAGGCGGGGGTCGGGATCGATCTCATCGTGCGCGGGGTGTGTGCGTTGCGGCCGGGTGTGCCGGGGGTTTCCGACAACATTCGCGTGTGTTCCATCGTCGGCCGTTTCCTCGAACACACGCGGGTATTCTTTTTCCACAACGACGGCGCGCAGGATGTCCACCTGGCCAGCGCCGACTGGATGGACCGCAATTTTTTCCGCCGCGTCGAAATAAGCTTTCCGGTTCTCGACCCCGGGCTCAAGCAGCGCGTGATCGACGAGGGCCTGAAGCTGTATCTCGAGGACAATGCGCAGGCGTGGGAAATGGACCCGCAGGGGCAATATCGATCCAAATCGCCGGGTCGTGGTAAGCCATTGATTGCACAAGAATATTTACTCTCCATTTTGGCGCGCCGGCCATAGGCTTGGTGCCGTGGCCGCTGCGCAGAATGCGCGGGCAGGGGGCGCCGGCTCGGCTATCATGGTATGTCGCGTTATCAGTTATTGAGCGTTTCATAATGGATGACAGTCTGAACGCTCAATCCCTCTCCCCGACCCGGGAGGGTGAGAATGGCACTAATTCGCGATAGCAAATTAGTGAAAGATCAATAAGACCGCGCCGTGACTACTGCCGCCACCGATTCGGAGACCGAACTCAAGCTGCTGGTGCCGCCGGGCGCATCGCGCCGGCTGGGCGCACACCCGCTGCTCAAGGGCGCGGGCCGTCCGGTAACAAAAAAACTCTACAGCGTGTACCTCGACACGCCCGATCTTGATTTGTGCCGCCGGGGTGTCGCGTTCCGGTTGCGCAAAGACGGCGCGCGCTGGGTGCAGACGGTCAAGGGCGGCGGCGAGGTAAAAAGCGGTTTGCACCGCAGAGTCGAACTCGAGACCGGGGTGGCCGGACCGGCGCCGGACTGCACGGTGATCGACAGCGAGGCGTTTTCCGGCCTGTTCTCGTCGCCCCGCTTGTGTGCGCAGTTGCAGCCGGTGTTCATTACCCAATTCAGCCGCACCAGCCGGATCGTCTCGCTCGCGCCGGACGTCACGGTGGAAGTTTGCATCGACCGCGGCGTGATCAAATGCGGCGACAGCACGGCGCCGATTTGCGAGCTCGAGCTTGAACTCAAATCCGGGGCGCCGTGGCATCTGTATGAGCTTGCGCTGCAGCTGCTCGACAGCGTGCCTCTGCGCATAGAGAACCGCTCCAAGGCCGAGCGCGGCTATGCCCTGCTGCGCGGCGAGTCGCCCGCGCCTGTCAAGGCGAACGCCGTGGCGCTGGATACGGGCATGTCGGTTAACGACGCGTTCAAGGCGATAGTGTGGGCCTCGCTCAATCACTTGCAGGCCAACGAGCGCGGCATGCTCGACAGCCGTGATCCGGAGTATCTGCACCAGGCGCGTGTGGCGCTGCGCCGGATGCGCTCAGCCTTCAGCACCTTCTCCGGCGCACTGCCGCAGGAGGAGGCCGCCCTCTTCGTGGCCGAAATCAAATGGCTCGCGCGCTCGCTGGGCCCGGCGCGCGACTGGGACGTATTCATGACCGAAACACTGCCTCCGATTCTCAGGGAATGTGGCAGTCATGACGGACTGGCGGCGTTGAAAAAGCAGGGCGCGCGGGCCAGAACGGCGGGCAGGCGACGAGCGCTAAGCGCGGTCGACTCCCCGCGTTACCAGCGCCTGAACCTGATGCTCTCCGGCTGGCTGCTTGCCGAATTCCATCTCAGACCGGCCGATGAGGCCCTGCTTGCCGCGTCACGCGCGCCAGCGCCGGCATTCGCCGGCGCCGCACTCGAGCGGCGTTTTGCCCGCGCCCGAAAACGCGGCCGCAAGCTGCGGCAGTTGTCGGCCGCCGAATTGCATTTGCTGCGTATTGCCGTCAAGAAACTGCGTTATGTTGCCGATTCCTTCGCCACGCTCTATGACGAAAAATGCATCGCCAGGATGCTGGCGCGACTTGCCCGGCTGCAGAATATACTGGGCGCAATGAACGACGCGGCGACGGTGGCTGGTCTGATGAAGCGTTTGGGCGCAAAATCCGGCAAGGACATGATCGAAGCGCGCGGCATCGTGCTGGGCTGGACCCGGGGCCGGGCCGAAGCGCTAAAATACGAACTCTACTCTGCCTGGAAAGCGTTCCGCGACTGCGGAAAATGCTGGTAGCCGCGGAATGCGCGGCGGTTATTGCGAGAGCTTATGGAACTCATTTTGTGGCGCCATGCCGACGCCGAGGACGGAATCCAGGACGCGGGGCGCAAGCTGACCGCGAAAGGAGCGAAGCAGGCGGAATGCATGGCCGCCTGGCTCAGGCAAAGATTGCCGAAGGACACGGTCGTGCTGGTGAGTCCGGCGCGGCGCGCACAGCAAACGGCGCAGGCGTTGAGCAAGAAGTTCGAGACCAGCCCGGCGGTAAGCACCGCGGCCACGCCCGAGTCGCTGCTTGAGGCCGCCGGTTGGCCTGATCGCAAGGGCGCGGTGGTGGTGGTCGGCCATCAGCCGACGCTGGGTGCTGCGGCAGCGCTGGCGCTGACCGGCAGCGCAACACAGTGGAGCGTCAAGAAAGGGGCGGTCTGGTGGCTTGAGCGGCGGGAACGCGACCATGTTACGGTGCTGCGCGCTGTTATCTCGCCGGATTTACTTTAGAACTTCTGGCTGAAACGCATCTCGCGTTTCATGATGTCAGGGGCTCTCAGGAGGACTTATGTTCGAATCGGCCAATCTTTCGCACAAAGTCAGCAAGCTGGTCTATCACCGTGAAGAGCCGAAGCTGCGCGCGGCATTGCTCAACGCCCAATACGACCTCTTCGAGAACGGGCGCTTTCCCGTATTGATTCTGATCGCCGGAGTCGAAGGCGCGGGCAAAGGCGAGACCGTGAACCTGCTCAACGAATGGATGGATCCGCGCCACATCCACGCGCACGCCTTTCCCGCGCCTTCCGATGAGGAGCGCGAGCGCCCGGCGATGTGGCGTTTCTGGCGCGCGCTGCCGCCTAAAGGCAAGATCGGGGTTTTCTTCGGCGCGTGGCACACATCGCCCATCGTTGGGCGCGTGCAGGGCGTGATCGGCGAAGGTGAATTCTCCCAGCACATCGCGGAAATCCTGCGTTTCGAAAAAATGCTTGCCGACGAGGGCGTGCTGCTGCTGAAGTTCTGGTTCCACTTGTCGAAAGAGCAGCAGAAGAAGCGCCTGAAAGCCCTGGAGAAAGATCCCAAGACACGGTGGCGGGTCACCGATATCGAATGGAAATATTTCAAGATCTACAACAAG
>Ga0102851_10002010_pt1 | contig 12060 bp, 11 predicted proteins | sample Mud3Dept3metaG_FD_79558 | JGI IMG/M metagenome (GOLD analysis project Ga0102851, IMG submission 79558) | Freshwater wetland microbial communities from Ohio, USA, analyzing the effect of biotic and abiotic controls - Mud 3 Core 4 Depth 3... | ecosystem: Environmental > Aquatic > Freshwater >... | reverse complement strand
GGCGAGCGCCTCGGCGACGCGCTTGAGCACCTCCGGCGTGTCGCGCACCGTGATCGAGTTCAGGCCCGGCTGGAGGAGGACGCTCCCTTCGGCCGAGAGCAACGGCTCCACGAGCGCCGCCGCCTCGCGGGCCGGCCGGAAGTGGAGCTGGAAGACGCGCAGCTCCTGCTCCGCGGCGAGGGCGCTCCCTGCCGCCAACACCAGCACCGCTGCCGCCACCCTTCGCAACTAGAGCTCCAGGTGGGGATCCACGATGAAGGCCACCTGGATCGCCTGCCGGGAATCGGAGGCCGGGGTGAGCTGGTACAGCCTGACCCCGGGCTGGTTCACCTCGATGAAGGCCGGCTCGACCGCGGCCGGCCGCGGGCGCGGCGCCGCGGCCGTCACCTGCGCCGCGGGCCTGGTGAGCTGCCTGACTACCGCGGTGCCTCCGAGCAGCGTCACGAGCACGGCGGCCGCCGCGGCCGCGAGGCGCGAGCGCCGGCCGTGCAGCCGCCGCTCAACAGCGCGCTGGTGCACCCCGGCCAGCACCTCCCCGACGAACGATTCGTCCTCCGGTCCGGGCTCGGCGGAAAGCGCCCAGGCGAGCGCCAGCGCCGGCTCGCGCTCGGAGAGGACGTCGCGGCATTCCTGGCAGGTGGCCAGGTGCTCCCGCAGCTCGCGCTCCGCCTCGGCGGGAAGCTCCATCGCCAGGAAGCGGGGCGCCACGCGGCGGGCCTCGAGGCACGTCATCGCTGGCCTCCCCTCGGGAGGTACTCGGGGTAGCGCGCCGCCAGCTCCTTGCGCAGCGTCGCCCGCGCCTGGAACACGTGGTTGCGCACCGTGGCCTCGCTGCAGCCGAGGGCGGCCGCCACCTCGTTCGTCGCGAGGCCCTCCACCTCGCGCAGCACGAGCGCGGCCCGCTGCGCGGGCGTCAGCACCCCGGAAAGCTCGGTGAAGATCCTCTTGACCTCGCGCTCGGCCAGGTCTCGCGGGGCGCTCGGCCCCACCGAGTCCCCGACCAGCCGGAGGTGCGCGGCGTGGGTGCGGTCACGGCTGTCCCGGGAGCGCAGCACGTCGATGGCGAGGTTGCTGGCGATGCGGTACAGCCATGTCGAGAACGACCAGGTGGGGTCGTACTTGGCGAGGTTCTCCCAGGCGCGCACGAATGCGAGCTGGGCGATATCCCTGGCCTCCTCGTCGTCGCCGAGGATGCGGGCGGCGCAGCGGCGAACCCCGGCCTGATGGCGGCGGACGAGGAGCGCAAACGCACCCTCGTCGCCGCCGCGCGCGAGCGCCGCAAGCTGCCTGTCGTCGTGCTCGGCACTCACCGTGCGTCGGGCCAGAAGTCGCAGCACACCCATCCCAAGTCCAGCCTCCGAATCGTATACGGCACGTGGCGCCCAACCGTTGGGCGCGTCAGGAGTATAGCTCTTGGCCCGTGTGAAGTCTCGGGAGCGATTGCGGTTGCGGCTACAGGCCAGGGTGCCGCGCCAGCGCCCAATCGAGCGTCTGAATCGGGTCGCTCTTCACCGCGCCTCGGACGTAAAGCGCGTCGCAGTCTCTTGGTCGCACCGGCTGCGGAAGAAGAGCGAGAAGTAGCGCGCGCGTTCTTCCGGGTCTGGTGAGATGAACGCCGCGCCGAGGTAGGTGGCCACGCCCGAGTCGGGCGCGCGGACCGCGAAGAACGCGGCCGCGTTCCCACCCACCGGGTTGGTGACCATCGAGGCCACCGGGTCCTTGCCCGCTTCCTGCTCGTACGCCGGCGGCCACGGGTGGTACGCGCCGAGCAGCGCAAATAGCACCGACACCGGCAGTAGCAGGGTAAAGACCGTCGTCTTCCAGCCGCCGAGCGCCTTCGGCGCGAACAGCATCAACATCGGGATCACCGGGATTAGGTAGCGGAAACCGTACGACCACCCTCCGTAGGAGCCTGCGATCACGATCATCCCGAGCACCTGTGCCCCCACACCCAGGTCGACGGCCGCCACCAACCGGCGCCGCAGCGGTTCCGGCCGCCACAGGGCCGCGACCATCCCTGCTGCGCCGAACGCCAGCACAGGCGACACGGTGAAGAACCCGTGGCCGCCGAACAGGCACTCAAGGGGATACGTCCAATGGTCGGGCAGCACCACGCCCCACACCGACGGGGCGAAGTTGGCGCTGTAGTCCACCCCGCCCGGGACGAACTTCGGCAGCAGCGGCGATCCCAGCGTAACGAGGTTTGCACCAAGGAACAGAGCACCACAGCCCAGAAGGGCCAGGGCACCCCGTGTGAGCGCCCTCCGCCCGCCCACCCCCGCCGCGATCCACAGCAGCACGGGCGCGAGGCCGAAGCCGGGTAACACGTCAACGCACCCCGCCAGCCCCGCGCAGCTCCCGGCCCGCACCCCCTGTCCGCGAAACGCCGCCAGCAGCGCGGCAAACAGGAGCGCCGCGGCGGGCACATGGTTGTTCAGGGTGACCGAGAAGCTCGTGAGCACCGTGCCCCCGGCCATCGCGACCGTGACCAACCAGCGTTTGCGCCGTGAGAGATCCCCGTACATGCCGAGCGCCAGGAAGAACTGCGACGCCAGCAGCGCTGCCGGGACGCCCACCAGCACCAGGGTGAGCGAACGCACGACCGCCTGCTCGTTGACCGCGAACGTCCAGCCGGTGAACGCCTTGAGCACCGCATACACCCCCGCGCCGGCGAGCGAGAGGAGCGGCGGCTTGTTGGGGTAGTCGTGCCCGCGGATCGTCACCCTGTCGACGGTCCAGCCGTAGCGCGAGTTCTCGATGAACGTCTGACCGCGGTCGACCAGGGCCTCGATGAGCGCAAACCGCGAGGCGTCGTTACCGGCGAGGAACACGCACGGCCGCGTCAGCGGCGCCAGCACGAGGAGCACCGCACCGAAGATCAGGTACGCCTGGTGGCGGGAACTCCGGTCGGCGATTGGGATGTCCGGCCTTCCGAGCGGAAGCGCCCGACCGACGCGTCGGTCTTCACGCCTCCATGCCGCCTTGCTGTCGGTTCTCGCGGTCATCGCCTTTGGCAGGGCTGACATTATCACTCGCCGAAACCGCGGTTGGTTCGAGGCTCCTTAGCTTGTCGGCTTCGACGTGCCATGGGGCGGCTCCGGCCGCCCTTTCGTTTGCCCTGCGCTCGCGTGCTGCGATCCTCAGCGTGTCGAGCTTAGCGAAATGGTATAGGGGGCGCTGAACTGGTGGCTAGGGTCTACAATTGAGCACACACCCACGGGAGGCTGAGCAATGGAGGACGATCGGCTGCAAGAGAAGATTGAAGCGGTGCGGCAGTTGCTCTCTGAAAGGATGGGGGGGCAAACGGTTGACTACATCCTCAACCCCGTCGGGGACGCCCACCGACACCTCTTTCGAGTCGGCAGAAGGCCGACCGATCACCGACTGTGGCTTGGCAAAGATTTCGTGAATGACCTCTCCGTTGCGGAGCTTCCGGCGCGGCTTAAGGCCGCTGGTGTACCAGCGCTGTTCGCTAGGACAACGGACCATCAGATCGTCTGGAAGGACACCCTTTCGCGACCGACGCTAGTGGATCGCGATGACTGATGAGCCGACGTTGCGCCGCCCGACCTTGCCCCGCCTGTGAACCCTGGTTCATCCCGACTCGTTCGCCGGGTTGTGGCTCGCCCACTCGACCGCCCTTCGAATCCCGTCCGCGAGGCCCTCGTCGTACCCTTCGCGCCTCGCGCGCTCCACCGCAACCCGCACCGGGTCCCGAATCGCGTCCTCAAACCGCTTCTGCCCCCTCCAAGGATGAAGTGCTATGAGGGCCTGGGCTGTATCCTCCCACCATTGCCTAGGGTGATGGGACGCGCAGAAGCGGCCAGCTGTTTAGGCAGCTGACGGGGCGACTCATGGCGTTGACAAACAAACTGGCAAACAGGACGACTCGGGCCGCCTACACGCGGCCCGGAATTCCTTGATAGGTTTGGTGGAGCCGACCAGGATCGAACTGGCGACCTCTTGAATGCCATTCAAGCGCTCTCCCAGCTGAGCTACGGCCCCACCCGGGGGCGAAAAGCTAGCAAGAGTCTGGCCAACTGTCAAATAGCGGCGCCGCGCGCCCCTGTCAGTCGGTGAGCCAGGCGGTGTACCCCACCATCTCCCGGTACTCGTCTCCGGCGCGCCCGGACGCCCGGCACAGGAGCTCCAACCCCCGGCTCCGTTCGCCGCACCTGGTCAGGACCTTCCCGGCCTGGAAGAGAACGTCCGAGGTGTGCTGCCAGTGGCGGAGAGCCTCCTCCACCCGCCCGCGCGACTCGACGCAGCGCTGGAGGCGGCTGGCCACGTCGGCCAGGCCCAGCTCGAACCTGGCGCGCCGGTAGGGAGGCCACTTCGCGAGGCTGCCGATCGGCGCCACCCACGACTCCGCCCGGGCGGTCTGCCCCGCGGCGATGTCGAGCTCAGCCAGGGCGAGCCGCGCCGGGATGTGGTTCGGGTAGCGCTGGAGGGTCATCCCGTAGAACGTGCGCGCTGCAGCGAGGTTCCCCTGGGCCCGGGCGACGTCCCCGAGGGCGAAGAACGTCGCCGCGAAGCCCGGGTCGAGGGCGGCCGTCTCCGCCAGCTCGTCCCCCGCGCGCGCGAGCATCCCGAAGCGCACGTAGCCGGTGCCGAGGTTGTAGGCGGCCGTGAAGTCGTTGGGGCTCCTCCTCTTGATCTCGGTGAAGAGGGCGGTCTCGTCCTGCCAGATCGCAGTCTGCCGGCGGTCGGAGGCGATCGCCACGATGCCCACGCCGAGGAGCGCCGCCACGACCGCCGTGTGTCTGCCGGTCTGGTCGGCGAGCCAGGCCGAGGCGGCCGCCACCGGCAATATGAGGGCGAGGACGAGGAACCTGGTGGCGAACGGGTAGCCGAGGTTGGGCACGAGGATGTTGGAGGTCGGAAGCTGGGCAACGTACCACCACGCGATGACCGACGGGATGACGAGCTGTCGCTTGCGCACCAGGACGACCGTCAGTCCGATCAGCCCGGCATGAAAGAGAAGCGCCACGGGGAGCGCTGCGAAGGCGGGGATGTCGTACGGCATGTATCGGGGCAGCGGGACGATGGGAAGCAGGCTGAGCCGCCACCCCTCGAGCCACAGGCGCAACTGCATGAGGACGCTCGCGCCCCAGCTCCCGTTCCACCAGTCGCCCTGCGGGATCGGCTGCACGATTGCGGCGCGCAGGGCCACGAACGCCGCCAGGGCCGCCCAGTACGGCAGGTTGCGCGCCACCACGTTGCCGCGGACCTTGCCGCCCCGCGATCGCCAGACAAGCTCCGTCAGGACCACGAGAATCGGGATGAGAGCGCCGAACTCGTACGAAAGCATCGATGCGAGCGCCGCGGCCACCGCCGCTCCCAGCGTCCGTGCGCGGCCGCCGCGCAGCCAGTCCAGATGCCATAGGAGGGCGAGCGCCGCCCCGAGCAGGCACAGCGAGTTGGACTGAGCCGCCAGGTAGAGCGCGTTCTCCGAGAGCACGGGGTGCAGGAGCCAGACACCCGCGGCGAGCCACCCCCCTCTTCCGAAGAGCCTGGCGGCCAGCGCCCCGACGGCCCAGGCGCCCAGGCCGTGCAGCAGCAGAGACACGAGGTGGTAGCCCCAGGCGTCCCCGCCGAAGACGGCGAACTCGCAAGCGAACAGCAGCGTCCGCAGGGGGCGGTACTGCGACAGCATCGCCCCCCCGGACGGGTTGATCGTCCAGGGATCGGTGAAGAAGCGCAATGGGTGCTCGAGCGAGCGGATTGCGGGGTTGGCCGAGAGGACGGCGGCATCATCCCACGCGACGCTCGCCCGCAGGCTCGCCCCATACGCGACCGTCGCGGCCGCCACCAACAACGCGACCCTCACCGGCACCGAGTGCAGCACCGGCGCGAGCGTGTCCAGGAGCCTCTTTCCCCCCTTCCGATCGGGCCTTCCCATCGGTCGCCAATGGTACACTTCGCGCGGAAGCGCACGGGGCCTGGTGGCTCTCGCGGTCTTCAAAACCGTTGCCCCGTGCCGTCGCGGTACGGGGGGTGGGTTCGATTCCCATGCGCTTCCGCCATCGCGGACCCGAGCCCGGCCCCGAGGCTCAGCGAAGAGCCCAACCCGGTACCCTGTCCCTTCCCCTTCCCGTGGTACCATCGGCCAGTGACGCGGGATTCACGCCACATCTACGTGGGCGAGCTGGCCGAGATCCCTCTCCCGGAGATGCTCGCCGTCATCCACCGCAACCGGGTGCCGGGCGTGCTCGAGGCTCAGCTCGGCGACTTTACGAAGCGCGTCTCGATCCTCAACGGCGACATCATCTTTGCGTCATCGAATAACCGCGCCGAGTCGCTCGGCGACATTCTCCTCGCCGCCGGCCAGATCTCCGTGGACCAGTTCCGCGCCTCCGTCTTGAAGCTGCTCGAGCAGCCCGGCAAGCGTCACGGCCAGGTGCTGGTGGAGATGGAGCTTCTCACCGAGGCCGAGATGCGCGCGGCGGTGCTCGAGCAGGTCCAGCGCATCGTCTGGAGCCTTTTCGACCTCGTCGAGGGCCTGGTCACCTTCACGCTTGGCGAGGACCGCACGGACGAGGTCTACAAGCTCCGCATCCCGACCCCACGCGCGGTCCTGCACGGTTGCAAGACCGTGGCGGACGCGAAGCGCTTCGTAGGGCGTTTGGGGAGCAAGGGATCGGTGTTCTCGCGTGCGCCGGTGCCCGAGCACCTCAAGGAGTTCCAGCTCGAGGGCGGCGAGGAGCAGCTCCTGTCCCTGGTGGACGGACGGCGCACCCTGTTCGAGCTGTGCGACCAGGGCCCGTTCTCGGCGGGCCTCAACGCGCGCGTGCTCTACGCCTTCCAGTGCCTGGGCCTGATCCAGAAGGAGAGGGACGCCGCCGGCGGGATCAGGGTCCAGGTCGCCTCGCCGGACCCCACATCTTGATGTAGAATCTCAATCTTGGGTGGTGGTCCGATACCCGGAGGAAAGCCATGCCGCTGTACGAGTATCGCTGCTCAAGCTGCGGCGAGCTCACGGAAGCGTTGCAACACATCGGAGACGCGCCGCTTTCGGAGTGCCCGCACTGCGGCGGAACCCTGGAGCGGATCACTTCCGCGCCGGCCCTTCATTTCAAGGGATCCGGCTGGTACGTGACCGACTACGGCCGGGGCGGGGAGAACGGGTCCAAGGCGAAGACCGCGGACGCAAAAGCGGAAAAGGCCGAGAGTGCCGCCAAGGACAAGCCCGAGAGCAAGGCCGCCGAGAAGCCGGCCAGCACCGACGGCGCCGCCAAACCGAAGTGACGCCCGCGGCCGTCAGCGCTGCGTGATCGCCGCCAGCAGCTCCTCCAGCATCCGCCGGAAGCCCGCCCCCAGCTCGGGGTGCTGGAGCGCGATCTCCACGGTGGCACGGAGGAAGTCCGCCTTGTTGCCGGCGTCGTAGCGCTTGCCGGGGAAGGTGGCCGCATACACCGGGCCCTCTGCGAGCGAGCGGCGCAGCCCTTCGGTGAGCTGAATCTCGCCCGCCCGGTCGGGCGGGGTCGCCGCCAGCGCGTCGAGCACCCCCGGGGTGAGGACGTAACGCCCGATGATCGCGAGGTCGGAGGGGGCCTTCGCGGGGTCGGGCTTCTCGACCAGCTCCCGCACGCGCCACACCCCGGGCCGCACGGTGTCGCCCGCAACGCAGCCGTAGTGGCGAATCTCCTGCTTCGGGACCTCCATCACGGCGATTACCGGCGCTCCCATCTCGCGTCCGATCTGCGCGAGGTGTCCGATCGCGGGCGGCTGTCCGACGATGATGTCGTCGCCCAGCAGCACCGCAAAGGGCTCCCTGCCCAGCACCGGCGCCGCCTGCAGGACCGCGTGGCCGAGGCCGAGGGCCTCCTTCTGGCGCACCGCCACCACCTGCACCATGTTGCCGACCTGACGGACCGAATCGAGGAGGTCCTGCTTGCCCCGGTCGGCGAGAAACGCCTCGAGCCGCAGGTTGCGGTCGAAGTGATCCTCGATGGCGGACTTTCCCTCAGCGGTCACGAAGATGGCCGTCTCGACACCGGCGGCCACGGCTTCCTCGACCACATACTGCACGGCCGGCTTGTCCACGATGGGCAGGAGCTCCTTCGGGATCGCCTTGGAGGCCGGCAGGAACCGTGTCCCGTAGCCGGCAACCGGAAAGACGGCACGCCTGAGGTTCATCTCTTCACCCCGCTCACCGGGAAACCCGGCACGTTCTCGAAGTGCAGCGGCGCCCCCGGCCGGACCCCGTGCGCGGCGGCGAACCCGGCGTTGACCTCGAGCACCGCGCGCGCCGGCTTCGCGGAGTCGTACCCCGGGCAAGGATCGGCCCGGCACGGCGGCACGTTGGCCCGCACGTCCACCACCTCCCCCGAGGCGGAGATCCAGACGAAGTCGAGCGGGATGAACGTGTTCTTCATCCAGAACTGGAGCGGGCCGTCGGCTTCGAAGATGAAGAGCATCCCGCCATCCGCCGCGAGGCTGTCGCGGAACATGAGCCCGAGCTGCTTCTCCTCGTCGCTGAGCGCGAGCTCGAGTCGAACGCGCGTCCCGTCGGGGACCACGCACACCGGCACGGTGGACGGCACCGCAGCCGCAATCGCCAGCACGAGGGTGAGCACGCTCTAGTCCTCCGCGACCAGGTTGTACTTCTCGGCGTGGTACCGGAACGCCCGGTAGGTCATGCGAAGCAGGCGCGCCGCGTCCTTCTGCACGCCGCCGCAACGCCTGAGCGCCTGCTGCATGAGCTCGCGCCGGACCACGTCGACGTGCGCCTCGATGTCGAGCCCGTCTTCGGGGAGCACCGCGACGCCGACGAGCGTACCGGACTCGCGCTCGCTCTCCAGGACGCTCGGCGGGAGGGAGCTAACCGTAATGAGGTGCGAACTCTCGGTCGCAACCGTCCGCTCGACCACGTTCTCGAGCTCGCGGACATTGCCCGGCCAGGGGTAGTTCTCGAGCACGGCCATCGCGTCCCGGTGGACCTGCTTTGGCTCCTCGCCGAGCCGCCGGCACGCCTGCTCCACGAACAGGCGGACGAGCTCCGGTATGTCGTCGGTGCGCTCGCGCAGCGCGGGCACGTGGATGTGGATGACGTTGATCCTGAAGTAGAGGTCCTCCCGGACCTTCCCCTCCTCGACCAGCTTCTTCATGTCCCTGTTGGTCGCGGTGATGACGCGTACGTCCACGTCGGTCTCGCGCGTCCCGCCCACCGGGCGCACCCTCTTGTCCTGGAGGGCGCGCAGGAGCTTGACCTGGATGTTCTGCGTGAGCTCCCCGACCTCGTCGAGGAAGAGCGTGCCGCCGTCGGCCTCCGTCATCAGACCCTGCTTGTCGCTTACCGCGCCGGTGAACGAACCGCGAACGTGGCCGAACAGCTCGCTCTCGAACAGGCCCTCCGGAAGGGCGCCGCAGTTGACCGGGACGAACGGCTTCTCGGCCCGCGCGGAGGCGGCGTGGATCGCCCGCGCCAGAAGCTCCTTGCCGGTCCCGGACTCCCCTGTGATGAGGACGGTCGCGTCGCTGCGGGCCACCTGGGGCACGTGCTCGAGGATTGGCCACATGGCGCGCGACCGCGTGATGAAGCTGAACGGCTCGGGCAACGCCGGCCCCGCGACGTCGCGCTTCATCTGCTTCTCGACGATGACCTTCAGCTCCTCGACGTCGAACGGCTTGGAGACGTACTCCACCGCGCCGTCGCGAAGGGCCGCGAGGGCGTGCGCAGGAGTGGAGTGCGCGGTGATCACCACGAAGTGCGTGTCCGGCTGTTTGGCGTGGTAGGCGCGCACGAGCTCGAGGCCGTTGCCGTCGGGCAGAAATATGTCGCAGATGACGAGATCGAAGTTCTCGTGATCGAGCAGCTCCCTCGCCTTCGCGCAGTCCGGGGCTTCCAGGACTGCGTACCCTTCGACCTCGAAGACGATGCGCAGGAGCTCCCGGATGTTGCGCTCGTCGTCGATCACCAACAGACGACGATTCACGCCGCCCCCAGGGGGAGGCGGATCGTGAACGTGGTCCCGCCGCCGACCTTGCTGTCCACCGAGATCTCACCCCGGTGGTCGCTCACGATGGAGTACACGACGGCGAGCCCCAGACCCGTGCCCCCCTTCCGGAATGCCCTGAACGGCTGAAAGATCTCCTGGATCTGCTGGGGTTCCATGCCGACCCCCTCGTCGCCCCAGCGGATCACGTAGTCGCTCCCCTCCGGCCGGGCCACGACCCGCATCGTACCACCGCCCGGCATGGCCTGGATTGCGTTGCGGGCGAGGTTGAAGAACGCCTGCCGCAGCTGCTGCTGGTCGGCCAGCACCGGCGCGCTGTGGGACTCGATCTCCTTCGTGACCCGGTGCGACGCGGTGACCTCCGGCGAGTTGCCGAACAGGGTGAGCGTCTCATCCAGCGTGCGTGCGATGTCGCACGGGCTGCGCTGCGGGTCGGGTGGGCGGGCAAATCCGAGGAACGACTCGATGATGCCCGACAGACGCCGCGATTCCTCGACGATGATCCCCAACAGGCGCCCTTCGTTCGGTCCCAGGCCCGGCACCTTGCCGAGGACCTGCGCCGACCCCGAGATCGAAGCCAGCGGATTGCGGATCTCGTGGGCAATGCCCGCCGCCATCTCACCCACCGCCTCCATGCGCTCCCTCAGGCGCTCCCGGCGGGCGGCGTCCCGGGCCTCGGTGAGGTCCCGGAAGTGAACCACCAAGCCGACCGGCGTACCGTCCGTGTCGGTCAGCGAGGTGACCGTGCTGCCGAGGGGCACGTTGCCCCCGCCCACCGTGCCCTCCAGCCGAACCGGCGGGCCCTTGGAGAGGCGTTCGATGACGTCGCGCCACTCCACGCCCTCGAGCGGCAGCAGCTCCGACAGGTGCCTGCCCTCCAGCCCGCCGGGCTGGCGAAGGATGCGACTGGCGGCGGGGTTCGCCAGCACCACGCGTCCCTCCATGTCGGCCGCCAGCACCCCGGAGTCCACCGAGCGCAGCACATCGCCGGAGACCGCGAACAGCCGCGCGCTGGCGGCCCGCTCCCCCTGCAGCCTGGCCTCTGTCTCCTGCAGCGAGTGCGCGAGGTACGAGGTCAGCATGGCGACGATGGCGAAGCCCGTGCCGGTGACGATGATCTGGAAGAGGATCGCGGAGGCTCCGAGCGGCGACGCAAGGGCCCCGTACCGGACCGGCTTCAGGAGACCGAAGGTGACCGCCTCCGCCATCGCGCCGTAGCTCACGAAGGCGGCGCCCGCCACGGTCAGCGCCCCCCGCAGCCCGAACATGAGCGCACCGAGCGCGACGGGGATCAAGAAGAGGAACGCGAACGGTGATGACGGCCCACCCGTGAGGTAGACGAGCGTGGCGAGGATGAAGAGGTCGCCGCACAGCTGCAGTGCGCCGTGGAGCCGCGGCGACACCTTCACGACCCACAGGGCGATCCAGACCAGAGACAGCAGGTACGTGAGGCCCGCCACGCGAACGAGCGGCGCGATCGGCAGGATCTCCTCGGTGACGCTCTGGACCAGCAGCGCGCCGACCAACAGCGCGGAAACTGCGATGAGGCGGATCCCGAGCAACCACTTGGCGATCCGCGAGGTGGGTAACGTCTGGAGTTCCAGACCACCCTGCGAGGCGGCCCGCGGCGAGCCGCTACTCATCCGATCTTCGAGATCAAGGTGAACATAGGCAGGTACATGGCGATCACGATGCCGCCGACGACGATGCCCAGGAAGAGGATCATCACCGGCTCGATCAGCTTCATCATTCCGGTGACCGCCGCGTCCACCTCGTCCTCGTAGAACTCGGCGATCTTCCCGAGCATCGTGTCCATCGCGCCGGTGGCCTCGCCCACCGAGATCATCTGCACCACCATCGGCGGGAACTGCTGGGTGGTCTTCAGGGGATCCGCCAGGGCCTTCCCTTCCTCGACCGCCTTGCGGACCTCCAGGATGGCTCGCTCGAGGACCGCATTCCCCGACGTCCGGGCAGTGATATCGAGGGCCTCGAGCACCGGCACGCCGGCCGACAGCAGGGTGCCCAGCGTGCGGCAGAAGCGGGCGACCGCGATCTTGCGCAGCACGCTGCCGAGGATCGGGGTCTTCAGCAGCAGGCCGTC
>Ga0102851_10002009_pt1 | contig 12065 bp, 8 predicted proteins | sample Mud3Dept3metaG_FD_79558 | JGI IMG/M metagenome (GOLD analysis project Ga0102851, IMG submission 79558) | Freshwater wetland microbial communities from Ohio, USA, analyzing the effect of biotic and abiotic controls - Mud 3 Core 4 Depth 3... | ecosystem: Environmental > Aquatic > Freshwater >... | reverse complement strand
GCGGAGTTCGAGGCGTACACCCCTTATTACTACTCCACCTACGAAGAGGAAGACGAGGTGCGGTCGTCCTCGCGGAAGAAGGTGATGATCCTCGGGGGAGGACCCAACCGCATCGGCCAGGGCATCGAGTTCGACTACTGCTGCGTCCATGCCTCTTTTGCGCTTCGGGAAGAGGGCTACGAGACGATCATGGTGAACAGCAACCCGGAGACGGTCTCGACCGATTACGACACCTCCGACCGGCTTTATTTTGAACCCCTGACGCGGGAAGACGTCCTCAATATCGTGGAGAAGGAAAAGCCGGAAGGGGTTATCGTCCAATTCGGAGGACAGACCCCCCTTAATCTGGCCGTCCCGCTGGAGAAGGCCGGCGTGCGCATCCTGGGGACCTCTCCGGACAGCATCGACCTAGCCGAAGACCGCAAGCGCTTTCAAGACCTGATCCGGAAGCTCGGGTTGGTCCAACCCCACAATGGCACGGCGACCTCCTTTGAAGCGGCGCGGGCGGCGGCGGCGGAGATTGGGTATCCCGTGGTGGTCCGGCCCTCCTACGTTTTGGGCGGGCGGGCCATGGAAATCGTTTACGACGAGACGGCCTTGCAGCGGTACATCCGCGATGCGGTCCAGGCCTCGCCGGAGCGCCCAATCCTGATCGACAAGTTTCTCGAAGAGGCGATCGAGGTGGATGTGGACGCCATCGCCGACGGGGAACGGGTGGTCATCGGCGGGATCATGGAGCATATTGAGGAGGCGGGGATTCACTCGGGGGACAGCGCCTGCGTGCTCCCGCCGTACACGCTGACCGACGAATTGATGGAGGTTATCAAGAAAAACACTTATGCCCTGGCGCGGGAGCTGAAAGTCAAAGGTCTGATGAACATCCAGTTTGCCATCCGGAACGACGTGGTCTACGTCCTGGAGGTCAATCCGCGAGCTTCGCGGACGGTTCCCTTTGTATCCAAGGCGACAGGTATTCCCCTGGCCAAGCTGGCGGCAAAAGTGATGGTGGGGCGGACTCTTTCCGAGCTCGGGTTCACGCGCGAGGTGGAGTTTGCCCACGTGGCGGTCAAGGAATCCGTCTTCCCGTTCAACCGCTTCCCGGGGGTGGACACGGTTTTGGGACCGGAGATGAAATCCACCGGGGAGGTGATGGGCATTGACTCGACCTACGGGATCGCCTTCGGCAAGGCTCAGATCGCGGCGGGGCAGAAACTCCCGCAAAAAGGGAAAGTCTTCATCAGCGTGAAAAATCGGGACAAGCGTTCCATCATCTTCATCGCCAAGAAACTCTGGGAACTCGGCTTCCGGATCGTGGCGACCCGGGGCACGGCTAAGGCCCTGATCCAGAACGGGATCCCGGTGGACTCGATTTTCAAGGTCCTGGAAGGACGGCCGAACGTGGTGGACCTGATTAAGAACCGGGAGATCGCGTTGATCATCAACACTCCCTCGGGGCGCAAACCCAAGCAGGACCAGATTTCGATCCGGGCCGAGGCCGTGGCCCACAGCATCCCCCTCATCACGACCATTTCGGGGGCGGCCGCCTCGGTCAACGGGATCGACGCCCTGATGAAGGAGGAACTTCAGGTACAAACCTTGCAAGAATATCACCGTCGGATCAAATGGCGGGAGGGAATATAGATCATAGCCAAGGGCGAGCCGGCGTGGGAATATATTTATAAAGGCCAACCCGAAAATTTCCGGGCTGAAGGCGGATATCTTTCCTCGGGCCGGAAACCGGGCAACCTGCTCCGCAATCGTCACCGCCCTTTAATTTAACCTGCCCTCTGACGGAGGAGAGCAGGGCGGGGGTGATATTCTAAGAATTTTTTCGCCGCCACTGGGGTTTAAATTGAACACCGATCGTTTCTTAAGGACTCGTCCTGAATTTGTGCATCAGACCCGGGAGGCGGTTGCCCGTTCCCTTTCGCCCTTTCACCCCAAAGAAGAATGCGGCGTTTTCGGGATTTTCAATCACCCGGATGTTTCGAGCTTAACCTATTTAGGTCTCTACGCTCTCCAGCATCGGGGGCAGGAGAGCGCCGGGATCGTCACCGGCAATGGCGGGGAGCCGAAGAGCCACCGGGGCATGGGGCTGGTGGCGGACACGTTCGATGCGGGCAAACTCCAGGCTTTGGCGGGCACCTCCGCGATCGGCCACGTTCGGTATTCAACGACCGGTTCTTCGCTGCTGAAAAACGCCCAGCCTTTCCTGGCCCAGTATTCCAAGGGGTTTCTCTCCGTGGCGCACAACGGGAATTTGGTGAATGCTCGGGAGCTCAAGGAAAAACTGGAGTCCAAGGGGTCCATCTTCCAGTCTACCCTGGACAGCGAGATCTTCGTGCATTTGATCGCCCGCTCCAAAAAGAAGGGCTACATGGAGAGAACTGTCGAGGCCCTCGGGCAGGTGAGGGGAGCCTACTCTTTGGTCCTTCTCACCGAGAACGCCCTGATCGGGGCCCGGGACCCCCGCGGAATCCGGCCTCTGTGCCTCGGGGAGATCGGGGAGAGCTACGTCCTCGCTTCCGAGTCCTGTGCCCTGGACCTGATTCAGGCGCGCTACATCCGCGATGTCGATCCCGGGGAGGTCATCCTGATCGACAAAAACGGGATTCATTCCGAAAGCCCGTTCCCCAGGGTAAAGCCGGCGTTCTGCATTTTCGAATACATCTATTTTGCGCGCCCGGACAGCAACATCTACGGGGAGAGCGTTTACCTGGTCCGGAAAAAATTAGGGGCGCGCCTTGCGGAAGAAGCCCCAGCGGACGCGGATTTCGTCATGCCGATCCCCGACTCGGGGAACTATGCCGCGCTGGGCTTTGCCGAAAGGATGAAGCTGCCCTTCGAGATGGGTATGATCCGCAACCACTATGTGGGGCGGACGTTTATCCAGCCCTCGCAGAAGGTCCGCGATTTCGGCGTGAAGGTGAAGCTAAACCCGGTTCGGGACCTGCTGAAAGGGAAGAGGGTGGTCGTGGTGGAGGACTCGATCGTCCGCGGAACAACCAGCCGGACGCGCATCCGCACCCTCCGGGAAGCGGGGGCCAAGGAAATCCACATGCGCGTGAGCTGCCCGCCCCACTGCTACCCCTGCTATTATGGGATCGATTTCCCCACGCGGGAGGAATTGGTCGCCTCCAGCCGCAACGTGGAAGAGATCCGCAAGTTCATCGGGGTCGATAGCCTGGCGTACTTAAGCCAAGAGGGAATGGTCGGCTCGATGCCTCAGCCGAGTGACAACTTCTGCTTAGCCTGCTACAACGGCCAATACACCGTTCCCATCTCCCCCAAAACCCACAAACTCTCCCTGGAATTTTAGGGGACGTTGTTTAAAATATTCACTTTCTTTTTTCTCCTTCCCATCCAAGCGACAGAGTGCGGGAAGGGACATTTCAAACTTATCGCCTCCATCCCCCCAAAATGCGTATCAGGAAAGCTTCAAAGCCAGTTTTATCGCGGTCTCCGCAGGCTGTAATATCCTTTCCACATCCTGTGTTTCTTTGGGGAATCGAAGCCTGCGAAGGCATCAGCGCTACTCGCCTCAACTAATTCCCTATTCTGGAAATGAAAAATATCTCAAAATAATCAGGCCTTAAAAAATAATGAACAAAATAAACAACGTCCCTCAAATGCGCTTTTGTTTGAGGATTCTTGTCTGAAAACCAAGTTCTTTGATTGATCGGGAGGAGAAAGCAGAGGGGATAAAAAAAAGAGAAAAAACTTGACAGTTTTTTCATCGGTGTGCTAATTAATGGTTGAATGAATAATCATTCATTGATTAGGGCTTTTTCAGGACCAAGTACTCAGTGGATTTCGGCAGGCATTTTTGGCGAATAATCAGCCTCTTTTCCTCCTGTCTCGACTAATTTTACCGGAAGAGCCTTTATGAAAGATGACACTAAACACCAAAAAATAATCCAGGCAGCCGCCAAGGTATTTGCGGAGAAAGGCTTTTATAATTCCCGGGTTTCGGAGATTGCCAAAGAGGCCAGTGTCGCCGACGGGACGATTTATCTTTATTTCAAGAACAAAGATGATATATTGATTTCCCTGTTCGAAGAGGAATTCGGGCGAATTGTCGAGAATATCAGAAATGAGTTGAGCGGGGAAAAGAATGCCTTGGAAAAAATTCGGCGCTTCGCCTTTGCCCATCTTTCCATTGTATCCAATACTCCCCATTTAGCGGAGGTCCTAAGCGTAGAGGTCCGCCAAAGCGGCAAATTCATGAAGGAATACATCAACCGTCCTTTCATGGATTACTTGAATTTAGTCCGGTCCATCTTCATCGAAGGGCAGGAGATGGGACTGATCCGAAGAGACCTCACCCCGGGAGTCATGAAAAGGGCGCTATTCGGGGCCTTGGACGAGATGGCCCGGTACTGGGTTCTCTCTTCGAAAAAGAAACACAGCATTGAGGAGGCGGCGCGGCAGATTAGTGAAGTTTTTATCCGGGGGGTGATGACCGAGGAGGCTCGGAACGCTTTTCCCCCCGGCGAAAGAAAAGTATAGGAGTTCATTACCGCACAAAGGAGGTTCAAGGTGAACGTCATCGTCTGCATGAAACAGGTTCCCGACACGGAAACCCTCATTAAAATCAAACCCGACGGCTCGGGGATCGTGAAGGATGATATCAAGTATGTCATGAATCCCTACTGCGAATTCGCCGTGGAGGAATCCCTCCGGATCAAGGAGAAGCACGGCGGCCAGTCCGTCCTGATCACCATGGGCCCGGCAAAAGCCGTGGAAGCTCTGCGCACCGGGCTGGCCATGGGTTCGGACCGCTCTATCCACCTGAACGACCCGGCTTTCGAGGGGGCGGACGGCTTTGCCACCGCCAAAGTCCTGGCCGAGGCGATTAAGAAGGAGCCCTACGATCTCATTCTCTGCGGCAAGCAGGCCGTTGATGACGACATGGCCCAGGTCGGACCGGCCCTGGCCGAGCTCCTGAATCTCCCGCACGTCACGTTGATCACCAAGCTGGAGTTCAGCGCCGACAAGAAAAAGGCCAAAGTGGAACGGGAGGTCGAGGGCGGCAAGGAAGTGATCGAAGTGAACCTGCCGGCCGTCTTCACCTGCCAGAAAGGGCTGAATGAACCCCGGTACGCGTCCCTGCCGGGAATCATGAAGGCGAAGAAAAAAGAGGTGAAAGCCATCAACGCCGCCGCCCTGGGCCTGCCCGGCGACCAGGTGGGCGCCGCGGGATCCAAGACCCAAATCAACAGGTACCTGCCGCCCCCTTCAAGGCCGCCAGGAAAGGTCATCTCCGGGGAAATCCTGGAAGCGGCGCAGAAATTAGTCAAGCTCCTGCGCGAAGAAGCTAAAGTGGTCTGAGAATATCTCTTATCGTATTATCAATAACCCGGTTAGGCAGGAGCCTGACCTTGGCCCAGGCGGATTTCAACAAGGAGAAGAATTATGGCAAAAGGAATTTGGGTATTTGCGGAAGTGAAGGACGGCAACGTCCGGAAAATCGGTTTCGAGCTTCTCAGCCAGGGGAAAAAGATGGCCGAGAAACTCGGCGAAGAACTGGTGGCCGTAATCCTTGGCTCGGGGGTGGAAGGCCTGACCGGGCGGTTGGCGGAATATGCGGATAAAGTTTACGTGGCGGACAATCCGGCCCTGGCCCAGTACACGACCGATGCGTACACCACCGTTTTGACAAATCTCCTGAAGGAACATCAACCTTCGATCTTCCTTTGCGGCGCCACGGTCGTGGGCAAGGACCTCTCCCCGCGGGTGGCCGCGCGTCTCCAGACCGGGTTGGCCACGGACTGCACGGGCCTGGCCATCGGCGACAACGGCCTGCTCGTAGCCAGGCGTCCGGTCTATGCGGGCAAAGCCTACGTCGAAGTCGTGTGCCCGGTTTCGCGGCCCCAGATGGCCTCGGTGCGGCCCAATGTCCTGGAGATGCTTCCGGCGGACGGCGCCAAGAAGGGCGAGGTGATCAAGGTCGAGGTGAAGCTTGAGCCGGCCAGCCTGCGCACCGCGATCGTCGAAGTGGTGAAGGCGGCGGGAGCAAAGGTGGACCTCACCGAGGCGAATATCATCGTTTCGGGAGGCCGGGGCCTGAAGGGGCCCGAAAACTTCAAGATCATAGAAGAGCTGGCGGCCGTTCTCAACGCCACCGTCGGTGCCTCGCGCGCGGCCGTGGACTCGGGCTGGCGGGAACACGGGGACCAGGTCGGGCAGACCGGAAAGGTCGTGACCCCCAATCTGTACATCGCCTGCGGCATTTCGGGAGCCATCCAGCACCTGGCCGGAATGGGTTCCTCCAAGATTATTGTGGCCATCAACAAGGATCCCGATGCGCCGATCTTCCAGAAGGCGGACTACGGGATCGTGGAGGATCTGTTTAAAGTCGTTCCGGTTCTCACGGAGGAATTCAAAAAGCTGCTCTCCGAGAGTTGACGGTTTCGAAGGGTAGGGGCGTCCGGCCGAACGCCCCTACGTCTTTCCGCCTTGCAACCATTTCGGCGATGGGGTTCGGGGCGATGGGGATGAATTTCCGGACCATCCGGGAATAGAATTCTTTCCGCGGCAGGGCCAGGGAAGTGCCTCCCCGGCCCTGCCCCGAGTCGAGGGGCCAGATGTTCAGCTCATTTGATCTCATCTTATTGGGAGCGGTTGCGGCAGTGTTCGCCTTCGGGTTTTACCGCCGCTACCAACTCTGGATGGTGGGCAAGCCCGATCCGCGGACGGACCAACCTAAAGAGCGGCTGAAATCCATCTGGGCCTATGTGCTGGGACACAAACGCATGCTCCGGGACACTTATCCCGGCTGGATGCACCTGCTCATCTTCTACGGTTTCCTGGTTCCCTTCGTTGTGGTGGTGATCACCCAGGCGAACTTCTCCCTGCCGAAAACCCTGGCGCTTCCCCTGTCTTTGTTGTTTGACCTTGTGGGGGCTTTGGGGATCGCCGGCCTCCTCCTGGCCGCCTACCGCCGCTATGTTCAGAAACCGGAAAATCAGACCTACGACACTTCCGCCGGCAACGGGGTCGCCCTTCTGCTTCTCCTGGGGATCTTCAGTCTCGGCTTTTGCATCGAGGGACTGCGAATCGCCCGGACCCAGCCTGAAGGAATGGCCTGGTCTCCGGTGGGCTGGATTTTCTCCCAGTTTTTTGCGGGCCTTGCGGAGCCGAACCAGGTTCTTCTTCACCGGGTTCTCTGGCGTCTGCACCTTTACCTCGTCCTGGGGTTTATCGCCTCCATCCCTTATTCCCGCATGCTGCACATCGTTACGGGCCCGGCCAACGTTTACTTCCGCTCGCTCGTGCCCAAGGGGGAACTACCGCCCATCCGGGATTTTGAAACGGCGGAAACCTTCGGCGCTTCCAAGCTTGAAGATCTGACCTGGAAGCAGCTTTTCGACATGGATGCCTGCACCCGGTGCGGCCGGTGCCTGGATCATTGCCCGGGGTCCGTGACCGGAAAGCCTCTGGCCCCCAAAAGGAATTGGGATTCCCTCCGCGCCCATATGGAAGAGAGAGCGGCCCTGCGGCGAAAGGGAGTGGACCCGGATGGGGAAGGGCAGAAAAAGCTCATCGGGGACGCGCTTTCGGAGGACGTGATCTGGGCCTGCACCAATTGTCTTGCCTGCGCGATGGTCTGCCCGGTGTTCATCCCCTGTGTGGATAAATTTCTGGAGATGCGCCGCTACCTGGTTCTCATGGAAAGCCGTTTCCCCCAGGAAGTGCAATTGGTTTTCCGCAACATGGAGAACAACAGCAACCCGTGGGGCGTCGGATTGGGTCTCCGCGCCGACTGGACCAAGGGCCTGGAAGTTAAGACCCTGGCCGAGGATTCCGAGGCGGACCTTCTCTTCTGGGTAGGCTGCGCGGGAAGTTTTGACGACCGCAACAAGAAAGTGGCCACTTCCCTGGTAAAAATTTTTAAGGCCGCGGGGGTAAGATTCTCCATCCTCGGAACGGAAGAGGGCTGCTGCGGCGACTCGGCGCGGCGCATCGGAAATGAATATCTCTACCAGACCCTGGTCCAGGCAAACATCGAAGTTTTGAAAAATTACGGCGTTAAGAAAATCTTGACCATGTGCCCCCATTGTTTCAATACCCTGAAGAACGAGTATCCCCAATTCGGCGGGAAATACGAGGTTCTCCATTACATCCAGTTCCTGGCCGAACTTCTGGCGCAAGGGAAATTGAAACCGTCCAAACCGTTGGATAAGGTCATCACGTACCACGACTCATGCTACTTGGGCCGGGCCAACGAAGTATACGAGGAACCCCGCCAAGTTCTCCGCGCGATTCCCGGGTTGAAATTGGTCGAAATGGAGCGCAACCACATCCGGAGTTTCTGCTGCGGGGCCGGGGGCGGGCGCATGTGGATGGAGGAGAAACTCGGCACCCGCATCAATCAGGAGCGGACCGACCAGGCTCTCAAGACCAACGCGCAGTTGGTGGGGACCGCCTGCCCCTATTGCCTGACGATGCTCGGTGATGGGATCAAAGAAAAAGGTTTGGAGGAAAAGCTGACCGCGGTGGATTTAGCGGAATTGGTGGAACAGTGCCTGGAAAAGTCGCCGGCGGAGGAGAAGAAATAGGAGCCAAGAGCACCAAGCGTTGAGGGGTCAGGGAAGACGGCTCTCTCCCGCATCCTCCTCCCGCTTGACGGGGGAGGACAGATAGGGGGATCAGGGGCTGCAGTCGTTTGCTGAAAAGTCGTTGCGAGAAGAGATTTTGCGAGGAAGCAATCTCATAAGGATTAAGATCTCAGATCACTAGATTGCTTCTTTACGCTCGCACGGACGGAATCCGGGGTTTTCCGCGATCTGTTCGTGGGCAGATGAGCTGCGAAGCGAGGGGAGATATGAAAAAGGGTGGCGTGAGAGCGGAATGGATTTGGCTTCCGATTTTCGCCCTGGTTTTTTTATGGGCGGGTTTCGCCGGCGCAGCGGACAATGCCGAATGCCTCAAGTGCCACAAGAACCCGAAGCTGAGCAAGGGCAAAAAAGACGGCTCCCTACTTTCGCTCTATGTCAACGAAGAGGCATTCGCGGCTTCGGTACATGGCGCGGCGGGCATGGGCTGTACGGATTGTCACCAGGAGGCGAAGCCCACCTTCCATCCGGCGGAGGGGTTTCCGGAAGCGGGATGCGCAGCCTGCCATGCCGACCAACTGGAAGCCTACAAGAAGACCAGCCACGGGATGATGCGGGAAAGCGGCATGGAAAACGCCCCCCGGTGTGCCGACTGCCACACGCCCCACTACATCCGTAAGGTGGCGGATCCCCTCTCCCCGGTGAGCGAAAGCCGGCTCCCGGCGGTCTGTGGGCCGTGCCACTGGCAGGCCAAGCGGCCTTCCGGCTTTTTCACCTTCCTGGCCACCTACCGGATCATGGGGCACCCTAAAGGCGACCTGGGGGAGAAATACAATACCCAGTCCTGCGAGAAATGCCATCCCGAAAACACGGGCCATCCCCAGAAACCTCTTAAGGCGACCTGCAGCCGTTGCCACGACAAGTCCTTGGCCACGCCTGTGCTCCTGGGCCCGATTCACGTGAAGATGACCTTCCACGAAAATCCCCTGCAGTTTCTCCTGCGGATCCTCTATGGCCTGGGGTTGGTTGCCATCGTCATCGGGATCATCGGGTTTGCCGGTTATCAGGTTTATAAGAAGAAAAAAGCCCCGAAACCTGCAGGAGGCGGCGAGGGTAGCCGGCCCCCGGAATCCGGGAGTTAAAACCTCTTTCTCCATTCAAGAATTTTTCAAAGAGGCAGGAGGGTTTTTCTTCTGCCTTTTTTTCTCTGAAAAACAGGCCTCATGAGAAAAATTGACTTCCCCCTCGCAACCCTATAAAATCCAATTGCGACTACTTATTCTCAGAAAACGGCTCCGCATAAGACTCGATTCTCAAAACGTCAGAGAGCACCTTCGCCCTCGGGTTTTGACCGCAGCAGCCCGCGAATAAAATTCATGATTTTCGATCATTTTTTGGGAGAGAATAGCTTATGAAAATTAAGAAGATCGCGGTTGGGTTGTATAAAATTCCTTTAGAAATTGCTCTTTCCGATTCCACCCATGGAGAGATGCCGTTTTTCGAGTTGATTACCGTCAAGATCAAGGATGAGGATGGCCTCGAAGGGGTGGGATATACTTACTCCGTAGGGGTCGGCGGACGGGCGATTTACAGCCTGGTGGAATATGATCTCAAGCCGATCCTGTTAAACCAGGATTCGACCCGGATCGAGCATCTCTGGCAGAAAATGTGGTGGCGACTTCATTTTTCGGGCAGGGGAGGGCAGGCCTCGTTTGGGATCGCGGCGGTGGATATCGCCCTCTGGGATTTAGCCGGCAAAAGGGGAAAACTTCCCCTCTGGCGCCTTTTAGGAGGGCACAACCCGCGGGTCAAGGCCTATGCCGGCGGGGTCGATCTCTATTTTACGGTTGAGCAGCTTAAGGAACAAGCCATGGGCTTTTTGGCCAAGGGTTTTCGGGCCATAAAGATGAAGGTTGGAAGACCGCGCCTGTCCGAGGATGTCGCGCGGGTGAAGGCAATCCGGGAATTGGTCGGCCCGGATATCCCGCTCATGGTGGATGTGAACATGGGCTGGACCGCGGAACAGGCGATCCAGGCCACAAAGGCCCTTGCGGAATACGACGTTTTCTGGCTCGAAGAGCCCACGATCCCCGATGATCTCGCCGGCCATGTAAAGATCATGCGCGAAGGCGCTCTGCCGATTGCAGCCGGAGAGAACTTACACACGCTTTATGAGTTTCAGAATTTTATCACCGCCGGGGCGGTCTCCTTTCCCGAGCCTGATCTGGCGACCTGCGGCGGGATCAGCGTCTGGATGAAAGTGGCGCGGCTGGCCGAAGCGCACAACCTGCCGGTCACGACCCACGGCGTTCACGATCTCCACGTTCACCTGCTGGCCGCAGTTCCCAACGCCTCCTATCTGGAAGCCCACGGGTTTGGGCTGGAAAAATACATGGCCCGTCCGATGGTGGTCAAGGACGGGGAAACGGTCGCCCCCGAACGCCCGGGGCACGGGGTCGAGCTGGATTGGGAACGGATGAAACCCCATTTGGTGAAATAGAGTAAAAAGGCCGTGAGAACATGACTTTCTCGGTAATCATTTCCTCCAGAAACCATCCTCGCCAAGACAATCCCTCTTTCACGCTTTTGCCGGATATGGGTCTTCCCAAACGGCGATGGCCTCGATCTCGATCTGGGCATTTCTGGGAAGTTCTTTAACTCCGACGCAGGTTCTGGCCGGGGGAGCTACCGGGAAGTATTCCCGATAAATTTCGTTCATCTCCTGGAATCGGGTCATATCGGTCAGGAAAACGGTCGTTTTTACCACATTATGAATAGATATGCCCGCAGCTTCGACGATTCCCTTGATATTCTCCAGAACCGCCCGGGCCTGAACCGAAAACTCGGCGGAGACTACCTTCAACGTGGAGCTGTCCACCGGGATCTGGCCGGAGATGAAAATCAGGTTTCCTACCCTGACGGCCTGGGAGAGGGGAGAAGGGGAAACGAAGCCCTTGGCGGTTGCGAGGGTCTCCTTTTTCATCTACATCTCCTTTGCAGGCAGTGAATGTTTGATCAGCCGTTTTTACGATTACCATTTCCGAGAGCTCTTGGCAAGGGCCTTTGAAAAAACCTGAACCGGCACGGCTTTTCAGAACCAAATTGGCCGCCCCAAAGAGAGAAGGCCCAAAAGCAACTCCCCCAAGGCGTATCCATTCAGTCACGGGTGGTCCGGAACCAGTTTTGTTGGGGCCTGGGGGTTCGGGCGGTACGCGTCGGAAGCATCGGCCGGGATGACCCGAGACTCGAAGAAAACACCGCTTCTCCGAAATGGGGGGCGGAAAGCCTTGGCCCCCGCCCTCTCCACAAAGATCCCAGCGCCTTATGATTCCAGCGGACCGACCGGGCCCCCAGGCCAGGGAACCTCTTGGCCTTTACGACGGTCCTCCATTCATAGCAACGGGCACCCTTGACTGAATGGTTACGGAACCGCCCCGTCTTTCCTTGACAGGGCTTCCCGGGTTTCCTATACTCACCCTCATGAAGCGAGATCTTTCCCCGCCAGTC
>Ga0102851_10002008_pt1 | contig 12068 bp, 10 predicted proteins | sample Mud3Dept3metaG_FD_79558 | JGI IMG/M metagenome (GOLD analysis project Ga0102851, IMG submission 79558) | Freshwater wetland microbial communities from Ohio, USA, analyzing the effect of biotic and abiotic controls - Mud 3 Core 4 Depth 3... | ecosystem: Environmental > Aquatic > Freshwater >... | reverse complement strand
GGTCCTCGTCCTTGAGCCAGTCCAGCTCTGCGCGGTCGCCGAACTCGGACTGCTCAATCCACTTCTGAAGAATGCGCCTCACGTGATCGAACTCGGTTTTCAGCAGGAAAGGGTGAAGGAAGTGCTGGTCAAAGCGATAGCGGCACAGGTAATTCTTCCTGCCTTTCATCATCACGGCATGGATCTCGCGGCCGAGTGCCCCGGAGAGAAGAGGAATGTCCTTTTGAAAAATCTGTTCCTGGAGGTTCTTGGTTCCGGTGGAAATGACGGTTTTCTTCTCAGAGAGGACAATGGGAACAAGATAGCCCATGGTCTTGCCCGTGCCTGTTCCTGCCTCGATGACCGCCTTGGATTCCTGCCTCAGGGCCTTTTGGACCAGCTTGGCCAGCTTGAGCTGGGAGGGGCGAAACTCAAAGCCCACAATGGCTTTGCTAAGCGAGCCTTGAGGTCCCAGGATCTTGTCGATGGCTTCCGCCGAGGCGTCCGTACTCATAAAGGGAATATATTTTTCCGGAAACAAGCCGTCAACGAATAAGATCCTGAGCTTCTTCCGGGGCAACAGGGAGGGGGATTGATTTATGGATATGGTTTATCCGGGGCCTTGGAGCTTCCTTTGCGCTACCCCCCCTTCGCCTCGCTTTGCCGATGGACTTGCCGTGAGGTGTGAGATTTGCAGGGGTCTTGATCGTTCAACGGTGCGCATGCCCGACTCGCGGACCGCCCCGTGAAGATGGGGCTTGCGAAAGGACTCTCTGCGATTTCGTCGATTTTGACTACCTTAGGATATCCGTCGTTAACCTCCTTGCCGCACCTTCTCCATGAGGACCTGCGCCCTCGCAGGATTGAACGCCCCGCACTCGCAGCACTTGGCCATGATCCGGGCGGCCTTCCCGGGGGTCAGTCGGCGCAGCTTCACCAGCTCGATCAGCTTGCGAATGAAGTTGAACGATACCATGCCGTGCCCGCACATGGTGTTGATCTCCAGGATGTGTCGTTCGGGCAGCCGGTCCTTGGCACCCCAGAAGCCCAGGGAGTGCTCGGCGCTGTGCCGCTGGATTCCCGCTCTCCGGCAGCACGTCTTCACTTCTTCCAGCAGGCCGCTCACATTGATGGAGAGGCCCAGATCGGCCCGAATCAGATCCTCGATGACCTTTTGAAGGGTGTCCAGGTCGGTGAAGACCGCGGTGGCTCCGGAGGCGTCACCCTGGTTGCGGATAAGTTCCTCGATGTCGATGTCATCCTGGTAGATATTTCCCTGCTTCCCGTCCCCGATGTTCACGGGCTTGTGCCGGAGGCAGATCCGCATGAACTCCCTGAGCTTGGAGGCTGAACCCTCCCGATTGATGCCTTTTGCCGTGTGTGCGAAGATCACGAAGTCGTTTTTCAGGGTTCCGGGCGCACCCTGACGATGGAGCGTATTGGTCATGGGTCATGGCTCCTTGAACAGGGGCCTGCCCAGCCCCAGGTTGGTCTTCCCGTTGGATGAAAGCTTGCAGCCCGCCTTTGTTACCCATTCCTCATGAGGGGCTGTTCCGTCCGCCAGGCAGCGCGAGGCGACGCCCACGCTGATGACGGTGTCCACCTCCGCCTGGATCTTTTCCAGCGCCCGAAGGAACTCCGGGATCCGATCCAGAGTGGTCTTGAGCTCAATGATGGCAGACAGCACCTTCTCGTCCAGCACGTCCTTCCGGACCTTGCCCGTCCCCACATCCTCCATGAGCTGCGTCACCGGGTTTTCCCGCTCGAAGTGCGGCTGGAGTCGAGCCAGGGCCATGGCGACCTTCTCGATATCACGAAAGCGCGCCCCGATTCCCGGTCGACCCAGTTCCACAACGAAGCCAGCCTCTCCTTCGCGCAGCCTTCCTGTCACATCATTGCTTTTGATCTCATCAGTGCCCCGGCCCAGCACACCCGTTCCCGGGTGGACGGTGGAGGGATCGCTAAACATGGCTCGGAGGCTGCGAGGCCACTGCAGCTTGGGCGGAGTCAGTGCCCCGGTGGGACAGACGTCCACCTCGGCCACATATCCAAGCCGAAAGGCGGCGAGGACCTTGCGAATCGCCCTGAGAAAAGAGGGGAGGGAACCCTCGTTTCGCAGCACCCGATAGCAGGTTGAGCATTCCACACACTCCTCCTGGTTCACCACGGATTTTCCGTCCGCGTCCAGGTAGATCACCCCCATGGTGCAGACCGGATGGCAGTTGCCGCACCCCACGCACTTTTCCTTGTCGATTTCCATGTCGTCCTATGTCTCCCCGTCCTCGCCAAGAGCGGCCCCGGAAGAATTCCCTCAGGGGGCCGACGAGGCTGCGGGCCTTCGCCCTTGCAAAGGGCCAATCTACCCATTACAAGTCAGAGCTTCTCCACGTTCAGCCCCAAGCCTCTCAAACCGAATCTGCGCATGCCCCATCGGATCAGTGGCGTCAGATAGCCCAAGAGGGCCAAAATCAAGAAGATCACGGTGATCGGCCGCTCAATGAAGATGGAGATGCTGCCGCCGGAGATGGTGAGGGCCTGGCGTAGGGAGTTTTCGGCCAGCCTGCCCAGGACCAGCCCAAGGACCAGCGGCACGATGGGGTAGTTCAGCTTCTTCATCAGGTAGCCCAGAATGCCAAAGCCGACCATGACCCAGACATCGAAGAGGTTGTTGTTGACCGTGTAGGCCCCTACGGCCGCGAAAATCACGATGAAGTTCATGAGAATGGTATAGGGAACCCGCAGCACCAATACAAACAGAGGGATGAGGAACAGGTTCATGATCAGCAGGATGAGGTTGCCCATGAACTTGCTGGCGATGAGGCCCCACACCAGGTCCGCGTTGTTTTGGAATAGGAGCGGGCCGGGCCGGATCCCCCACATCATGAAGCCGGCCAGCATGACGGCCGTGGTGGGAGAGCCTGGAATGCCCAGGGCCAGCAGGGGCGCAAAGCCGCTGATGGAGGCCGCGTTGTTGGCCGACTCCGGGGCCGCGACCCCTTCGATGGCGCCTTTTCCGAACCGCTCCGGGTGCTTGGAGACCCGCTTTTCGGCGAGATAGGCCAGAAACGAGGCCGTGGTTATGCCTCCGGCGGGAATGATCCCGACGAAGAAGCCGATGATTCCGCCTCGAACGATAGCCCACCGTGAAGCGATCCAATCCGCCTTGGTGAGAAAGACGTCTTTCAGGCGGATCTTCTGTTTCAACAACTCCCCTTCTTCGGGTTCCTCGATGCTGTTGAACACCTCGGCCAGGCCGAAGATGCCGCAGATGACCACCACGAAATCGATTCCCCCAAGCAATTGGGGAACGCCGAAAGCGAACCGCGGGACCCCGCTCACCACATCCAGGCCGATGGTCGCGATGAGGAGGCCCACCAGTGTGGAGAAGATCACCTTTATGGGATCTCCCCCACCGAATACGGTGAGGAGCCCGAAGGACATGAGCGCCAGGCCGAAGTACTCGCCCGGCCCGAATCGGAGGGCGAACTTGGCCAGGGCGGGCGCAAAACACATCAGGAGGACCACGGCAAACGTCCCCGCAATCCAAGAGCCGATGGCCGCCACGGAGAGGGCCGCTCCGGCCCTCCCTTTCTGGGCCATGGCATACCCGTCAACGCACGTCATCACAGAAGAGGATTCCCCTGGCACATTGATGAGCACCGAGGTGATGGTGCCCCCATAGGCTACCCCGTAGTAGATGCCCGCGAACATAATGATGGCCGAGGTGGGGTTGACGTGGAACGTCAAGGGAAGCAGGATGGCGATGGCCGTAGGCGCTCCGATTCCCGGCAAGACCCCGATCATCTGACCGAAGAAAACCCCGGCCAGACAGTAACCGATGTTCTGGAGGCTCAAGGCGATGCCGAACCCGGTCATCAAATTCTGCAGGATCTCCATCATCGTACCTCTTTCACCATCCCAGCAGTCCCGCGGGGATAGGAATGGTCAGCCAATCCGCAAAAACATAACGAATCCCGACGGCCACGGCGACCGTGGTGATCAGACACTGGAGCCAGTCGTGCCTTCCCATGATGCGCATGGTGACCCCGGTGAGCAGGGCGAGGCCCACGGAGAAACCCAGGACAGGAAAGAGCAGGAATGCGGGGATGATGAGGGCAAGGAACTTGGCTCCCAAGAGGGTCCGAGGCTTGACAAAACCCCCGCCCCGCTCCTTGGCCCGCAATACCTTGATCAGAATGACTGCGCCGCAGAGCGTGATCCCATAGCCCAGCAACTGGGGCAGGAATCCCGGACCCGGCCCGAATTCGGAAAAGTACTGCAGGTCCCATGAAAACACGATGACGCCCGCACCCAGACCGATCACACACAGCGCAGCAATGAGTTGCCCCAGCCACATATCCATCCCTCCATGTCCTGAAGGGCGGTCTCCATGCCCCGCCCCGCGGGAGGGTGGAGACCGCGGCGATCGTCCGGGCTACTTGATCAGTTCCAGCTCCTTGAGAATTCCTTGGAACAATCCCTCGCTCTCCGCCACCATCTTGGTAGCGTCCTTGCTGCCGAGCCAGGCGGGAGACAGCATGTATTTTTCGAGGTATTCCTTCTTGAAGCGGGGGGAATCAAACATCTTTTTGAACATGGACTCGTAAAATGCCACGGTCTCGGCCGGAATGTCCGGTGGGGCGGCGATTCCGCGGAAGAACTTGAAGGTTACGTTGTACCCCTTTTCCTTGAAGGTGGGGACGTCTTTAAACCCCTCCACGCGGACCTCCTTGGCCACGACCACCGGCCGCACCATCTTGGCTTCATATTGAGGAACGAACTCGCTTGGGTTTGCCCAGATCATGTCCACGTGTCCGCCCAACAGCGCCGTGATGCACTCTCCGCCGCTGTTAAAGGGCACGTAACGGAGCTTGATGCCCGCCGCCCGCTCAACCAGGCGGTTGCACATCTGGTCCTCCTGACCCGTGGCCGTCCCGGCGATGGTCATGGCCCCGGCCTTCTCCTTTGCCTTGGCCAGCAGGTCCTCGACGCCCTTGATGGGAGAGTCCGTCTTGACCACAATGAATTGCTCGTCATTGGCCAGGTTGCAGATCGTGGTGAGATCGCGGTAGGTGGCCGCGGCCTTGCCTGCCGTCAATGGAGCCGCGACCTGACCGGAGATGAAGGTGAGAAGCATCAGCACGTTCCCTTTGGAATGGGCCACGCTGGTCGTGCCGATGGTGCTGCTACCCCCGGGCTGGTTATTGACAACCAAGGGCACCGGACACAGATTCTCTTCCTTGAGGATGTTCACCATAGTCCGGGCGAAGACATCGCTCCCGCCCCCGGGCGCATAGGGAACCACCATCTGAATGGCTTTGTCCGGCTTCCACTGCGCCGCGGCCGGGAAGGGATATGCAATGCTCAGGCAAACCAAGCTGCAGAAGAGCAGCGCCCCTACCGCAAGAACCCACCTTTGATCCTTTTGTCTCGTTCCCATTTTTCACCCTCCTTGATCATGTTTGAAGTTCGCTCCTATTCCCAGGATGTCCTCGACATCCGACCGCCGACATCGATTTCCATACCCTTCCGCACTTTTGACGGCCGTGGAATCATATGTTCATTCGAGCCTCGTTTTCAGGGCGTCTTCCTTGGCCTCGCGGATGTGCTCCCGCATGACCCTTTCACACAAATCCGGGTCCCTCAGCCGAAGGGCCAAGAGGACCCTCCAATGTCCTTCGACGGTCCGTTTCCCTCCATCCGGGTAGAGCAGGGTGTCCTTTCGGTAGCGCAATACGTATTTTCGGATGTTCACCATGATCTGGTGAAGGCGGGGCTTGTGCTGTACCAGCGCGTGGAGGGTATCGTGGAACAGGGTGTTCCACTTGAAAACTTCGTCGATCTTCTTCATCCGAAGGGCATCCTCGGCACTCCGGACCGTTCCTTCGAGATCTTTCAGGGCCTCCTCCGAAATGCTTTGAGAGATGAGACGGAGGGTGAATCCCTCCAAAAGAGCCCTCATATCGAAGAGCTCCTCAATTTCCTCGGAAGAATCCCGGGGAATGATGAACCCTCTCGTCTCCAGGGCTTTGATGAACCCTTCCTGCTCCAGCTTGTGGAGCGCCTCCCTGACCGGGGTCCGGCTGACGCCGAATTCAGCCGCCAGGTGCTCCTCGGTGAGCCTCGCCCCCGGCCTGAAGTGCCCGGAGAGGACCCTCTCTTTCAGATAATTGTATGTGCGATCTCGGACGGAGACCTTTTTTCTTCGTGGGGTTCCCGATGAGGCATCGATGGTCACGATTGTATCCAGAAAAGCAGCGCGCGACTTCTCTAAGCGAATTCGTACGGTAACGGTCAGACAATGTCAAGCAAATTTCTGCAACATACTTTATCTAATAATCTTAAGGTATTTTAAATAAAAGGACGGAGAAAGCCGTTGTAGTCGCTCCTGGCTGAGTGGTCGCCATCCCGCAATGATTATTCTGTTCTTGGATACAATGCTCCTTTCCTTTTCTGCACTGGCATCTCAACCAAGATCTTCGATTGAAGGCGCCAAGACTTGCTTGAACTCGTATCCCATTCAGAGTTCTTCAGCCGATCGAGAGGCGATCGCTGTGAACATGCATAAAACCCGTCGTCGCCAAGGAGCACCCGATGCCGGGAATGAACCTCTATTCTTCTAACGTCGCCCCTGTATGAGCTGATTGGACCCATTTAGCGTATCGCTTCAAATAGCCCTTCAACTCCTTCTGGGGCGGTTTCCAGTCACGCATACGGTTTTTCAATTCATCGTCGGAAAGCAGGACATTTAATTTCTTCCCGGGGATGTCGATCTCGATGAGGTCTCCCTCTCTCACTGCAGCGATAGGGCCTCCTTCAGCGGCTTCCGGGGAAATGTGGCCGATCGCCGCTCCTCGGCTTCCCCCGGAAAAGCGTCCATCCGTCAAGAGCGCCACATCTCTGTCCCTTCCCACACCGACTATAGCCGAGGTGGGAGCAAGCATTTCGCGCATCCCCGGCCCTCCCTTTGGGCCTTCGTAGCGTATGACCACCACATCCCCTTTATGAATCCCTCCATTGAGGATCGCCCGGAGCGCATCTTCCTCGGCATCGAAGACCCGGGCAGGGCCTTTGTGCTTCAGCATCGCTTCATCTACGGCTGACCTTTTGACGACAGCTCCTTGCGGAGCGATGTTCCCAAAGAGCACGGCCAGTCCGCCCGTTGCGTGGTAGAATTTCTCCAGGGGGCGGATGATTTCCGGATGAACCACCTTCTTCCCTTTCAGGTTCTCTCTCACGGTCTTGCCTGTTACGGTCCACGCATCCAGGTGAATATGGCCGCCTCGGCTCAATTCCTGCATCAAGGCAGGGATTCCTCCGGCCGAATGAAGATCCTGGAGATGATGAAGACCTCCAGGAGACATGGAGCAAAGGTGCGGCGTTCTCTCGCTGACCGCATCGAACATGCGGAGGGAGAGGTGAATCCCTGCCTCCCGCGCGATTGCCGGGAGGTGGAGGCTGGTATTGGTCGAACCTCCGAAGGCCATGTCCACGGTCACGGCATTCTCAAAAGCTTCCTGGGTGAGAATCCTGGAAGGCCTGAGATCCTGCTTGACAAGGTCCATGATCTGCATGCCTGTTTCCTTGGAGAGCAGGATTCTGTCCGCAAAAACGGCCGGGATCGTTCCATTGAAGGGAAGGGCGAGGCCAAGGACCTCGGAGAGACAGTTCATCGAATTGGCCGTGAACATGCCCGCACAGGAGCCTGCGCCGGGACAGGCGCAAGATTCCATCTCCTTGAGTTCGTCCAGGGTCATTGTGCCTGCCTTCACCCTCCCGACACACTCGAAAACGGTGATGACGTCGACTCCTTTGCCGCGGAAATCTCCGGTGAGCATGGGACCGCCGCTGATCAGGATGGAGGGGATGTCGAGACGGGCCATGGCCATCATCATTCCGGGGACGATCTTGTCGCAGTTGGGGATCAGGACAAGGCCGTCGAAGGGATAGGCCCTCGCCATGGATTCGACGGAGTCGGCTATCAACTCTCTGGAACTGAGGGAGTATTTCATCCCTTCATGGCCCATCACAATACCGTCGCAGACCCCGATGGTGAAGAACTCGAGGGGCGTTCCTCCGGCGAGGCGGACCCCGGCCTTCACAGCCGCCGAGATCTGATGAAGATGCATGTGACCGGGAATGACCTCATTGGCGGAATTGGCAATTCCGATCATTGGCTGCTCAATTTCTTTATCAGTCAACCCCAGTGCCCTAAACAAAGAACGGTGGGGTGCCCTTTCAAGTCCCTTCTTCATCTGGTCCGAGCGCATGATACGGTCCCCCTTCATGTAAACGAGTGCACGGAAGTTTCCTGCCCTTTCAGGCCGTCAACTCCGTCGGCACTTTTTAACACAAGCCCTGGATTCAAACAAGGAGTAAAACTGTATCCAAAAAATCAAGAATCTCCGTATCTGAAAGGCGTGAGCAGAGGAAGTCGCAATTGTGCGCCTGTTGTCTTATCTCAAACAACATATTAAAATAATAGATAAATTTAATTACATAAATCCTCTTGACACACCAAAAAGCACACTGTAAAATCGCATCGAAATCTTCAAACAAGGCAGTATTGGATACAATACTGCATGACCGGGGGTCTGGTTCTCGGTGGCAAAAAGACTGTGACCTGCTTCGCGAGCAAGTCATTGGAAAGCAGAATAATCCTGGTTTGCACGGACGACGAAAGACCCCGACCCGTGCGGACGGAGGGTGCATGAGCATCTCCATCAAGCCAAGGGGAATGTCCCAGGGGCTCCCCTAGGAAAGAATATGGCGAAGGAGGTTCGATGGTGGAAAAGCACATTCAGGTCAAGATGGAAAGGTGCACGGGATGCAGGCTATGTGAATTGGCCTGCTCGGCAGTGAAGACCGGGAAGTTCAACCCGAGGGATTCCAGGATCAAGGTGCGGCTGGTCAACATTCCGGAGATCCCCGTTCCTTTTATTCTGGACAATTGTGACTACTGCTTCGGTAACCCTGTCTGCGTACCCTTCTGCCTTCCCCGTGCGATCGAATGGGTGGAAATGGAGGTGAAGCCTCCCAGGCCAAAGGTTTCCGATGCCAAACGGATGGCCGAGGAATGGCTGGCATCGGTAAGCTGAGCCGGTGAGGAATCGAACATGGCCACGGTCAGGGTCAAGGGGTTTTCGGTAATCCGGGATGTTCTAGGGAAAGAGGTCGTCGAAGTCGCGGTCGACGAACCTGCTGCCGTGGGGCGGGTGTTTGATGTTCTCTTGGAGAAATATGGGAAGCCCTTTCGGGATGTCCTTTGGGACCCGGAGACCGGAAGGATGACGCCCTTTTTGATGCGATTGAACGAGGAGATCATTCGTTCAACTTCAGACATGGACAGGCAGGTACGAGACGGGGATGAGATCGCGATCATCTTTCCAGTCGGAGGAGGTTGATTATGGTGAGGGGATTCAAGTACGGCGGCTACGTCGGGCAATTGCTGAGAGTGAATCTGTCAAGAAGGGCGGTCTCCAAAGAGCCTCTCCGGGAGGATTGGGCCAGGGATTTTGTAGGGGGAGTAGGACTGACGGCACGTCTCTTTTACGAAGAGGTAAAGCCCAAGATCGATCCTCTTGGGCCAGAGAACAAGTTGGTTTTCATGACCGGACCGGTGAACGGGACGATGATTCCGGCCGCTTCCCGGACTTCCGTGTGCGCCAAATCGCCCTATACGGGATCTTTTTTCCACAGCATTGTTGGCGGGAACCTCGGACCGGAGATAAAGTTCGCAGGGTATGACGGAGTCATTATCGAGGGAAAGGCTGAACGGCCGGTCTACCTCTGGGTCGATGATGACAAAGTGGAGATCAGGAAGGCGGAGCATCTCTGGGGCAAAGATCCCTTTGAGACCCAGGAGATGATTCGAAAGGAGATCGGCGACGAGGAGATCCATATTGCTACGATCGGCACAGCCGGGGAAGCGGGATTGCCCTACGCAATGATTCTTTGCGACATCCGGGCCGCGGGCCGTGGCGGCATGGGCGCAGTGATGGGATCCAAGAATTTGAAGGCCATTGCCGTGAGGGGAACCGGGGGAGTGCCCGTCCCCAACATGCTGAGGGTATTCAACACGGCGCACAGGCTCACCGAATTGCTGGATAGTAATCCGGCTGTGAAGGGGCTGTCGGATTATGGAACGCCAAGGAATGTTGCAGGCATGAACGAGGCCGGGATCCTGCCGACCAGAAACTGGCAGACCGAGGTCTTCCGGGGGATGCAGGATATCACCGGAGAGGTGATGAAAGAGAAGGTGGTAAAAGCGCATCGGGCCTGCTTTGCCTGCTCCATCAACTGCACCAAGTACAGCGTTGTCCCATCGGGTCCCTACAAGTCGATTGTCAATGGGGCCGACTATGAGACGATTTACGGGTTCGGCAGCATTTGTGCCGTCGACAATATCGAGGTGCTGTGCAAGGCGGACGAACTCTGCGACACCTATGGGATCGACCTCATCTCCACGGCGTTGAGCATCGCCTGGGCAATGGAATGCTATGAAAAGGGGATCTTCACCAAGAAAGATACGGATGGAATCGATCTGAGGTTCGGGAACGCGGATGGGATGCTCCAGATGATCGACAAGATCGGCAGAAGGGAAGGCCTTGGAGTCCTGCTTGCAAAAGGGACGAGGGCGGCTTCCAAGATCATCGGGAAAGGGACCGAGCGCTTTGCTATCCAGAATAAGGGCCTGGAGTGGCCCGGGCATACCTGCCGGCCTTTCCCTGCGGCAGCCGTCGGCTACGCGACAGGGCCAAGGGGCGGAAGTCACCACGATATACGGCCGACGGCCGAGAAGAGCGGACTGGTCGATCGGAAAACCCTGGAGGGGAAGGGGGCTCTTGCCGCTGAAGTCAATCACTGGCTGATTCTGAGCGATTCCATGCTTCTCTGTCATCTTGGAGAGCCTATCTGGGGTCCCATGCAGATCAGCGCCAATACCATCGAGGCCCTGAACGCAGTGACCGGCTGGGACCTCAACTATGACCAGGCTCGGAAGATCGCGGAAAGGCAATGGAACATGATCCGCTGTTTCTCCGCTCGAGAGGGGTTCACACGGGAGGATGATCAGTTACCTATCCGGTTCCAGGAGGAGCCGATTCCCGAGGGCCCGATGAAAGGAAGCTACATCCCAAAAGAGACCCTGGAGCGGCTGAAAAACGACTACTATTCCTATCGCGGATGGGATCTGAAGACGGGAAATCCCACCAAAGAAAAACTGATCGAACTGGGGTTGGACTTCGCCGTTCAAGACGTCGGCGCACATTAGGGGACGGGTATCGAGAAGAAGCTTGTTTTCGATGTCTATCCGCGCCTGGTCATGTGCTCCTAGGAAGAGAAGCCGGAGGGGAAGAGCCTTGGGAAACTGTCTTTGCCTGCGGCCAAAGGCTGATGCTGGGTTGACGGCTTCTGGGAAATGAGTGAGAATCCTTGGGGCTCACGCATCCCATTCTACCAGGTCCCGTTCTCGAATCATGAAAACTCATCGCCTTTCACTGTTTCTCATCTGCATCTTCGGCTTCCTGTTCCTCTTGAAAGGGATTTCCTTTTCCCAGGACTCCATCTCTCACCTTGCCGAGAAATACAAGACATCGGTTGTCGCGGTGATCGCCTTGGACGAGCAGAACAGAACGATTCGGACAGGGAGCGGATTCTTCGTGGATGGGAAGGGCGTCATTGCCACCAGCCATCATGTGCTTGAAGGCGCGGCAAGGGCAATGGTCCGGGTGGGTGACAGGCAGGAGGGGGAAGTGCTGGATATCCTGAGCGACGACCCTGGCTGCGATTTGCTCATGGCCAAGACGTCGCTGCAGAACTCATCCCCTATTCCCTTTGGGGACTCCAACAAGGTAGCAGAGGGGGAGGAGGTGCTGATCATCGGCCACTCCCCGGGGTGGGAGAGAATCCTCTCTGCCGGTCACATCCTTGGTTCCAGGAGAGCCGCGAACCTGGAGCTTCTGCAAATCTCGGCGCCCCTGTTAGCCGGGTGCAGCGGGGCGCCTGTCTTGAACAAGAAGGGCGAGGTTCTCGGTGTGGCCGCGGCTTTTGCCGATCTTTTCAGGGAGCTTAACTTCGCGGTCCCCATC
>Ga0102851_10002007_pt1 | contig 12069 bp, 8 predicted proteins | sample Mud3Dept3metaG_FD_79558 | JGI IMG/M metagenome (GOLD analysis project Ga0102851, IMG submission 79558) | Freshwater wetland microbial communities from Ohio, USA, analyzing the effect of biotic and abiotic controls - Mud 3 Core 4 Depth 3... | ecosystem: Environmental > Aquatic > Freshwater >... | reverse complement strand
CCATGCCCAGGACCTTGCCGGCGCTCTTCTCGTAGATGCCCGCGCCGGAGTCGGCCATGAGCTGCACGCCCGTGGTCGTGTCCACGATGCGGTAGTCCACCGTCACCCGGGCGATCTGTTTCTTCGACTTGTACACCAGCATGTCCTGGCCCTCTTCGGCCTCGGAATAGGCGGTCACCGCCCCGGTCACGATAGCGTTCAGGCCGAGGATCTCGCCCATCTTCGCCGCCGTATCGGGGTTCACGGCGCCCGTGGCGCCCATATGCTGCTGCTGCATGATGGACTCGATGTCCTGCTGCGGGATGATGATGAACCGGCCCGTTTTTTGTAAAATTGTGCCCAGGATGTCTGCCGCCGCCTCGCCAATGCCCAGGACCTTGGAAGGGGTCTTGTTCTGGAAGTTCACGACGCCGACCCTGAGTTTCGGCCCCTGGTATTCCTCGACATCCGAGGTCGTCTTGGCCAGTTCCTTCGATGTTCCCGTCACCGTCGTGTCGTCCTTCACCGCACCCGAGATCGTCGGCGCGCAGCCGGTCATCCAGACCATGCCCGCCGCGACCACCAGCACAACCATTACCCGTAGCAACGCTTTCATAGGGATCCTCCTTGCTTGATTTGTCATCGTCCGTTATTTCGGCTTCTGCTGCCCCGAGGACACCATGAGCTCCATGAAGTCCTTCGCCTCAGTATACCCCTGAGGGATTTCAAAGACCGACGCGGGTGAAGACTTGAGCACGATTTTCTTGAGGTCCGTCGTGACCTTGAAGTCGTTGTTCTCCACCTCGCTCCGGATCGTCATGCCGCCCAGGTCCCTGGCGTTCCAGATGAACCCTTCCTGGGGCTTCTCGCTCTTGTACGTGACCGTCACCTTGTACTTGTCGCAGGGGTGGCCGTCGATCGTCTCGCTGCCCACCTTCACCTTCTGCACCTTCGGCTTCTCGTCCTGCGCCTCCGCCTCGGTGTGAACGATGTACTTCTGGGCGTTCGGGTAGAGCGTGTAACTCTTCTTCTTGTCGCCGCGGTTCAGCATGGTCATCCTGCTCATGGGCGACTGCGACGCATCCTTCCCGCCGGACGCTTCCATCATCTTGGTCATGTCCATTTCCATCTTCATCTTCGGGCCGGTGATCCAGAGGGGCGCATCGAAGACCCAGCTCTTGTTGTCGCTCTTGCTGAGGCTCACGGAATGCACGACCGCGTAGAAGTCCTTCTTGCCCTCCCAGTCCATGTAGCCGAAGGACGGCGGCTCGGGCATCTTGATCTCCGGCATCGCGATCGTGATCGCTGCCGGCACAGCAGGTGCCGCAGGCGCCGCGCCTGTTCCCGGTCCCCAGGGGAGATTATCGGTGACCCGCCGGGCGAGTTCCTTTGACTCATAGTCGAGGTGGATGCCGACCGCCTTGGTCAGCAGTTTGGTCCCCAGACCCATGATGAACGAATCCTTCGTGCTCTGGTTCGTGGTCGTGCTCGACAGGATGACCCAAGGCGCTTCCTTGTCCCTGGCGTCCGCGGCCCGCGCGCCGAGCTTCACGAGGCCGCTCACCGTGCTCGACGTGCCCTGCTCGGTCTTGACGCCCAGTCCCCGCGACCATATGGGCTGTCCCGTTGCCGTGTTCATGAGACTGAACAGGCCGCGCACCTTCCTCGCGTTATACACGCCCGTGGTGGTCTCATCGAAGTCCAGCAGCGTCCCGTACAGCACGCCCTCGACGCCCAGCGTCGCGCCCAGCTTCTGCGGTGTCGTCAGCTCGAGCTGCCCGCCCAGGTTGATGCCCATCTGGTCGCGGAGGATCTGGTCCGACTCCTTGATGTCCATGACCACATAGGAGCGGTTCCTCAGGGCCTCGGCCATCTTTTCCCGCACCACGTTCGGGCCGTCCACGTCGTCCGTATCGTTCTTCATGGGAAGGACCGCGACCCGCTTGAGCGGGTTGCTCGGGTCGGTGGGAAGCGGCATGCGGGGCATCACACAGCCGCCCATCAACGAGGCCGCCGCAGCGAGCAGAATCAACCATCGAAAGCGCATATTCATCGGAGCCTCCTGAAGGGAACTCTGGAAAGGTCTGTCATGCGAAGAGGACGCGCGCCTGCTGTCCGGGGCCTGTCCCTTTGGTTGGCAGAGTCGTAATTGCAATCGTAGCGTAAGATGTCGGCACTGTCAACCCCAAAGGGAGCCAAAATGAACGTTCTTCCTCACCGCTCCCGCGAATCAAGCAGCACGGTGACCGGCCCGGCATTGACGAGCGAGACCTCCATCATCTCGCCGAAGACGCCCGTTCGGACGGTCAGTCCGGCCTCCCGGAGCCGCTTCACGACGTTCTCGCAGAGCTCTTTCGCCCGCTCCGGGCCCTCTGCCGCATCGAAGGACGGCCGGTTCCCCTTCCGCGTGTCAGCGGCGAGAGTAAATTGCGAGACCACGAGCACCTCGCCGCCGGTGTCCGTCACGGCGCGATTCATCTTCCCGCCCTCGTCCTCAAAGATCCTGAGCTGGGCGGTCTTTTTTACCAGGTAATCGACGTCCGCGTCGCCGTCGCCCTTCACGGCACAAAGCAGGACGAGGAGCCCCTTCCCGATGGAGGAGAACTCGACACCCTTGACGTGGACCTGTGCCCGGGATACCCTTTGCAGTACTGCGATCATGGGGGATATTTTACACGAAGCAGAAATAAGATGAGGATTCTTTTTGCCTGGACCAGGACAAGGTCTTCGAATTGTCCGCGATAAGAACAGGACATTTAACGCAGAAAAAACATGATTGAATTACTAAGGAGTTAACATCTCTGGCCACCGAGAACACAGAGGGCACAGAGAAAGGCCACCGAAAATGAGCGTTTTAATCTTTTCTCGGTGTCCTCGGCGACCTCTGTGGCAAACTATTTCATGCTCTTGTTAGTATGTATAATGCAGAAAAGGCCGTCATCATATGCTTTCATAAGAATATCAGTGCAAATCCGCGTTGCATGATGAAACCGTTTGCCTTCTCCCCTCCCCCATGGTACTGTACCTCCCCATGAATATCGAGGACATCCTCGGCAGGGACGGGTCCGTGGCCCAGGCCATGGGCGCGGCCTACGAGTTCCGGCCGCAACAGATGGATATGGCGCTGGCCGTCCGGATTGCGCTCGGCAGCAAGACCCACCTCATCGTCGAGGCGGGGACGGGCGTGGGCAAGAGCCTTGCCTACCTCGTGCCGCTCGTGCTCTGGGCGCGCGAGGAGAACTGCCGCGTCGTCGTGGCCACTTACACCAAGGCCCTCCAGCAGCAGATCGTGAAGAAGGACATCCCCTTCCTCAAGTCCGTGATCGGCGACTTCCGCGCCGCCCTCTGCGTGGGCGGCGAGAACTACCTCTGCCTCCGGCGCTTCGACCAGCTCCGCATGGGCGACCTCTACGAGCAGAACGAGGTGGACCCGCTGAACAGGCTCTTTGCGTGGTCCACGGCGACCCGCACCGGTCTCCGGAGCGAGCTCACCTTCGAACCGACCGCGGCGCTCTGGGCAAAGGCCAACCGCGAAGCGGACCTCTGCTTCGGCAGAGAGTGCGCTCATTTCAAAGACTGCTTCTACCAGAAGGGGAAGCTCATGGAGCAGCAGGCCCAGGTGCTCGTGGCGAACCACCATCTCTTTTTCGCCGACATGGCCACGGGCGGGAACGTCCTGCCCCAGCATCGGGCCGTCGTGTTCGACGAGGCGCACCAGATCGAGGACGTAGCCACGGATTACCTCGGCGTCGATGTGTCCAACTACTCGGTCCGCTACCTCCTCGACAACCTCCTGAGCCAGCGCACGCGTAAAGGCCTGCTCACCCGGCTCGCCATCCAGGACCATGCGGTCCGGACCGCGCGCGACATCGTGGACGACCTGCGGATGACGGCCGAGCAGTTCTTCCTGAACCTCCACGACGCGCTGAAGCAGGAGCCGGTCCTGCGGGTGCGGCGGCCCGGGGTCGTTCCCGACCTCCTCTCCAGTCCCCTCACCCGGCTGAAGGACACCCTCCTGGCCCTCAAGGTGAACACGCATGAAGAGGAGCAGGAGGTCCGGGCCTTCGCGGGCAGGGCCGGCGGGCTCGCCGCGGCCATCCGGCACAACCTCGACCAGGGGCAGGACGGGTTCGTCTACTGGGCCGAGCGAGAGAACAAGCGCTACCGCCTCGTGGCATCGCCCATCGACATCGCTGATACCCTGCGGGAACACCTCTTCGGCAGGCTCGACACCGCGGTCCTCACCTCGGCCACGCTCTCGACAGCGGGGTCCTTCTCCTATATCAAAGGACGGGTCGGCCTGGACGCGCCCACGGAGCTCCTGCTCGACTCGCCCTTCGATTTCGAGAACCAGGCCCTGCTCTACATCTCGCCGGGCCTGGACGACCCGCAGGCTGCCGGCTACCAGGAGCGGTTCGACCGCGAGCTGATGGCGATCCTCGACGTCACCCGCGGCAGGACGCTGGTACTGTTCACGAGCTACGGCCAGCTCCGGAAGACGAAAGAGACGCTCCGGGCAGCGCTGCCGGAGCTCGGGGTCTTGTGCCAGGGAGAGATGCCCCCCTACCGGCTCGTCGAGCAGTTCAAGGAGCTCCCGAACGCCGTGCTGCTCGGCACCGCCTCGTTCTGGCAGGGCATCGACATCCCCGGCGACGCGCTCCAGTGCGTGGTCATCGCCAAGCTCCCCTTCGCCGTGCCTGACGAGCCGCTCATCGAGGCGCGCATGGAGCGGCTCAAGAACCCCTTCTATGAGTATCAGGTCCCGCAGGCGACGCTGTTGTTCCGGCAGGGCTTCGGCCGCCTCATCAGGACGAAAACGGACAAAGGCGCGGTCGCCGTGCTCGATACGCGCATCATGACGAAGAACTATGGCAGGTCGTTCCTTCGATCCATCCCCAAGTGCAAGATCACCGACAACCGGGAGGCGTTCAGGAAGTTCTTTGAGGGGCTGAGATAACGTGCGGATGAACCTCGCGCACCGACATCGGTCATACCACTGCGCTCAGGCTGCAGAATCTAGCAGGTTCTCCATACCCCATAAATACTCCGTTAATGTCCTTGACACGATTTCGTCAGAGAATATAATCGAGCTAACACAGACGGGCTCAAAGCGCTCCGCCTTGTGGATTTCAGTCAGGAAAGAACTGACCGGTCATATGAGGAAACCCAGCCCGGCACGATCGGGACGTTTAAAGCGATAGAATGTTTTTTCCGCAAACAGTTGACGGATCATTCGGAATGAAAGGGGATCCTCTATTATGAAGAAGACGCTCTTGTTCTGCATCCTTGTTCTGGTGTTCGGAAGTACGACAGTGATCGCAGAGACGATCTATCTGAAGGACGGCAAGATCCTCCGCGGAAAGATCCTCCAGGAAGATGACAAGGCCATTATGGTCGAGACAGGTGATTCGTGGCAAAAGATCGATAGAAGCGCGATCGAACTCGTCAGGAAGGATGATGTCCAGCCGGTCCCACCTGCTCCCCCGGCAGCTCAGTCAAGCGCGTCCGAAGCCTCTCGACGAAAGGGCTCAGGCGTGTACCTTGGCTTCCAGATCCCCTATAACATGATTGACGGCGACTTCGACGGTACGACCATGCCAAAGGTCGATTCCGGGATCGGATTCGGTCTCATCCTCGGCTACAGCTTCAATCCGCAGTTCGGCATGGAGATCGATTGGGCGGGCAGCGGTCACAACTCAGAAGGAGCGGACATCACGTTCAGTGAGCTCAGCCTGAACATGAAGTTCAGTTTTGTGCCGAAGGGAACAGCCCATCCCTTCCTGTTCGCCGGGATCGGGGCATTCACTCTTGGTGACAGCAGCCTTACGTTCGGAGGCACAGGCTATAATCTCGGGATCGGCGTTGATTTCCAGGTGGCGGACACAAACACGATCGGACTCGCATTGATCCGCAAGATCATCACCTACGATGAGATCGTGAAGAGCGATGCACCCCTTACCCTGGTCGGCGACCTCAAGGGCGATACGACGTCGATCCGGTTCGATTTTACCCATCACTTCTAGGTTGTTATTTGAGATAACAGAGGAAAGAGACAATGGTGATGCGTGCTGGAAAGACGAGCCTTCACCCTCTCAGCGTCCTGCTCAGGATCGCATGTATCTTCGCTGTCCTTTTATCGGCCGGGTGCGGCAATCGGGGCGGAGGATCTGTCGTTGAGCCCGGGGCATCTGGAGTACCAACGGGATCCCAAAACTACCCGCCCGTGGCCAAAGCTGGAAATCCCCAAACCGTAGTGGCCGGATCTCCGGTTTCGCTGGACGGCAGCCAGAGCTACGACCCGAACGGCGACGCATTGACCTTTGCCTGGAACCTGGATGGAAAACCTGCGGGCAGTAATACCGTTCTTTCCGACAACAGCACGGTCCATCCGACATTCACACCGGATCGCAGCGGACCGTATACGATAAGTCTTGTCGTATCTGATGGTAAGTTGGAAAGCAACGCGGCTACCGTCGTTGTAACAGCTAACAATAGTGCCCCCGTCGCAAATGCCGGCCCGGACCAGAACGTCGACGTCGGAACTCTTGTAACATTAGACGGCAGTGCCAGTTCTGATCCCAATGGTGATAGTCTGACTTATCACTGGACAATAGATAAGCCGTCGGGAAGTGCTCTAGTACTTTCCGATGATCGGACCGTGCGACCAACATTCACCCCCGACGTTCCGGGCACGTATACGTTCTATCTCTCCGTGTATGACGGCGCTTCCTATTCCGATACGTGGGATAGGGTCCTGGTGAATGTGAGCCTCACTGCTGTTGCCAATGCAGGACCGGATCAGTACCACACGACCGGTCCTTCAACGCTGATCACCCTTGACGGAAGCGGAAGTAATGACACGGCCGGCAAGCCGTTGACCTACGCATGGAGCTTTACGCGAAAACCGATAGGCAGCACTGCAACGCTATCCAATCCAGCGGCGGTCCATCCGACATTCACAGCTGACCGGGAAGGCAAATATGACTTGATCCTCCAGATCATGAGCAATGGCTATGCGAACAGTGCTCCCGATTCCGTAACAATCATCGTTATTACAAACAAGCCCGTTGCCGAGCTACCCTTTAAGGTCATTGATGCCGAATACAGCAAGCAACTGGACCAGATCGTCATGGTGTCCGGATCACCGTCCCACCAGCTCCACATCTACGATCCAATGGGGGATCTCGACCAGACAGTCGCTCTTTCCGCTCTTCCCACCAGCGTATCAATCAGTCCCGACGGCTTGTACGCTGCCGTCGGCCACAACGGGACAATCTCCCATGTGGACCTTGTGTCAAAAGCAGTGACTACGACACTGCCTGTGAACGTCAATGTAACTGATATCGTACTGGCCGGAAATGGTTACGTGTATGCGTTCCAGGATCTGGGAAGATTTCTTGGCGTGAACTTAAGCACGGGTGCTGCCACCGCAGGAGCAGGTTTTTTCCCTTATCCCGGGTATGCCGTGACAAGAGCAAAACTGCACCCGAGCGGAACCGTTCTCTATGCTGCCGTGACTGGTTATTCTATTCAAAAATATGCCATCTCATCAGGAACTCCCGTCTACCTGTATGATTCCTCATCTCCAGGTATAACATATACTTCTGGCGGAGAACTCTGGATGATAGAAGACGGAACAGGTTTGATTACGCGGAATGGAACCGTTTTTTCTTCATCTACCGGCACTACCAGAGATCTGGCACCGTACAAAGCAAGGCTGGAGGGTTTAAGCTACAGCATCGGCGTGCAGTACGCCGTTGATTCTTCGGCTGTCGCAAAGGTGGCGGCAATTCCACTCACAAGCGATATCGAAGTCCGGATATTTGATGATAAACTCTTCACCCTTCAAAATGAGATCGCACTTCCCCATTTCACAACTGGGGGCAGTGATTATATTGGACACGGTAAGTTCGTTTTCTTCAACAGCTCAGGATCAAAAGTATTTGTCTTATTGCAAGCAGATCCTGCATCGGGAATGTTCTATGACTTTGGAGTCGTAACGTATTAAAACTGAAGTGTATACTCCAATCGATAAATGTATCTCCAAAAAACCGAGCCCTGATGCAGAACGCAAGGGAGGCAGTGGTACCGTTGCCCTGCTCGACTCGCGCATCATGACGAAGAACTACGGCAGGTCGTTCCTCAGGTCCATCCCCATGTGCCGCATCACCGACGATCGTGGGGAGTCCGGAAAGTTCTTTAAGGGCTGAGGACATCAGATGAACATCCACTGCGCTGTCCAATGACGGACTTATGCTCCTTCCCGTCCTTGCACTCGCGCATCCCGCCTCATTGACAGCCCTCGCAACATCAGCAATAATTACCGCACTAGCAAGGACAGGAAGAACAACCATGCATCATTCCCGCTGGAGGTAATCAGTATGATTCTATCTCGCTCGTTCGTATCGATCGCCGCGACCGTCATCCTGTTTAGCGGCGTCCTCTCCCTTGCCGTTCCCATCGCCTTTGCAGAAGAACCGCCGCTGGAACTCGTCGTAAAGCCCGGTGATACCCTGAATGAGCTTTGCAAACAGTATTTGCAGGATCCCGGCCTGTGCATGGAGATCGCCCGTTTCAACCTGATAAAGGATCCCGACCGCATCGAACCCGGAGAGAAGATCCTCATCCCCTATCGTTATCTCAGGATAAAGCCTTCACAGCCCATGACCGGGACCGTCACGTTCCTGAAGGGCGCTGTCACCATCCGGGAAAAGGACGCCGCGCAGTGGCATCCCCTTTCCCTGCAGGATCCGGTCCTCCAGGGCAGCCGGGTGCGAACCGGTCCGGACGGGTCTGCGGAACTGTCCTTCGAGGACAAATCGTCGCTCCTGATTCGGCCCAACACCGAGCTTGATGTCACCGCCATCCAGCGCGAGTCCGGGGGATTTGTAAAACGCTTCTTCCTCAGCATCGGCAGGATCGTGTCGAAAACCCTGCGAGATGCGGGCGTCTCGTCGAAGCTCGAGATCAGGACCGAGACCGCTGTCGCCGGTACGCGGGGGACACGCTTCGGCATTACCGTGCTCGAGGACCGGACAACGAGGGCCGAGGTGCAGGAAGGGACGATCGGGGTCAGCGCCATGGGCAAGGAGGTCGAGGTGCGGGAGGGAGAAGGCACCATCGTGAAACAGGGGATGCCGCCGGAGCAGCCGAGCCGTCTTCTTCCCCGGCCCGTACCTGCTGACCTGAAACAGCAATATACCGTTCTGCCGGTGGCCGTCCAGTTCGGACGCGTTGACGGAGCGCAGCGTTACCGCGCCGCGCTCAGCCGCGACCGCGACGGCCGGGATGTGGTGATCGAGCAGGTCCTTTCGCCGGGAGAGCCATTCCAGGCGGAGGGACTGGCGGACGGGACCTACTATCTCTTTGCGAAAAGCATCGATGAAAAGGGTCTCGAGGGACTCGAAGGGGAGCCAGCTGTTCTCCACGTTGCTCTTGAACGCCAGCCTCCCGCCCCGCAGCCAGTGCCGGAAGTTCCGCGGCCGCCGGAACGCACCATCGGGGAGGCGATTCTGACCATCATCTTCGTCATCGCCGCGATCCTGATATAGGGGGCGGCCTGACCGGGAGACTGGCGCACATGCTCCCGCATGCCGCGGCCCTCGGCCTCTCGCAGCCAAAGCAACTCCGCGGATCATGACGAAGAACGGCCGCAGGTCGCTCTTCCGGCCCATGCGCGGGTGCCGCACCACCGACGGCGCCAGGCTTTCCGCGTCCGATAAAAGCTGCCTGCAAAAGCCCCGCCCGAAAATTTCCTATGGTATATTTTCAGGCAACGACTGGCGGCAGGGATTTGCGCACACACTCAGTGCGATGCACGAAGCCGGCAGTCGAAACCAGGGAGAGGCCAGCCATGAAGAACCTTCTGATCGCACAGGACCTGCAGCCGATGCTGATGAGCGCCATGAGCTTTCTTCACCGCGCCGACATCGCGGTCCACACGGCGGCATCGAACGACGATATCCTGCGGCTCCATCTCGAGAAGAACGGGCACCTCATCGCAACGCACCCGGGTCTGCCCGGCATGCCGTGCAAGACCCTTTGCGACATCATTCGGCGGGGTGAATCCCTGAAAAAGGTCTCCATCCTCCTCTTGTGCGACACCACTCCGCTGCAGCAGGAGCAGGCCCGGCAGTGCAAGGTGAACGTCGTGCTGACCCGGCCGGTCGATACGGCCCTGTTCGCCGGTAAGGTGCAGCAGCTCCTCGATGTCCCTCCGAGGCACGCCTACCGGGTCCTGCTCAATATCGCCGTAGAAGGCATGCAGGACCGCCGGCCGGTCATGTGCCACGCGGAAAATATCAGCGCCAGCGGCATGCTCATCAGGGCGAAGGAAAGGCTCGCATCGGGAAACCCTATCGTCTGCTCGTTCTATCTGCCCGACGGCTCCCGCGTCAGCGCGAACGGCGCGATCGTCCGGTCATTCAAGAAGGACCCCCTTGAGGACATGACATACTACGGGATCTCCTTCCAGACCTTCGCCCCGGGGGCAAAAGAGGCGATCGCCTCATTCGTGGAGAGGGAGTCGAACCGTCAGGCAGAACTCCCTATCGGCGCGGCCAAAAACGCTTAAAAAGCATGGGCCTGCTCCCGCCCTGCCCGGTCGCCGACCTTCCCGCTCTTCCCATCCGGTCTCCTAGAGGGGAACCGCGCCCGCAGGGTCCTATTCTTTTTTCGATTTCAATTGAGCAAGCTGATCATAGTACTTCTGAGCGCAGTCCGGACAGAGGCCATGGGAGAATTCCGCATCGTAATGGTCGCGCACGCAGACCTCCATCTGGCTCCGAGGACATGACCTGCTGCGCCGACCAGCAGTCTGGCGTGAAGGATTCGGGTCAACACGGCAATCCGCCCAAGCGGCCATCAGGAACTCTATCCTGTTCACATTCCACCGGTCTTGCGCCCCCATGCACTATTTCTGGCGCTAAAGTGTGTTTATTTTCAACAACATAGCAAATCCAGGCGCAAAAGGAAGCAAACTATTGTTGCTATTGGGCGGCAAAAGTGGGATTATATGCTATAATTACGAAGGTTGGAATGGACAGGCCGCAGAGACCGGCAACTTTGCGGTCTTTTTATTTTGAGCGGACCGGACCTCATCGGGGGAAAAATGATACGCAAGCAAAGCTACCGTGAGCAACTTGAAGTTAAGAAGAACATCATGCTGGCCGCCGGACTCGTCTCCGAACGCTTTCCCGGCGTCGCGAACATAGAGCTCCGCATGACCTACTACCAGAAGACCGCTGACCCGGTCCTGATGAAGCGCACGGTCAGCTTCTGCCCCACGAACTACGCCTTCTTCCGCTTGGAATGCATGCGCGAAGAATGCACCAACGGCGGATTCGACCTTGCCCCCGTTGTCGCCTCCCTGGTGAAGAACCGGAAGCCCTCGGTCAAGGGGAACATCAACTGCCACGGCAAGACCGAGAGCCTCGGCCACGGCCACGCCAGCATTGCCTACGAGATCAATATCCAGTACTGCAAGAACGGGAAGTAGGCCCTTCTCCCGTTCTTTTTTTTCTGAACCCTGGAACCGGACCTTGGGTCCTTCCTACCCGCACTCCACACTCCGAATTCCGCAATTGCACCTCATTCCCACCGGAAGATCAGCGAGCCGATCGCCAGAAAGACCGCGCTCATGAGCGTGAGCACGGCCAGGTGCGGCGAGATTCCGGCCAGCCCGGCGCCCTCGGTCATGATCGCCCGCGCTCCGTCCACGATATGCGTGAGCGGAAGAAACTGGGCGATCCTCTGGACGACCGGGTTCGTGCCTTCCAGGGAGAACCACACGCCGGAGAGCAGCATCATGGGCCAGGTGAGCAGGTTCAGGATGCCGCCGGCAAGCTCCTCGCTGGACAGCCGCGCCGAGACCAGCAGGCCGAGCGAGATCAGGCAGACCGCGCCAAGCAGGGACAGGAGGAACAGGTTGGCGTAGGAGCCGCGCATCTCGAACTGGATGAAGTAGTTGCAGCCGGCATAGACAGCGACGGTGATGACCTGGATCAGGATCAGGCGCGACATCATCTGGGCAAGCAGGAACTCGAAGGGATTGAGCGGCGTCGCCTTGAGCCGCTTCAGGAAGCCGTTCTT
>Ga0102851_10002006_pt1 | contig 12070 bp, 11 predicted proteins | sample Mud3Dept3metaG_FD_79558 | JGI IMG/M metagenome (GOLD analysis project Ga0102851, IMG submission 79558) | Freshwater wetland microbial communities from Ohio, USA, analyzing the effect of biotic and abiotic controls - Mud 3 Core 4 Depth 3... | ecosystem: Environmental > Aquatic > Freshwater >... | reverse complement strand
CGCGAGCTCGAGAACGCGCTGCTCGTCGGCAGCGACGTCGTGTTCCTGCACGGCGACTACCTGCAGGTCGGCACGATCTCGTTCCGGATCTCGGAGGTCCGCGAGTACGCGCTGCGTGGAGCGAACCTCCCGCTGACCGGTGGACGCCTGCTCCAGGCGGCGATGGGCTTGCTCGTGGTCGCGGCCGAGAGTCGCTCGCGCTCCGGCGAGGACGTCACGGTGCTGTCGAAGCGGATCGCCGAGTACGAGTCGTGGTCCGGTCACACGGCCGGCCGCTGAGCGTCGCTACGCTGGCACGGTGACGAGCCGCAGCTCGAACGCGCAGCCCAGTCCGACCTCGGACGCGGCCTCGATCGTCGCGCCCCACGGCTCGAGCACGTCGCGCGCGAGGTCACCGATCGACGGCGCGCGGGGACTGCCGCTGCCGTTATCGACGATCAGCACCGCCGCAAACGCACCGTCGTTGATCACGCGGACGCTGAGCGCGCTGCCCGGGAGCTCGCGCGCGGAGCTCGCGCACACGGCGACGAGCTGGGCGACCACGAGCGCGAGCGCCCCCGGGGAACCGCGCACGCCCGGCACGCTCGCGAGGTCGACGAGCAGCTCGATCTCCGGGCCGAGGTGATGGTTGGCGAGGCGCAGGCCGAGGTCGACCGCCGCCGCCAGGTCAAACCAGCCCGGCGGATCGTCGTCGAGGGCGCGGTCGAGCTCGTCGATCCGGCGCGCCAGCGTCGTGACCTCGAGGTAGGCGGCGGCGAGATCCTGCCGCAGCGTCTGCAGCGACCGCCACGAGTACGGCGTGGGCCCGGTCGACGTCGCCACGTGCCGCTCGAGCTGATCGACGACGATCCCGAGCCGATCGCGCAGCGCCCGCACGGGCTCGGCGAGCTCGCGCGTGACCTCGATCGCGACCTCGCCCGCGACCTCGCGCTTGCTCGAGGTCACAACGTTCCCGTCAGCAGGAACCAGGTCGTCCCGATGCCGCCCGTGGTGACCCCGCGCGCGTAGCCGAGCTCGAAGGTCCCGGGGACGAAGTAGCCGAAGAACGCGTCCATGCGCAGTGCCGCGCCGACCGACGCGCGGAAGTGGCGATCGAAGTCGAACGACGAGTCGAACGCGGTACCGAGGTCGGAGAGCAGACCGAGGTGCACGCGGCGCAGGTAGACCGGCAACGTCGCGAGGCCGCGCTCGATCGAGAACAGCTCCTGCCGGTACTCGAGGTTCAGGAGATGGAACTGATTGCCGACGACGGTGCGGCCCGGGAACCCGCGCAGGTAGCCGGTGACGCCCGCGCGCGTGCTGTTGACGATTGCCATCGCGACGTCCTGCGGCGGGATGCCCCCGAGCCCGAACGAGCCGGTGCGCACGAGGTCACCCGCGCGCAGCGAACCACCGATCCGGACCGCGAGCGTCGGGGTCTTGCCCCACAGCTGGCGATAGAGGTTCGTCGAGTAGCTGACCGTGACGTTGCGGTACGTCGCGCCGAGCGCCGGATGATCGAAGCGCAGAGCGACCGCGGCGTCGAAGCCGCTCTGCCCGCCGACGCCGTAGATCGTGTTGCGCACCGTGGAGAACCCGAGCCGCGTGCCAACGCCGGACTGCAGGTAGTCGGTCGGCGGCGCGAGGGGGACGCGCTGCGTCGGATCGAGCGTGACCATCGGCTTGCCGACGAGCCGGAACCAGTCGATGTCGTAGTCGAACGACAGGGTCCAGCTCGCACGGGGGCGCGACTCGAACGGGATGCTCGACGACACGGTCGCGCTCCAGTCCTCCTCGCGGAACGTCTTTCCGACGCCGTCGACCCGGTAGCCGCCGCGGTTGACCATCGTGCGCGCGGCCGCGAACCGCAGCGAGTGACGGAAGCCGCCGTAGCCGTACGACGCGCCGATGTTGGCGTCGCCCGTGTCGAGGTTGGAGCCGATCGTCAGCGCCCACGCGTGCAACCCGAAAGAGTCCGTGCCGCTGGTCTGGAGCGTCGCGCTCGGTGCGTCCCCGAGGTCGAGGGTCCCGGTCCACACCTGCGGCGCGAGGGTCTCGAGCGGGCGGTACGGCCGCGACGGCGTGACCTTCGCCTCGTCGTCCTTGACGACCTTGGGATCGGGGCGATCATCGAAGTAGTCGCGCGCGGGCAGCCACGCCCGGCGATCGATCTCGAGCTCGTACAGATCGTAGCCACCGCGCGGGACCGCCGCCTCGAACGCGAGGCGCTTGCCATCGGGGGATGGGGTCGCATGGAAGGCGCCACCGAGGACGTTGGTGACCTGCCAGAGCGCCCGGTCCGTGGTGTCGAACGCGTAGATGTTCTGGATGCCCGTGCGGTCGCTGTCGAAGTAGATCCACCGGCCGTCGGCGGACCACCGCGGCGACATGTCGATCGCGCGGTCGGCGGTGATCACGTCGACCTTCCCGGTCGCGACGTCGACGACGAGGATGTCGCGGAAGCCCCGGTGCCGCCACGCCGAGAACGCGATCCGGGTGCCGTCGGGGCTCCACGCCGGCTGGAACGCCTGGTCGTAGCGCTGGCCGCGCCACAGGATCGTTCCCGGTGCATCGGGGACCGCGTCCATCACCTCGAGGACGCTCTCCGAGCTCTCGTTCTTCGAGTACGCGATCTTGCGGCCGTCCTGCGAGACCGCGGGATCGCGCGCACGGCGTCCCTTCGTCAGCCGGATCGTCGTCCGGGTCTTCGCGTCCCAGCGGAACAGATCCTGGAACGCGTACTCGCGCCGGAACGTCCGCCCCTGCTCGAACACCAGCGATCCGTCGTCGAGCAGGTCGTAGGGACCGAGGCCGTCGGGCTCGAGGATGTCGCGCGCACTCCGTGCGTCGGCGCCGACCGGCATCGCGCGCAGGCGCGTGTCGCGATAGCCGTCGTACTGGAGCCACACGAGCTCCTTGCCGTCGGCGGTGTAGTGCGCGAGGTAGTTGACCTCGCCGGTGTCGGTCAGCTTCTTGCCGGTGACCAGGCCGCGGCGCTCCGCCGCCATCTCCTGCATCCCGTAGCGATCGCGCAGGTACAGCTTCCAGTCGTCGTACAGCTCCGTGAACGGCGTGCCGACGACCTTCGCGATCTGGCGGTTGATCGCGAACGGCGGCGCGTAGCCACCGGAGGTGTGGCTCATCTCGCGGAGCGTGTCGTCGCCGAACCGATCGAAGACGTAGCGGAGGAAGTGGGAGCCGTAGACGTATGCTGCATTGCCACGCGGGAACTGGCGCGGCGCACCGCTGACCTGGTCCAGGCGCAGGTCCTTGTCCTCGTGTCGCGCGACCCGGATGATCTGCTCGAACCGCGAGCCGCGGTTGCGGCCGCCGGCGGAGCGCTTGGACTCCTCGTAGACGGCGATGCCCTCGATCACCCAGCGCGGCATCACCTGGTTCGGAGCCCAGGTCTTGCCGAAGATCCGGTTGTAGATGTTCGGGAGCCCCGACATCGTGTCGAGGTGGAGGATGTGGGTGTACTCGTGCGCCGTCAGGCCGTACAGCCAGTCGTCGTGATCGTCGAGCTCGGTGAAGCTCGTCGGCGCGGTCGCGTAGAGCTGGATCGCGTTACGGGGGAGCACGCCGGCGAACCCGTTCGCGCTGTCGGTATCGTCGACGACGGTGATGATCGTCTTCCCATCGGGTGCGTGATCGAGCGCGGGCACGAGCGTGCGATGTGCGGCCTCGGCGACGACGGCGATCCGGCGGGCAGTGTCTTCGAGCGGATCGTAGTAGTGAACGATGAAGTGCTCCGTCTCGATCGTGTGGTGCACGCGCAGCGGATCACCGGCGTGGACCGTGCCCGCCATCGCCACCAGCCATCCGAGGGCCGCCACCACCGCCGCCCCATGGCGCGCGGTGCGCATCGTCAAGCGCGCCCCTTGCGCTGTCCCGTGATGCCGAACACGTACTCGCCGACCATCGCGCGGACCTCGGCGGCGGTCGGCAGCTTCTTGATCCTGAGCATCAGGCCCTCGGTCTCGCTCACCGCCATCGAGCGGATCGCCGCCTTGACCTCGGGGACCGAGACCGCGCTCATCGACATCTCGCGGATCCCGAGGCCGAGCAGCACGGCCGTGATCGTGGGGTCGCCCGCCATCTCACCGCAGACCGTGACCGGGATCCCCGCATCCTTCGCGGCCCTCGCGACGTCGCCGATCAGCCGCATCAGCGACGGATGCAGCGGCTCGTAGAGGTACGAGACGTACTCGTTCACGCGGTCGACGGCCATCGTGTACTGGATCAGGTCGTTCGTCCCGATCGAGAAGAAGTCGCACTCCTGCGCGAGCTGATCCGCGGTGAGCGCCGCCGACGGCATCTCGATCATGATCCCGAGCTTGACGTGCTCGTCGAACGTGATCCCTTCGACGCGGAGCTCGGCCTTGACCTCGTCGATGACGAGCTTCGCCGCGCGCAGCTCGGCGATACCGGAGATCATCGGGAACATGATCTTGAGCGGGCCGTGCGCGGACGCGCGGAGCAGCCCGCGGAGCTGGGTCTTGAACAGACCGCGACCGAGGTCGGACAGGCACAGGCGGATCGAGCGCAGCCCGAGCGCGGGGTTCGCCTCCTGGAGATCCGCCGCGTCGAGGAACGGCGCGAGCTTGTCGGCGCCGAGGTCGAAGGTCCGGATCGTCGCCGGCAAGCCGCCGAGGCGCTCGAGCACCTCGACCGCGGTCTGGAAGTGCGTCTGCTCGTCGGGCAGCTGGGCCTGCCCCATGAACAGGTACTCGGTGCGGAACAGCCCGACGCCCATCGCTCCGTAGTCGAGCGCGCCCTCGAGCTCGTCGGGCGCGTCGATATTCGCGTAGAGCTGGATGTCGACGTCGTCGCGCGTACGCGCCGGGAGGTCGCGCATCGAGTGCAGGACGGCACCCGCAGCGACCTGGCGGCGCTGCTCGTCGCGGAACTCCGAGACGGTCGCCGCGGTCGGGTTGAGGATCACGATGCCCGCGGCCCCATCGATCAGCACCAGGTCATCGGTCTCGACGAGCTCGGTGATGTTCTCGAGGCCGACGACCGCGGGGATCTCGTGCGCGCGCGCGATGATCGCGGTGTGCGACGTCTTGCCGCCGGCGTCGGTGATCAGCCCCGAGACCGCGGCCTTGTGCAGCTGCGCGGTGTCCGCGGGTGACAGATCGTAGGCGACGACGATCGCATCCGGCGGCGGCTGCAGCGGCCCGGTCTCGCGGCCGAGCAGGTTGCGCAGCACGCGCTCGAATACGAACTCGACGTCGGTCTTCCGCTCGCGCAGGTACTCGTCTTCGATCTGATCGAACACGCCCGCGATGTCGTCGACCGCGCGACGCAGCCCCCACTCCGCATTGATCAGATCCTCGCGGATGTAGCCGACCGCCGCGCCGACGAGGTGCTCGTCGTGGAGCATCATCTGGTGCGCGGTGATGATGTGGTAGTCGCTCTCGTTCTCCGACGCGAGCTTCTCCTTGATCTTCGCGAGCTGCTTGTCGGACGCGGCGATCGCCTTGTAGAGGCGTGCGACCTCCGTGTCGACGTCGTCGGTCTCGATGTGATGGCGCGGCGCATGGAGCGTGTCGCGCCCGATCAGGTACGCACGACCGAACGCGATCCCGGCGGACACGCCGAGGCCCTGCTTGCGGACCTCCGGACGGTGCTCGCTCATCGTTCCGCTACTTCCCCTCGCCGAACTTGTCGTCGACCAGCGCGACGATCGCGGTGACGGCCTCCGCCGCGCGGTCACCCTTCGCAGCGACGGTGAGCAGCGTCCCCTTGCTCGCGACCAGCATCAGCACGCCCATGATGCTCTTGCCATTGACCTCGCTGCCGTCCTTGGCGAGCGTGATCTCGCACGGGAACTTGGCGGCGAGCTGCACGAGCTGGGTCGCCGCGCGCGCGTGCAGGCCCCGTTCGTTCTGCACCAGCACCTGCTTCTCCACCCGATCCTCGGCCCCCATCACAGCCCCCGTTCGACATCGCGATGACGGACCAGGATGTCCCACTCGCCGCCGAGCCGCCGCCGCAGCTCCTCGACGATGGTCACCGAGCGATGACGTCCGCCCGTGCACCCGACGCAGATCGTGACGTAGAGCTTCCCCTCCTTCTGGAAGTGAGGAAGCGTGAACCGCAAGAGCCCCTCGACGTGACGCGTGAGCTCGAGCCCGTCGGGCCCGAGCACGAACTTCGCGACCTCGGGATCGCGGCCGTCGAGGTGTGTCAGCGTCGGCTCGAAGTACGGGTTCGCCAGGAACCGGACGTCGAATACGAGGTTGAACTCGATCGGGAGCCCGTGCTTGAACCCGAACGACACCAGCGTGACGGCGAGCTTTCCGGTCCCGCCGTAGCGGTCCTGGATGATCGCCTTGAGCTGGTGCATGTTGAGGTGCGACGTGTCGACGATCGCCGCGCCCGTGCGCATGTCGACCATCAGCTCGCGATCACGGCGCACGCCGTCGACGAGGTCGTCGCCCGACAGCGGGTGCCGCCGCCGGGTCTCCGAGAACCGCCGCAACAGGATCTCGTCGCTCGCGTCGAGGAACATCACCTCGAGGCGATGACCGGCGCCGCGGAGCTTGGCGAGCTGTCCGTGCCAGGCGCCGAGGTTGCGACGCTGGCGCGAGTCGATCGCCAGGGCGAGCTTGTCGCGCTCGCCCTCGTGCGCGAGATGCTCGACGAGCTGCCCGACCAGCGGGACCGGGATGTTGTCGACGCAGGTGAACTCGATGTCCTCGAGGGCGCGGAGCGCCGTGCTCTTGCCGGCGCCCGACAGCCCGGTGACGATCACGATCTGCATCCGCTACTCCACCGTGTCCATGCCGGTGGTCGCCGCGGACTCCGCGACCATCGCGCGGTGGAGCTGGTCGCGGAACGCGCGCGCCGAGTGCGTTCCCTGCAGCTTGAGCAGCTGGTTCCGTGCGGCCACCTCGGTCAGCGTCGCGAGGTTGCGGCCCGGGCGCACGGGCAGCCGGATCTTCGGCACGAGCACGTCGAGGATCCGCTCGTGATGATCGTCGAACCCGAGGCGGTCGTACTCCTCGCCACTCTCGACCCACTCGTGGAGCTCGACGACGAGCTCGATCTTCTTCGCGTCGCGCACCGCCGCGACGCCGAACAGGTCCTCGATGTTGATGATCCCGAGGCCACGGATCTCCATGTGGTGGCCGAGGATCCCCGCGCCGCCCCCGATCAGGTGCCCGCTCTTGACCCGGATCTTGATCACGTCGTCGGCGACCAGCCGGTGCCCGCGGACGACGAGATCGAGCGCCGTCTCGCTCTTGCCGATGCCGCTCTTGCCGAGCAGCAGCACGCCGATGCCGGTGACGTCCATCAGCACGCCGTGGAGCTCGGTCGAGGGCGCGAGGCGCTCCGCCATCCACGACGTGACGAGCGCGATGAAGTCCGCGGTCGCGAGCGTCGAGACGAGCACGGGCACGTGGCGCGCGTTGGCGAGCGCCGACAGCTCGCCCGGTGGCGCGTTCCCACGGCACACGACCACGCACGCCGGTTCGCTCGCCATCAGCGTCTCGACCCCGACCGTACGCGCGGGTGCGTGGTCCCGGAGGTAGTCGATCTCGGTGCCACCGAGGACGAGCACGCGCCCCGGGTGCAGCTGCTCGGGCCACCCGGTCAACGCGAGCCCGGGCTTCTGGATCCGCGGGACGTTGATCGTCCGGGACAGCCCGCCATGTCCGGCGACGGCCGTGACAACGAGCTCCGCTCGCTCGATCAGCTCACCCACCGTGAGCACGGCGCCCCCGCTCGACATTCAGTACTTGGCGTCCTCGTCCGCGACCACGGTGTACATCGACTCGGCGTCGGTGGCGGCGAGGAGCCGACGACGGAACTCGGGATCCTTGAAGACGCGGCTGATCCGCGCGAGCGCCTTGAGATGAGCCCCGGTCGACGACTCGGGCGCGACCAGGACGAAGAACAGGTACGTCGGCTGGCCATCCATCGAGTCGAAGTCGACGCCGCCCGGCGCGCGCCCGAGGCACGCGATGATCTCGCCGACCGCCCCGAGCTTGCCGTGCGGGATGGCGACGCCCTCGCCGATCGCGGTCGAGGCGAGCTGCTCGCGCTCGATCAGGACGCGCGCAAGCGTCGCGCGATCGATGCGCGGATGCCGGCCCGCCATGTAGTGGGCGAGCTCTTCGAGAATCGCGCGTTTCTCGGTCGCCTGCAGCGCGGGTACGACCATGTCGCGCTTGATGAGGTCGACAATCTTCATCAGCCGCGCATCAAGGTACCACTTTCGGGGCTGTCACGCCGTTGCGGTCGGCGTCTCGATCAACCCGTAGGCCCCGTCCTCGCGCTTGTAGACCACGGCGACCTGACCGTCGGTGTCGCTGCGGAACACGAGGAACGGCTCGTGCTGCAGGTTGAGCTGGACGATGGCGTCGGCGACCGACAGCGGCTGTGCGTGGAACTTCTCGGTCTTCACGACCTTGAACTCCGGCGACATCGTGCTTCCGTGGTCCGGGGACGGGACCTGCTCGTGACCGTTGGTCTCGCCGCCCATGCCCCCGAATGCTTCGGAGACGATCGAGTGGGACCATGGCAGCGCATGCACGTTGTGCGGGCGCGCCTTCATGCCCTCGAGCTTGCCCTTGTACTTGCGAACCTGGCGCTCGATCTTCGCGATGCAGAGGTCGATCGAGCTGTACATGTTCTCGGTCGTCTCGTGACCGGCGACCGCGAGGCCGTTGTGCAGCTGGAAGCTCACATCGATGCGGTGGTTGTGGCGCTCGGTGCTGAGCACGACATGACAGCTGATCGGATCCGGCAGGTACTTGCGAACTCGCTCCATTCGCTCGCGTGCATAGGACTTCAGAGCTTCGGTCGGTTCCATGTGACGGAACGTCACCGCGAATTGCATCGAGTGCCCTCCAGGCTGGTTCGAGATCGATCCTACGCCTGATCTCGACCTGCGATCACTCGATCGACGGGACCTTCTTTCGTGTCCTACTTCACCTCACCGCGCCGACAGATGCGCGAGCTCGCTGACGAGCGCCACGACGGTCGCCCGCGCCGGTGCGATCAGCCCGGGCTCGATGCCCTTGCGGCGCGCGAGGATGTCGAGCACCGCGGCGCAATCGGTCGCCGCGCGCCGCGCCACCCGGTACTGCCGCCGCCGCTCCCCCTTGCTCGTCTCGCCCGCCGCCTGCGCGATCCGCAAGGCGACCACGGTCGCGCTCTTGTCGAGCAGATCCTTGAGATGGAACCGGGCCGCCGCCGTCTCGACGATCGTGTCGACCTGCTCGCTCAGCGTGAGCGCCTGCTCGTAGACGCCGGTGCGCTGCTTGGCGTGCGGATTGTCCTCGCGAAACGTCACCGCGAATGGGTGGCTATCCATCCGCCCATGGTCACACGGATCGCGCGGGCTGCCACGCGGCCCTGCCCCACCGGTACCCCGCCGCGGAGCTGTCACGCCCCGCGGGCGCTCAGAACACTTGCTTGCGCTTGCTCGAGCTGAGGATGCCGAGCTGCTCGCGATACTTCGCGACGGTGCGGCGCGCGATGTCGATGCCGCCCTTCTTGAGGAGCTCGACGATCTTCTGATCCGAGTGCGGCCGCTTCGGCTCCTCGGCGTCGACCAGCTCCTTGATCTTCGACTTCACGGCCTGCGACGCGAGGTCCTCGCCGTTGGTGCGCGAGATGCCGCTGTTGAAGAAGAACTTGAGCTCGTAGATGCCCTGCGGCGTGTGGACGTACTTGCTCGTCGTCACGCGCGACACCGTCGACTCGTGCATCCCGATGTCCTCGGCGACATCGCGGAGGATCAGCGGCTTGAGGTGGGCGATGCCCTTGTCGAAGAACTCGCGCTGGAACTTCAGGATCGACTCGGCGACCTTGATGATCGTGCGCTGGCGCTGCTGGATCGACCGGATCAGCCACTGCGCGCTGCGCAGCTTGTCCTGGACGTAGTCCTTGGACGCGGCCGAGTTGCCCATCGCGTTCTTGTAGAAGCCGCTGATCTTGAGCTTGGGCAGCCCGTCATCGTTGGGGACGACGAAGTACTTGTCGCCGACCTTGTGGATGTAGACGTCTGGCGTGACGTAGTGCGGATCGTCGGTCGAGTACTGCCGACCCGGGCGCGGGTCGAAGTCCATGATGACCTTCGCCGCCTCGTAGATCTCCTCGAGCGGCTGCTTCAGGTCGCGCGCGATCGCCTGGTAGTTCTTCTTCTCGAGGTTGCCGAGGTGGCTCTTGATCATCTTCACGCACAGGTCGTCGTCCTGACCTGCCGCGACGCACTGGATCAACATGCACTCGGCGAGCGAGCGTGCACCGACGCCGATCGGATCGAACGTCTGGATCTTCTCGAGCACCTGCTCGCACACCACGGGGTCGGCCCCGAGATCGGCGGCGAGCTCGTCGAGCGGCGGATCCTTGAAGTAGCCGTCCGCGTCGATGTTGCCGAGAATCTCGAGCCCGATCTCGAGCTGGTTCTGCGGCAGGTTGGTCATCTTGAGCTGCCACGCGAGGTGGTCGTGCAGGCTCGCCGGCTTGGTCAGGGTCTGCTCGAGCGACGGCATCTCCTCGCCATCGCCGCGGAACGCGGGCATCGGCGGGCCCATCGAGTAGTTGTCGAGGTAGTTCTCCCAGTCGATCTCGTTGACCGCGGTCGCGTCCCCCTTGATCTCGGTCTGGGCGACGCCATCGACGACGGAGCCCTCGAGCGGGGTCTCGGTGCTGCCGGCGCCTTCGAGCTGGTGCAGCGCCTGCTCGTCGCCGCCCATCTCGTCCTTCTCGCGGCTGCGCTCGTTGTCGAGGTCCATCTCGTCGTCGAGGATGGGGTTCTCGAGCATCTCGTCGTGCACGAGCTCGGCCAGCTCCATGCGGGACAGCTGCAGGAGCCGGATCGCCTGTTGCAGCTGCGGTGTCATCACCAGCTGCTGCGACAGCTTCAGTTCCTGGCGCATTTCCATGCCCATGGAGAACTCCTTTGTAAAGTCGGTTACTTATACCATCGCCATCGAACGCCGCCGCCGCTGACCGGGCCTGGTATGAGGCTTGAAGTAGCCTACGTTGGCACGCCTGGTTTGTAAAGGGTCATTGGTCCGGCTCTTGCTTTCGCCTAACGCTGCCCGGGGAGATGGGGCGAATCGCCCGACGACCAGGCGACGGTGCCGCCGGGTAGTTGATGCGAGCGCCTGCGAGCTTCGTGTAGCGTCCGCGACGTGACGTCCCGACGGATGGCGATCCTCGGCCTGGTGGTGGTGATGGCAGCGGCGCGACCGGCAGAGGCACGCCGGGGGCGCGGCGGCATCGTCGTGATCAACCTCGGCGACGACATCATGCACTTGCGCCAGACGTCGTCCGAGGTGGTGCTCGGCGAGGACGGCACCGAGGCCCGCCTCGACCGGATCGGCTACCACTACGAGCGGTTCGGACTGTTCTGGGTCGACCTCTGGCGGTGGGGCGGCGAGTACGTCCTCTACAGCGGCGACGGCATGACGTACGCGCCGCTGACGGACGCCGAGCTCGATGCGCTCGGTGGTGCACCCTTCCCGATCGCGTATCACCTGCCGCCTGGCTTTCTGGCCCTGCTCGCCGGCGGCGAGCTCCTGATCGTGCGCCGCAAGCGACGCACCGTGCGGTTCGCGCTGATCGCGGGCGGCGTGATGATCCTGATCGCGGTCGTGCTGTTCGTGATGGGCCTGGGGCTCGCGGTCATGATCCCCGGATTCCTCGGCCTCTATCACCTCGCAGCCGCGAAGTTCACGTCCGCGGACGACGACGAGGACGACACCCTGACCGCGGACGCCGAGTCCGCGCCCGAGGCGCCCCGCCCTCGTCCACCCGTGCGCCCGTCGGCGCCGCGTGTCGAGACCGATCCGTTCCGTGCACCACCACAGCAGGCGCCGATCCTCGTCGAGCGGCCGAGCGCGCCGGCCGTCGCACCGATCGCGGTCGATCCGGACGCCGAGGCTCCGAAGCTGTTGCGCTAGGCGCGCTACGAGCGGCGCGCCACGCCGGCCGTCGCGACGATCTGGCGGTCGACCGCGGCCTTGACGAACCGCGAGAACAGCGGGTGCGGCGCGCTCGGGCGCGACTTGAACTCGGGATGAAACTGGCACGCGACGAAGTACGGGTGGCCCGGGATCTCGATCAT
>Ga0102851_10002005_pt1 | contig 12074 bp, 8 predicted proteins | sample Mud3Dept3metaG_FD_79558 | JGI IMG/M metagenome (GOLD analysis project Ga0102851, IMG submission 79558) | Freshwater wetland microbial communities from Ohio, USA, analyzing the effect of biotic and abiotic controls - Mud 3 Core 4 Depth 3... | ecosystem: Environmental > Aquatic > Freshwater >... | reverse complement strand
TGGGCACACCAAGCTCGGCAATGCCGGAGGGCCACGCGTTCGTCCGCTGGCGATGGCCCGCCGATGCCTCGCAATATCTGACACCCACTTCATGGACCGCCTGTATTCGCGCCTTGGTGCGGTAGGGGCTGCTCTCCCCGCTCCCCGCGAGCAGAATGACGCCAGCGGTCCCGACAACCGTGGCAATCGCTCCGTATTTCCGCAGTCCGGACGGGCCGATGATGAGCGGCACCGCTCCGGCGAGTGCCATCACCGCGAGCCCGGCAAAGCGGCCGTCCGGCGACATGACCGCGATGCCGAAGCAGAATCCGAGCACAGCGAACGCGAGCGCGAGCTGCGAGAGGGACCTGCGCACTTTGAGCGAGGTGCTTTCCTGTTCGACCATTAGTTCCCTCCCTTGAAGATGCGACTGGCGGTCTTCCGGAACAGATAGTACAGCCCGATGATACCGATAAAGAGGAAAAAAGGCCCTCCTTTGTCATCCGAACCAGCGGGGATGAACGGAATGGTGAGCATCAAGGCGAACAGAACAGCCGCCAGGTCCCTTCCCCAGCGGGCATACCGGCGCAGGCCGATGCCGCTGACCAGGAACGCTGCCCCGGGGATCACCACGAGCAGGCCGGAGGAGCCGAGGTTATTCATCGCAGGGATCAGCAAGACGAACGACAGGAACGACAAGAACAGAAGCAGTCCGGCAAGGGAGCGGATGGATCGGTAGGCGTTTGCTTCGTCCCGGAGCTGCCGTTGTTCATCCTTTGAGACCCACCTGCCATGGAAGAGCGACAGCGCTCGTTCCCGGGCCTGGCTCTCCGTCAACTGCTCTTGCGGGAGGCCCCAATCGGTGTTTATGAGGAGGTCTTTTCGCCCGGGTTGATAGGTCTTGATGGACATGCGGGATAACCTGAAAATCAGCGAGTATCGTGGACGCGGCGTATCGTTGCGGACCATGGCACCAGAGGCTTGAGCATGGTGAAGGAATGACCCGCGCAGCGCACAGTTATTACGATAGCAGAAAAAGCCCGATGAATCAAGGTGGGGGCACAACGCTCAACCAGATCCCGGCGGAGCAGGGTGCTGCGGGGTCTGGCGCGGGAGGCGTGAACAGCGACTCAGACAGCGGGAAGAATGAGCGTGAGCAGGGAAAAGAGCCGGCAGATAAGACACCGATGGAGCCCGGGAAAAAGAACGTGATACCGGCGGTTACGGCAGGGACATATACCGGCCGGGTTATTGAGAGCAGGCAGGGGAAAATTACTTTGCCGGAGAGATGCACGCTCCGGCCTTTTGCTGATCATCGCGTCTCCGGTACGACCACAGAGCGTTCCATCATCAGAACCCGGCGGTCCGCATTTCCTCCTGCGTCCGCTCCCAGTAGGGTTTCTCGAAATAGAACTTCGCTTTTTTCTCGTCAGCATACACGAAGTTGTGCCGGAAGTAGCGGTAGACCGCCTCCTGCAGCGTCGGATCATGGACGACGAAGCCCTTGTTCGCCTTGTAGTGGTCCAGGAGCGACCGGTACGCATCGATCGGCTCCCACCCCGCCTGCTGGAAGATGATGCGGCCGCCGAACTCGCGGTACAGCGCCTGGTTCACGTTCCACTGCTTCACCCACACCCGGGCGACCCTCCGCTCCGAATCCAGCCACATCTTCTCACGGGCCGGGTCCTTTCGCTCCTGCTCCATCCGGGCATCGTGGTCGCGAAGGCTGTTGAGGGTCTCCAGGTGTTGCTGCGCCTGCTTTCGCCGCGCCTCGCTGAGACCGGGTGACTTGAGCTCGGCGATCAGCTCTTCCCGCTGCTTTGAGCGCCGGACCTTGTCCTCGCTCATGAACCTCTTCTGTTCCCTGATCTGCGAATCGATCTCCGCCGGTGTGGGCTCGATCTTCCGCTGCTGCGCGTAATCGCCAAAGACCGCGGACCATACGAGGTTCCGCAGCGCCTCTTCCCGCGTGCGCTCATACCATGCCCGGTGGTCGGCTGGAGAAAGCTTCGCCTTCTGTTCCGCATCCGCCTTCGGGGGCACAAGGTCGTCTTCGTACACTGCCTTGCCGAGGACCTCCGCCACGGGCTTGCGGATGGCCGCACCTGCTGCCTGGAGGGGTGACGGCACGGAGCAGAGGGAGAGGGAGAGCGAGAGGAGACAGAGTGCAAGGAAAAGCTGAGGCATGATGGTAGTCCGTAAGTGCTGCATTTGAAGTCTGACTCTCAAGCGTGCGCGATCTTCAACTGCTTCTCGACAGCGGCTGCCGTAGGCGATCCGAGGATGTTCGTTTTCTGGAAGATGCGATAACGCCATAGAGGTGGTAGGCGCGGTCGGGACCGACAAGGGCCTGCGCGGCATCAAGCGAGATCTTTGCCTTGCCGCTCAGGATCAGCTTGCGATACTTATAGCGTATTCGTATTTCTTCCGACCGGTCCCACATGACACATGATACGTCCCGTGCCTGTGAACAATCAAGAAGCAATTTCACGTTGAACCGCCCGATTCCTGCTCCAATGCCACGTAAATCACCAAATTCATCAATGCCCCTCTGTTGCCCCGTTTGACGTCTGAACCAAACCACTCCCTTTGATCCTATCCGACATTTCATATTTTCATGCTTGACCCAATCGGGGGCTCTGTGGAAGATTATGGTCAGCGCATTTCGAGTCAACAAGTAAAGCAGGCCAAACATCAGCCTGCTTTATGAGCGGACGCCGTACAGCCCCCTGCCTTGATGACCCTGCTCTCAGGACCTGCGGAAAACGATCATGAACCGGTTTCAATAATGGTAGCTCGGGCCTCGCATGCCGCCTCCGCTGTCATCGGACTTGGTCGTGTCTTTCTCTTCCGCTGGAGACTGCTTCCCGTAAGTATTGTCTCCACTGCTGCCGCCGGCGGCCGAACCCTGAGCTTCAGGCAGCGCAGGCACCTGGTTGAATGTCCCCTGGCCCTGATCCTGGTTGTGTTCGTATTTCGGGAGATCATCATCCCGGAGCATCTTGTCGCTGGTATACTCGCTCCACGACGGCATGTCGCTTGTGTAGGCCGTTCCAAAGGTATGTATGAACATTGCCGCAAAAAGCAATAGAACCTTTTTCATAGGTATCGCCTCTTTTCTCTCTGTGAAATTCTTCTATAATTCAAATGTAACTCTTTAATGCATATTGTCAATAAAGCATGCAACTATGGCCGGAGAGGGAGGTTCCTGCAGGGAGGATTTGGGGTGCCTAATAATGGTCCTCCAGACTTGAAATTGCCATTCTATGCCTTTGCCTTATCGTGAACGACGGCAAAAAAAACCGTCCGGGCCATGAATCCATGTGCGAGTGCATACCCCGTTAACTTTCAGCCGGGAGCTTCAATAGATAAAACGCCGAACGTCGCCAATAATATCGTCTATAATATACGAGTAATTTATTGAATCCAATCTGTAAGAGGGGGCAACATGCGAAAAAAATGGGTAATCGTCGTTCTTGCCGCGATCGGCATTTTCATCGGAGCTGTTCTTCCGGCAGCAGCGGAGGAGGGATATCCGCTGAGAGAGAAGTTCCCGAAGGTCAAATGGATCAGTACGGACGACCTGAACAAGGACTATCAGAAGATCATCATCGTGGACGTCCGGTCAAAGACGGAGTTCGACGTCGTGCATATCAACAAGGCGATCCATGTTCCGATAACGACCGCGTTGTTCGGAAAGGACCTCGAAAAGGTCCGCGAAAAATCAGGCTCGGCCCTCATAGCCTTTTATTGCAATGGCCATACCTGCGCCAAGTCCTATGAGGCCGTGGAAGAGGCCGAGAAGGCGGGTTTTCAGAACGTCGTTGTGTACGATGGCGGGATCCCCGACTGGGTGAAGGCCCATCCCGAAAAGACGACCTTGCTGGGAGAAACTCCAGCCAAGCTTGCAAAAATGGTCTCCAAAGAGACGCTGGCGAAGCATAAAATAAGTTTTGAGGACTTTAAGAAGAGAGCGGCCGGCCCCGATGCGATGGTGATCGATGTGCGCGAGCCGTTCCAGCGCAAGGAGATCCCGCAGCTTCCCGGAACGCTCAGGAACGTCCCCACGGACAGGCTGGTGGAACTGATCAAGAAGGGTGAGTTCAAGGAAAACCAGCTGTTGATCATGGACGCCGTCGGGAAGCAGGTCGAATGGATCCAGTACTATCTCGAGTCCGAAGGCTATACCAATTATTACTTCCTGGATAAGGGATTTCTCAGCGCGGCAGAGGCTGGCGCCGTAAAGTAGCTCTGCCGTCTGCCTTATTGCAGTAATCCAAAGATCACCTCCTCGTCCGAGGAGGTGATCTTTCGTTTCACACCGCCTTTTCGAGGCGATAACCAAATGACCGGCATTCTGTGGTTTCCTTTCAATAACTGAGACATATCCTGATACAAAAAAATTCTCGATCCATATCTTTCCTGTCACCCTGTCCCTGTGTAATGGTGTTTCTCTGTTCCCCCTCTCCCGGCGCCCGCGAAGACCTCACATGCGAAGATGTCGGCTGAGGAACGAAAGCGGATCGGCGTGACCGACGCCCTGCTCCGGCTGTCCGTGGCATCGAGCATGTGGATGACCTGATCAAGGACCTGGGGCAGGCGATGGGGTAACAAGCGGGGCGTGTACGGACGTCCTTATGATGGCGGGAGAAATTCCAGCATTCCAGGTCTGATCCTCATCAGCCCAACGCAACGGGTGCTTCTTAACTCATCTCTACGGACCCGGCCTCTATTCTGTCACAACGGATCAAATCTCAGCACGTTTTCGCCAAAGCTGTTTACCATGTCTGATCCGCCACCGTCCCGGGTTGCGGTGGCAAGAGAGATGCCGTAAATCATCTATTCGATACTTACGAACAACGGGCCTTTTTGAAGGAATAGACCGGCCGTCTCCCAGGGGTCATGGCGTACCGCCTCGGCGGAAACGCCCTACTGTCTGAATGAGAGACCGGTGTCCGGTGTTACCGTGTGCCGAGTGATCGAGCACGGATAGGTGAATGATTGATGGCCCTTAGCAGACCCTTGGGGAACAGCTTCAACAGGAGAGCTACCCTCTCACTTGACAATTTTTTTCATAGGTGACCCGCTACCATCCCGGATCTTCACGGTCACCGTACTGTCAATGGTCAACGGGCTGTTGCCCAAAGCGATTTTGTGTTTCGACAGGCTCAGCACGAACGGAAATAGTTCACGATAGCAATGGTCATACCGTTCGCCCTGAGCTTGTCGGAGGGTGAACGGTATTTGGCAACAGCCTGTCAATACATGACCTTAATTATCACGCCATGCAGAGAGATCATGATCATTTGATCATTCGTTTGCCCTGCAGTCGGTCGTAAAAAAAGATCCCCTGAAGGGGCTGTCCCTTCAGGGGCAATAGGGAGTTACGATGAAGTAACTTTAGAACGCGTGATTAATGCCGAAAGAGACCACGGACGGGTCATCACCGGCGGCCGGCCTGAAGGCGCCGCCCGGGCCGCCCGGGCCGAGGCCGTAGGTGGCATTCGTATCGTTCTTCGTCTGTGCGTACAGGGCGTAAACGGTGGTGCGCTTTGAAAACGCATGGTCGATGCCCACCGCTATCATCGTAGCGCCGGTCTCGGTGGCCGGGTTGTCGCCGTCATCGGCCGTTGCATAGGCGACCTTGAGCGTCTCCTTCCCGATGGTATGGCTGGCCGCGACGTAGATGGCGTCGCGGGTCCTGTCGGAGTTCGGACTGTCGTCCTTGATCTTCTCGTAGACCGCCCCGATCTTGGTGCTCCCGAAGGTAACGCCTGCGCCGACCTTGGTGCCCGTGTTCTGGAATGCGTCCGAATCCCAGGTCGTGTAGCCGTTCTTGTGGATCTCGTAAGCCGCCGAGACGTACACAGGCTTGACGTCATAGGCCACCGAGGCCGATGTGAGATTCGCGTTTCCGGCACTGCTGTTGTTCGTTTCCGATCCCGTCGTGGAACGCGACAGGCCGATGCTGATGCCGCTCCAGGAGGACGAGAGGAACGCAACGGTGTCCTTTGCCCTGATTTCAAAGTTGGCCGTTCCGTTCACGTTGCCGATCACCGAGTTATAGTCCGCGATGGTGTCGGCAAACAGATCCAACCTCCCCGTGGACAGCTTATAGGGAGTGTCATGGATGCCGAAGAGCAGCGTGCCGGCGGCCTGGTGGCGAAGTCCGGCATAGGTATTCCGGTAGGTGATTGTGTCGATGCCCGTCGTCGTCGAAGACACCGGACTCGGTGTCACACTGGAAACCACCGTTGTCTGCGTGCCGTCCAGGTTGACCTGCAGTTCCACCTGGAAGACGGCGTTCAGGCCGTCGCCGAGGTCCTCGAAGCCTTTGAAGCCGAGGCGAGACGAGTTGCTGGAGACCTTGTACAGCTTTTCGTCAGCCGGCGCCTTCGCCCCCGTGTCGATCATGTCGTAGGAGACATGTGCCCTGCCGTAGATCTCTATGTTGCCCTTGACCGTCGGCGCTTCGCCTTCTGCCGCAAGCGCCAGGGTGCCTATACTGCTTACGACCGCTATCGCAAGAACTGTCACAAATTTTCTCATCGTGCAACCTCCTTGAAAAGAATATTCCTGATCACGTTCAAGTGACCGGGGACCGGCACTAGGAAACCGCATTGACTGCTTCGTTAATATGTCGTTATATATCACGGGGAATAACGGTAGTCAAGAAAAAACGCCCTGCGGCGTCGAAGGGATAACCTGTCGCTTGCTGGTGGAACTGTCCCGAAGGAAAAGTGCGCGTTTGGTCTCAGCCTTGATTCCGTAGTGACGATAGGGGACATCCTATAGTTGTCCGTTGTGAACTATACGTCGTGGGCTGACAATCGGAAAGAAGAAGGCCGGAGAGATTTTCTCTCCGGCCCCTATATTATGTACAGAGATGCGTTGTCTCAAGAACTACAGAATCAATTCCGGACCGCCCCGGCCGACGAGGACCTCGATGGCGCGCCGCGCCGCGGGATCGAGACGGGAAAACCGAACGCCGTAGCGGCCCCGGTCATTCCTCACGACCTCCGCCTCCATCGCGAAGGACCTCGCTGGGGCCAGGTCGAGAGAGTACTGCAGCAGGTCGCCCCGGCGCAGCTCGGCGGCGGCTTCGATCAGCATGCCCGTCACGCTGATGTTCTCGGTGCGGCAGTCAATGGACATGAGCGGGGCCTTGCTGATCCGGGCGCTGAACTGTGCATGGAAACTGCCGCGGGCGGGAATGCTCAGGAACTCGTGGACCTTCCGGCGCAGCACGGTCCCGCGGAGAGGCAGCGTCATGACCGCATTGGCCCTGCACTGCGCGGCCTCCCCGAGCTCGATCTCGTTGTCGCGGCAGCACACGATGATCGAAACGACGCGCAGTCCCCCATCATCCCGGATCTGGGCGCAGAACTGCCGGGCGCTCATGCCCGAGCCGTAGAGCTCGGTGATGATGAGGGCCGCCTTCTCCTTGCGATGGACCCTCAGGGCGTCGGCGTTCGAATATGCCGTGAGCACCTCGATGTCGGATAGCTCCTCGAAGAAGTCAAGACCTACGTTCTGCTTGATGCGGTCGATGAAAATGATCTTTTTCATGACAAGGGCCTCCCCTCCCCGCGCACGGGATATTCCCGTTGGAGTGCCGGCACGAGGCGGAGGTTGCGGGACGGACAGGAAGAGAGAGGACGAGCAGAGATGTCGAGAATGCGCCGCACCATGCCGTGCAGATGTACGGGAATACTAACACCGATCGAATCAGCTTTCCACACATTATTTCTGGTCTTTTTTGGCCGGAGAGGCGGGTGCTGACCGATAGATTCCATGAGAGAGGCAAAGCATCAAACCCGCCCTGGGAACATATGGGGGGCTCCAGGATGTCCCCTCTGTTTCCCTGAAACAACGGAACGAGTCCCGCGCGCCCCTCTTGCGACACCGGCCTTCATTGCGAAGCCCGGTTTTTTTTACGGAAGAGCGCTCCGCACAGGGGAAGTTGATGTACGGCAGGCCTAACCCTTCCGGCCTGCTCCTTTTGCTCGCCTGGCCGGGATCAGCTTCGCGGAACGGGCCGTTTCGCCCGCATCGTTCGCTGCCTTGCTCCCGGCACGCCGTGATAGCCGGACTGCCCGCCCGATGCCGAGAAGCGCGATGATCGCGCAGGCCCAGCCGGTCCAGTCTCCCAGCACCGCGTAGACCGTGCGTCCCTGCATCAGCGGTATCCTGCCGACCAGGGACGCCTTCGTCCACTGGGCGGTGCGGCCATCGATGCGGCCGACGGGGTCCACGATGGCCGAGATGCCGGTGTTGGTGGACCGGACGAGCGCACGACGGTGCTCGATCGAGCGGAAGCTCGCGAGGACCAGGTGCTCCATGGGCTGGACCGTGTCACCGTACCACGAATCGTTCGTCACGTTGAACATCGCGTCCGGTACCCTGCGTTCTCGACCTCCCTGCATCAGCATGCGGACGTGGCCGGGGAAGATGTCCTCGTAGCAGATGTTCACGGACAGGGCATGGCCGTTCAGCCGGAGCGGTTCCACATTCTCCCCCTTCCAGAACCGGCCTGAATAGGGCGACCACGAATAGAACTGCGGGAAGGTATCGCCGAAGGGGATGTACTCGCCGAAGGGTACCAGCACCATTTTGTCGTACGTTCCTGCGATGCGGCCGTTCCTGTCCGCGAGCACGGCGCTGTTGTACATGCGGCGCTCGCCTCGCTCCAGCGTCTGAAGGACGGCGCCGAAGAGGAGCGGCGTGCGCAGGTCTCCCAGCAAACCGGACGGCAACGCCCCTTCGCGGGACGAAAGGCTCATGCCGAGGATGCTCTCCGGCCAGACGATGATGTCGAGGCGCTGTGCCTGCACGAGCTCACGGGACATCTCCTGGTGTTCGCGGAGGAACAGGCCCTGGTCCACGTGCTTGTCGCCGGCGCCGCGGTTCGTCTGGACCACGCCGACGGCCAGCGACGGAGCCGCGGACGCGCTCCGGTCCACCATGCCGATGCGTATTGCGCCGTAGGCCAGCACCAGCGCGAGGACGGCCCCAAGCACGGCAGCGGGCCGCCAGGGATGCCGGCGCCCGTCGCGGACGCGCTCGATCACCGCGTAGATCGCGGAGTTCATGTAGATGACCAGGAAGGTGACGCCCAGGATCCCCGTGAGGTCCGCCACCTGCGTCGCGAGGGAAAGCTTGTACTGGCTCGCGCCGAGGTAGTTTGGGAACACCTGGGGCCAGAACTTCTCCACGCCGGTCCAGACCACAGGCGAGACCCAGGCCACGCTCCACCCCGTGTCGCGGCAGATGAGCCGTGTGGCCCCGGCCCAGACCGCGAAGACCAGGGCGTTCGCCGCGGCCAGGAGCACGAGCCCGCCGACGGCGACGGGCCAGGGCGCGTCGGCGAACTGCCGCAGCATGGTGACGATCCAGGAGAAACCGCCCGCATGGGCCACGGTGCCCGCGAACCACCCGATGAGGAATGCGCGGCCCGGCGTCTGTTTGCTGGTCGCCCAGAGAATCGGCACGAGGCAGACCCATTCGAGGTAGAACTGGTCGAAGCCCACATAGCCAAGGAATGTGAGCACCCCTCCGAAGGCGGCTGCGAGCCAGGGGAGCAGCGGATGCATCGGCGCCGGGGGGGCCATCGCCGTATTTTTGTTCTTGTCCTTGCTCATGATCTTTCCCGATGTGCGCGACAGCATCTATTCCGCATTGCCCGCGCCTCAGAACAGTTTCGCAACTTTTTCTATTTACGAATGCAGGCAGCGACGGGGCCAAGTTCGGATATGCTCGGATAGTTGCCTTTTCTGTAATTATCGAACATTGAGGTGAGGATATAGGAATAGGTTTGTTGAGTCAAGCAGCAGAATGAAACTCTGCTAGCAGGCAGGCGGAATTTTGTCAATTCAGGACAACAACTCACGTTTTACGTCTGATAATCGACTGTCCACTTGATAATATCCCTTAAATGGGTGAATCTAAATGATTGCGTGCGTTCAAAAAAGGGGCTGTCCCGCAACCGGGGACAGCCCCTGATGATAAGAATCAAACGATCAACTGACTAATTGCACACATGCGGATAGGGATTCGTATCAACGAATTCCTGGATACATGCGGGATCACAGGGACTGCAGAGGTCTCTTTCCGGACGCTGAAAAGAATGGCAGAAGTAACAATCCATGCCGCTGCCCTTGTTGATGTGATTGTGCATGGATTCATGGGTCCGCGTCGCTTTCTGCGAATGGCACTGACTGCAGATCTTTGCGGCCGTGTCTTTCAGCTTATATCCCAGTTTATCCATTTTTGAAACCGAGGTCAGATTCAGATTGGCAGTCATGTCTCCATGGCACTTGCTGCAATTATCAGCAGTGGCCACCGGCGCAACGCCGTGGGTAATGAGTTGGAAGGCCTTGTTCTCCTTCCAGGTATAGGCGCCGGTCTCGCCGATATAAGCCAGGCCGGAGGCGGCCGCCTCGTCGTAGCAACCTGTCATAAATTGTGTTATGACGTCGAAGTTGGTCTTGCCGGAGCTGTTATTGGTCGGGTTCTTGGACGTATGCACCTTGAACGGGTAGAGCTTGCCGTCGTTGATGCCGCCCAGCGGGTAGGACATGGCCAGACCTCCGTCGATAAGGTCAGTGGTCAATCCAGCAGTGCCGTTCCGGTCGAAGACCCAGCTGGTCTTGTTCCAGAAGCGGTACTCGGGAACCACATTCGTGCCTCGTATCTCGTTGCCGATATAGGAGCCCTGACCTTCAAAGCCGGCAGGGTTCCAGACCGGGGCGGTCCAGTCGCGGCTGAGTTCCGTGCCGACGCCTTTCGCGTAAACATCGATATGGCAGCCGGTACAGTCAACGCGGGCGACATGGCGGTCCGGTTCGGTCCGTCTGCCGCGGCTGGCATGGCCGGTGCCGCTGTCCATACCAGCATGGCAATCGACGCATTTCTTCATTGCCGCGCCGGTATCTTCAGCCCGCATGTCATTACCGCGGCCGGGAATCTGATGGTTCGTTCCTGCATGACAGGAAGTACAGGTCAATTTTGCGACACCTGCCGAGCTGAGATGGACATCCTGCGTTAGGGGCGGGTCGACCATATCGGAAGCGATGTCGCCGCGTTTGGCGCCGTCGCTGCCGCCGGCCTTTGCATGGCATTTCAGCAAGCAGGTGGCGTTATTCGGGCGCGTAACCGTCCTTGCCAGGGAAATTGCAGTCTGGCCCGGCGTGGGAGAGAGGTCAAGCCGTATTTCCTTGTGAATTTTTCCGTCAGCAGCCGGCTTGGGAACTATATAGGTATGTGTCGAGCCATCGACACAGGATACGTAGTTCTTCGCTGTGCTTGGATCAGGTATGAAGGAAGCCCGATAGTCGGTTGAATGGCACTGCAGGCAGTCCATGTCGGCGGCAGTCAGCTTCGTCTTTGACATGTCCACTTTCCCCTGGGCATCAAGCGGAGCGACCAAAGAGACATGGCATATCAAGCAGCCGTAGTCGGCCATCTGGGCATCAGTGCAGTAGTTGTTGGTCTGTCCCCATTTGCCGGTATCGCCGGCGATATTGGGGACATTCGGCGTGGAGCCGAGCCAGGAACCATGCATTGAATTCAGGACCGCAGTTCCCGCAGTGCTGTGGCAGGCTGTACAGGTCGAGGGGCCATTATACGCGTTAATGCCCTTGTGCGAGGTATTTATCGCACCGGTGCAGGAAGAATCGATTGCGCAATCGGTGTCAGCGCAGTCGATCTTGGCGTCCAGGTCATTATCAATTCCGTCTTTGCATTGCTCCGCGCTGGACACCGGTACGTATACTACGGTCATGGTTGCATTGGCCGTCAGGGTAACGGTAACTGCAGCGGTTGTACCCGCATCCACGCCATTCTTCTGCCATTTGGAGAAGAGCGTACCGCTTGCAGTCGCGGGTGCGGTAAGCATTACCGATGTCCCGCTGGTATAGCTTCTGGTGAACTGGGTCGTGCCGTTCCCTTTTCCGTCCCGGTCATTCGGCGAAACCGTGATCGCCACGCCGCTGCTGGGATTAGAAGATGCGACGGTCAACGTATAGGTCTCGGCGTAGCCTGGGGCAGCAAAGGCAAAGAACAAAGCAGCGACAAAAAGCAGGTTAATAATCTTC